>Ga0306926_10000169_pt1 | contig 53795 bp, 35 predicted proteins | sample flu12Cox44000178_FD_203759 | JGI IMG/M metagenome (GOLD analysis project Ga0306926, IMG submission 203759) | Lab enrichment of tropical soil microbial communities from Luquillo Experimental Forest, Puerto Rico - flux8day.12C.oxic.44.000.178 (v2)... | ecosystem: Environmental > Terrestrial >... | reverse complement strand
CAGAATTGCGCCCGTGGCGATGCCCGGCACCGAAAGAGGCACCACGATGCGGCGAAACGTGGAAACGCGCGAAATGCCCAAGCACCACGAGGCCTCCACCAGCTTGCGGTCGACCGAGGCGAAGGCCCCGGCCATCGGTTGCACGGTGAACGGCAGGCTGTAGAGCACCGACGCTGCGAGCAAGCCTTCGAATGAGAACGGCAGCAAGCCGCCGCCTGTCAACACCCCGTAGAGTGCGCCCACCGGGCTGCGAGGACCGATGGCCAGGAGCACATAGAAGCCCAGCACGGTGGGTGGCAGCACCAGCGGGAGCGCGACTACCGCTTCCACCAGGAACTTCCACCGGCGCGGCGAATACGTCAGCCAATAGGCCAGCGGCGTCCCCACGATGAGCAGGATCGCGGTGGTCAGCGTAGCGAGCCGGAGACTCAGCCAGAGGGCCTGCCAATCCATTTCTCTATCCCGGAAGAGAAAAGCCGTACTCCTGGAGCACACGCGCACCGGCCGGAGAAAGCATCCAGGAGCGAAATTGACGTGCGGCCGGGGTGTCCTTCAAGATAACACCGCCTTGCTCCATTTTTGGATAGGCGGCGAGTGGGACTTCCCAATAACGCCCTTGGCCGCGGACCGGAGGCGCCAGCACCAGCGAGAGGGCAACGATGCCGGTCTCAGCCGCGCCGCTTTGTATAAATTCGAGTGCCTGAGAAACGTTCTCTCCAAACACCAGCTTGTTTCCGACTCGGTCGTACAGGCCAAGCGAACGCAGAGCCGCTTCGGCGGCGCGGCCATACGGCGCGTGCTGCGGATTGGCAATCGAGATGTGACGCAGGGCGGGCGACTCGAGCGCTGTCGCAGGGTCGAGCATGGATGCCGATGGCACCCAAACCGCGATCCGGCCCACCGCATAGACGAAAAGGGAATCCGGCACGCCGATTCGCTCGCGAAGCAGCCGCCGCGGGTATTCGATGTCCGCCGAAAGAAAGAGGTCAAACGGTGCCTGGTTCTGGATCTGCGCGAAGAAATCACCGGAGGAACCATACGCGATCCGAAGATCGACGTTGCGATGGGCGCCGCGAAATTCACTTGCCAACTCGTCGAGAGCGAACCGGAGATCCGCGGCAGCAGCCACCGAGAGCACCGATGGCCCCGGCCGCGCGCGGCAGGCCGCTCCCCAGAGGCAGGTCACAAGGGCGGTCGAAACGAGCCAAGCTCTCCCCCGCGGATTCAGCCCGGCCTCCTGTCTCCCATAGACGACACTGACTCTCTGGAGAGACAATAGCACACGGTTGGCGGGTGGTGCCCGGGGCCTGCCCGTCTCTATTCCGTCTGGAGCTTCCGCCAATGGCGGAGCGTGAACCCAGTCTCCGTACTGCCTTTTGTTAGGCCCGCGGCTGAGACGACGCGTGCTGACTGCGGGGGGGTGAACGGCCGACCCAAATGCCCGCATTCACACACGGCCTTCGCTTGACACGGCTTTACGATTCCATGTCTCGGGCGTTCAGTTTCAAAGCAAGTGGGGTATATGGCGTTCAGTCTCATTTCCCTTCTAAAAGACGATCCCCGTACCGGCTGTCGAGGCTGATGGTATGTCTATGGGTTCACGGATCCGGCGAGTGACGGCGCGGGTGGCGCGGCTTTTTGCAATTTTATCGAGTCTCGACCTGTTCGCCTGCGCGATCGCGTTGGGGCAGGCCCTCTCTCAAATCAGCGGCACCGTTAAAAAATCCCGGCACGACGACCGGCGCGCCGAGATTACCTCCGACGCCACGCCGCCGTCAGCGACGACGGCGCCGTACCGAGTCCTGCAATTGGCAATGAACTACCTGTTTTGACACCAGACCGACCTTGGGAAGGCTCCCCGGTTGGAATATATGCTGAATACACGAGATCAAGGGCGGGAGGGAAAACATGGCGTCCATTCGATTCACGCTCAACGGCAAACCCCAGGTTGCGGCGGTGGCTCCTGATATGCCGTTGCTCTGGGTTCTCAGGGACCACCTGGGGGTAACCGGCACATTCAAAACGGCGACGCCGGCAGATGCCGCAACTTGAGGTCAACTGTTCGCTTCAGGTCGTCGCCAGCAATCCGGATCGGCCGGACTATAGCCGGACTAGTCCGGCGGTGATCACCAATAGCGTGAGCCATCGGGCATGCAATAATCACCCCATCCTCGGCGACCAAGATATTTCAACCTGACACTCCTTTACGATGTCTGCGGCACGCTAGGCAACTTCGGGAAGCTAGCAACGCCTCGCCAGATTCAGTTTGCTTAGTGCTGATTTGCTGATCTTCATGAATGGTCATCGTTGCTGATCTCGCGTCTCCCAGCTCCTCGGAGTTCAGAGTCCCTTCGCCCATCTATCATGGGCAGCGGACGGATAACCTGCGCGGCTCTGATGACACAGCAGTGAAGCGGTCGAAAAGGGGTACGAAAGCGGCGTTGCGTTGTACCGCGTTTACGAAAAACATGGGAAATCAGTTACATTGGGAATACGGTGAGGTGCGAGAGTGGTTGAATCGGGCGGTCTCGAAAACCGTTGAACCTTTACGGGTTCCGTGGGTTCGAATCCCACCCTCACCGCCAGATACCAAAAACACCCGGGTCCGGGTCGAACCGGCCGCGTTTGCACGTGGTTGCGCGGTTCGATACCTTTCATTGCTCAAACGGGCTCAGAGACCCCCGGTGATGAGGTGACAAGCCCAAACAATTCAGCGCCGAGAACGATATCGGTGAATCTCGGAAGGCACCTGAGGCCGAGAGGCTAGTGTCTGGCCTTGCCCAGCGCGATCCCGCGAATCCGTTTCGTAGGCTACTGGCAGATGGATGGGATACAGAACACAAATTCGTGTTTTGGGCATTCATCAATGGCATTGGATTCCCAGCGGGCTCTCGCTCCGTTTTGCTCGCAAGCCAGCAAACCAGAGCTCGCAGCGGTGATGCTGGCAAACAGACCAGCGCCTCAAACCGTATCAAAACCTTTTCACTGCTCTTTGACCGTATCAATAACTTCGAAAAGAGCCAGGCGTCTGTATTCTGACGAAGACTCAGGGAAAACCGGTCGTGAGCGGATAGAACCAGCCACCGATAGGCCCCGGCAAGCAGGCCAAGCCGGTCGAAGCGCCGCGCTCTGTAGGCCACGACGTTGGCGGCTCCGGCTTGTTGCGCCGGCTCACGAGCGGTATGATGCTGGTATGACGAGATCGAAGATCGCTATCAGTTTGCCCAAGGAGCAAGTCGCCAAAGTCCACCGGGAAGTCCGTGCCGGACGAGCGGATTCAGTGTCGGGTTACATTGCCCGAGTCCTGGCGGAACATGAGAAGCGCGAATCCCTCCAGGTACTGCTTCGCGATTTGATCGAACAATATGGCGAGCCACGGGCAGAGGACATCAAATGGGCAGAGCGCGCGCTCGCACCGCGAAGGCGGGGATAACGCTGGATACCGGCGCGCTCATCGCCCTCGATCGTGGTGATAAGCGCATGATCGCCTTGCTCCATCAGGCGTTGGCGAAAGGCTGCGCCTTTCGAGTGCCTTCGGGTGTTCTGGGACAAGCCTGGCGCGATGGTCGTGTTCAGGTTACCCTAGCACGGTTCTTGCGTAGCGAGGAAGTTGAGATTGTTCCTCTTGACGAGCAACTTGCCCGTTCCTGTGGAGAACTCTGCGGCGCCACCAACACGTCAGATATTATCGACGCGTCAGTGGTGATTCTCGCCAGAGGGCGGCAAGACCCTATCGTCACAAGCGATCCGCACGACCTGCGGCTTCTGGATCCGGCAGCTCCAATCATCCCTGTTTAGACTTCGCACCGGGTTATTGCAAGGGTCGCGTGGTTCAGCAACACGATCCGCGATTAATTAATATTAACGGCGCAGCGTTTACGAACTAATCTTGGCGTATAAACGGCATGTCGTACAAGTGCCCGCGTCCGGCGAATGCACCGGCGGTCAGAAACAGCAATACCGGACTTCATTCCGGCGGGAACCGCTTTCGCCGCTGTAGTTTGTATTTCCCCACTTAAGAACAGACGTAGAGACAACAGTCAGAGGATATTTTGCGTTCCAAACGAAGAGGCACCCCGAACTCTTATTCCTACCAAATGAGTAGGGGACGACAACCACCTTACTGCAATACCGCGCTGACGAAGTGACGCGCGACTCGGCGGTAGCGAGTTCCCGGCGGGAGGCCGGAGTGGCGGCCGCGAGGTAGATCCTCCTAATCCGCCGCGCTCGCGCCCCGCCCCCTTTTCGACAGTGGCAGATGGATCAATCGGATGCGGCGTGTGTGCTCTGTCTCGCTCGCGCCATTCGGCGCGAGGTACGAGCGCCGGTAGCGAACCTGCGCGCCAGTGTACCGCCGGCGTGCCGCATCGGTTAACGAGACGTCAACCGAGTGCTCTTCGCTAGGTTGCATCCCCTCCGGCAAATAGAAGTAGAGCGCGTATCGCTCGCGGAGGCGCTCGAGAGTTTGCTCGAACGCCGCAGCTTGATCCACTGCCATGCTGTCACCGCCCGATTGATTCGCGATCTGGGATGTGCCGGCCGATTGCGTGCGCGGGGTCCTCGGATATGATCCAAACCTGCGAGGAACCAGGTCACCGAAAATGTCTCGCGGTCGGTCGTCATCGAATGACGGTGGACGCCGGTACGCGGTTCCCGTATGCAGGGCATCCGGTGCGACCAGAGCGCTCAGAACAGAGTCTGCGCGTGCCAGTGCACGCAGGACCGCGGCTTCGTTTCGGCTACGCTCGGTCTGGTCGTCGGTGACGATGACAATAGCCCGGCGTGCATCGCGTCGCGCGTTCAGCTCGACATAAGAAGCGGTGTCCAACAGCCCGGCGGTGATATCGGTGCCTCCTTCGAAAGTTTCGCGATCGAGCACGCTTTCGAGCTCCCTGTCAGCATACAGGCGGCTGGGGCGAAACGGAATGCGCAAGCGCGTGAAGCGATCGAATACCATCGTAGCGATCCGGTCCTGGTCCCCCAGCGCGCGCAGAGCCTGATGCGAAGCGGTAGTCACGCGCCGGATGTGTGGCTCCATGCTACGGCTGACATCCAACAGCAAGACGACGTCAACCGGCATCTTCTCGCTTTGGAAATTCCGGATCTCCTGCGGCTTTCCATCCACACGCAGGATGAAATCCTGGACTCTGAGACCGCGAATAGGATGGCTTCCACCATCCACTACCTGGGCATCGACACGTCCCAACGAGACATCGCTACGAAAAGTAACAGGCGGGTCATCGGCTGGTGTGGTAGCGACAGCCGCCTTGTGGGCGGCCAACAGGCATAGGGCGGCGATCGTCAAAAGGACGTACGTGCGTTGCATGAAAGACCGATGCAGCAGAGCAGAGCGCGGTGGTACATTCCTTGTAGTGGCCGCGCCGGAATGTAATTAATATTACTCAGCGTCGTCGGAGGAGCTCTTCCATGCGGTTGCTAGAACCGGCGTCAGAGAGGGCCGGACCCGACTAGAGTTCGTTATGACATGCGCTTAAACCGGCGCAAGTGCGATCGCCCAGCGGGCCCGCAAAGAATTGCTGACACACTGACAAGGCTCGCAGCCACCACGCGGTCTGGTCCCGCACCTTGATCCTGGCGGCTGCCGAGCCTCCTTAAGCGGGCTGTGCGTGGATAGCGGCCTGGTAATGAGGTCGGACCCGTCTGGCGTTCTCTAGGCCGGCTGATGGATCTCGTCGGCGGCTACTGAGACGACGCCGAGTTCGGCCGCGACCGCGTCGATGGCTTGCCGATGTCGAGGTCCACTTGGCAATCGGGGGTGAAGTACCGGCCTGTGGTGAGACCGGAATCCTCACTTGCCAGGAAAGCCACCGTCCCGGCCACCCGTCGCGCCCACGGTGGCGCGCGCGAGGAGGTTCGCGGTTATCCCGTTCGGCGCGAGCTTGAGTGCGTTGTAGAATGTCGCATGGGTTGCCCGACCGATTCTGGGACGTTGTGACAATGTCAGGCCTGTTCCCCATCTGCGGGCGTCGAGAAACAGGAGGAGACGATGGCCGCGACGGAAGTCGTTCCTGGGTTGTACATGCTGGCGCTGGGGCCGGTAAATGCGTTTTTACTGGTCGCGTCGGACGGCTGCACAGTCATCGATACCGGGCTGCCGGGAAACGCAGCCAAGTTGATGGAGGCACTAAAAGCGATCAAACAAACGAACGTTCGTCGCGTTCTCTTGACGCATGCGCACCCAGATCACATCGGTAGTTTTGCGGCCCTCAAGAGCATCACCGGCGCCGAGGTCTACATGCATCGTGCTGATGCTCCGATCGCAATTTCTGGCAAAGGCTTCCGTCCAATGAAAGCGGCGCCGGGTCTGCTGCGCGGCCTCATGTTCCGGCTGTTCGTTCGGCCGGTGTTAGCGGTCGAAGGAGCGCCTGTTGAACATTTCTTAAACGACGGAGAGGAACTGCCAGTCGCTGGCGGTCTGAAAGCCATTCATGTGCCCGGCCACTGCGCTGGCCAAATGGCATTTCTTTGGCGTCGGCATGGTGGCGTGTTGATCGCAGCCGATGCGTGCAGCGACATACCACGTTTGGGGTTAAGCCTCGGTTACGAAGATCTTGAAGAGGGCAGGCGCAGTTTGCGGAAATTGAGTGCCCTTGATTTTCAGGTGGCATGTTTTGGCCACGGCAAGCCGATTCTCAAGGATGCAGGTCTGAAATTTCGACGCTTATGGACCTGATTGCCGCTTGATCCAGTGCAGTCCACTCCAACGTTGCTGGCCCGACTGCCTTATCGAGCAAGTCACGTACCGGGCAGTTCACCCCGCTCACCTCCGGCCACGAATAGTAGCTCTCTCACGGAGCTAACAACGTCAGCACCCGTTGTGCAGACGCGGTGGCGCCGGCGTACTGACCGCCGGTTAGCTGCCGTCGCAACACCCGCAGTTCAACTGCGGCCGCATCGAATTGCGAGTTGTACACATCCCCGCCCGTTCCCTTATCTAGCCGACGAATGGTTCCCCTATCCTCCACCCATCGAATGGCTTCGTCCAGTTCGGGCAACTCGACCTCTGCAGGCGAGGAGATCGCCCTTTCGAGAATGATTTTGACCGCCCCGTAGTTCATGGCCGGAACATAACATGGTGGGCGGATTTGCTCGTTGTCTTGCAGCAAGAAGCCATTTGCCTCGGGTGAACAATGAGCAGCTAGCTGCTGTATTGGGACCCAATCTGTTTTAGGGGTGCCGGGGAGAGCGATATCTGGACCGTCCCCTTCGCGGGCGGCGTGGCCCACCTGCTGATTTCCCATCCCGCCACCGAGGCGCGTCCTCTGTATTCGCCGGATGGGAAATGGCTGGCGTTCATCTCCGCGCGCAGCGGCGCGGGGGATATATCCGTTCTGACGTTCAGCACCAGCGAGCTGAAGCGCATCGTTCCGTTATGTTCAGGTCTCTGGGTTTTCTCGTCTTCCAGATCGCTCCTACCACTGCAATAGTGCCGCAGGGCAGCTGAGACTCTTACTTCCGGGCGGACGTGCTTCGTTACCTCCGCACGCACCGGGTCGGGTCGGAGGTGGGCGTCGGGTATCGCCCAACGCTGGCCACCGTCCGCCGCTCAAACCGGGTATACAGATTTTTGGAGTAGTCTCCCGCATCCACGATAGGGTGAGACTACACAGAAACCGACTTTGAAAAGACACGGGAGGCCCAGGACCTAAATTGCACCCACGCGCTGGAAGCGTTGTCCTCGATCAGCTCCTTAACCGGCAGAGCGGACTCCGGCTGCCTCATGATCAGTTCGTCGAACCGTATTCCGAGTTCGTCTAGTAAACTCGTGCGAGTGTGTTTGAATACCCGCCATGAGAGCCAGGGCATCTGCCGGTCTCTACCGATGGTCTTTAGCCGGCGCACCGCGATATTCTTCTGGTCGATCGGCTTCCCGGCCTGAGACGCCAAAACGAAGTCGTCCGGCCGGGTAAATTTTGCCCGTTGGCTCTGTCCGAGCAGAAGACGAAACAGTGAATTAGGAATTGGCAGATTTCGATTGCGGCTTCTCCGAGTCACGCCGCTCAACCGACTCCGGTTGAACCGCCTGCGGACGGCAATCGTTCTCGGCGGAATCGGCTCTCCGTCCACGCTGGACCATGTCTCCGATAAGTTCACGAACTTCCATTGGAGTCCGCAAATCTCCTCCATGTTCATGCTCGTGAGGATCGCGATCAGCGCCATTTCCCTTTCGGGATACTGCATCGCGCCCAGCAGGTCACTCATTTGAGCGCGTGTCAGTGTTCGCGCTTCCTTGCGGGTCATTCCCGGCAGTGTCACCAGGCTGGCTGGATTGTCTCCGGTGAACAAATGTCTTCTCTTAGCGTGAGAATAGATGACGCTGACCACACTGCGGATGTGAGTGATGGTCTGGACCGAATACCCGCGCGCCACAGCGGCCGAGATGAGCCGTTGGACATCCCCCGGCTGCACATCGCAGAGCTGCATATCGCCTAGGTAAGGCCAGTTTGGGACCGTTTTGAGCTTTCTATTCGGCGCCGTTACGTCGAGTTGAAAAATGCAGTCTACTTGTTCCGGCTTAAGCACATGCTTCATGATGGCCCGGTAATGCGTCCGACCAGGAGGGCTCTTCACCCTAACGTACTCGGGCACGAACATGGTCTTCACGAACTCCGCAAGGGTTATCGCGGGTTGCGGCGCCCGCGCGGTCTGGTCCAGTCCTAACTCTGAGCCCCCAGACGCGGGAGCGATCCGTGTGAGTTCGCTCCCACGCGACTCCACGACAACACCTGCACCCATCTACGCCTCCCTTTGGCTCGATCTCCCACCACGCCTGCGTCCGGGTACGAACCGGACAGTCGTAAGTGTTATTCCGGTATGGGGCCCTCTGCTCGGAAATTCCCGATCACCACATTCACGACTCAGCACTCGGCCGCTGTTCGAGAAAGCCATCCAATAGGATTTGCCCGCCTTGGGTTTGCGGTTGGGCATCTGGCGAAAGACCACGAGGTGCCCGCCCTTTTGCTTGCCATGCATTCTCCTCCGTCGCCAACCGCGACGCCAGTCCAGCGGTCGAGTGTTCGAATCTTGTTCTCATCTTGTAGAGGCCGGCTTTCGAAACAGGCCTTCATCAAACTTGGGATTGAGTACCACCTTCTCGATATTGATCCTCTCAGGCGGCACCGGAACATCCGGAAGGCCCGTGGCGGTTCTCGCTACCGGCAAAACCCTCGTCTCCAGAACAAACGGGATCTGGAGCCCTTCCACCGGTCGGTAATCTCGGAAGTATTCTTCCGTCGGATGGTCGGTGCCATCCATACGGCGCGGCTGCAACTCCATCTTGGCCTCCAGGAAGGTCTGGGCGTCGATCCAGACATGAAGCGCTTGGGCGCTCTTCATGGTCATCTTCACCTTATAGGTATCGCGGCCCTCAACTTTATCCATGCCGACCAATTCGATGCGGGTGCCCTTCGCTGCGTAATCCACCAAGAGTCCATCGAGGTCCGCCTGTGCTGACGACAGTTTGAGTTCCTCGTCGGTAAACGGCTCTACCACCCGACGGTTCAGGAACGGCCGCAGCTTCCAGCCCTGCGCGCCGTCATACACCTGAATGGCGGTCTGGCCCGCAAACTCCAACTCGAACCGCATTTTACGCGGCCGCTCGAGTTCCATCAGAAAGGGCAATTGGACCTCTTGCGCCGGCCGGCCGGGCATCGCCGGCAGGCCGCCACCCTTTCCCCTAGCCACGGCGACCTGTTCCTTGGTCTGAAGCGTCGCCCGCTGATTCCCGCCTACGCCCAGTTTTCCGGCTAGCGACATGGTTTTGACTGCCCGCCAAGCCTGGACGCCGCCGCGGGCCGCCACGTTCCTGTCGACGATCTGCTCGGCCGTGAGCGCGGGAAGCGGCGCGACTGTTTCCGCCGCCAGCAAGGTGACAAATCCGAGAACGCTGGTCAATATCAATACGTTTCGATACATCAAGTAATCCTTAATTACGAAATTCAGAAGGACCGGAGGATCCGGTCCGCAGGCTGAAAGCCTGCCCACAGTTCTCTCACTCCACCACGAGTCCGTCGGCTCGAAAATTGCCGATCACCACATTGACCCGGTCGCCGCGCTTCACCCGGCGGCCCACGTTGGAAAAGCCCATCCAGTAAGACTTGCCCGCCTCGATGTTCTGGACGGCCTGGCGCAGTTGGCCGACCTTTTCCAGCACCGGGACCACCAGGCTGACACCCGCCTGGGGATCTTCGAGAGAAGGCTCGAGCTTCTTATCGTTGAGCGGCTTGGCCTTCTCCGGATCTGTAACCCGCCAGGAGAACCGCACCATCTCGCCTGATTCCGCCCACTTCACGCTGAACGAATCGACTCCCCAGGCGCCTTCGTAGAACATCTGCGCGCGATGGGGAACGCTTGGCCGATACCGGAACGGAGCCGCAGCCGTCGCGGGCTTGGCAGGCGCCGCAGATTGTGCAGAGGCAATCTGGAGCAGGAATCCGCCAGCCAGAACTCCTGCCACCCGGATTGCCTTTCCCCCAATTGAGCTGTGGTAGAACATTGCTGAATTCCTTATAAGCAAACTAACCGCTGCCTCACGGTCTGAGCCGCGACCGTAACGGAGCGGGATTTCCTCGTTTACCGCGGGTAGCTGCCCACCTTGTGCCGGCATCACAGGCTTGAACATTTCTGATATCTCCTTGTCAGGCTCTCAAGCTGCCGGACATCCAGTCTCGAATGTCCGGCAGCCCAGGGGTTGCTTAGTTCGCGGGGAAGGTGTTGCCGTTGAAGTTTAGCAAGGCGTCCTGTACGGAGACGTACGCGGTTGCCGTGCCGGTTGGATTGGGCCCGCAGGCCAGCACGCCGTTGACCAGCGGGCAGGGCGTGTAGGTCACGAAGATCGTGCAACTGCCCCCTGCGTTGATCGTGGGGAACGGCGCCACATTGCAGGTCCCCCCGGTGATGCTGAAGAGGGCGGTCGCGTTGGGCACAGTAACGGGAACGACCGACGGCGGCGCGATCAAGCCGATCGCGGTTGTCCCGATGTTCGTGACGGTGATGATGCCCGTCTTCGCGGACGTGCCCCCGGTGTTCAGGGCCGGCGAAGGCGCGGAGAACCGGACCAGCATCGCCGTTATGACGAACGGCAACCTGGTGGTGGCTCCCCCCGCCGTGGTCACGCCGATGTAGAAAGTCCCCGTGGCAGCGGTAGGCGCAATTGTCAGGCTGAGCTCGATCGTGGAGGCATCCACCACGGTACAGATTAAATTCGCCGTCCCGCAGAGGGTGTTAGCCGTCGGAGCCGGTACCGGTACGGTCCCCGGTATCACCGCCACCGATACGCCGGCGGGCAGGGTGCAAGTCCCCGTGGCCGCCGTGCACAAGTTGATGGTGCTCCCCGTGGCGGTAGTGGTCCCGCTCGGGAAGCCTTGGCCCAACAGGGCCACGCTGACCGTAGTCCCCTGCGGCGCCGTGGGTGGAATCGGGCTTACGCCAGCGGTGGGCACAACGACCTGGTTCAGGACCGGCAACGGCAACGTCGCGACCGTGAACAAGAGGACGTTGCTGGCCCCGCTGGGCGTGGTGACCGAAACATCGCGGGTGCTAAGCTGGGCGTTGCCCGCGATCGTGAAGGTCGCGGTGATCTGGGTGTCGCTCACCACCGTAAGGTTGGTGATGGTCACCCCTCCGCCGGTGATGGTAATAGTGCCTCCGGTCAGGCCCGTGCCGGTCAGAATCACCGGGACCATTTCGCCCAGCGAGCCTACGCTGGGAGCGATCGAGGTCAGAGTCGGCCCCCCTGGGTTGATCATAAAGCCTCCGAACTCGACCGCGCCGGGGTTCATGTTGGGGGGGCCGGGATCCGGCCGGTTGTTGCCGAAGAAGTCACGCCCCGGCGCGGTGACGGTCGTCACGCCGCTGGCGCCGATGGTTTCGATGCAACCTCTCACCGGTGAGCTGCCGGGGAGGCAGGGGACCGTCGGCGAATCGGCGCTGAGCGCGTAGTTGCCGAGCATGACGTTGGTTGTCCCGGTGCTGGTCACGGGGTTCACCATGGACAGTGGGCCCCAACTCATGTTGACCCAGTTGTTGCCTTCGTCCACGGTCGCCGTGGGGGTCAGGCTGAAGACAGGGTTCGGCACTATGGCGTCCGAGATGCCCGGAGGCACCTGCCAGCCGCAGGGTACCGTTTGTCCCGCGGCATCCAGGCATGTAGCCTCGGGCGGCACGCGCGAGCCGTTGCAGTACTGGTGGACAAGCGGCGGGGCGCTCATCGAGTTGGTGCCGCTGTAACCCGAGGTGCTGGTGAGCACCCCGCGCAGCGGGTTGAGCGTGAAGCCCGAGCCATGGTTGCCCGGACCCGTGTCGTTGCGAACGCCGATATCCCAGTAGCTGGATCCGGCGGGGCAGAAACCGGTAGACGTCTGGCTCGCGGCTTTGGAGCCGACACCGCCGGTAAAGCTGGCGTTGTACAGGGTGACCACGTTCTGCTGGTTCTGCTGTCCCCCACCGAGCGCGCCCACCCCGACTTGGAACGACCGGTTCTGCCAGAAGATATTGTTGTACAGAGCCGGGTACGAGACCTTGGTGCAGGTCCCGTTGATGGCGCTGGTGAGGGGAGCGTAATTGCCGGGGGGACAGGTGATCTGCATCGGCGTGCCGCCGTTCTGCAGAGGCTGGCCGTTGGTATCCAGTCCCACGAACCCGGAGATCAGTTGCGGGCTGTTCTGCATTACCACCAGCCCGGCGGGCTGCGGGCACGACACCGCTCCGCCATTCTGCGCCTGGCAGAGGGGCGAGGGCGACTGCGAGCTGGCCAGCGGGGCGCCCAAGGTGTTGAACAGCACGCCCGAGGAAGCCGTGGTGTCGTTGGAAGCGATGGTGTTGTTGGCGATTTGCACCGCCAAGGCGTCTTCTAGCGACATGCCCGCGCCGTCCCAGCCGGCCACGTTGTTGTCGATGATGTTGTTAGTGACCAGGACGGAGTACCACCGCTCGGGGTTGGCCGGGAAGCGGGGAATATCCGTCCCGTTGACGGCCTGGAGGCGAATGGCGCCGCCGCTGCCGGAATCCGCGGCGTTGCCCTGGAACAGGTTGGCGTTGACGATCAGGCCCGGGCCGGTTCCGTCGCTCAGCCCGGGTGCGCAGTCGTTGTCGGTCACCGAGCCGCATTCAATCACGTTCCCCGAGATATTGATCTGGCCATCCGGCGCCGCACCCATTACAATGAGCCCGCCGCCGTTGGAAGTGATGCTGGGATTGGTGGCCTGATTGAAGATGATCGTGTTGTGCTCGATGTCGCCGTTCCAGATGAAGCCCAGGTGGCCGATGCCGCCGCCGTCGCCCGTGCTGATGTTGCCGCATACCCAGTTGTAGTTGAACCGGTAGTAGTCGGCGCCGGTGCAGATGGTGGCGCCGCCCGCCCCGGCCGGCGTGCCCGTGAACAATTCATCGCCGGTAGACGCGTTGCGCGTGATGGCGTTGTTGTGAATGTTCACGTTCGCGTTGAAGCAGAATGGCAACTGGGTGTTGAGCGGGAACGAGGCGTCAAAGGTGCCCCCGGGGGTCAGGCAGGAGCCGGGATCGGAATCCAGCGTGGTTCCGTTGAGGTAAGCCTCGGGAGATTCGCCGAGGCCGATGCTCATGCCGCCCGAGAGGGTTCCGGTGTTGTTGAAGACCCGGTTGTTGGCGATTTGCAGGTTATGCGCCCAGGCGTGGACGAAGATGCCGCCGCCGCCCTGGGAGCTGTCGGTAATGCCGATGCCGTCGATCCTGGACGGGTTGCACAGGAAGTTGCTCGGATACTGGTTGGCTCCGCCAGCGCCGCCGGCGCAATTTGCGACGGTCAGCAGCGTGGTGCCGGACGGGAAGGAGGCTTCCGCTCCGGATCCGAATGCATCCGAGGAGTTGGGCGGAATGTTGACGCCTTTCCCCAGCACGGTGACGCCGGCGCCTTCATAGGCGCCCATCAGGGAGGGCTCTTGCAACTGCTCCGCCAGGTTGCCGTTCACCGTGGCGTCCCAGCCCAGGATGCCCTCCAGAGGCACCCGGTCTACCACCATGGTCGGGGTGTTGGGACCGCCGTTAAAGAAGTTCCACGGGTTGCCGTCGGGGCCGATACCACCGTTGGTGCCCGGGGCCGGGCAAGTGGAGGTACCGGTGGGATCGAACTGATTGCCGCCGGTGCCGGTGTTCGGCTGGCCGTTCAGGGCCAATCCGAACAGACAGTTCACGCTGGCGCGCCACGGATCCAGCTTCAACGCGCCGGCTGGATGGGTACTGGCGTCGATGATGCTCGAGGCCGCGCCCACACCTTGCAAGCGGACGGGCTTCCACATCAGCACGATTTCCCTGTGGGCCGACGGGGTGTGAATATTGGTCGTTGAGGGCGCAGTGCACGCCGCGGTTGTGCCGGCAGTCGTGGTGCAAGTCGGGTCAACCATGATCAAGTCGCCCGGAGCGGCCGCGTCAATCGCGGCCTGGATCGACTGCGAGGCGCCCACGTGGGTCGGCGCTTTGCCGCCGACTGTAATGGTCACGGTATCGATCGACCGCTGGCCGTTGCTTGCCGTGATCACCAGCTCGCCGCACTGCGCGGTGCTGCCGCTGTACTGCGCTTGCTGTTGGACGGCGCAGTCCGGCACGCCAGAAGGCACCGTGCAAGTGAGCGTCAGGTCGTTACCGGTGCAGGATGTGGCAATACCGCCGATGGTTACTGTCGGGCTGGTACCGAAACCGTAGTGGCGGGTGACGGTCTTCTGATTGAAAGGAGATGTTATCGCCTGGGGCCCCGAGTACCCGTAGTTGTTCACAATCTGGTCGCCCAAGGCGGTGATGGTGATGGTGTGACCAGCTGCGCTCACATACGGTCCAACTCCGTCGCCATCCACTTCGCTGATGGCCGGCGTGTTGGCCGGGTAGTCGCAGTCCGCGTTGTTGTACCCCGCGCCCACGAACGCGGATGTGGGCACCACCGGCGTATCCAGGTATTCGGTTTGGCCGGGCAGGTACGGCAGCTCGTAGCAGAAATCGCTATAGAGCGGGTTGTACAGCGGATCGGTCGAGGCCATCATCCCGTAGTTCGGGTTCGGAACTGTCAAACCTGCGGAATTGACGATGGTCGGCCGGAAGTCGATGGCCGGCCCCTTGTCGTTCATGCACTGGACCATCACGGTGGGCGCATACCCGGTGGGGTTGGGCGGGTTCACTTCCCACGTCGAATAGGTCATCCCGTTGAAGGCGCCCCAGTGGTCGGAGTAGACGCGCGAGACTTCGTTGCCGACCCAGTCCCGAGTGGAAACGGGCATATTCGGCGGCGCGAATTTCTCGCCGAAGACGGGCGCGAACGGGTCGAATTCGGAAGTGAAGTCGTCCGTGATCACGCCGGTGAATACGTCGGCGATGTGCGTCGAGGTGTAGAGCCAGAACTTCGCCGTGGCCGACATCTGGTTGCCCAGCGTCACTTCCTTGCGGTCGCACAGATGGCGGTAAGCGCCGGCGAACGCGGCTACCTGATGAGCCTGCGGGAAGAGGCTCATGTAGTCGGGCACTTGGCGCAACTGGCCCACGCACGGCCAGACCGGCTCGATGTACGCGGGGACGATCTGGCTGGTCGTCGACATGCCCAAGCTTTGGGTGGGGTCCTGGGCGTTATTCTTGTTGTAACCGGTACCGCTCGTATCGTACTGAGACGCCACCGAAGCCTGGTCGGGGATGATGAAGATGTCACCGATGAATCCGAAACTCTGGTAGACCGGCGCAATGAAATTGTCGCCGATGAGGATGTTCTTATCCTCTTCCTTCACCAGCTCGAAGCCCGAAGGCAGGACCACTTCCACGACATACTTGCCTGGGGGCAGCATGGGGGTGCCCACTCGCCACGGATCGGTCGTGTCGGGGTTGGCGATGCAGATGGTGCAGTTGGTGCCGCCCATATTGGCGGGAAGAACGGCGCCATTGGCACCACCAGGGACGCCGCCCGTCAATGTCGTATTCAGATGCCCGGCACCGGTGCCGCTGGGGATGATGCCAAGGACGCTCGGGAACTGGTACATGCCGTCGTAGGGGGCGGGCTGGAGCTGGTTCCAGTTGTGCATCGCGTCATAGCACTTGTACTGCGAGTTGGCTGGCAGCGGGGTCAAAACCGCGCCGCTGTAATAGTAGTTGTACAGGTTGAGATAGTTGGGCTGGTTGAACAGCGTGTAGAAGAAGAGGTCGCCCGCGCTCGAGGAAGTTGGGGCCGGCGCCTGGCCCGGGCAGTTCATATTGGGGATGCCATCGGACCGGAAGCCCTGCGCAAAGTCGTCCCAACTGCTGGTATGGGTGGTGTCCACCAAGGTCAGGGTCGGGGTCACGCTGTCGGCGGCGAAGCTCTCCTGATACAGGTTTATGGTGACGCGCGGAATCGTGCTCGTCCACTGCGTCTGCACGAGCATCTGCGGATCGTCAAACGGACGCGTGGAGGCATAGATGACATGCCCGTGAATGCCGCCGTTCTCGGCAGCAGTCGCCGGCGCGGTAGCGCCGCACTCTCCCAGCGCCGTGCCAGTGCCAGCACAGTAGGGCACCTTGGCGAACTCGATGAAATTGTTCTGGCCGGTGAAGCCCTGATAGCCTTCCGCGGCAACCCACGGCGGATCGATGCGGCCGGTGGATTGGTTAGTCTGGAGAGTTCCGGACCCCGCAGTGCCGGTGCTGGAGACGCCCGTTCCAGTGTTGATCGAAGCGCCCGTACAGCCAGCGCCCTGCGCTGCCGTGCAATAGATCGCGCCTGGGACCGACAGGTTGGCGGGCACGGGATGTGGTTCGATGGTGTTCGCCAAATGAGCATAAGGCGTACCCGCAGGTCCGCATGAGGGGAAGCCAGCGCCGGGCTGCGTGCCACCGCACGTCGTCAGAGTCCCATCGGCCGGCCCGCCGGCATCGTAAACGGTGTGGATGCCGGTCGTCTTATAGCGAAGCGTGTCCGATTCCACCACGTACCAGTTGAACAGCGGGAAGGTCTCGTTGAAGTTGGCGGTACCGGTGAAGTCCGTCAAAAGGTTGTTGGCCAAGACGCCATTGCGGTAGCGGACGGTGTTGTTTATGAAGGGAATTCCCAGCTCGGTGGATTCGCAGATGCCGTCCCGGTTGTCGTCGATGCAAGTCCGGGTATAGACGTTGGCCTGCCATTGCTGCACCCCGACATCCCCCATGTTGATGGTCTGATTGTTCCCATTGGCAACGTTAATGGGCGTGGAAAGGCCGTCAATGATCTGGTCGTTCCATTGGTCGCCGATGGTCAGCCTCCAGCTCCCCGAGGGAATAGCAGTGAGGGTGAAGTTGCCGTTGGCGTCGCACTTGGTGAACGCGAAGTCTTCGCCATCCGGATCACCCAGGCTCACCCAGCACTGGGTCCAATAGAAGGCATCGTGGGAGCCGCTCGAATAGAGCCGCTCATCGGGCGGCCGGCTCAAGCGCTCGGCGGTGACCCTTCCGGTCACCGTATTGGTGCAGTTGGTGCCGCTGATGTTCAGGTCGCTGCCGTTGCAGACACCGGCGCGGCGGGCATTGATGATTTTCGGATTGGCGAAGCCGATGGACACGTGGAAGCCCGCCGGCCCATACTCCTGGAAATAGCTTGGCTCACTGATTTTGAGGAAGGCATCGTGGGGGTGCTGTCCATCCAGGGTATTGGTCTGGAGCCACTCTTCCCCGGCGGCAATGCGGCTGGCGCCCGGGTAGGCCTGCACGATGTATTTGCCGGGCATCATGTTGACAACGATGGCTTGGCCGACCAGGGGCGAGAGGGTCATTCCGTCCGATTCGTACTTGGGACAGGTCACGATCCTGTTCGAGAGGCCCGTCAGGGCGCCTTGCGCCTGGTCCGGCCCAGAGACTCCGCCTGGGACTGGAGTGCTGCTAGTGTAGCCTGCTTTGCCCAACACGTTCCCGGACACCTCGGCCGAGATCGGGCACGCATCCAGCTGCGTCGCCGGATCGATGGTTCCCGCGAGGCTGTTGGAAAGGGGCTGGTTGAACATATCGTGGGTCAACTGTCCGGTCACGTCGCCGGGTTGGGCGAAGGCGTCCCAGAGGATGATTTCAAACCCCCCCAGGCCGGGCTCGTTGGTGGCGAGGACGTCGATTCCGCCGCCGGCATCCTGCTCGCCGTTCAGGGGGAAATCGTCCTCGAAGACCGACACGCTGAGCTTGGCCGGCGGATACGGGCTGGGCTCGGAGAGCACGATGACCGGGTTCCAGGAACTGGTGGTGGTATTCCAGGTGATTTCCGCGCCGCCCATGCCGTGGCCGCATTGGGTGTTGCGTGGAGTGCCAGCAGCCGGTGGCGGATAGCAGTTCTGAGGTTTGCCCGCGTAGCCGGAGGTGAATGGGTTGCCTGCGTCGCCCGGGAACGCCGAGAGGTAGTAGCGCTTCGGGTAGGGGGCGGAGACGGTACACGTCACCCCTGGCCGCATCGCTGCCGTGCCAAATCCGCAGCCCGGATCGAGGGTGACCTGGCTGGGAAGCGAGGAGGTCTGCGCCGCGACCTGCCCCGTCGCCGCTGGGACACAAACGCCATTGCCAACCTCGCAGATCGCGGGGACGCCGCCTACGGTCTGGCCGTATTCGCAGGACAGGTCGCCCGCTGTAGCGCCCGTGCAGCCCTGCGCGATGAAGTCCATGAAGCTAGTGTGGAAATTCACTCCAAAAGTCGCGGGAACACCGTTGGTCCCAAAGACTGGGCAGGCTGCAGTGCCGCCCGCAGCACCCGCGGTCGTGGCGCAGGCCGGATTCACATAGAAGGTCTTATCTTCCTGGATGAGCCAGCGGTAGTCGGTAATGGGAGTTAAGCCAGCGATGCAGCTGGGGTCTCCCCCGCAGGCTTTATATTGCACGCCATCGACCACCTTGACCGAGAGATTGCTGGGCGCCGGGAAGTTGATGGTCGCCACGGCTGCCCCGGTCGTCCCCTCAGTGTTCGTGGCGGTGTAGTTAATGGTGCAGCTGCCGGCCGTCGTCGCTGACGCCGTGGCGATGAATCCGCCATCCGGTTGGATCGAGAGTGAGGTGCAAGTTGTCGTAGGAGCCGAAGTGCCGGTTGTGACGACTGTAAGCGGGAAGGTCGAGCTGTCCACTGACAGCACGCCGGGCGGCGCGATTTTAATGTACCCCGCCGTTTTCGCGGTGTACGTGATATTGTTCATGGTGATGGTGCTGGTGTTCGTTGACGCACTCAGCGTCACCGTGGCGCACACGGTAGTCGTGCCGTTGGCGCAATACGAGAAGGAATCCATCGTTGTGCCGGGATTGGGGGTATAAATGAACGTCCCATTCGCGCAGAGGCCGGGGTCCGAGCTTGCCGTAGTCCCGGTCGAGCCGCAAGCCAGCATGCCGGCGGTCGGCCCGACAGAGAGCTCAACGCCGTAGACGAAACTGTCATTGGCCATCACACCCTTGGATACATCCGAAACCACGAGGGGCGTGCAGAGGGGTTGCGGAGTGGCCACCGGGCAGGCAACCAGGGAGGGGTAGCTATCGGCCACGGCAACCGGAGTTCCCGCGATCCCGGCGCCGAATGTCGGGAGTAGGGCGCCATTGACGCTGATGTAGGCCAGCATCCCGGCGTCGCGCTCGCTCGAGTTACCCGAGAGGCTCAACTGGCGATCGTAGATCGGAAGGGACGTGGCGGTGGCCGGCGCATTGATCATCACATCGTAAACTTTTCCCGCGGCCATAAAGACGTCGGTCTGCACCTTGGGCGCCGCGACTTGGCCGGCTAGGTTCGTGTTTGGTAACAGGTTCGGGACGACGTTGCCATCCTCGGCAACCAGCGTGAATCCGCCTACCGTGGCCGACGCCCCGGCTCCGCTAAAGCCCGCGGTTTGCGATCCGACGATGGAAGGCACGTGCATGCGCAGGCCGGCATTCACCAGGCGCGCCAAAACCGTTCCGGTGCCGGCGGTCACTCCCGTTGCGGGCGCGGCCGGAAAATTCGAGAGGGCGGCGTTGGTCTTGTTGAAGGCCACGCCGTTAATCAGGTAATAGAAGGGCGTGTAGTTCACCGCGGGAGGGTAGCAGCTGTGTACGCTCGGGTCGCCGCAACCCAGGGCGTTCGGCGATGTCACTGCCGTGATAATGGCGCCGCTGCCAGCGAGCGAGGAATCGGTAACCAGTATGTTAGCGGGGTTAGTGGGAGAATAACCCGATCCCCCTGCTGTGATGGTCGCACCGGTGATTATGCCGCCCGTGATCGTCAGGGTAGCGGTGGCGCCCGTACCATTGGCACCTACCACTTGCGCGCTCGTGGTCGCGGCGTTGTAGCCCGACCCCCCGCTCCAGACGATGGCGCTGGTCAGGGGACCAGTAGAGCGGGCGTTCCACACCGCGGTTTCGCTAAAGCCGGCCGTATTGACAGCAATATTGACCTGATTATTCTGGACCGGGTCGATCTCGCTGAACTCCAGCGGGATTTCCGCATTGTAGGTCACCGCGGCATACGCGGGAGCAGGCGAGGTGCCGGTCACCGCGGGATAAGCGGTGCCAGCGGCGACGCCGGTGCCGCATGTCGTCGCACCCGGCGCGCAGGTAACCACCAGCATTCCGATCAAGCCCATGGGGGCCTGGATGGAGGGATGCGTGCCGGACTCAAGCAGGTAGGTGCCCGGCCGCAGGTTAGACCAAGTGAGTGCACAGGATCCGGGAGCATTGGGAGCGGTAGGGGCAGACAGCGCGCACGGTGTTCCTGCCTCGCCGGTAAGCGCAGTCGCAGCCACCGGCAGCACTTCGGTCGCGAGCGACAGCACGCGCGCGCCCTGCAACGGCGGAGTCCCGTTTCCGGGAAGATTCGCGTTTACCCAGGTGTACGTCCCCTGCGCGTTCGAGTGGTCCGGGCTGGGCAGGGTAGTCCGCTGCGCAAGCATTCCGAGGCCGCCGCCCACCTGCCCCGTGATCATGATCGACGTGGGAATGGGATTCACCGGAACTGAGCCGGCCGTCGTCGGGGTAAGCACCAAGGAGTAAAGCTGATTGGTGAGGTTGATCTGCAGACCGCCAGCCGCTCCGGTGGGAACAGTGATCACGACCGGGGACCAGGCCAGCCCCGCGTTCGCCGTCGCTGTCGTGCCAGTTGTCGGGGCGCCGATGGTGACTGTCGGGGCGGCGGTATAACCCGCGCCCGCGTTGGTTAGCGAGATGCTAACCACTTGGCCGTCGGCGACCGTAGCGACCGCACTGGCCGCGGTGGTCGGGGTGTTGCCTGCGGCCGGCGTAATCGTGACCGCGGGCGCGGCCGTGTAACCCGACCCGCCATTAATCACCGAAATGGCGCCGAGTGCGCCGACGGCTGCCGGGGAGGTCGGCCCGGCCAAATAAGCGCAAGTCGCGCTCGAGACGATGCCGGTGCCCAACGCCCCGCAGTGGTAGCCCCACATCGGCACGCTGTTGCCATCAGGCATGGTGATGGCGGATGGCGCGGCGGTCAAATTGACCTGCTGCTGGCCGAAGGCCGCAACCGCCGCGAAGAGAAGCACACTGCCTGCCCGTACCGCGGTATTCAATCTGGATAGGAAATTGTTCGTTCGCATGGTTCTTTCTCGCTTCTCCTCGTCAGTTACATGGATTCGTCGATTGCAAATTCCCGGGAATCCACCAGCATCATCATCAACATGCCTCCGGGAAACACGTTGTTGGTCGTAATCTCGCGCTCGTTGTGCGAGTGCCACATAAAGGCCCAGCCGCGCTCGCTCGCCGGGTTGGCTTGGGTGTTCGCAGGGTTCAGAGTTGTACAGCCGGCATTGGTGGTTGTGTCGCAGGCGGCCATCGACGCGCGCAAGCTGGCATCCGGGCCGAAATAGGGCGTGCCGCCGTACCAGGCGCCGTTGGTGAAGACGTTGGGATCGGGCAGAGTGACCGGTCCGCCAGACGCGACGTCGCCGAAGGGCACCACTTGGACTGGCTTGTTATGATCCTGGCACCACTCGTAATAATTAAGCGCTGTTTGGGCGGCGACTCCGGTGTTATAACCGTTGGCATCCGGCGTACACGTCAGCGAAGCGAGCGGGTCTGTCGGATTGGGATTCTGGTTGGTGGCGCTGGGATTCGCGGCACCGGTCGCGGCGGGATGGTGGCCGAACGGGTCCCAGTTCAAGCCCCGGCCGGAGAAGTAGAAAATGCCATCGAAAGACTCGCCCGGCGTCGTGTCGGTGTTGAACATCAGAATGCCGGCCAGATTCGTAGCTGGACTGGTGGGGCTGAGTACCAGGTTCCCGTCCCGGCCCAGGATGCGCACGTGGTTCGCGTGCTCGTGGAACGGATGCTGCCACCGCCCCTGGCCGATCGTCCGGATCAGGGTCAGCTCGCCCGGATGCATGTGTGGGTTGCCGTTGTAGGGCTGGTGCGGATACTCGGCCGCGTAGTTGGGGTCCATCAGGTCGGGCATGGAGCGCCCGTTGATCAAGAAGTAGGCGGGGTGATACGGCTCGGTCTGCACGTTGAGGCTGCATCCAACGGCGCCAGCCGTGCAACCGGCCTTGGCAGTGACCTGCGCCAAAGCCTGCTTATGAATCCTGGAGTCCATCTCGGCCCACTGGAACAGGTATTCGCGGTCGTAGCAGCTCTGGGGGTGGTCGTAGGCGGCAGTCGAGAGTCGGAAGTCCTGTTCGGGAAAGCCGGGGATGCCGTGCGAAGTCCCGTAGTCCGACTTTCCGTACAGGTTAGTCAGGTGTGTCGCCCCGTTGGCGCAGGTGGCGGGCGGAGAACTCGGGAGCACGATGACGGCTCCGTACAGGCCCATTTCCACTTGGAGATCGCCTTGCGTGCCGCTGTAATACGGGTGCGTCCCCGGCATGCCGGCCGTGGGGAACGAGTAGGTCACCGTGCCGCCTGGCCCAGCTTCCTGTGTCAGCAGACCGGTTACGCCACCGGTCGCAGTTACGGTAAAGCCGGGAAACAAGATCGAGGTGTTGCCGGCCGCCGTGGGCAGACCATTCCGCAGGTTTACCGTGACCGTCGCCCCTTCCGTGACAATCAGCGTGGGGCCGGGCACTTGCATGGTCGGGCAAGTCGCGTTGGTAATGGCCGCCGGGGCAAAGCCCGCCGGCGCACCGTTGCAGCCGTATCCCCAGGAATAAACCGCCTGCCCGTCCGGTTGATTGAGGTAGGCGTCTTGCGCGGTCAAGTTAAAAGTCGGCCCCGTAATACCAGGAGCCGCGCCATCAGCCGTGGCCGTGAGTAGCAACGCCGCCGCCGCCAGAAGCAGTCGTGAATTCGAGATCGTTTTCGTCATTTTCGTTGCCTTCATTGCCGCGCTCCTAGTTGCAGATGTTTCCGAATGTGTTGCTGGTCACGCTGTTGCAGATATGGACCTCGGTCATCATGCCGCCGAAATTCTCGGCGTCGTTCGACAGATGGTCGAGTTGGGGAGTATAGAGATAGAAGACGCTGCCTGCCGGATACAGCGTGGTGTTGCTGGCGTCCAGAATCACATCGAGCGATTCGCCGCCGCCGAGCGTGATCGAGTTGGTGTAGAACTCCGTGTTGTTCCCCCCCTGGTCGCGCAAGAGCTTGGCGTTGAACCCGACCTCCTTCATCGGAATCCCCAGCGAGGCCAGCGTGTGATATTCCGAAACGCTGAGGTTGACCAGGCGCAGCAGGGCCCTCCCGCCTGCGGGAATGTTAATGAGAGCAGGCATCGGCTGCGAGTAGTGCACGTTGTTATCGGTTGTCACCGTGGCCTGGGGACCGGACGTAACCGTGTCGGGATAGCTGCGCCCGTTCAGAAGGAAATATTTGTCCTTCATGTCCACGAACATCTCGGGGTTGAACGTCATGCCGACAAAATGGAAATTGGGGTCGAAACCGTGCATCTGGATGGGGTACTCGACGTCGTAACAGGTCGAGCCGTCGCCGTCGTTGTAGGTGTACCTTGGAGTGGTTGCAGAAGCGCCGCCACTGCATAGCGTGTTAGCCGCGGCGCGAGTCACTATTGTGTTGTTGATGGCCGGCATGCTGGCGGAGCACAGGATATCTACGGCGGGATTGCAAACCGTGCGCAGATCGGGAGTTCCGGACGTCAGCCCTATCCCGTTCTGGTATCCCAGATACGTCTGGAGGCTCTGGCCCGCTGGCACCCGGTCCTGCCGCGGCCGCACGTGAAGCTGGCCGACCATGCCCATCTGCAGGTGCTCGGGCGGCGTGATGTGGCAGTGCCAGAAGTATGTCCCGGCATCCGGCGCCATGTAGTAATAAGTAAAGCTGCCGCCAATGTTGATGGCCACCGAAGCGTCGGGTACGCCGTCGTAGAAAGACGAAGCGTTGGGATAGCCGTGGAAGTGGACCGTGTGCTGTTCGAACAGGTCCGGCCGCATGATCATGCCCACGTTGGTGAGGGTGAAGAAAACTTCGTCGTCCTCATCGAACGCCAACAGCGGCGCGGGGATATTGCCGTTCAGCACCCCGACATCGATGATCTGGCGGGGGTCCACGTGCCCGTCGAGGCATGAGGTTGAAGAATTGAGCGTGCAACCCATTGTGGGCGCGCTGAATGTCACGGTGGGCGCCGTAGTGTACCCCGCGCCGGCGAAGGTAATGTTAATACCGACAGACGTGATTTGGCCGTTTGTCGGCGCTACGGTTGCGATGGCGGGAGCCACGTTGGCGCCGCCCCCAGTGAAGGTCACCGTTACCGGCCCGTAGTATCCGCTGCCAGGGTTGGTCACCGTGACGTCGGTGACAACGCCACCATTGATGGTCGCCGTGGCTTGCGCCAGCACACCACCCGGCGTCGGAGTCTGCAGATCTGGATCGCCCATCAGCCCCACGGCGCCGTTCCAGGTAAACAGCCCCGGGGTTGGCGTGCCGGAGGCGCCGCTGGTGACCCCGTCGGTGGTGGCGGGATCGCCGCGCAGAAGGACTGCATGGAACGCGCTGCCGGTTCCGGTGCCCGGATACGCCGTGTTGAAGACATCCGGAAACTGCGTGCCCGGCAGGCCGGCCGCGATGTCAGCGAGCCCGGAGAGCGGACCGAAGGAGAACATGTAAGTCTGCGTTCCGTCGGCCATGGTAGCCAAGCCGTCGCCGCCGGAGATCTGCTGGCATTTGATGGCGCCATTTGTGTTCGAGGTCGGCGTCACGTATCCGCCATGCGTGCCGTTGACAGTCGCAGTGCCGAATTGCGTCGGCCCGTTGTAAAGCGGTTCCCCTTGAATCGATGTGACCGCGTTCGGATGGGTGATTGTCGTGGTTGGACATTGAACCCGGAAGGACTGCGCGTTTGCCGGCAGCGCCGCCACTAGAACCAGCGCCAGCACCAACAAAAATAGAACGGACTCTCTCCTCGCCATGCGTTCTCCTCTTTTCCACCGCCACCCGCAGCGCTTCGCCGCGGCCGTAATCTTCGGTTACGTTTCTTGAAGATAGGCTCAACCGCTTCTGACGGATTTGTCCCAAATCTAATCCAACCTGGCAGATTCCTGTCATTTTCATGGCATTTTTGTCAGACAGGAACGTTAGGTTCTCCCTTGCGCCAGCGCTCAAGACGCTTGTATAAATGAAGTGTGCACATTCTTGTTGTCGAGGATGAGCGAGAACTGGCGAACGCCCTCAAACAGGGAATCGAGGCGGAGGACTATTCGGTTCGAGTGTGCTACACGGGAGAAGAAGGCTTCTATGTGGTGCAAGCTCAGCCTTTCGACCTAATGATTTTGGACATCATGCTGCCCGGTTACGACGGTTTTGAGATCCTGGCGACTCTTCGAGACCGCGGTGTCAAGACCCCCGTGTTGCTCCTTACGGCCAAAGACTCGGTTGAGGACCGCGTGCGCGGACTTGACACAGGGGCTGATGATTACCTCGTGAAGCCCTTCGCGTTCCCTGAATTTATGGCCCGGATCCGTACCTTGCTCAGGAGAACGCCGGCTGTGTACCAGCGATTCAGGCTGACGGACCTAGAGATCGACGCCGCCACAAGATTTGTAGCGCGCGGGGGGCGGCCCATCCACTTGACGCCTCGCGAATTCGATTTGCTTGCATGCTTGCTCAATAACAAAGGCAGGATTGTGTCCCGCGAGACGCTTGCGCGCGAGATTTGGAAAGTAACTAGCAAGCACGTGCCGCTTGACAACGTCATCGATACTCAAATCGCCCGATTGCGGCGGAAGATCGACGGCGACTCCGAACGAAAAGTGCTTCACACGGTGCGAGGCGTCGGCTTCGTTTTGCGGGAAGAACACGTAAGGTAAGTGTCACTACGTTTGGGAAGGACGGAACCGAATTCCCGTCCTGCTAATCAGTAGCGCAAGTCTCATCACTGTCGCGCGCGTGGACTGGTGGGGGGAACGGTACCTTTGCCTCGGGTTTCTCTACCTGTTCCCGATCATGCTGCCGGCCAAGTCTTAGCCGTGCTGACGCCCAATCCTTGAACGGATTGAGACGCGTCCGACCCCTTGCAATTCCAGCGCTTGTTTGGGATTTGGCCGCAGGTGTCACGGTGAGGACTTGTCGAATCTCAAGAATCCGACACATCCCAACTACTGCGGGGTCACAGCGGGTGACCTTTATCCCGGCCGGCGCTTACGGTTTCGATTTGGGAAACGGCTGATTGCACACGCGGCAAACCGATAAGGAAGGTGCATCCCTGCTCGTTTACGCTACCTAATTCGATACTGCCGCCGTGAGCTTCCACTGCCCATTTGGCAATTGACAGCCCTAGACCTGCCCCGCACGATTCGCGCGAATGCGCCTTGTCTACACGATAAAACCGTTCGAACACCTTAACTCGGTCTTCGCGTGGAATTCCCGGACCGCGGTCCTGGATCTCCACCGTGACCCGGTCGGGATCACCACTCCGAATCCGAACCGAAACCGTTTCTCCCACAGGTGAATATTTCACGGCATTGTGGATAACATTGGCTAGAGCCTGTGTGAGAACCATGCGGTCGGCTTCCACCTCCGCATGCTCGTCCCCTTCAAAAACGAAGCTCAGCGATTTCTCTTCAATGAGAACATCAAAAAGACCCGCTGCCTCGCGCGCAATAGCCATGACCGGCACAACCGTTCGCTGCAGCTTCAGGAACCCAGAGTCCGCGCGCGCGATTGTGAGAAGGGCCTCGATCAAAGATGTGAGGCGGTTCATCCCCTGTAACATCCTTCCGATGATGTCCTGGTATTCCTCGCAAGTATGGCTCTCCTGTAATGCCACCTCGCCAACGATACGGATCATCGCCACGGGGGCCCGGAGTTCATGGGAGCAATCCGAACTGAACCGCCGGAGTTGGTTGAAGGCTAGTTCGAGCCGCGCAAGAGCACCATTAAACTCGCGCGCCAACCTCCCCAGTTCGTCATCCACATTTTCAGTGGGCAAACGTTCGGAAAGTCGCTCTGGCCTGATCTGCTCCGCGCGCCGCACCATTTGTTCGATCGGACTCAGAGCACGCGTGGCCGATGAATACCCCACAAACGCGGCAACCGCAAGGGCAACAGGCAATACAAAAATTAAGGGTAGAAGCAGTTCATATAGCCGGGCACGTATGGGCTCTTCGCTTTGGCCAAGGCGGATTAGAAGCCGGTGGCCATCTAACACATGAGCCCTACTCGCAAGGCGGACGTGCGTTCCATCGGAAAGACGGTCAGAGCGCTCCGAGTACCCTCCAACGCCTTCACCATTCAGCGGCGTTCCGCCCAACGCACGACCGCCGAGCCTTTCATTCCGAAACAGAAGCGAGCCCTCGGGAGACAGCACCTCGAGAAAGCTCTCAATCCTCTCCTTCGATTCAGAATGGTTGTGGTAGCCATCCCTTAATCGAAGCATCCCGTCCGGCGTAAAGAAAAGCAAGCCCTCGATGGTCTCAATCTCTTCGACATCGAAATGATCGAGCTGATTCCTTAGCTGCCAAAACTGAAGAGCATCCGTTCCACCCCAGGCAAGAACTAGCAAAGCGGCGAGCACTGACACGTACCAGAAGGTCAGGCGAGTGCGCAGACTCTTCCGCTTCATAGTCGTGTCCGTTACGGGATATTGTTCGAATGCTATGCGATCCCTTACGTGATTAAGAAGTACTTAGACGATTATTTAACCCAATCAAGCGATTGGTAAGTAGGGTTACCGTTCGATCGTGTATAGTTCACCGTTCGATGTACTTCAGTAGAAATAATCGAAAGTCCAAACACTGCGACACCGCCAGGGGCTCTGGACCTACGTCCACTTGATCGAAGCGGATGGCGGGTCTATCCCCAAGCCGGCGGTTCCTGGCCGATCAGGGTTCAATGCCGCGGCACCTACGGCTCGATGTGGACATCAGTGGCGGGTTGGTGCTTGCCAAGGCCAGCGGCAATACCGGGCAATGCTCCACGGCATCAATGGCAAGTCTGGCATCCTGAAGAACGCAACGTCTGTAACTTGCAGACCAGGCAGGGCAGTCGCAGGTTCGAATCCCACCCTCACCGCCACAAATCAAATCACTCTTCCCCTGCTCAGCCCGGCGGAAGAGAACTTCAGCTCGAGCTCGTCGGTCTCAAAGCCTGATCCTGTCAGTGGCTCCCCGCCGATAGCATCAAGCGGCACGACTGCCCAATCTTGTTGAAAATCCTGCATTTCCCCTCCTCTTTCGCGGATGAAATGTCGGCCGATCCAACTACTAAGGGAACGGCAGGGGCTGTCCGGGACGCGGTATTCATAAGCCGCTAAATTCCGGTTCAAACGGACGCGCAGAGACCGTGTTTCCGGCGGGCCTGATAGCCAGCACACAGGTCAGTGTGCACTGGCTCTGACGAGAAGGGGTCGCCTTGCGTAAGAGGATTTACCGACTGATGGCCAGTCTGTCAACTTTTCCGAATTTTAGGAACCTTGCCCCGCCACCGGCGCTCACATAAGGGTAAGGCTGCCGTGAGAGTTGCAAGTGCGATGCGTGTATGTGTCAAACGCGACACGAATGAACCCGGAGTGTCGGGTGGGCATTAGAGACACGCACAAGCTCTTCCATGGCAAACACCTCACACGAGCTTGCCGACTACGCACCGCTATCCCCGAACGACTTTCCGATCGTGGAAGCGCTGGCAGAACGAGTGCTCGATTTTCAGTACTACTAGGAATCGGCGGCTCAGCCGTTTGAATCGAAATTCACTCGCCAAGATCTTGCCAAACTGCTACCAAAACTCGAAAATCAGCCGCCAAGAAATACCCGGCTGTATTTATGAAAACGATGTACTTAGCGTGGGCGGTTTACGCCTATCCGGAAACGGGCGACGCCACTGATTGTGGGAGTGCGTAAACGGGACTCCGGTTAGGCGCCAGTCAGTTCTTCGCCGCCGTAGCCAGCAGCTCACCCTTCTCCAACTGATGAACCTTGCTCGCGAACTGAGCCGCGTGCGGATCGTGCGTTACCATGACAATCGTCTTTCCGTGGTCCTGGTTCAGCTTGCCCAGGATGGTGAGCACTTCCTGCGCAGACGCGGCATCCAGGTTTCCGGTGGGTTCGTCCGCCAGGATCAGGGCGGGGTCGGTCACGATCGCCCGGGCAATGGCCACGCGTTGTTCCTGGCCGCCGGAAAGCTGCCGCGGGAAGTGTTTTATCCGGTCACCCAGACCTACCAATTTGAGCACCGTGTTCGCGTGTTCCAAGCGTTCCACCTTCTTCAAGCTCGTCAGCTTGAGCGGCAGCTCCACGTTTTCGAGAGCCGTCAAAACGGGGATCAGGTTGAACTGCTGGAAGATGAATCCCACATGTTCGTTGCGCCAGCGGGCGATTTCCCGCTCATTCAGCGCTCCCAGGTCGTGCCCTAAAACGCAGATCTCACCCGCGGTAGGCCGGTCCATAGCGGCAACCAGGTGCAGCAATGTCGATTTGCCCGAACCCGAGGGACCCATGAGGGCAACGAATTCGCCCTTCGCCACCGTGAAGCTCACATCCTTCAGCGCCACCACGTGAAACTGGTCACGCAAGAACTCTTTGGTCAGGTTTCGTGTCTCGATCACCATCTCACTCATAAAAGTCGGGAGCCCATCATCCCTTCTGGCGAACCTTGTCGCCATCCTTCAAGCCGGCCGGCGGGTTGCTGATCAAGTCCTCGCCGCCGATTAAGCCGTCCTCGATGCGGACGCGCTGGCCCGATATGGCCCCCGTCTTCACAGGACGGCGCAGCGCTTTGCCGTCCAACACCAGAAACACCGCGTGATCGTGCACCGCGGATGCGGGAATCAGGATGACCGGCTGGGCCGCGGCGTTCGCGTTCGAATCGCGTTTCTGGTCGGCAACGAAGGCCACGCTTGCGTTCATCTCCGGACGGAGGTATTCATCGGGCCGGGCGATCTTCACCTTGATCTGGACGGTCGCCTTCTGGCGGTTGGCTTCCGGCGAGATCTCCTTGATAAACCCGTCGTACTTCCGGTCCGGGAAAGCATCCACTGTAACTACGCCGTGCTGGTCCGAATGCAATTTCGCGAAATCGTTCTGGCTGATATCGAGCTCGACTTCCAGGTCGTTCAGATCGGCGAGCGAAACCACGTATCCCTTCGCTCCGCGGTCGCCGACGAAGCTCGTGGTGACGAATTCGCCCTTCTCCACGGCCCGCGCCAGAATGGTGCCTGTGACCGGCGAACGGATCACCGTGTTGGCCACGTTCGTCTCCGCATAAGCCAGTGCGCCCCGGGCCTGTTCCACCTGGCCCCGCAAAGCGTCGATTTCCTCCTGGCGCGGTCCCAGTTTCAGCAGTTCATAGGCTTTCTGAAGCGAAGTGACCTTGTGGATCGAACTGTCGTACCGCGACTGTGCATCATCCACTATCTGCTTGGGAGTCAAACCTTCGCTTGCCTGGTTTTTGGCGCGATCAAGCGTAGTATTGGCGTTGTCAAGATCGGCCTTAGCCGCATTCAGGTTGGCCAGGGCCTGTGCGATTTCTTCGGGCCGTGAACCATGCAGCGCCTGGTCGAGCCTGGCCTGAAGCGTGGCCAACTGCCCTTGGGCCTGCTGAAGCTGAGCCTGGTATTCGTCGTCTTCCAGCCTCACGAGCACTTGGCCTTCATGCACGCGGTCGCCCTTATCGACGCCGATCCACTTGACCTTGCCGATCACTTTGGCAGCGACTTCTATTTTGTGAGCCGCCACAATATAACCTGTTGCGTTGAGCACCACGCCCTCGGGCGCGGCGCCGCTGCTCACCGCCTGGACACGCTCGACCTCTACGAAGGTACCGGAGTTGACCTTGTTCGACCAAAGCCTCCACGCACCCAAGAGCAGAAAGAGCGCGACGCCCCCTATAATCCAGAGCACAGCCCACCGGGAGGGCGCCGGCGAACGCCGCTTGCTCCGATCGATCTTCAGGTTCTTGAGTTCCTCGTCCATGCTCTATACCTCAGCGCTACGCTTCCCGCAGGGCCGTGAGGATCTCCTTTCGCGAGGCTGTTCCTGCCGGGAACAGGCCGCCCACGCCGCCCAGGAGCAACGCGAATGCGATGCCTGTCAGCATGATTTGGGGCGTCAGATGAAAGTCGAACGCCAGATCGGCGAAGTTGGTGCTGCCGATGGCCGTGGTAATGCCGTTCAAGGGCAGCACAAGCAGGCACGCGAGTATGCCGCCCAAGGCCGAGAGCAGTACGCCCTCCACAAAGAAGCTGAGCAGAATACTGAAGCGCGAAAAGCCCAGCACACGCAGCGTGCCGATTTCGCGTGCCCGGCGCGCCACTGCCGCGTACATGGTATTCATTGCGGCGAAACTGCTCCCCACGGCCATGATGATCGCCACCATGAGGCCGATAAATTCGAGCGGCGCCGCCGAGGAAGTCTGCTCGTCGTAATAATCTTTTTCGGAGCTGGCGGTAAGCTCCAGGCGCCGGTCGTTATTGATGTTGCTGATCAGCGCTTTGGCCGTCACGGCATCGGTGACCTGAAACACGGCAGAGCTGACCACTTCGGAGCGATCCAAATCGGAACTGACCTGGTACAGATCGCCCCAGATTTCACTATCCTGCGCGCCCCGCGCGGCGTCGATCACCCCCACGATGTCCCACTCGCTGCGGGCGATGCGGATCTTGCGCCCGAGCCGGGCGGCGGGAAAGCGCCCGGCCACCGATTTCCCGACGACCACCTCCCGGCGGCTGGGGTTAAACCACCGGCCCTCGGCTAAGCGAACGTTGTGCCGCAATTCGATTCCCGCCGGCATCAGCCCGCGGACGGTCACGTTGGTGCCCCCGGGGTTGTCGACACTCGCGAGGTTGATCACGCTGATCACCTCGAGCGAAGCCAGAGGCTGCCCGTCACGGCCGGCCGCGATACCGGGTTTGAATTTCAAATCCTGGAACTGGCTGCGGGTAAAAAGGCTGACCACTTCCGACGTGGCTCCCTTGCGCAGCGCGATCACATGCAAAGGATCGCCGGAAGTAGAAAGCGTAACGCGCAGACCGTTGACCAGCGCCAAAATGGCCAGCAGGACGGCGACCGTAAGCGCAATCCCCAGAGCGGTCATCAGCGTCGTGGTCTTGCGAACCACCAGATTGCGCAGGTTGTAAGAGAGTGGAATCGCCATAGCTAGTCGTTGCTCCGTAGGGCCGCCACTATCGGCGCGCGCGCGGCGCCGAGGGCCGGCACGAGCGAACTCAGAAGGCCGACGGAGGCGGCGATCCCCATGCAGGCCAGAGCCACGACCGGCTCGAAGAAGCTTTGCGTCGGGGCGAATCCGCCGATCGGACTCTTGCTGACGGCTTGCATGAGGAGGGTTGAAATCAGGTAGCCCACGATGCCGCCCGCCGTGGAGATGGTACACGCCTCGCCCAGAATCAGCACCAGGATGATGCCCGGAGTGAAGCCCAGTGTCTTCAGCACACCGACTTCCCGCACGCGCTCGCGCACGGACATCGCCATGGTATTGGCCGAGACCAGCAAGATGGTGAACGTCACCGCGCCGGCTATCGCCACCAGGAACATCTTTACATTGCCGATCAGCGAGAGAAACCCGATGACGAACGCCTGCTCCGATTCGGTCTTGGTCTCTGCGGGAGAATTTCGGAACTGAGCGTCGATGGCATCGGCGATATGCGCCGAGTTCCGGGAATCGTCGACCAGGATGTAGTACATTCCGACTTCGCCGCGACGCGCTTCGGGGAGGGACTGCTCGACATACTCCTTGTTGATGTACATCACGCCGTTGGGCGGTGGGCTATCAAAAATGCCGCGTACGGTGAACTCGTAGTTCCCCGGGTAGATATCGCCGGTCAACGTGATGCGATCGCCGGGCTTGAAACCAAAGCTATCCGCCAGGTCGCGGCCAATCACGCAGGCGGTCCGGTCGTGAATGAATGCCTGTTTCTGGTCCTCGGGAATATGGAACTCGCCATAGACCGTGAACAGCTTCTCCGGCTCCACGGTAAACCGCGAGAACTGGTTCTTGGGATCGCGTGCATCCTTGTAGGTGCCGCCAAACCAGTTGGCGATCATAGCTTCGCGCACTCCGGGCACCCGCTTGATGCGGGATTGGTACGACGCTGGAATTGCCACCGTGAGCGAGACGCGATTGCGCGTTACCAGCCGGAGCGCCTGCGCCGGCGTTGGGCTGCTCAGGTAGAACGCATGATACATCGCAACCAGTACTCCGAGAAGGCACATAGAGACACCAATGCTCGCGATGGTGAGAATCGTCCGGCGGCGATTGCGCCAGGAGTTCTTGAGAATCAAAGAAAGATAGCGCATCAAGCAGGTCTCGCTACAGGTCTAGAATACACAGACTACACAACCGGCGCCCCGCATTTTCGGCGAACGCCGGAATACCACCGGCGAGCGACGGTTGGCCGGACCACGCCCATCGCAAGAATGAGCTCCCCGGATCTCCCCAGAGTACCGCCCATCGCAGCGGTACGCGAACCGCACTGCCGCTCATTCTGATACCGGGTTGTATTTCGCTTGCCGTGAACTGGATAGCGCTTACGAACATCTGCGAGCCAAATGGCGTACGCGTTCAACCGCGGGCGTAGCTCCGGACGGAATGCGACAGCTCTCGTTGCGGGATCCCGAGGGTACGGGATCTGCAACTATTGGCTCTCAGGCAACGCATTCAGGAATCCTCGAACCAGGCGAACCAACTCATCTTCAAACTCTGCGGTCCCCATGTGCGGGAACCGCTCGTTTGCCGCTGAGACCAGTACGCCGTTCACAGCGCGTGTTAAAACGAATACGCTCACAGCCGGGATCGGCTCGCGCCGGCCTGGAATGATGCGTTCCGTTCGCGCCGCCAGCGCCAATGCAATCTCGTCCATGTTGGCTTCGAGTTCGGCCCCGAAGCCCTCCGCCACCAGCGTCTGAAACGCGATGCGACGCGCCTTCCGATGCCGGGAAAATTCAGTGATCAACGCGCGAATGGCAAGGCGCGCCGGATCGGCTTCCGGATCGGCGCTGCTGATGGCTCGAACAACGGCTGCTGTTACGCGAGTGATTTCGCGGCGAGCCATCGCAAGCAGAATCGCGACCTTGTTCGGAAAGTATCCGTAAAGAGTGCCGACGCTGATGCCGGCCCGCTCGGCGATGTAATTTGTATTCAGTGCCCCGGCCCCCTCTCGCAACAAGATCCGAGCAGTCGCCTCGAAAATCACCTCCACGGTGTCGCGCGCGCGCGCTTGTAGGGGTATCCGTCGTTTCGAATCAGCCACTTGCTTCTTGCTTGCCATCACCAATCCCAACGATCAAATCCGAGTACTGAAATCCGAGCAATACTCGTATACTCGCACATATGAAACTCCCTTGCTTTCGACTGATCACCTGCTTCGCGGCGCTCCTGGGTGCGATGAGCGCCCCGGCGAGCGCATCTAACCTCACGGGAACCTGGAAGTCGGTCGATCTGAACAACTCAGAACATGGCCAGCCGGTCTTCGTCCTCAAACAGGCGAACGGCCAACTGACTGGCGTCTATCAAGGCCCATTCGGGAAACAACAAGTCATTGCGAATATCCAACGCGATACAGCAGCGATGGAGGTGACCGCATCTGGGCTGGACGGGACATTGAAGCTGAATTACACGGCCAAGGTCGAGAGCCCAGACAAAATGAGTGGCGCCATGAGCAGGAACATTTCTGGACAAAGTACATCCGGAAAATAGACCGCGACCAGGAGCAAGTGAGATGCGGACTCTACTGGTTGGCAAACGGCGCTGGTTCTCGTTGGCCGGCGCCGTGGTGACTATCTTGGGCTCGGCCCTCGCCGCCGCGGTCGGTATTGAACTTCAGCCACCGGTACCGCTGCCCTCGGTCGCCATGGGCATGAAGCGTTTGGATCTCCGCGGGCTGCCTCCGATCAGCCGCTACCAGGCGCGCGATGGGACGATGCTGGCATACCGGGCATATCCGGGCAGCCGAGAACAGGTGGTGATATTGATCCATGGCTCCGCCGGACAAAGTCCTCTGATGCATGCCATGGCGCAATCGCTTCAGCATGCCGGCGCGACGGCCTACGCGGTAGATATTCGCGGCCACGGCGAATCGGGACGTCGAAGTGACATCGACTATATCGGGCAACTCGATGACGACTTGGCCGACTTTAAGCGTTACGTTCGGCCCGCGCATCAGAACGCGGAGTACACGCTCGCGGGCTTTTCGGCAGGAGGGGCATTCACGCTGCGCATCGCTGGCGGGCGTTACGGCGACTTGTTCGATCGTTACATCGCGATCGCACCGGCGCTGACCTATCCGAGGGGCGTGGCTAGGCCGAATAGCGGCGTTTGGGCGAGCGTGTCGGTTCGCCGCATAGCCGGCCTCATGGTTCTCAACTGGTTCGGCATTCATCGCTTCGATGGATTGACGGTCACTCGCTTTGCGGCACCGCCGGACGATGCGTTCTTCACGAGCGCCTACTCCTATCGCTTGACGATGAACTTTTCGCCGGGTCTAAATTACTTGTCCTTCCTAGCCCGTGTAAAGAAGCCTGTGGCCGTGATCGCTGGCGCAGATGATGAGCAGTTTTACTCTGACCGGTACGATTCACTTCTTAAACCCGTGAAGCCCGATATTCAGATCGAGATTGTTCCAGGTGTTGGGCACGCGGGAGCCATTGTCGCACCGGCGATGCTGGAAACAGTCAAACGGGTCTTCACGACGCCGCAGCACTCGTATCGTTGAGGCTCAATGGCGCAACAAATCCGAGTAATTGCCTCGAAAATCACCCCAACAGTCTCGTGTGCGCGGGTTTGTTGGGGTACTCTTCTTTTCGAATCGCTTGCTTCCTGGGAGGCATGTGGAGATCCTCCGAGACTGAATCCGAGTACTAAAATCCGAGCAATACTCGTATACTGCCGCATATGAGACTTCATTGCTTCCAGATTTGCATCTGCATCGGGTTCCTGCTGATTTGCCTTCGCGCTTCAGCCCTTACCGCTGACTTGAAGGGAAGGTGGAAGTTCGCGGTCGATCTCGATAACGGAGAACATGGAGATCCTGTCTTCGTCCTTAAACAAACAAAGGATCCACTCCGGACCGTGCGGCCGCCAAAAGGTCACTCGGAATATAAAAGGTGACAGAGTGATGTCGGAAGTGGCCACGTCCGGTTTCGGCCAGACGCTCAAGCTGAGCTATACACGAAAACTGGAAGGTCCCGACAAAATGAGCGGCACGATGACCAGAAACATCGACGGAGAAGGCACGCCCAGAGAGTGGAGCGCAACCAGAAGTAAGTGAGATGCGAGGGATGCCGTTGCCAAACACAGCAAACATATTGAGAAGATCGCTCCTGGTTGTAGCGATTGTTTCAGCGTTGCGGGCCCAGCCGGCAACTGTTGTAGACGTGCAATCTTTAACGGCTTCCGATCTCGCGGCCTTCGCGGATACGTATGTCGCGGCGCAACTCATACGCACGAACGCGGCCGGTGCCGTGGCGTCAATAGTCAAGGATGGGGCGGTGCTCTTGTGCCGCGGCTACGGCTATGCGGATGTTAAGAAGCGCATCCCCATGACGGCGGACACGCTTGTCCGGCCCGCGTCCATTTCGAAGCTGTTCACCGCGATCGCCGCGCTGCAACTGGTGCGACAGGGCAAGCTCGACCTCGACCGCGACATCAACGAATATCTCGACTTTCACATTCCTACGTCGCGCGGAGGCCTGCCGGTGACGTTGCGCTTGCTACTGACCCACCGGGCCGGGTTCGAAGATCATCTGAAAGAGCTATTCCAGGCAGGCGGGCCCCCCGCACGCGGCGCTGTGTGGCTTCGACGGAACCTGCCGCAGCGATTGTTCGTGCATGGCGACGTACCGGCGTACTCGAACTACAGTTATGCTCTGGCCGGTTACTTGGTCGAGCGGGCGAGCGGGCAGCGGTTTGAAGATTACGCCGCTACCAACATTCTCCGCCCGCTCGGTATGGAGCGCTCGGCCTTCGAAGAGCCGCCGCCCGAACCGTTGGCGCAATCCGTAGCACGCGGCTATACGCGGCCTGGCGGGCCGCCGCTGTCGTACTTCGAGACGATGCAACCCGCAGTAGGAGGAATGAGCGCCAGCGCAGCCGACATGGGCCGGTTCATGATCGCGCTTCTGCAGCCTAATCCCCTGGTGCAACCGGACTTGTTGCCGATAGTGTTCGAGGACTACTACGCCGCTGGAAACCGCTTCGTTGGCAAGAATGGCCTTACCAACGGTGCGGTCAGCGATCTCGCGCTGTTGCCCGAGGCCCGCTTCGGCATGTTTGTCTCCTATAACACAGTGATTCCTCTGAAGGGCCAAACCGAAATGCTCGAAGCCATCGCGCGGCGATATTTCCAACGCCCGGAGCGTTCGCTGGTCCCACTTGCCACCGCTGCCGCGGACGCCCGCCGCGTGGCCGGCGCCTACCAGCGAAGTCAACGTGAGGATTCGAACTTCCTGCGCCTTCGAGCACTCATGGAGCAGTACGTGATTGAGCCACTGCCGGACCATCGCATCCGGCTCGCGGGAACGCGTCTGGGTCTGACCGAGACGGCCCCACTGGTTTTCGATGGCCCAAACGATGCCACCATGACCTTCCGCCCGACAGAGGATGGCGGCATGTCTATGGACTTCAGTGCCATGCCACTTGCGCAGGAGTGGCAGCGGGTGTCGATTTGGTTGGATCGCCGATTCGTGGCACCGGCGGTGACGGCGAACGTGATGGTCATGCTGATAACTTTGCTGCTGTGGCCGGTCGCGGCCATGTTCCGGCGGCGCAACCAGCGTCCCTTCAGCAATGAGGCGCCGCATCGACGGGACTTCTGGCTGGTACGAACCGTCATTGCTACAGATCTCCTGGCCCTTGCGGGCACGGGCCTCGTCGCCGGCATCGCTACTCAGGACCCGACCCGTTTGAACGGGAGGCTCGATCCGTGGCTTGCAATGATCTATGCCCTCGCGTGGCTGGGTGTGCTGGGGTCCCTGAGCGTGGTCTGGGTGGCGTGGCGATTTTGGCGGGACGGCGTGGCGACACGATGGGGGCGTATCCACCACACCGCGCTCGCGGCGTCCGCCGTCGTCTTCGCGTGGTTTGCCCTCACGTGGCGCATCGCGGGTACGACGCTAAATTACTGATTGCAGGATTATTTCACAGGTTTGTCGACCTGTTTGGATGGGTGGGCGCTTCAGCGAACGACAATCGCTGGTTCTGTCTCTGGAACTCGGGTTCTAGGAAGTTGCGGGTCAGTGACGCGCCACTCGAGAGGGTTCCGCCATATAATCTCACCTATGCTTGGTTGGGCCCGGGCCCGGAGCCGAACACACGGCTGCAAAACGTTTTGGTTCTCCTGATGCATGGCGCTAGCGGCACCGAAGCCGGCCCGCTCGCACGCGAAAGTGTTACTTTCCGAACGGTGCCCGAGGTGTGGTATCTGAATTAGAATAGCGGCAGTCGGCCGTGCGTATGGTGTCGGAGGGAATCCCAGTTTTTTTGTGGGACCTGTCGATAACGTCCGGTCTGGAACGACGTCCTTTTGAAGAGGCCGAAGGAAGGGGAGCACGGACATGACTGGAACGAACGCAGAAGGATGGAGTTTAGGCGAAATGGTTGGGGTCTTCGCGCGCGACATCAGGTACGCCCTCCGCTCGCTTGCCAGCGCCAGGGGGCTGACGCTTATCGTCGTCCTTACGCTGGCGCTCGGAATCGGAGCCAATGCCGCGATCTTCACGCTGGTTCGCGGGGTTCTGCTGCGGCCGCTGGTGAATCGCGACGAAGACCGCCTCATTTACGTCCGGCAGAGCGCGGAGGGTCTGGGAATGGCGAATTCGCTGTTCTCCGTGCCGGAGATGCAAGACCTCCGGCAGCGGGTGAAATTATTCAGGGCCATCGGCGACTTTTCCGAAATCGGCTTTACCATGATCGGGTTGGGCGAGCCGCGCGAGCTCCGCGCCGGGGTGGTCGGCGGCAACTACTTCGAGGTCATGGGCTTGCATCCCGTGCTGGGGCGGCTGCTCGATATGCGCGATGACGGCCCGACCGCTGCCGGCGCCGTGGTCCTGACCTACCAGTTCTGGACCAAGGCGCTGAAAAGCGACCCGTCGGTGCTCGGAAAGGTCGTCCGGCTCGAATCCTTCGGACCGCCGCGAACCGGCACCGTGGTGGGGGTGCTCGAACCATCCATCCCCTATCCGACGGAAACGGAGATCATCGCCAACGTGGTCACCAGCCCGCATCACCTGTCTGCGACCATGGTGACGGGGCGGATCCATCGGATGACGGAGCTGTTTGGGCGGCTGGCTCCGGGCGCGACCCTCGAACAGGTTCGCGCCGAGCTCGCCACGGCCCACGGCGCGATGATGAAAGAGCATCCCGACGCATATCCCGTTAACGACCGGTACCGTATCGCCGCGGCGCCCCTGCGCGACGAGATCACATCCAAGGCCAGGACCGTGCTTTGGGTGCTACTGGCCGCTTCGGGACTGGTCTTCGTCATCGCCTGTTCCAACGTCGCCAACCTTATTCTGGCGCGGACCATCCGTCGCGAAGGGGAATTTGTGGTTCGTGCCGCCCTCGGCGCCGGCACCGCCGCGCTGCGGCGCGTCCTGTTGGCGGAATGCCTGCTGCTCTGCGGCGCCGGAGCGGCTCTCGGTGTGCTGAGCGCCCGGCCCATGGTTGCGATCCTGGCGCGGTACGCCTCGCGGTTCTCGGTGCGTGCGCTCGATTTGACCGTGGATTCCAGCATGCTGTGGGTCGGCGCCGGGCTCGCGCTGGCCGCCGCGGTGCTGCTGGCCTTCGTGCCGCGCCTCCCCTCGGGCGACCGCCACGGCATCAGCCTGGCCACCGGAAGCGTGCGCGTCACCGGCGGCGCCAGCGGGCGCCTGCGCGCATTCGCCGTCACCCAGATCGCCGCCTCTTTTGTATTGCTGGCCGGCGCCGCCATGCTGGTCAAAACGCTGCTTGCGCTGCAGGCGGTCGATACCGGCATCGACACGCGCCGGGTGCTGGCCATCAACGTACCGGTGCTCACCTACGGTCGGACGCCGGATCAGGTGGTGGACTTCTACAAAGAGGCGATCCGGCGCGTGCACGAGTTGCCGGGGGTCGACGCCGCCGCCATCGGAGTCCTCACCCCGTGGCGTGAGGGAGGCGCGTTCGGTCCGGGACTGCAATTCACCGCCGAAGGCTACAATCGTGGAACCAGGGAGGACGATCCGCGCGGCCAGTTCCGAATCGTGTCGCCGGGATTTTTCGCGTCGTTGGGCGTGCCCATCCTCGCCGGGCGCGACTTCAACGACCTCGACCGCGAGGGCAGCGAGCCGGTGGCGATCATCAGCCAGACGGTGGCGCGGCGCATGTTTCCTGGCCGCGACGTGCTCAACCGGCATGTCACCTACACCGATCCATTGCTGCAGTTTATCGGCGGGAAGCCGACGCCGATGCGCGTCGTCGGTATCGCCGCGGATATTGACGACGAGCACCTGGTGCCCGCCCCCACCATGACCTTGTACACCCCGTTCGGGCAGGGACCGCTGGTGGCCGGGCGGCTCTTCGTCCACGTGCGGACCGATCCGTATGCCCTGATCAACCCGATCACGCGCACCATCCGCAACCTCTCGGTGGACCAGCCGGTCGAGCGCGCCGCGACGCTGGAAGACGTCCGCGCCGAAGTGCTTACGCCGGACCGGCTGAACGCCATGGTCTTCGGCGGCTTTGCCATGGTGGCGCTGACCATCGCGGTGGTCGGGGTGGCGGGCGTCCTGGCATTTTCGGTAAGCGCCCGGACGCGCGAATTCGGGATCCGGCTGGCGATCGGGTCGCAGCCGCGCCGCCTGCTGGCGCGGGTGATCGCCGAGGGCACCGGCATCACGGCTGCCGGCATCGGCGCCGGGCTGGCCGGCGGATTCGGTCTCGAGAGGCTGGCCGGCACGTATTTCGAAAGTGTGAAGATGCCGGGAGCGTGGGTGGTAGCGGGGGCGGCCGGCATCCTGCTGGCCGCCGCTGTGATCGCCTCCGCCTGGCCGGCGATACGGGCCGCGCGGGTTGATGTGATACAAGCCCTGCGGGCGGACTGAAGGAGAGATCCTGGAGACAGGCTGACAGCCTGCGTGGCACGGGTTGGGATCGCCGGCGAAGAACCAAACCCTCGTTTTGAAGTCGACGACAACCGTGACTGTGGGCACCACCATTACGCTTGCGCCAGGCAGCTCCGCAACTGTTACGATCGGCATAGGGGCGGCGGTCACCCGCCGCACCACCGTGCATACGGGTCCGTACACGGCGGTTCGAGTTGGTTACGCCGACACTTCCTCGAACAATGAGGGAAGCCCGAGCGATTCGAAGTACGCATTGGAGAGCTCCACAGAGAGAGCCGTCGCCTTCGCGAGATACCAAGGGCCAAGCTGGCTGCCGGCGGTGTTCCTTACCAGCCGCGGCCGTACCCCCAGTTTCAACAGAGCCGCCCTGCGACGGCGCGGTGTCTTCCACTGCCGCCACATGGCCGCCCGAAGTCGCAATCGGACCCAGCGGGTTAAGCCAATCAGCACTTCGGGCGTTTCGCAGAAGCCGAAATAGCTGCGCCAGCCCCCCATGTACGGAGCCAGTTCCTCCATTGTCGTCTTCATGCTGACCGCGCTTGACCTCCGGACCAGCCGTAAAGCTGAATCCAAGAAACTTCCACTCCTGCGGGCTGATCTATTTAACCGAGGGCGGCGCGGGCCACCCTGACTTTTGGAGGTATTGCGTAATGATCCAACTGAAACGAGTTTATGAGAAGGAGGACCCCGATGACGGGGTACGCTATCTCATTGAACGGCTTTGGCCCCGCGGCGTGAAAAAGACCTCGTTGCGAATCGACGGCTGGCTGAAAGATGCCGGACCAAGCACCGAGCTGCGAAAGTGGTTCAGCCACGATCCCGCTAAATGGCAGGAATTCCGCCGCAGGTACTTTGCGGAGCTTGACCGGACACCGGACGCTTGGGCGCCGATTCGCGACGCCGCGCGGCACGGCACTGTAACTCTGCTCTACAGCTCGCACGATACGGAGCACAATAATGCCGTGGCCTTGAAGGAGTATGTCGAACACAAGGCTGATGCGAAAACCCATAGGACTAGCGGACATGGTCGGCGTTGAGAGGACGGACGAGTTGTTTCACAAAGGAGGGCTTATGAACACACTATTGTAGTTGCGAAGCCAAGGCCAGTCCGTCTGGCTCGATTACATTAGCCGTGGCCTGATCGCGAGCGGCGGCCTCCGCTCGATGATCGAGAACGACAAATCCTGAGAGATAGCACGCCCGCGAAATTGGCGCTTTTGAACGCCTTGACGGCGGCGACTGTTTTGCCGCTTATCGTTGCTCTGGCTGGCGTCGCGAGGCCGGGAGGCGAACCGGGTCGGGGCGTCTGGCTAACGGCCCGGGTTGGTCAGGATGAATTTTTGAATGCGCTTGCCGTCCTCCACTTCGCCGGTGTAGACATTTCCCTTGGAATCGGTGGCGACCGCGTCGATCCAATGCAATTGGCCGGCGTAGCGGCCGTTGCCGCCGAACGAACCCGCCAGGGTGCCATCCTTGCGGTTGAAAATCCAAACCATGTTGTTGGTGCCGTCGGCGGACAGCACGTATTTCTGTTGCGGGTCGCTCGACAAGGTGAGGTTATAGACCGTCCCGCACGGCGGATTCTTCAGATCCCAAATGCCCCCGCAGTTCGGACCGCGCGATTGCGTCGAAGGATGCACGAACCAACTGGTCACGAACTTTCCCTGCTTGGTGAAGACCTGAATGCGGTCGCTGCCGCGCTCGCAGACGTAAACCAAACCGTCGCGTGAGACATGAACGCAGTGCAAGGCAGGGGCGAATTGTTTCTGATCCGGCGGCGGGCCGGAGATGTCGTAGGGCGGCGTCGGATCGTTGTCAATCTCGCTCAAGGGGATGCCATGGCCTCCCCAGCCGCGCTTGAACGCGCCCGTGTCCATGTCGTACACCAGAACGCGCTTGTTCAGGAAGCCGTCGGTGATGTAGATCTCGTGAGCATCCTCGTCGAAATCAAAGGAACCAATGCCGGGCGGGAAGCTATCAGTCTGTTGATTGTTCTGCTTCACTTCGTTGGCCGGCACTTTGGGTCCGCGGTGCCCGAAATCCCAGAGAAGCTTTCCGTCGCTGTTAAACTTGACGATGCTGTCGCCGGGCGTGGTGCCTGAGATCCAGACGTTCCCTTGCCGGTCGACGCCAAGAGTCTGCAATCTGCCCGGCCAGCCCGGCACGTGGTTGGGACCGCCCCAGGCCTTCAACACGTTTCCGTCCGTATCGAACTCCAGGACTTCCGGTCCGAGGACGCAGCATTCACTGCGCGGCGGCGTGGTGGCTGCGCCCAACTCATCGGGGCGGGCGTCGGAACGGCGGTTCAACACCCAAATATGATCGTCCTTGTCTACATAGATGTCGACAATCTGCTGCATGCTCCAATTGTTCGGCAGGGGCTTGGGCCAAAAAGGGTCGACCTTGTAGACGGGTGGGTTTTGCGCGCGCGCCGGGGGAATGGCGGCGAAGGCCAGGAAAGCCAGGATTCCGATCGTTCGTGCCATGGTCATCCGTTCTACTGTAACCAAATCCCGAGCCGTCCGACTGCTGTGGTATGTTACTCGCACGCCCGCGCTGCTTCTGTTCGCACTTGGATCGATTCTATACGCCCAGAAAAGCGCCGGGGAGGATCCGGGGCCGCCTCCGGATCTGGTCAAGGTCAAAGACGATCTGTGTGTGCTCGAGAACGCCAAAGCCGCCTGAAGAACGACTTGAACACGCCAGATAGCGGTCCGGAACCCTTCGAAGCCACGCGTTGGGCTGTCGCCGCCCGGTAGAGTTCGTTCGAATAGACCAGCATGCTGCCGGTCACGCCGATCATGAGAACATACAGGCCGAGGACGATGCCGCTCCACAAGTGCGCCTGAAACAACGCCCGCCGCAGCCAGGTCTTCTGTGGCTGCCGCACCCAACGCTGCCACAAGCTCGGCTGATTGCTCCCGCTCACTAGCGCAAGGCTACAACACGCGGCCGGTCCGGTCAAACGCGCCGGCCGTGATTGTGCATCGCACGCCCGCGGAAGCGAGGCCGGCTCAGAATGCGTACTTGACGGCGAACTGCATGATGCGCGGGCTGACGTCCGACTGAATCTTGCCGAACGTGCTGCTGTTCAGCGCGTTATTGACGGTGCCGCCCACCAGGCTGGCCGCCGCCGGACTCAGGAAATTGGCGCGGTTCTCGAGGTTAAACGATTCCGCGCGAATTTCGATAGTCTGTCTCTCTCGGATCTTGAAACGCCGCGAAAGAGCGAGGTCGAGATCGAAGTAGCCCGGCCCCGTCAGGTTGTTGATGCCGAGGTTGCCGAGCGTCCCGGGCCCCGGCGCACCGAACGCGTTGAAGTTCAGCCAGCAATTGGCATTGCGGTTTGCGCAGTATGGATCGGACTGCACCAGGTTGGGGCGCTGCCCGGTTGTGCTGACGCCGCTCAGCGCGCTGTCCACTCCCGTCGCGACGGTGTAATAGTTCGACGTGTGCATCCCAACAATCGGAGCCAGTTGCCAGTTTCCGGCGATGATCTGCAGCGCGCGCGAGTTGTAGTGCGGCGACTGAATCACCGCGGACAGATTGAAATTGTGCCGCACATCCACCGCGGTGCAATTGCCTCGGTCAAAGCGCCGGTCGGCCGGGTTTGTGTAGATCGGTCCCGAGAGTTCGGTGGTCTGCGGGTCGGCGATGCAGTGGGCAAAAGTATAGTTCGCCAGCATCGAGAAGTTCTTCGCAAACCGGTGTTCCGTGGACACAATCAGTGCATTGTAGCTGGCCGTCCCGCCGTCGTCCAACGATTCCACCGTCCCGTAAAACGGTCCTTGCGACGGATTCAGCTGCGTAAACAGACGCCGTGCCTGGGTCGTGCCGGTCGTGGAGCAGAGCCCCGCAGCCCTCAGCCCAAACTGACCGGCGGCACAATTGCCCGGAACGTAAACGGCTGGGTTGAGCTCCTGGTCGGTCCACAGGTGCACCGTGTTGTTGCCCATGTAGCTCGCCTTCAGAAGCCAACTGCTTCCGAATTGCCTCTGCAGCGTGAGGTTCCACTGTTCCACGTAGGTGTTCTTCACGTGCAGGGGAACGGTCTCGTAGTATCCGGCGGTGGGATACTTACTGCTGGCGTTCTGATGCGTCGGGAACGGGTTCCCGCCCGGATATCCCAACCACGGATTGGCGAAGCCGCCCTGCGGATTCGTGATTGTAACCGAGGATCCCCACAGCGGTTCAGACGAATAGTTGTAATAGAACAGCGTGTGCGGCATGTCGTAGAAGATGCCCCAGGAGGCGCGGATCAGCGTTTTTCCGTCGCCCTTGGGATCAAATGCGATGCCGAGACGCGGCGCGAAATTCAGCCAACTGGTCTGATTCGGGCGGCCGCCGGTATCAAAGCCCGGGTCGCCCGGGTAGAGCGTGCCGGCCGGCGCGTTCGGGAATACGGTCGAGTGCACGTTGTTCAGAAAGTCGGCCATTTTGAAGTGCGTGACCTGGCCATTGAGCAGGCGGCCATTGAGATACGGTTCCCAGCGGAGCCCGTAATTTACCGTGAGACGGGAATTCAACTTCCAGTTGTCCTGCGCATAGAAGCCAATATATTGCCACTTCTCGTTGTCATGCGTGATGTTCAACTGCGTAAACGAATCCAGCGACCCCGAGATAAAGTCCGCCATCGCATTGCCTTGAAGCCTGCGAGTGACGTCGGTTGTGGCGCTTCCGTTAAAGGTGAACAGCCCGTTGCAGTACACGCAAAACGTCGTGGCCTGCATGGGCCGGATATAGCTCGCCCCGAACTTCATCTCGTGTGAACCCTTGATCAGGCTAAAATCGTCGCTGAACTGATAGGTGGTCGTGTTGACCAGCCCCGGAGTCGCAAATCCGCCCGCGCTCACGAAATCGCCGTTGATATTGATATTCGAGTAATTGGGCAACGACTCGTAGATGCCCTGCACGCCGATGCTCGATGGCGTAATGATCGGCACTTGAAACTTCGTGATGCCGTCGCGGTCGAGCGTGGCCCGGAAGGTGTTCAGCGCACTCGGACTCACGACGTAGGTGTGGCCCAGGACCAGCGAATTCACTTCGTCGTCGGTGCCCGCATTCTGCACCGACAATTCCGTCCCCGTGAAACTCGACGGCACCAGGCTGTGCGTCACGAAATAGCGGCCGAAAAATGATTGCTTGGCGCTGATCTGGTAGTCGATTTTGCCCAGGCCCATGTGCTCGTTCTGGTTGGCGATTTGGGTGTACGTGGTGTTGCCGCACGGTTCCGGACCCACCGGGAAGGCCTTGGCCATGGCGAGCGCCTGTGGGCTGATTGATGATGGCGGAAGAACATTGGCCGGCTCCCCGAGCATGCCGAAGGCCCCGCCCAATGTCTGAGGCGTCTTGAAGCATTGCGACTCGTAGTTCCGAAAGTCGCCAGCCAGCATCGAGTGCGTCGGAACCACCGCCGGCGTCGCCGCCGGTTGCGACCGGATCATCGTGCCCTGGTAGCCGTAAAAGAAGAACAGCTTGTTCTTCTCGATCGGGCCGCCCACAGTGCCGCCAAACTGGTTGCGTTTCAGGTTGTCACTCACCGGCGCGAAGAAATCGCGCGCGTTGAAATCGCCGTTGCGCACGAACTCGAAGGCGTCGCCGTGAATCTCGTTGCTGCCCGACTTCGTCACCACGTTCACCGCGCCCGCCGAGTGCTGCCCGTATTCCGCCGGCAGCGCGCTGGTTTCCACTTTGAACTCCTGGATCGCGTCCGGGAACGGCAGCGGCAGGTTCAGATTGTTGAACACGTCGTTGTGCGTGCCACCGTCCATCAGGTACGTCGTTCCGTTGAGCATCCCGCCGGCCACGCTGACTAGCGCCTCGCCCGGATAATTCTTGCTCGACATCAGGTTACCGGAACTCGGCGCCTGGCCGAAGCCCGACGGCACTGTGTTCGATCCGCCCGCCAGCGTGATGAGTTGTGTCACCTGCCGCCCGTTCAGCGGCAGCTCCACTACCTGCTGCTGATTCACCACCTGCCCGACGCCGCTGCTGTGGCTTTCCACCATCGCTGCCGCGGCCTCAACTTCGACCGCTTGCGAGACGGCGCCCAGTGTCAGTACCGGGTCAATCGTCGGAGCCGTATCGACCTGCAGCACGATTCCGGTCTGTACGAATGTGGCAAATCCCTCTTTCTTTACTTCCATGCGATAGGGACCAATCGGAAGGCTCGGTAGCGAGTAAGCCCCGTTGGCCGCCGAGATCGCGCTCCGGCTCACTCCCGTATCGGTTTGCGTGACCGTGATCTGCGCTTCAGGCACACCCAGCCCGCTGGCGTCCTTCACTGTTCCCGAGATCTGCGAGACCGATTGTGCAAAAACCGCGGAACAGAACGCCAAACAAAGCAGTACCGGGACGAATAAGGTTGTCGAAAGCCGTTTCATGATCTCCGATCCTCCTGTGGGCCAACCCTTATTGTCGTTGAGCGGCTCGCACCAAAATCTCACGCGCGAGCGCCAAAGCAAAAAACTCCGATGCAAACGAGCGAGTGCGTTTGCATGTAGCGAACCCTTGGGGAATTATATACCGTGGGAAATTTATCGGTCAAGGAATCGGGCGTCGACCCCTGCAGAAGCTTCCAAAGCAGTACACGCCGGATTGTGATTTGGACATCGATGATGTGCGGACCAGAAGAGATCGACCCAAAACCCGAAAATGAGACACGGGAAAGCTGAGTCCAGCTTGCGGATGTGTTCGCTTCAAGAACAGAAGGGGGACAATGTCGAGAACAGGGCAAGAAGAGCAGATCATCTATGCGTTGCAGCAGGCCGAAACAGGCAAGAAGGTCGGTGAAATCTGCCGCGAGATGGGCGTGACGTCTCGCCGGCGTTTTAGAGTTGAGCAGCGGAGTGACCGCGAAGTTGAACCGAATCCCTGCACCGGAGAATGTCGTCCAGTAATCACGCCGCCGCCTTTTCCAACCAGTATTCGTGGTGAAGGCCCCGCCAACCACGGCTCTGCGTCGGATTCTATTACCATCCAGGATCCGGTGGTGTTCTGCATTCTCCGGTAGTGGTGGTCTCAACGGCGTTGGGATGCCCGGGCCCCAGACTCATTTGAACTCGGCCATGATTGTAATACTTCACACCAGTGTGAAAGCACGGTCGAGCCGCGGCAGTTGGAGAACCCTTACATCCGGAACGGAAGACACCCCACGGTGATCGATTACCTGACCACACTTCCGTACGTGTACAGCGACAGAATCGGAGCGATGGGCATCTGCGCGGGCAGAGGTTATACAACCAATGCGGCGATCAACGACCGCCGCGTCAAAGCGGTTGGAACGGTAAGCACTGTGCATATCGGCTCGATGTTCGGCAACGGATGGGACAACAATATCAAATCGGCAGACCTCATCCCCGTTTTGGAAAAATGGTTCCCAAGCAAAACCGCCGGACGGCAAGATCACTGAATGGACCCAGCCGGATCAACAGAGCCTCGGCGCGGCGATTGACAAGGACGTGCGTGACGCCATCAACGCCGGTGCGATCCCCAGCCCAGCTTTCTCCGAGTAGCGCGTATACGCCCAAAGCGCACTGGCAACTTCCTCGAACGCAGTCTCGTGAGTGTCGGGGAGAGGACTCACAACCACTCCCGTTCTTCGTAAACATAGTCCGGGCGGGCGACGCGATGGCCATCCGTCACCTTTCCTCGAATCGCCAGTCACACGTGACCGATGGCGGTTCCGGATGCCAGCTGACTTCACCGCAATGGCGGTGTTGATGCTGGCGCGTGACGATGACGCGTAGCCTGTTCGTAAGCATAAGCGTACTTGATGAGCGTCGTTTCTGACCAAGCGCGCCCGTAGAAAGTGATCCCCGCGGGCAGAGTGCCGCCACGGGTATAACCCATCGGCACGTTGATCGACGGAAAGCCGGTGGTGGGCGAGAACACCTGGCTATTGTCGCCCGCAGGCGTATTCAGATCGCCGATCAGACGTGGAGGGTTGCTCCATGTCGGATAGACAAAAGCGTCCAGATTCAGTCGATCCATGGTCTTCGCTACTGCGGCGCGGAACTGCTCGCGATAGCTGGTGTCGGCCTCGCAAGCCGGGGAGGCGGTCCCGTTCTCGGAAACCTTCTCGGCCTCTTCCAAACGCCGTTGAACGGTGGGATGAAAGCCTCGCGACTGGATGATCGCTGCCAGATCCCTCACCGGCACCAAATTGGAGCGTGCCGCCAAAAAGCGGTTGATGTCGTATTTGAATCCCATGCACGGCGCAGGGGGTGAAGCAGCATCTTGAGGCCGGCGCAGGTCATCCAATCCGTTGACTTTAGCGGGATCGACTATCGTAGCACCGGCTCTTCGCAGATCTTCCAGCGCCGCGAGAAACACGCGAACCACCTCAGGATCGGCCGACTCACGATCATAAGCCTGATGCAGAACGCCAATTGTCACGCCGCGCAGCCCGTTGCGATCCAGGGAGGCGAGGTAGTCCCGTGGAAGATGGGCGGCCGCCGACGCTGTTACCGGATCATTCGGATCCGGGCCAACAATCACCTGGAAAATTCGCGTGACATCCTCCACGGTGCGAGCCATCGGACCCGCGATATCCGCCAGCAGATTCAGCGGGAAGACGCCGGCCCGGCTAGTCAGTCCCATCGTGGAACGGATACCGGCCAGAGCCTGGTGCGAGGAAGGCCCGCGGATGGAATTTCCGGTATCGGTGCCCAAGCCTGCGAGGCCAAAGCTCGCGGCCACGGCTGCCGCAGTTCCACCGCTCGATCCGGCTGTGACCCGATCGAGAGCATACGGGTTTTTCGTATACCCGGGCACGATCGAACTGACCGTCTCATATGGACTGAAGGCCCACTCAGCCATGTTCGACTTTGCGAGCACGAGCGCGCCGGCTTCTCTTACGCGCTTCACCAGGAATGCGTCTTCGGCGGGAATGTAAGAAGCGAAAGCCAGAGCACCGTTGGTAGTGCGCAAGCCTCGCGTCTCGAAATTGTCTTTCACAATCATCGGTACGCAGTGCAGTGGTCCTGTCAGCCCCGACTGGGCAAAACGACGATCGAGTTCGGCGGCCTCCTTCCGGGCATCCGGATTCACAAGCACGATCGCGTTGATAGCCGGGCCATTCTTATCGTAGAGATCGATGCGCTTCAGGTACTGATCGACGAGATCCCGGCAGGTGAGGCGGCCCGCTTTCATCGCCTCATGTACCTGGCTGATAGTGGCCTCTTCCACATCGAAAGGAGCGGGAGTCTGTGCGAAAAGTGTGGTCGCACCCACGAGCGCAAGAGTAAGAATCTGTCGGGACAGAAGCACTTATCAATGATAGCGTGGGATGTGCGGCGGCCCTGAGTCGCGGAATGGGAGAATAAACGATTATGAAGACGCTGACCCTAATCCTTCTCTGCCGAATCGTTCTTGCCCAGAGTCATGTTGCGGCTGAGCGCCACGAGTTCGTGATTGCGAACTTTCGGACGGAGGGCGGTGTGGTGCTTCCGCTGGCTCGGATCGTATATGGCACGTATGGCCATCTGAACGCTGACCGAAGCAACACTGTGCTGCTGCCGTCGCACTATATGGCCAATTACCACGGATATGAGTGGCTGATCGGCTCGGAAAAAGCTTTAGATCCCGGGAAGCTGTTTCTGGTCGCGACCGAGTTGTTCGGTAGCGGTGGTTCCTCATCACCCAGTAATACGCCCGAGCCCTTCCATGGGCCGCGTTTCCCGCAAATGACGATTCGTGACAACGTCGAAGCAGTCCACCGGTTGCTGATTGAGGAACTCAAGGTCACACACCTCAAGGCGGTAATCGGCTTTTCGATGGGGGCGCAGCAGGCTTTTCAGTGGGCGGTCAGCTATCCAGAGTTTGCGGACCGAATCGTAGCGACTTCGGGCACAGCCAAGACGTACCCCCATGGGATTGTACGGTTGGAGGGACAAATTGCAGCGCTCACGGCCGATCCCGCGTTTCAGGGTGGAGACTACACGGCACCGCCGCGCATAGGGCTGGAGGCGTTCGGGATGGTCTGGGCCGGGTGGCTCTATTCGCAAGAGTGGTGGCGGCGTGAGTTGTGGCGGACGAGTGCGGCTCCGGGAACAACCTTCGATCAAGTGTTGAATAATTTTCGAAAGCGATTCAGCGCGGATGCCAACGACTACATCCTGCAAGCGCGCACCTGGGAACGGCACGACGTGGGCACAACTCCGGGCTACGGCGGGGACATCGAAAGCGCCCTGCGGTCGATCAAGGTTCCGCTTTTGTACATGCCTTCGGAGACGGACCTGTATTTTCCTGTTGGCGACGCTCGTATCGAAGCTCCATTCATCCCGAAATGTAAGCTGATGCCGATCCCATCACTCTGGGGGCATACTGCCGGCGCAGCCAGCAACACCACAGACGCTAAGTTTCTCAACGAGAATATCAGTCGCTTCTTCTCTGGCCGATAGTGTTGCGCGCGAGGGTGCCCTAGCGATTCACTCAATCATGGAGCGGCTTTGTCACAGCTGTTGCGGAGCTTCCCGATGAAGCAAGGTCGGCGTGAACCACTGAGGCGCCGCATTGAGCCCCCAATGTCGTCGCCACTGTACCGTAGTCGTTCACTTCAAGGAACCCTCACCGCCCTCTAGGAGACGAAGCCGCTAGGTTCGTCGGTTGAAGCGGACTTCACAGGCGCGCAATTCCGACCGATGGCGCTGACATCCCTTTTCATCGACCGCCGGCAAATCTCCGCGAATCAGGCCGCCGTGGCACAATAGCGGTCCCGGGAGAATTCGATGCAGCCACTAGTCAGGATGATCCGATTAACGGTTCTCGCACCGGCCGCCCTGCTGAGTCTGGTCGTGCAGGCGCAGTCGGAAAAGACAAACACACCTTATCCGAGCATGGCCCCGATCGATCGATACCTGATCCCAGACGCGGGCGCCGAAATCAGTTTGGCGAAAAGCGCGGCTCCGAAATCCATTTCGGACAGCGCCGAGGTCAGACTCCTCAAGCGGCAAGGCTACCAGACAGCGGTCAAGGGCACGAATGGGTTCGTCTGTATGGTGCAGCGATCCTGGGCCGCGGGGATCGACGATCCGGAGTTTTGGAACCCTGGAATCCGGTCACCGATTTGCTTCCATGCGCCGGCGGCACGGACGTATCTGCCCCGGATAATCGCAAAGACTAGGCTGGCATTGGCCGGAAAATCCAAGACACAAATCGCCGAAGCCATCCGGGCCGCACTCGACAAAGGCGCATTGCCCACTCCGGAAACGGGCGCGATGTGCTACATGATGTCGAAGGATGGCCACCTCAGCGATCGCGATGGGCACTGGCATCCGCACTTGATGTTTTTTGTCCCACTAACTGAGGCAAAGGCCTGGGGCGCGGACGTGCCAGGGTCTCCGATTATCGGAGCCCCCGACGCCACTGAACGCGTGACCGTGTTCCTGGTTCCAGTCTCGAAGTGGTCTGACGGTACCGCGGAGTCCCACGATAGGAACTGACAGTTGATTGGCGATTTCGGTTGCTTGTGCGCGACCGGTCCCAGCGACTCCGTGTAGCCCCGTATCTCTTTGAGGGCGCTTTCGGGTTGATGACGCCCTATTCGTACGATCGTCCACGGCGCCTAGGCCGACCTTGCTGCGTATTGCCGACGATCCGGTCGCGATTCGCGCGGTGCCGTGCGATTGCCTTTCCCAGAGGAACCTCATAACTTCTCTCCTTCACCCAGGCCTCTTCTCCTGCGGCGCGTGATACGATGCGTCGATGGCCACGCCGCACGCGCCAATGACACAAATCGCCGCTCCCGAATCTCAGGGCTTCGATCCCCACCGCCTCGCCCGCATCAAGCCTAAGATGCAGGCATATGTCGACTCTGGCAATTTCTCTGGCATCACTACGCTCCTCGCCCGCCGTGGCAAAGTCATCCATTTTGACCACAGCGGCGTCCGTGACATGGCCAGCGAGGAGCCTCTCGACTCCTCGACCATTTTTCGCATCTACTCGATGACCAAGCCTATCGTTTGCACGGCGCTCATGACGCTCTATGAAGAAGCGCGATTCCACCTGTTCGATCCTCTCGCCAAGTACCTTCCGGCCTTCGCGAAGGTAAAAGTTTGGAACGGAGACGACCAGCCCCTCGCGGACCCTGTTCGTCCCATACTCATCCGCGATCTCTTTACCCACACCGCCGGATTGACCTATAGCTTCCTCGAAGACACTCCTGTCAGCAAGATGTACCTCGATGCCGGACTTCTCAGCGACAGCGAGGCCTCGCTGGAGTCCGTCATTGCCGAACTCGCGCGTCTGCCCCTCGCCTATCAGCCCGGTTCCCGGTGGCATTACAGCATGGCAATCGATGTCTTAGCCCACCTTATCGAAGTTTTCTCAGGTCGCCCCGTGCAGGACTTTCTCAAGGAACGCGTTTTCTCGCCTCTCGGGATGAGTGACACCGGCTTCTCG
>Ga0306926_10000167_pt1 | contig 54008 bp, 40 predicted proteins | sample flu12Cox44000178_FD_203759 | JGI IMG/M metagenome (GOLD analysis project Ga0306926, IMG submission 203759) | Lab enrichment of tropical soil microbial communities from Luquillo Experimental Forest, Puerto Rico - flux8day.12C.oxic.44.000.178 (v2)... | ecosystem: Environmental > Terrestrial >... | reverse complement strand
GCCCGATCTGATCAGCGGACAGGTGCAGGCCGCTTTTACCGTGATACCTAGGTCGATTGACTACATCAGAACCGGCAAGTTACGAGCCCTCGCCGTAACCAGTGCTGCGCACTTGGAGGTGCTGCCGAACGTTCCTACCGTCGATGAATTTGTGCCGGGCTACGAGGCCAGCAGTTGGTTTGGCTTCGGCGCACCGAAGGGCACATCCACGGAGATTATCGAAAAACTCAACAAGGAGATTGATGCCATCGTCGCCGAACCGAATATGAAGGCGCGCCTTGTCGGCTTGGGACTTCAGCCGATGTCATTGACATCCGCCGAATTCGGAAAATTCATTGCCGACCAGATCGACAAGTGGGCCAAGGTGATCCGGGCGGCCAACATCAAGCCGGAGTGATCCGACGAGCCCTGCAAACATTCCGTAACGTCCGTTCCGCGAAATTACGTTCGGCCGCGCTGACGAGCCGTGCCGTTGTCGTATTGGCACACGTGCGACATCGCGCGAGCGCGGATCGTCGTCCGCCTTCGGGCAAACCGGACATCGAGCCGACATTGCCGAATGACCGAGTCTGAGCTGACCTAAACCGGATTGACATCCCGCCTTGCGGCAAGAACGCGACGAACGCGGCCGCGATCACGATGCCGCGGCGTAGAGCGTAACGGCCAACAGCACGATCATGTTACTCCCTTGAATCGACGATGGCTCCCGACGCGCTAGAGCGGCAACCCGGCAAATTTATTCCCAGATGGTCGGCGCCGGGCGCCGCTCGTACCTGATCACGATTAGTTCAACCGCGGAATACGATTTGCTTGGCGCGAGTCGTTACGCGCGGGCACGAGCTCGTCTTCATGACGGCGCCTCGCGCCGAGCATGTCGTAATAACGGAGAAATGAGATGAGCATGTTTTCAAGAGGCGCCGTTGGCATTCTGGTTGCGGCGACCAGCCTGGTATTGACCCTGATTGGACCGTCTTCGGCGCAATCCCAGGGATCGGAGGGTCTGATCCGGGATCCCAAACAGCTGGTGCAGTCGCTGCGTTCGGGCGGATACGTCATTGTCGTGCGGCATGGCGCGACATTCTCGGATCAAGCTGATACCGACCCCTTCAATTTCGATGACATCGCCAAGCAGCGCAATCTCAACGAAAAGGGCAAGCAGCTGGCTAACGCGTTTGGCGAAGCAATCCGTCGGGTCGGCATCCCTGTTGGTGAAGTCTACACGAGCAATTTCAATCGAGCCTTTGAGACGGCGGTCCTCGCCGGATTTAAGGACGCCAAGAAGACACCCGACCTGACCGAGGGTGGTCTCGTCGTATCACCCGACGAAAACAGTCGGCGAGCCGCGGCGCTTCGCAACATGCTGGCGCGGGCGCCCGAGAACGGCAAAAACACTTTCCTCATCACGCACAAGCCCAACATCGTCGACGCCCTCGGGAGGGAGTGGTTCGATGTCAAGGAAGGCGAAGCGTCGATTTTCAAGCCCGAGGGTAGCAAGTATCAGCTGGTAGCGCGCGTGCAGATGGAGGACTGGCCGAAGCTCGCCGTTGTCGTCCAGTAACGGGGCGCATCTCGCCGCCGGGCGCTTCCGCCTGGCGGCGGGCTTTACCGGGCTCTACGTGCCGTTCCGCGGTCCCCCCGAAGTGCTGAACGAAGTGATGGCGAGACGGCTTGATTTCTACATGGCGCCGGCGGCTCCGTTTCCGCCACGACGATCGCCGCCGCCCGGTACGCTTCACGGATAGTTGCGCTTGCCGCATCAATGTCGATGGCGTCCATGTACTCATTGTCATGGTTCACCGGTTTGTGCAGGAATCCATCTAGCTCGATGTTTACCGAGTGGCCGGTGTCGAGCGCGAACGGCTGTTCGGTTAGCATCGACTTGCCTGCGGTCATCAAGCGCTCCAGCACCACGAGACGAACCCCGGCGGTACACTCGCGCGTTAGCCATCGTCCAAAAACATTTCGAATTTAGGATGATGAGGCTCGAAAGGTCTGTTGCTCCTTCATGATGGGCGGGACGTTCAGCGCGTTTGTTTCAACGTGACCCCGAGACATCGAAAACCACCACTGCCAGGCGGTCGCGCTTTTTCTTCGGAATAACCTCCCGCAGCTTCTCTTCAAGTTCACCGGCCGACTGCGGCCGTGGCCATCCGCGCGGCGGCGTCGGGACCGTCGAAGGCCGCTTATCCCCGAACCAAAACACGCCATAGACACCAAATCCTTTCGCTTCGGGATCAATTGTATAAAACCGATCGAGTTGCTCTTCCGCCGCGCGCCAGACTTCTGCGTGATAGTCACGTTTTAGTTCGCATAGGATTTTGCGGCCCGGCATCGCGACAGAAATGTCGGCGCGCTTGTCCGCGGCCATGTGTCCCTCCGGTTCGACCGTGATGCCGAGCGGGATCAGCGCTGGCCTGAGCAAATCCACCAACACGTCTCGACAACTCTCTTCTGACTTGGGACTTGTGATCCGGCCGTAACCATCTTCGTTCCAGAACCGTTTGTAGATGTCGGTGTTCGCCGTGGCGATTCGATGTTTCATGTCCTCAAGATGCGCCACGAGCAGCGCATGCAGATCGGGGACATTCGCAGGCGGACCGTTATTCAATGCGCGCAGGGTTCGCGGCCAATCTGGCCGATCATATTCCGCTTCGCGGTGCCGGATGCGCTGATTGGCCAGGGCGTGCCGAATATGCGGCTGGTAAGACGTAAGGCGAGCATCGCTTTCCAGCCGGGCGAGCGCGGCCGACGCGGCCTCGGTCGGAACGGCGGAAATGATGTTGACCAGATAACGCACGAACTCGGCCGCGTCCCACGGATTCGTATCGCCCGACCAGGTACTGGTTGGAAAAGCTGCCTCGGGAAAGAGACCACCTGTGACACGAGCGAGGAACTCAAGCTGGCTGACGGGCAGAGCGAGCGGCCGTCCGTCGCCATGTCGCTCATACCCCGATAGATCGCGCAGATCAAAAATCAGACCCGGCCGCTGCTGGGCTTCCTTTTCGATCTCCGATTCAAATTCGCGCGGCGACAGGAAATACGCCGAAGCGAGCCACAGGTCACGCTGGCGCGGGTCGATTCCGCCGCCGCGCGAGAGAATTTCGCGTACGCGCACCAGCAATTCCGGGTGGGCGGTGGGAAGACCAAGACCGCTGTGGAGCAATTCGTGAAGACGGAACGGCGATGCGTTTGGAAATTCGCCCAACAACTGCAATGTGATCTCGGCGCGGAATGGCGCAAACGGCTGGTCGTTGAGAAGCTCCTGCAAGCCTTCGACGTGCTGTTCTCCCTTGCGCAGTGTCGCGCGCGTCAAGGCTAGGTACGCATCTCGCGCCAGATCGGGCCGCTGCTCCAGCACCGCCATCTTCCAATCATGTTGTTGCCGCCCGCCGCCAACAAACGTCGGGTTCGCCTGCTCGATCGCTAGGGCGGCACCCAAAAGATTATTGGACAGGCCATCGAGGTCAGGTATCCGCCGCCAGCGCTCGTCCAATCCCGCGATAAGCGCACGCCACCAGTCGTAAATCTGATGATTGGCAGATGTGACTGCAACGTTTTCGAGCGTCGGGATATCGGGCCGTTGAAGCGTCGCGATGAAGCCTTCAATTACGATGTCGGTATTGGCCTCGCCGAGGACTTCGATCAATCGTTCGCGCGGGGTTGCATTCTCGTCGACATCTATGAACAGGCCAAAATAGACACATGCGGCCCAGCTGAGCCAACCGAGATGCGCTCCGCTGCGAATGGCCGCGGCGTTCGCGTCGAAGTTCCGCCGCCTGGCTTCCGCAGTCTCAGTTTCCTCTTCCTGATCCGCATTACGGCGCGCTCGTTCGAAAAGCCCTAGCGGAATCGCGCATGAAATCCTCGCATCGCGCACCGGGCGCAGATCATCCCGCGCCTCGGCAAGGGCGTATAGCCCGTCAAAAATCTCTCGCGCCCGAGGCGACGCGCCGAAGGTCAGGTTGAGCGACAATTCATACAGGAATTTTTCTCGCTCGCTGCCAGATTGGGTGTGCGGCAGATAGTCGACGAGCCATTCCAGTAACTGCTCCCATTCGATGGCATGCGCCGTCGCCTCCCGGAACTCCGAATAGGCGAGCCAGCGATTCGAGTCCACTGCGACCGTTTGGAAGAAGTTTTCGGCCAGACGCCGCAATAGCTCCGGCTTTTGGCGCAGCGCGTTGCGTAACCTTTCCGTTCGCGTCCCCCCATAGGAATCGCGAAACGACATTCGCACGCGCAGCCATTTCCACACTGCTCCCTCATCTGGATTTTCCTCATGCAGCGCTCGAAGCAGGAGACGCTCGAACGTGGATGCAACTTCCCACACATTGCGCCGCTCCAACTCGGAACGCTCCTGCCGCTGGATCGGGTCAAAACTATCGAGCACCGTCGGGATATCGCTGACAGGTATGCTGCCGGAGATCGACCACAGCGCTCCGGTCGTTACTTCCGCCTGGGCAGTCAGTGTATCGCTCATTAATCGGGCGACATCGACGGGACCGAAACCGTGGCCATAGAGTTGCGCAAGGATTCCGCTCCGCAGCCGGACGGATGAATCGTCTTGGCCGAGGCCCTGCCGATAGGCGCGCACCACCACTGCCTGTCCATCGGAACCGAGACGCAACAGCGCCTCTAGAGCGTGTAGCCGCTCCGCGAACGGCGACGCGCGGCGCGTGAGCACATTGGCGAGATCGTCCTTCATCGCCGGCAGCGGTGTGCCCGTGGCCAAGGCGTCGACCACGACCGAGCGCAGCCCGAAGTTGGCCGTGGGGGAATTGAGCACAGCGCGAAACGGCTCGACCATATCGGGTTTTGACAGGGCGCCGATCGCAGGCGATTGCCAGCTACCCGAGCGAAACCAAGGGTCCGCTTGCGACAGGCGGCCGAGCACATCCAGCAGGTAGCGGCGCGACGACGGAGTAAGGGACCCCGCATCGCCGTAGGCCAGCACACCATAGGGATCGGCCTCGATTAACTCGTCAGCGTGCTCAGGTTGTGATACCGCCAGCCAGGCATGCAGGCCGCGAAGTTCTGGCGCAGGGTGACCATCGACTCCCATCAGCGCCTGGACGCGCCCGAGCGGCAGCCCGCCACGAACGGTCGCGGCGAGCCACCCCGCGCCCAGAAACTCCGCCGTAGTGCGGTGTGCGTAGTCGAGCTTTCAGCAACGGGTCCGGCCTCGAATACGCGCCGGCCGAGTGCCGCCTGAACCTTGGCCAGTTCGAGAAAATCAAGGGTTCGATAACTAGGAGTGTCCGCATTGCCTTCATGTTCGGCGAGGCTGATGCCAGCGACATCACTGATAAGGCGCGCCGCGCAGATGGCACCCGCTGTGTGCCGTAGCTCACCGACGCTGTAGACCCCCCCGCCCGCGCGGGAATGCTCCCGGTTGGGCTCGGACAGCAACAGCCGCGTGGACAATTCAAAAAGCTCGCTCCGCGTCGCGGGCCAACTTCCGGTCTTAACGGCCTCGACCAGCATGATGAGGTTTTGCGGATTTTCCAGAAAATCCGCCAACCCGCGGGATTCGGCCTGGCGAATGAATGAGTCGGCATCAACCTTGTCCATCCCTTGCGCCATCAGTACGGCGCGTTGTTCATCGCCCGAAAGACATTCGAGCCCCAGCACCACCGCGCCGCCGCCAAGATCAAAGTAGGGTTGGAAGGCCGCAAGATCGCTCTCGCCCAGCCAGTCGGCGACGCGACATGATATGCGCACCTTGGCGGGCGCGATCCCGAACAACTTTTGCACAATGGCATCGATTGTGTCCTGATCGCCGCGTCCAGCACGACGCTCATCAAGGGCGTCGATGAACAGCACCTCATCTGCGGCAAAAGTCGGAATGTTGAGAAATGCACGGGCAGTCACGAGCCGGCCGCCAACCGCAGCAGCCGATTCCCGAAACAGATGCGTTTTGCCGGCACCAGGATCGCCAAGCAACACAAGATTTTTCTGCTCCGCGAAGACGGAAAAGGGTCGCGGTTTCTGTTCTTCGGGCCCTTCTGGTGAAGGACTGATCTGCTGAACGTTGCGATCGGTCATCGGAGCGCACAGTTTTCCGCTCAGGCCGATTGTCCGTCGAGCGGTTTGCGAGTCCCTACGTCACGAGTCTGAAATCCTATGTCAAGCAGGACATAGGCCCGCGCCTAGAGCCGGCGTGCATAAAAATCTCAAGGGCCTTCTGTCGAGGGCGGACCAATCTGGATCACGCGCCGTCGCGGCTTCGGCTTGCCAAACGCCGAAGCGATCGCGCGCCGGAGCATTATCTCGATCTCGTCCTGGACAAAGGCCGGTTCACCAGACGCGAGTCGGGTGAGCACATACTTGTACCAGGGCGGCGGTGCATTGGCTGCCAAAAGGCGGCTCGCATTAGTGCGACATCGATGATGTCACTGTAACATTAAGCGATTCACGCCCGCATTATCCTCTAGCGCGTCTGTTAAATGAGGCAACGGCGTCGTTATAGTCATTGATGGTTTGGTCGCTTTCGCGCTTCAAGCAGGATAGGAACGATTGCACGTCGTCTCGATAAGACTGCATCTCACGCTTACAGCGATCAAAGTCGTACTGATCGTCGAAAGGTCCGTAATAGCGCAATAAGGGGCGTCTGGCTTCGAACAATAGGCGGCGGCGATGGTGGGCATGGAAACCACCATCAGACTCGCAACGAGCAACGAGTTAAGCATGAGACCTCCGTGCAGTCGAATTAGCCGATGCAGAAGCAAAGCTACAGGAGCATCACAACGCTGGACGTGAAGGACCTGAACCAGGGAGCCAAACCGCGGTCCACTGACGATGAAGCATTGTCGGGGACAGCCTCGGGCTCGGCGTCACAGTAGCAGTCGTATTGCTTGAATGCGGTGGAGCGAAAATCATGGGCATCCCAGAACACTATAGCCGCGAAATTGCTCGACGTTGCCAAAGTCTGATCCAACATTTGTTACCTCAAGTCGAAGCCGGTCTCCCGGACGACCGTTACTTTGGTGGGCCCTTGAGAACGACTTTCCTACTTGCGATGGCTACACCAATGATCCTCCTACCAATGGAACGGATTCTTAAACCCACGATAGGCGTCAAAGTGGCAGGAGACGAGCGTGAGAAAGACAACAGACTTGCTGCGCTTATAAATGATACATTCGCCGCCAATAAGTCGTTTGGCAAAAGCCCCTTCGCCGGAGATGGTGATTGGCGGTATGTCCAGAACCATCCCCTATTCAACACTGCTCGGGAGTGGCCCAGCAAGCTGTTGCGTACGCTTAACAGCCCGGAGGCGGCCAAGGCCGCTATGGCCGCTTCAACTCGAACGATCGTTAGCAATCTGCGAAACGCACTTGCACATGGTGGAATAGCTTACCTAGACAAAAACGGTCGGCAGATTGAAGGCGAAGCCGCCATGTTTGCCTTCACCAGTTTTAAGACCGAGAAAGGGAAGCCCGTGGGTCTGAACATCATTCGCGTGAACGAACACACGTTTTGCAATTTCCTCTCAACATGGACAGTTTGGTTGAAAAAATCTGGGATCACTCATTCATTGAATCGCGTGGCGGACCCACCGCATCAAGCACCAGCCGCTTGAAAGATGCCTCACAATCCAACCACCCCGGTATGTCGGCTTAGTGCCAACAGCAGACGTTCGAGGGTGCAGTCCCCGTGGCGTGGCGATCAAGTCTTGGGCGAAGCTGACTTATTCTCCAGGCCAGAAGGTGAAGGCAAGGCCGGCGGCTCAGTGGGCGAGTCGACGGCGGCGGGCTCAGGCCATGCTTCCATCTCTTCGGCCGTGATGATTGGCACCCGCTCCAACTCGCCCAGCAGTTCTGTGAAGCGCTCTTTATAGAGGTCGAGGTCTTTTTCCCGAGCGTAAGTTTTCGGCTACAATTCGTATATTTTTATTGACTACATATAGCATCCATGCTACAATTTTCCCATCCTCGCTCTTTGAGGGGCGTCTCCGGAGACATCCTGAAGGCGGAGCGGGGAGTGGCGTCCTGCGGCGGCGGCTTGCAACCGTTGCCTCGGGAGGCAGGGTCCCGCCCGCCAGGCACTACGACCTGGCTGCGAGGAGCTCGCTGTGACCGATCCGCCGCCCGGCCGAAGCGCAAGCCAAGGGGGTAGCGGGGAGAGAAGCGCGGCCCCGGGAGCCTAAAACCGCCACGGTGGAGCGCCGAGAGGCGAGCGTCCCGCGTCATGGGACGCAAGGCGCCTCGCAAGCGCCTGACGTGCCGCGTCGATAAGCGCGACGCGCTAGGGCACGTCCAACGGGTGTCTCGCAAACACCCGAACGTCTCTCGGCGCTCCGCTCCCCCTCAATTCGGGTGAGCGAAGCAAAGGTGCAAAACCCCGGGCGCAAAGCACGCGCCGCGGGAACGAGGAGGTGTGTGTTGTTTGAGATCGCAAAGGATGAGGCGCGCGATCCCTTGCCCTCATGCTTCGAGACGCCGCGCGTGCGCGCGGCTCCTCAGCACGAGGGCGGCCGAGGGTACGCGTCGCGCGCTCGCGGGGGCCGGTCCCTGTTTTCGCCTGTTATTTACAGGGAAAACAGCTCTCCACGCGTCATGCGCGGGCAGAAGCGCGTCGAAGACGCGCGTGAACGCGCTTATCACCCGCGCATCCATCTTCTTCTTCGCGAAAAAGTTTTTACGAAGCGGATGGATTGCCGGGTCAAGCCCGGCAATGACCGAGTGGACGGATTGCGCAGAACGCCGCTCCAGATTCAACCGGCAGGCGTGCCGAAATGACCGCCCATTGTTTTTCATTGATCCGAACAATGACCTCATTGCTTTTTCATTGATCCAACAATGAATTTTGATGATCGCTATTGTTTTTCATTGATCCGAACAATGAATTTCACACATCACGCGGGTCTGCCCCGGTGAACCGCTGAACTGCCCTCACGGCGATGTGGCCGTGTGCCCCCATGCGGCGGCCCCCGCCCTGGGCTAGAGTCGACAACGACAGGCGATACCGCCCGAGGCTTCGATGACCGCCGCCACATTCCGCCGCGACTATCTCTCGAAGCCGATCTTCCGCTGGGCGCGGCAGGTGCTGCCGACGCTCTCCGACACCGAGCGCGAGGCGATCGAGGCGGGCGATACCTGGTGGGACGCCGAGCTGTTCGCCGGCAATCCCGATTGGCGGAAGCTCTTGGCCATGCCGCCGGCAAAGCTCACCGCCGAGGAGCAGGCCTTCCTCGACGGCCCGGTCGCCGAGCTCTGCGGCAAGCTCGATGAGTGGCGCATCACCTGGGAGCTGCGCGACCTGCCGCCAGAGGTGTGGGACTTCCTCAAGCGGCACAAATTCTTCGCCATGATCATCCCCAAGCGCTACGGCGGGCTCGGCTTCTCCGCCACCGCGCACTCGGAGGTCATCCGCAAGCTCTCGACGCGCTCGCTCACCGCCGCGGTCACCGCCATGGTGCCGAACTCGCTCGGGCCGGGGGAGCTTCTGCTCCACTTCGGCACCAAGGCGCAGCAGGATTACTGGCTGCCGCGGCTCGCCGCGGGCGAGGAGATTCCCTGCTTCGCGCTCACCAGTCCGGAAGCGGGCTCGGACGCCGCCTCGATGATCGATTCCGGCGTGGTGTGCCGCGGCACCTGGCAGGGCCGCGAGGTTTTGGGCATCAAGCTCAACTGGCACAAGCGCTACATCACGCTCGGGCCCATCGCCACCGTGATCGGGCTCGCCTTCAAGCTCCACGATCCCGAGCACTTGCTCGGCGAGCGCGAGGACATCGGCATCACCGTGGCGCTGGTGCCGGCGAACTTGCCCGGCGTCGAGATCGGCCGCCGCCATCTGCCAACGATGATGGTGTTCCAGAACGGCCCGACCATCGGGCGCGACGTGTTCATCCCGCTCGACCACATCATCGGCGGCGCCGCGCAGGCCGGCAAAGGCTGGAAGATGCTGATGAGCGCGCTCGCCGCCGGGCGCGGAATTTCGCTTCCTTCGCTTTCCGCTGCCGGCGCCGCGTATGCCGCCCACGTCACCGGCGCCTATGCCCGCATCCGCGAGCAATTCCACGTGCCCATCGGCCGCTTCCAGGCCATCCAGGAGCGCCTCGGCCGCATGGCGGCGACCGCCTATCTCCTCGACGCGGCGCGCCGCCTCACCTGCGCCGGCATTGACGCCGGCCGCAAGCCCGCGGTCATCACCGCCATCATGAAGGAGCAGGCGACAGAGCGGCTGCGCGTATCCGCCAACGACGCCATGGACGTGCACGGCGGCAAGGCCATACAGGAGGGTCCGCACAATTATCTCGGCAGCTTCTATCGCTCCGTGCCCATCGGCATCACCGTGGAAGGCGCCAACATCGTCACGCGCAGCCTGATCCAGTTCGGGCAGGGCGCGATCCGCAGCCATCCCTACCTGCTCAAGGAAATAACGGCGCTGGAGGATCCCGACCGCGAGCGCGGGCTCGAGGAATTCGACCGCGCCTTCTGGGGGCATGTCGGGCATAGCTTCGCCAACGCGTTTCGGGCGTGGGCGTTGGCTTGGACCGGCGGCGTGTTCGCGTCCGCGCCGTCGGCGGGGAAGGCGAGCCGCTTCTACAAGCAGCTCGGACGCTACGCGTCGGCCTTCGCGCTCGCCGTCGACGTGGCGCTGCTCACCTTGGGCGGCGGGCTCAAGCGCCAGGAGATGATCTCCGCGCGCTTCGGCGACATCCTCTCCGAGCTTTATCTTCTCTCGGCGGTGCTCAAGCGCTGGGACGAGGAAGGGCGGCAGGCGGCCGACCTGCCGCTCGTCGCCTGGTGCATGGAGGCGGGTTTTTCCACCATCGAGGCGCGCTTCGACGCGATCTTCGCCAATTTCCCCAACCGGCCGGCGGCGTGGCTTTTGCGCTTTATGCTCTTGCCGTTCGGCGGGCTTTCCCGCCGCGGCCCGTCCGATCGGTTGACGCAGGCCTGCGCCGAGATTCTGCTCAGCCCCTCGCCGGCGCGCGACCGCGTCACCGTCGACATCTTCCACTGCCCGGGCGACGACGGCGTGGCGCGGCTCGAGCGCGCCTTCGCGCAAGTGGTGGCGACGCAGGCTTTACGCGATCGCATGCGCCAGGCGCACGTGCGCGACATCGACAAGGCGCGCGCGCAAAACTTGCTCACCGACGCCGAAGCGGAAAAACTCCGCGCCGCCGCTTCCGCCGTCGCTGCCGCCATCGCGGTGGATGACTTCGCGCCTGAGGAGCTCGCGCCGCGCAAATCCGCGCCCCGCACGCTCCAGGCCACCGGCACCATCTCTTTGCCAAAGACCGAGCGGCAACCCCGCTCCGCCCCCGTCGCCGGCGGAGGCAGCTGATGGTGCGGTCTGCCGCTCAAGCCGCGAGCTCGGTCTTTACCCTCCCCCTTGTGGGGAGGGTCGCCCGCCGAAGGCGGGCGGGGCGGGGTCGCACGGACATCGCCTCACAATGACTACCCCCACCCCCAACCCCTCCCCACAAGGGGGAGGGGAGCACACCGAGTTTTGCGGCACGAGGGTACTTCAACACGAACGAAGAGCCACTAAAGGAGAAACCAAATCGCCAACGTCGCCACCAACGCAGTAGGCAGGCCCGTCTATATCGTCGACGGCAGCCGCACGCCGTTCATCCGCGCGCGCGGGCGGCCCGGCCCGTTCACGCCGGTCGATCTCGCCGTCGAATGCGGGCGGCCGCTGCTTCTGCGCCAGCCGTTTGCCCCCGACGCCTTCGACGAGGTCATCCTCGGCTGCGTCGTCGTGCTCGCCGACGAAGCCAATCCCGCGCGCATCGCCGCGCTGCGCCTGGGCATGGGCGAGGCGATGACCGCCTTCACGGTGCAGATCAATTGCGGTTCCGGCATGCTGTCGATCGACGCCGCCTACCACCACATCCGCGAGGGCCATTCCGACCTCGTGCTCGCCGGCGGCACCGACGCGCTGAGCTGGTCGCCGCTCCTCTTCCGCAAGAGCGCGGTCGACTGGTACGCGCGGCTTGCCGGCGCGCGCGATCTGTTTTCACGCGTCACGGCCCTTACAGCATTTCGCCCCTCCTTCCTCAAGCCGGTGATCGGGCTCGAGCGCGGACTCACCGATCCGGTGGTCGAGCTCAACATGGGCCAGACCGCGGAAGTGCTCGCGCACCTCTTCCACATTTCCCGACGCGATGCGGACCAGTACGCCGCCGAGAGCCAGCAGCGCCTCGCGCGCGCGCAGAAGGACGGCACGTTTGCGGGCGAGCTCGAGCCGGCCTTCAGCCGCGACGGCAAAACTTACGATTACGACGACGGCGTGCGCCCGGATAGCACGGTGGAGACGCTGGCCAAGCTCAAGCCCGCCTTCGAGCGGCCGTATGGCAAGGTCACCGCCGGAAACTCCTCGCAGATCACCGACGGCGCGTCGTGGGTGATCCTCGCTTCGGAGGAGGCGATGCGGAAGCACGGACTCACACCGCGGGCGAAAATCGTCGACAGTGAATGGTCAGCGCTCGATCCGTCCATCATGGGGCTCGGCCCGGTGGTCTGCTCGAGCGCGATCCTGCGCCGGCATGATCTTGCACTCGGCGACATCGGCCTGTGGGAGATCAACGAAGCCTTCGCCGCGCAGGTGCTCGCCTGCCTCGCCGCCTGGGAGGACGACACCTTCAGCCAAAAAGTGCTCGGGTTTCCCGCCGCCGCCGGGCGCATCGATCGTGACAAACTTAATGTGGATGGAGGTGCAACCGGCCTGGGCCATCCCGTCGGCGCGAGCGGCAACCGCATCGTGCTGCATCTCGTCAACGCAATGAAGCGGCTCGGCGTCCGCCAAGGCATCGCCACCGAATGCATCGGCGGCGGGCAAGGCGGCGCCATGCTGCTCGAGGCGGTGTGATGGGCGGAACATTGATCGAGGCGCGGGCAGCAATCGCACTCGTCATTGCCGGGCTTGACCCGGCAATCCATCGCCTTCGGAAAAAGGTTTTTACGAAGAGGATGGACCCGCGGGTCAAGCCCGCGGGTGACGGAAGATTGCGTGGCGCGAGGTTGCCTCTCACCCGGCCCTCGCTGCGTGATGATGCATCCACCACGAGAGAAGATGCTTTAGATGGGTAAAGTCTGGGACGTGCTTGCGCCGCGTAATCTTGAGCTGGGGCCGCTCGGCGGCGGCGTGCCGCGCGCGCACGCGAGCGCGGCGTGGCGCAACTGGACGCTCGGGCGCGATGCGGACGGCATCGACTGGCTTATCCTCGACAAGCCGGGCGGAAGCGCCAACGTCTTGACGATCGACGTGCTCAGCGAGCTCGACGACGTGCTGTCGCATCTCGAGCGCGATCTGCCGAAAGGTCTGGTGCTGCGTTCCGCCAAGCCGTCGGGCTTCATCGCCGGCGCCGACATCAACGAATTCACCGCCATGACCGACGCCGCCATGACGCAGGAGCGCCTGCGCGAGGCGAACGGCGTGGTCGATCGCCTCGATCGCCTGGCGACGCCGACGGTGGCCGTCGTCCACGGCTATTGCCTCGGCGGCGGGCTCGAGATCGCGCTCGCCTGCGACTACCGCATCGCGGTGGAGGACGCGCGGCTCGGCTTCCCCGAGGTCATGCTCGGCCTGCATCCCGGACTGGGCGGCACCGTGCGCCTGCCGCGGCTGATCAATCCCCTCGAAGCCATGACCGTGATGCTGACCGGGCGCAACGTGCGCGCTTCCCGCGCGAAATCGCTCGGCCTCGTCGACGCGGTCGTGCCCGAGCGCCACGTCAAGGCCGCCGCCATTGCCGCGGTTACGGGAAGCATCAAGCGGCAGCGCGGGCACTGGCTGGGCGCCGTCATCAACAGCCATTACGGGCGGGCGCTCGCCGCCCAGCGCATGCGCAAGGAGACCGCAAAGAAGGCGCCGGTCGCGCATTACCCGGCGCCGCACGCGCTGATCGATCTGTGGGAAAAGCACGGCGGCAACGCGCGCGACATGCAGCGCGCGGAGATCGCCTCGTTCGCGCGGCTCCTCGTCACCGACGCCTCGCGCAACCTCGTGCGCGTGTTCTTCCTGCGCGAAAAGCTGAAAAAACTCGCCGCCGGCGACTGGGCGCCGCGCCACGTGCACGTGATCGGCGCCGGCGCCATGGGCGGCGACATCGCCGCCTGGTGCGCGTGGAACGGCTTTGCCGTCACGCTCGCCGACACCCAGGCGGCGGCGGTGGCGAAGGCGGTTGCGCGCGCCGCCGAGCTCTTCGGCAAGATCGGCCACACGCGCAGCGAGATACGCGCCGCGCTCGACCGGCTCACTCCCGACATCGAGGGCGAGGGCGTGCGCTCAGCCGATCTCGTCATCGAGGCGGTGCCGGAGTCGCTCGAATTGAAGCGCAAGGTCTATGCCGCGATCCACGCCAAGATGAAGGCCGACGCCATCCTCGCCACCAACACGTCGAGCATTCCGCTCGAGGAGCTGCGCTTCGGCCTGCGGCGGCCGGACGAATTCATCGGCCTGCATTTCTTCAATCCGGTCTCGCGCATGCCGCTCGTCGAGGTGGTGAGCCACGACGAGGCCTCAGCCGACGTGCTGGCGAAGGGGCGCGCCTTCCTCGGCCGCATCGACCGGCTGCCGGCGCCGGTCAAAAGCGCGCCGGGCTTCTTGGTCAACCGCGCGCTCACGCCCTACATGCTCGAGGCGCTGGTCATGCTGGGCGAAGGTTTTAAGCGCGAGACCATCGACGCCGCGGCGGAAAGTTTCGGCATGCCGATGGGGCCGATCGAGCTCGCCGACACCGTCGGCCTCGACATCTGCCTGCACGTCGCCGAGATGCTGAAGAAAAGTCTCGACCGGCCGATGCCCGACGTGTCGCAGGCGCTGCGCACCAGGGTCGAGGTGGGCGATCTCGGGCGCAAGACCGGCAGAGGTTTCTACGAGTGGAAGCACGGCGAGGCGGTGAAGGATCGCGATGCCCCGAAGTCCTCGAAGGAGATGACCGACCGGCTCATTCTTCCCATGCTCGATGTCTGCGTCGGCTGCCTGCGCGAAGGGATCGTGGCGGACGAGGATACGGTCGACGGCGCCATGGTTTTCGCCACCGGCTTCGCGCCGTTCCGCGGCGGCCCCATGCACTACGCGCGCGCGCGCGGCGCCGACAACGTGCGCGCCGCGCTCGATCAGCTGGCGCAACGCTACGGCGAGCGCTTCCGGCCCGACCCGGGCTGGGAGCAGCTGGCATGACGCGCCGCGTCAATTCTGTGCGGCAAACCGGCGGCGGCAAACTCGGTCTTTACCCTCCCCCTTGTGGGGAGGGTCGCCCGCCGGAGCGCAGCGAAGGCGGGCGGGGTGGGGGTGGCGCGGTGACGCACGAGTACCGCCTCATAACTACTACCCCCACCCCCAACCCCTCCCCAGCCGAAGTCGGGTTTACCCGACTTCGGCCAGTCTTAGGTACCGAACCCGCGCAAGCGCGGGTTCGGTGGGGAGGGGAGCACACCGAGTGCGCGGCGTGATTACGCATTCAACCGCGCCGATTGCCTTGCCAGATCCCGAGCGCGTCGCCGATGAGATCATCGCCCGCGTTGGCAAGAGCATCGTGCTGGCGCTGCCGCTCGGGCTGGGCAAGGCCAATCACGTCGCCAACGCGCTGTTTGCCCGCGCCGCCGCCGATCGCTCGATCGCGCTGCGCATCTTCACCGCGCTCACCTTGGAGACGCCGCGCGCAAAGAGCGATCTCGAACGGCGCTTCGTCGCGCCGCTCGCGCAGCGCCTGTTCGCCGGCTATCCCGAGCTCGCCTATGCCGTCGCGCTGCATGACGGCACGCTTCCCCCAAACGTCACCGTGAACGAGTTCTTCTTCGAAGCGGGCACGCGGCTCGGCATCGCCGCCGCGCAGCAGAGCTACATCAGCGCCAACTACACCCACGCGCTGCGCTACGTGATCGACCGCGGCGTCAACGTGGTGGCGCAGCTCGTCGCCAAGCGTGAAAGCGGCGGCGAAGCGCGCCTCAGCTTGAGCTGCAATCCCGACCTCACGCTCGACCTGCTCGGATGCCGCGCGCGCAAGGAGTGCGATTTTCTCTTCGTCGGGCAGGCGAATTCGGAATTGCCGTTCATGCCGGGCGAAGCGGAAGTCGCGGCCGGCGAATTCGACCTGATGCTGGAAGGGCACGACTTTCCCCTGTTCGCGCCGCCGCATGACCCGATCGATCTCGCCGAACACGCCATCGGGCTCAACGTCGCGCGCGCAATCGCCGACGGCGGCACGTTGCAGCTCGGCATCGGCTCGCTCGCCGACGCGGTGACCCACGCGCTCATCCTGCGCCACCGGCACAACGGGGAGTTCCGCGACCTCGTCGCGCGGCTCGATCCCGCCGATCTCGCGCCGGCGAACTTACGCGAGAGCGCGCCGTTCGCCGTTGGCCTCTATGGCGTCAGCGAGATGTTCGTCGAGGGCTTTGTCGATCTCATGCGCGCGGGCGTGCTCAAGCGCGAGGTCGACGGCGCGCTGCTGCACGCGGCCTTCTTCCTCGGCTCGCACCGGTTCTATCGCGCGCTGCGAGAGATGCCGGAAGTGGAGCTCGCCAAGCTGCGCATGGGACCGGTCTCCTTCGTCAACGAGCTTTACGGCGACGAAGCCGGCAAGCGCCGCGCGCGCGTAAAAGCGCGCTTCGTCAACAACGCCATGATGGCGACCTTGCTCGGCGCCGTCATCTCCGACGCGCTGGAGGACGGGCAAGTTGTGAGCGGCGTCGGCGGGCAATACAATTTCGTCGCGCAAGCCTTCGCGCTCGCAGACGCGCGCTCGATCATGGTGCTGCGCGCGACGCGCACGGCGAAGCGGCGCACGCAGTCGAACATTTTTTGGAACTACGGCCACACCACGATTCCGCGCCATCTGCGCGACATCGTGGTGACGGAATACGGCATTGCCGACCTGCGCGGGAAGACCGACCGCGACGTCATCGCGGCGATGCTCGCGATCGCCGACTCGCGGTTCCAGGACGAGCTCACCCGTCGCGCGAAGGACGCGGGCAAGATCGAAAAGAGCTTCGAACTGCCGGCGGCCTGCCGCGACAACACGCCGGAGCGCATGGCCCGCGTTCTTGGGCAAGCGCGTGCGCAAGGACTGTTGCCGCTGTTTCCCTTCGGCAGCGATTTCACGCCGGCCGAAGAGCGCCTTATTCCCGCGCTCAAGCGCTTGCGCGTCGCGCCGCCTATTGAACTCGCCGCGCTGCTCGCGCGCGGATTGTTCTCCGCTGCGACAACAAAAGACGTGCAGGACTGCCTCGCCCGCATGAACCTCGCGCAGCCTTCCGGCGTGTTGCAGCATATCGAGGCCGCGCTGCTGCGCGGCGCGCTGGAGGCATGATCTTGATTTTTCGAGGACGCAGCCCCATCCATTCGTCGCCGCGAAAGCGCATGGGCGCTAGAGCAAGTTCGTCATTGCCGGGCTTGACCCGGCAATCCATCATCTTCGAAAAGACTTCTTGCGAAGAAGATGGATGCGCGGGTCAAGCCCGCGCATGACGAAATGAACCCTAAATCGGAGGCCTCATGACGATTTCCCTGTACAAAACCTCGGTTCCCGTCTTCGTGCAATTTCTCACCAGCCTGTCCGCGGTGCTCGACAAGGCGGCGGCATTCGCCGAGGCGAAGAAGGTCGAGCCGGCGGTGCTGCTCAACACGCGTCTTGCGCCCGACATGTTTCCCCTGGTGCGGCAGGTGCGCGCGGCGACCGACCACGCGATCAACGCCTGCGGCCGGCTCGCCGGCGCGGAGATGCCGAGCTTCTCCAACACCGAAACGACCATTCCCGAGCTCAAGGACCGCATCGCCAAGACGATCGACTTCCTCAAGGGTTTGAAGCCCGCGCAGATCGACGGCACCGAGGACAAACAGATCAAGATCACCTTTCCCAGCGGGGCGACGCGCGAGTTCACCGGGCAATCGCTGTTGCTGACGAACTCGCTGCCGAATTTCTTTTTCCACTGCACCACCGCCTACGACATCCTGCGCCAATGCGGCATCGAGCTCGGCAAGCGCGATTTCATGGGCACGCCCGTGTCGCTTTAACGCGGGTCGCTGCGTGCAATTCGTGCGAAATTCGCTCGTCAAATTCAGATCGTCATTGCCGGGCTTGACCCGGCAATCCATCAATCTTCGTAAAACTTCTTGCGAAGGGGATGGATGCGCGGGTCAAGCCCGCGCATGACGGCGCGCTCATCAACCCGCCGAAATGTCAGGCATGCACCATCATCATGTTGTTGGCGAGCCACACGCCGACAAGCACCAATAGGCTGGTGAAAACAAAAGCAATGGCATTCATCATCATGCGATGCCGATACGCGTCGTCGCTTTCCGGGCATTCGTATTTTGCGAGATCCGGGACCGGCGAGGAGTACCGGCCGGAATCATGGATCGATGGATTGCGCCAACGACTCCCGCGCGCATTGCGCATGCGCGGCCGCAAGCGGATGACGCGGCGATCGTCATCGTCGGCAGAAGTCATGACCTCATGCGTCGCTTTGCCGGTCAACGTTGCGTCCTCGCCGCGCTCGCGCCGTCCGCTCGCGCTGTCAATTCTATTCTGCCGCGACCACGTGGATCGGCTCGGGTTGCGGCTCTACGCGTCGCTTGCCGCCCCTGAGCCAAACCTGCACGCGGTCGAGATAGAGATAGACGACGGGCGTGGTGTAGAGCGTCAGCAGCTGGCTCAGCGCAAGCCCGCCGACCATGGCGTAGCCGAGCGGCTGGCGCAGCTCCGAGCCGGTGCCGTGGCCGAACGCGAGCGGCAGGCCGGCGAGCATCGCGGCGGCGGTCGTCATCAGGATCGGGCGGAAGCGCAACAGGCAGGCTTCGCGGATGGCGGCAATCGGCGGCATATGGCGGTCGCGCTCGGCGACGATGGCGAAGTCGACCAGCATGATGCCGTTCTTCTTGACGATGCCGATCAGGAGGATGATGCCGATGATTCCGATCACGGAGAGGTCCATGTGGCCGAGCTGCAGCGCCAGCAGGGCGCCGATGCCGGCCGACGGCAAGGTGGAGAGAATCGTCAGCGGATGGATGAAGCTCTCGTAGAGTATGCCGAGGATGATGTAGACGACGATCAGCGCCGCGAGAATCAGCAGCGGCTCGCTCGAGAGCGAGGACTGGAACGCCTGCGCGTTCCCTTGGAACGTGCCGATCACCGATGACGGCATGCCGATGTCGTGCGCCGCCTGGGTCACCGCCTCGACCGCTTGTCCGAGCGCGACGCCGGGCTGCAGGTTGAAGCTCAGCGTGACCGCCGGAAACTGGCCCTGATGCGCAATCGACAGCGGCCCGACCTTGCTCGTATCGACGTCGACCAGCGCGGAGAGCGGAACGGCGCCGCCGGTCAGCGGCGACTTCACGTACAGCCGGTCGAGCGAGCTGAGGTCCTTCTGCTGTTCGGGCGGGATCTCGAGGATGATCCAGTAGGTCTTGAGCTGGGTGAAATACTGCGCGATCTGCCGCTGCCCGAAGGCGTCGTTGAGCGTGTCGTCGATCAGCTGCGGGGAGATGCCGAAGCGCGAGGCCTGGTCGCGGTTGATGGTGATCTTGAGCTGCGGGGCGTTGGCGAGGAGATCGCTCGAGACATCGGCGAGCTCCGGCAGCGTGCGCATCTTCTCCAACAGCTTGCCCGACCATTCGTTGAGCTCGGGGACGTTGGAATCCTGCAGCGTGTACTGGAAGCTCGCGCGGGCGATGCGGCCGCCCACGGTGATGTCCTGCGCCGGCTGCAGGAACAGCGTTGCGCCCTGCACCTTGGCGAGCTGCGGCCGCAAGCGGTCGATGACTTGCGAGGCCGTGAGCTCGCGCTCGTCGCGCGGCTTGAGCACGATGAAGAAGCGCCCGGTATTGGCGGTGTTGGCGCCGCCGGTCGAGCCGGTGAACGAGCCGAAGCCGGCAACGTCCGGGTCGCGCAGCAGCACCGCGCCGAACTCGCGCAGGATGCGCATCATCTGTTCCGGCGGCGCATCCTGGGCGGTTTCGGCGAAGCCCATGATCACGCCGGTGTCCTGGATCGGGAAAAAGCCCTTCGGAATCTGCCACACCATGACGCCGGTCAGCGCCATCGTGGCGAAGAACACGCCGAGCGTGATCGCCCGGTGGCGCAGCACGACATCGAGGGTGCGGCGGTAGAACGCCAGCATGCCGTTGAAGCCCGCCTCGATGATCCGGTAGACGCGGCCGTGGTTTTCCGATTCGCGATGCATGAAGCGCGAGCACAGCATCGGTGCCAGCGTGAGCGAGACCAGCGCGGAAACCGCGATCGAGGCGGTGACGGTGAGCGCGAATTCGCGGAACATGCGGCCGATGATGCCGCCCATGAGCAGGAGCGGGATGAACACCGCGACCAGCGAGAGGCTGATCGACAGCACGGTGAAGCCGATCTCGCGCGAGCCGGTCAGCGCCGCCTCGAACGGCGAAGCGCCGTCCTCGATGTGGCGGTAGATGTTCTCCACCACCACGATGGCGTCGTCGACGACGAAACCCACGGCGATGGTGAGCGCCATCAACGACAAGTTGTCGAGGCTGAAGTTGAACATGTACATGGCCGCGCAGGAGCCGAGCAGCGCGAGCGGCACCGTTATGCTCGGGATCACCGTGGCCCAGAAGCTGCGCAGGAACAGCAGCACGACCAACACCACGAGGCCGACGGTGATGCCAAGCGTGAACTGCACGTCGGCCACCGAGGCGCGAATGGTGGTGGTGCGGTCGAGAATGGTTTCCACCTTGACGGCGGGAGGAATGCGGGCGGTCAGCTGCGGCAGCTGCGCCTTGATCTGATCGACGATGTCGATGACGTTGGCGCCGGGCTGCTTGAACACGGCCAGGATGACGCCGCGGTGGTTATTCTGATAGGCGGCCACGTTGCGATCGACCGGCGCCTCGACCGCCTGGCCGACGTCGCGCACCCGGATCGGCGCGCCGTTGCGGTAGGCGAGGATGACGTCGTTGAACTGCGCGGCGTCGATGATCTGATCGTTGGCGGCGATGGTGAAGCCGATCTTGTCGGTGTTGATCGTGCCCTTCGCGGCGTTGGTAGTCGCGGCGGCGAGCGTGCTGCGGATCTCTTCGAGCGTTATGCCGGTCGAGGCGAGCTTGGCGGGATCGATCTGGATGCGGATCGAGGGCGGGGTGTCGCCGAAGATCGAGACCTGGGCGACGCCGGAAACTTGCGAGATCTGCTGGGCGAGGAAGAGGTCGCCGTAGTCGTCGACGGCGGTCACCGGCATCGTCTCCGAGCGCAGCGACAGCATGAGGATGGGCGAGTCGGCCGGATTGACCTTCTTATAGCTTGGCGGCGTCGTCATCGATTGCGGCAGCGTCTTGCCGGCGACGGTGAGCGCCGCCTGCACGTCCTGTCCGGCCGCGTCGATATTCCGGTTGAGATCGAATTGAACGACGATGGTCGTGGCGCCGAGCGCGCTGGTGGAGGTGAGCTGAGTGACGCCCGGAACTTGCGCCAATTGCCGCTCGAGCGGCGAGGCGACGGACGTGGCCATGGTCTCGGCGCTCGCCCCCTGCCAAGTCGCGGTGACTTGGATGGTCGGAAAATCCACCTGCGGCAGCGGCGCGACCGCCAGGAACGGATAGGCGACGATGCCGGTGAGCGCCAGCGCCGCCATCAGCAACGTGGTTGCGACCGGCCGGCGTATGAATGGTTCGGAAATGTTCACGAGTTGCCCGCCGATCCCGCGACCGGCGCCGCGCTGATGGTGACCGGCGCGCCGCGCTGAAGCTTGTATTGGCCGTCGGTGACGATGTGCTCACCGCCGGAAAGACCGGAAGCGACGATGGTCAGCTTGTCGTAGGCCGGACCGACTTCGATCGCGCGCGGCTCCGCCTGGCCATTGGCATTGACGACCCACACGAAGAGACCATCCGGTCCGCGCTGGATGGCGGCCGAGGGGATGACGACGGCGTTGCTGCGGGTCTCGAGCAGAACATGCGCGTTGACGAATTCGCCGGGCCACAGCTTGTCGTCCTCGTTGGGGAACATCGCCTTGAGCCGAATGGTCGCGCTGGCCTGGTCGATGATGTTGTCGACCAAGAGAAGCTTGCCGCTGGCGAGCTCGCGGCGGTTGTCCTGATCATAGGCGGTGACCTCGACCGGACCGCGCGCCATGGCGGCGCGAACGTCATCGAGCGTGCGCGACGGCAAGGTGAACATGACCGCCGACGGTCGCGTGAGCACCAACGTCGCGAGCGCCTGCTGGTCGTTGGCATGGACGACGTTGCCGGGATCGACCAGGCGCACCCCGATGCGGCCGTCGTTCGGGGCGGTGATGGTGGTGTATTCGAGGTTGGTCTGCGCGGTCTGGATCATCGCCTCGTCGGCGGCGATCGACGCTTTGAGCTGGTCGACCTTGCCCTGCTGCTGGTCGACGATCTGCTGCGAGGTGATGTTGGATTTCACCAGCGTCTTGGAGCGCTCGAGGTCCTTGCTCGCGGAGGTGAACTGCGCCTCGTCCTGCGCCTTTTTGGCCTTGGCGTTGTCGAGCGCCGCCTGGTAGAGGCGCGGATCGATCAAGGCCAGCACGTCGCCTTTCTTGACCTGCTGACCCTCGGTGAACAGCACTTCCTGCAGCGTGCCGTTGACCTGGGAATGAAGGGCGACGGTCAAGGAGCCTTGCACCGTTCCGAGTCCGGTGAGGTAAATCGGCACATCCTGCCGGCCGACGACCGCGACGCTCACCGAGACGGCGGCGCGTGCGGGAAGGCGTGCCGCATGCGTTCCTTCGGCCGCCTGCGCCCAACGCCAGTAGGCGGCGCCGCCGCCCGCGAGGACGGCAACGCAGGCTACGATCAGGATCATCCGGCGACCGCGTGACGCTCCAGTTTTCCCCTCTGGCATCACGATTCTCACCTCGCGATCATGCACCTCATGATTAAGGTCGCTACCGGAAAATATCGGTGCAAAGAGGGCCTGCGACAAATTACGAATTGGTAGGGAAGCGTTTACAGCGTGTTTATGCGCATGCTTCGCGGCGAGGCGGAGGAGCGCATCGCAGAGGCCGGCAAAAGGTCCGTGTTCGCGGCGCCAATCGTTGCTTGGCGCAATCCAATCTCAGTTCGTTAATTTGGCGATATGGCGCAGCCTGTCCGGTGTGCAAGGCTGCCACACCGCGGCGGAAAAGCGCGCCGTGGCCGCCGGCGAGGCTCAATCGCCGGACGCGATCGCTCCTCCATCCGCCGGTGACGGCGCGCGTGGGCAGGACCGCCCGCGCGCTGATATCCGCCGTCGCCTCGGCCGCACGCGCTTTGCGCGGATCATTTCGCCCATTGTTCGACCATGCGAAACGGTGCGTTTGCCCGTCGGGCGATTATCTCCTCGCTCCGCGCTCTCTATCTCAACGGCGCGCGAGACCGATCTCGACAGGCCTCGCGAGATGGAGAAGTGGCATGAGCGATTCTGCTTCGCGTGGAGAGAGCGTCTCATCCGAAGTTGGGCCGCCCGCCAGCGCACCCGCATTGTCGGACATCGAAGCCGTCGCCGTAGCCAGCGCCGTGCTCGCGCTTGCCTTTGCCATCCTGACCTGATCTGCCGCCCCCACGACAATTTCGAAGCAGCTTCCCGGATCGATCCGCCGCACCTGGAGTGTGACAATCCGCACGGCTTGCGGCGCGTTGCCTCTTGCCGCCAAGGAAGGAACAGGGCAGTTTAAACTTTGGAACAGATCATATTCGACATTAGTTGAGACGCGACACCTCGCGCGGCGGGCCGGAGAGATTAATGACAATCAACGTCATCCGCCGTGCGGCCCTCATAGCCCTTGCGAGTTGCGCCGCTTTTCCGGGATACGCCGAGCCAGGCAAGGCCCAGAGCGGGGAATTTGTGACGCTCGACAAGCCCGCCGTCTTCGAGATGAATCCCAATACGGGAAGCCTGAAGGAAAGCGTGCAGAAGGGCCAGCAACTGGTCTGGCATCCGAAAGACAAGCCGAACGAAGGCCGATTTCAAATTACGAATATCTCCGTAGCATTCCTTCGCGAGCAAAGCGGGGGTCAAGTGAAGATGACTTTTAGCGGCAACGTGTCCTCTCTCGGTTATCGCACCGCGGAGGACGCAAAGCTCAACGTCATCGTTCGCGCCAAAGGCGGCGCATCGCTGCACTCCTGGAGCTTGGATATTTCAGTCAAGTGTGAGGACAAAGATCGGCCGCTGACGCCGCTCACCCATGACGTGCCGAACGACGTCGCTGCGAACGTGTTCGCCAACGTCGGCACCGTCGAAGTTGCCGAGCCGGCCGAGCCGAATTATCGCGGGGTGAGTGTCCAGCGCTGCAGTTCCTAAGCTAATCGTCACCCTCGTCTCTTCCGCTCCAAATGCCGACGCGGGTCGAGCGCGCCTGCTGCTCGAGCGCCCGCAACTCCGCTGTTGCATTCGCGCTCGCTCGGCCGCCGCCGTTGAACAGCACGACGCGGGAGAGATCCTGATCCTCGACGCGACAGCGGTAGTCACTGCCGCTGCCGGTCGGCTCGCATGCCACTTCCCGGTTTGCGAGATACCGCCTGAACTCGCGCACGGCCCGGCCGCGGACACCCTCGACGCCGAACAACCGCACCACGCGTCCTTCGATCTCCAACGTCCCGGTATTTTGCACCATGGGCACGCCGCGAATGACGGGCGCGCTCGGTTCCGGCTTGGCCTCGCCCGCTGCGAAGGCCGACAGCGCCACCATTCGCGGTTGCGTGCGGGCGGCCTTGGCCCGAACGGCGGCCGACTGGGTGACGAATTCGTTCCAAATGCGCGCCGGCAGGTCGCCGCCGGTGACGCCTCGCGTGGGACTGTTGTCGTCGTTGCCAACCCACACGCCCACGACGATATCGTCGGTGAATCCGATGAACCATGCGTCCTTATGACTCTGGCTCGTCCCGGTCTTTCCCTCGACCGGACCGTTGATCCTTGCCGCGCGACCCGTGCCCTCGCGCACCACGCTTGCCAGCACATCGTGAATGGCTGCACGCGCCGCCGGGTTGCTTGCCGGCTGAAGCTGCGATTTTTGCCGCGTGAACAGGACGCGATCGCCGTTGCGAACGGCGCGGACCGCGTAGGGCTCGACGCTTTCCGCGTCGGCCGCGATCGCCGCAAAGGCGCGCGTCATCTCCAGCAGGGTGACTTCGCCGGCGCCGAGCGCCAGACTCGGCACCGCGGGCAGTTCTGATTGCACGCCGAGCTTACGCGCCGTGTCGATCACCGCCTGGATGCCGACGGCATCGGCAAGCTGAACCGCCACCGAGTTGAGCGAATGCGCAAAGGCCGTGCGTAGCGTCACGAGGCCGCGGAAGCGGCCGCCGTAGTTCTCCGGCTCCCAATTGCCGATCTGCACCGGCCGATCGACTGCCGTCGTCTGCGGGTCGAGGCCTTTCTGAAAAGCGGTGAGGTAGACGAAAAGCTTGAACAGCGAGCCGGGCTGCCGCTTGGCCTGGGTGGCGCGGTTGAATTGGCTTTCGTTGTAGTCGCGCCCGCCTACCATGGCGAGAAGGGCGCCATCCGGCGCCATCGCGACGAGGGCCGCCTGGCCGACTCGCTTGGCGCGCCCTTCCGCCTTGAGCCGGCGCGCGATCACGGTCTCGGCGATGCTCTGCAGATCGAGGTTGAGGGTGGAGCGCACGGTCAAATCCGCGGATCCGGAGCCGACGAGCTGCTTCACGTCGCCGCCGAGCGCGTCGACGAAATAGTTCGTTCCCGGCGGGTTCTCCGGCGGCACCCGCAAGGTGGCGGGATGCTGCCGCGCCGCATCCGCCTGCTGACGAGAGATCGCGCCGGTCCCCACCATGGCGTTGAGCACCAGCGCCGCGCGCTGCCGCGCTTCCTCGAGATGGCGGGTGGGTGCAAGCGCCGAAGGCGCGCGCACCAGGCCCGCGAGCATCGCCGCCTCGCTCAACGACAACTCTTTCGCGGTCTTGCCGAAGTAGCGCTTGGCCGCGGCGTCCACGCCGTAGACGCCGGCGCCGAAATAGGCGGTGTTGAGATAGCGTGACAAAATCTCTTCCTTGCCCAGTCTGCGCTCCATCCACAGCGCCAGGATCGCCTCCTGGACCTTGCGCTTGATGGTGCGCTCCGGCGAGAGATAGGTCATGCGCGCGAGCTGCTGGGTAATCGTGCTGCCGCCTTCGCGCGCGGCCCCCGAGCGAATGTTGCGAACCAACGCGCGCAACATCGACGGCAGATAAAACCCGCGGTGCTCATAAAAGTGGCGATCCTCGATAGCGATGATCGCGCGCGACAGGTTGGCGGGAATGTCTTGCGCCGACAACTTGTCGCCCTTGAACACGCCGCGCGTGGCGAAGACTTGCCCGTCGGCCGCCTGGACGATGAGCGCGCTCGGCGTCGGTTCGATCACCAGCCCGCCGTTCTCCGGCAGGGTCGCCATGCAGTAGGCGACATATGCGACCGGCAGGATGACGATCGAAGCGAGCAGGGCGGCGACGAGATGCACCGGCCGCGGCTGGAGGGCGCGCAACGCGACCGATCGCCAACGGCTTCGAACCTTACCAAAGTCCGCCCCGAACCGGGATGCGGTGCTCATCGCGTCAATCTCAGCGCGGAGGCGGCGGGTCTACCCATCCGCGGCGTCGGGGAGGATCGAGCCGGAAAATTCCCGAGCCCGCGCGAGGGGCGGCAGTATTGGGGCTGCGCACCGCGCCGCTTGCGCCGTAAGCGTCGGTATCCGCCGGACCGACGCTGTCGCCGCGGCCGCTCCAATAAAAATCTCGACGGTGGCGATAACGCCAGCGAGCCGTGTCGATGCCGCTATTCGTGTGCAGGAAAGTGCCGGACGGAACGGCGATGCGCGGGGATGCGGCGGCCTGCGCCGCCGAGCATCCAAGAAAAATGGCAGCCGCACAGACAATTTGGCGTGCGCGCATGAGTCCCCTCGCGGGCCGACACAGGAAAGAACGCGAAGGGTGGGAACTATGTTCCAGGCGCGGGGGCGGCTGCGGGTCGCAGCGCCGCTCACATCTTGGGCGGGTGCGCGCGGATGACCGCTTCGTTGACGGCCGTGCCCCAACCTGGGCCGTCCGGGAGGAGAAGCTCGCCGTTGTCGATCACGTAGGGCTTGGTGAGGAGCTTGGCTTTCCACGGCACCTCGTCGACGTCGAACTCCATGATGCGGAAATTGGGTATAGCCGCGCAGAAATGCGCGCTCATGATATTGGCCAGTGGACCGTTGAAATTATGCGAGGCAACGTTGAGTTCGTAGGCGTCGGCCATCACGGCCATCCGCGTCGCCTCGATGAGCCCATTCCATTGCGCGTCGATGATGGCGACGTCGACCGCGTAATTTTCAAGGTATGGCTTGAGATTGCGGCGGCCGAGGATCGTCTCGAGCGAAGCGATCGGCGTGGTCGTCGATTGCCGGATCAGACTGAGCGCCTTGGGCTCGAACAGATCCATCTCCAGCCAGAGCAAATCGAACGGCTCCACTGCCTTGGCGATGCGCCGCAGCCCCTCGGGCTTGTAGTTGAAGTTGAGATCGAGCAGGAGCCGCACGCCTTTGCCTGCGCCTTCGCGCAAAGCGGCGAGCTGATCGACGAGCGCCGCGAGCACGTCGTCGTCGAGGTTGAGCTCGGGATGTCCGGCGCCGGCGCCGGCCATGCCGGGAGCGAACTGCCGCCCGCCCCTGGCGTCGAACAGCAGCACGTTGGTCTTGAGCGCCTTGAAGCCGCGCTCGCCCGCCTCGCGCGCGGCCGCCTTGAGGTCGTCGAGCGTGCGCACCGCCGGCCGATCGATGACTTTGCCGTCGAAAAGCTCGGCACAACGGGCGCGCAGCACGCCGCAGCGCGACCAGTAGACCGGCATGCGGTCGCGCACTGCCCCGCCGAGAAGCTCGTAGACCGGAACGCCCAGCGCCTTACCCTTGATGTCGAGGCACGCATTCTCGATGGCGGCGATGGCATGGGAGCTGAGCCCGCCCGCGGTCGACCTCGAGCCGGCGTAGAGCGCCGCGTCGATGCGCCCGAGCGCGCATGGGTCCTCGCCGATCAGCGTGGCACCGAGGCCGTGGATCAGGGCAGTCATGCCCTTGCGGCGGCTCTCGTTGAACTCCGACCAGCCGGTGAGGCCTTCGTCGGTGGTGATCTTCAGGAAGGAATAGGTGTCCCAGCCGGCGTCGGCGTGGAAATCCTCGAGCTTGACGATCTTCATCCGTTGCCTCGCGGTGGCGTTTCGTCACGCGTGCGACGCTGACAAGGCAGACGAAATTGTGCCATGGTTCGCGAGCGACACCAACCGCAGGCCGAATTGCCGCATGCGCTATCTCGGGGACAGTCTGCGTGGGAGCCTGGCGGCGCTGGCGGCCGTGCTGCTGCTTGTTCCTTGCGCGCTCGCCCAAGTCAGCAGTCAGGTCAGCAGCGTCGCCGAGGTTGCCAACTATCAGGGCTCCGACCGCGAGCAGCGGCTCATTGAGGGCGCCAAGCGGGAAAAGGAGCTGACCTTCTACTCCTCGATACCACCCGACGATATTGCTGCCTTGGTCGCGGGCTTCGACAAGAAATACGGCGTGAAGGTCAAGGTTTGGCGCGCGGATTCGGAAGGCTTCCTGCAACGCATCGTGAGCGAGGCCAGGGCGCGGCGCTTCGAGGTCGACGTCATGGCGGGGTCGAGCTCGGCGCTCGAGCCGCTCTATCGCGAGAATCTGCTGCAGGAGGTCAAATCGCCAAACCTCGCCGGCATCATTCCCCAAGCCATCGCTCCGCACCGGCAGTGGGTGGCGGTCTATCTGAGCACCTTCGTTCAGGCCTACAACACCGACCTGGTCCGCAAAGAGAGCCTCCCCAAGACCTTTTACGATCTGCTGCGGCCGCAGTGGAAGGACAAGCTCGGCATCGAAGCGGAGGATTTCGATTGGTTCGCGCAGGTGGTCATGAACATTGGCGAAGCGCAAGGATTGCGGCTGTTCCGCGACATCGTAGCCTCGAACGGAATTTCCGTGCGCAAGGGCCACAGCCTCCTCACCAACCTCGTGGTGGCGGGCGAAGTGCCGCTGGCGCTCTCGGCCTACGGCTTTTTGGCCGAGCAGGCCAAGCGCCGAGGCGCCCCGCTCGATTGGTTCGTGATTCCGCCGACGATCGCCCGCGCGACGTCCGAGGGGCTCGCACGAAATGCGCCGCATCCCCATGCGGCGGTGCTGTTCTTCGATTTCCTGATCGGGGAGGAGGGTCAGCAGATCCTGGCGAGCCGGCAATTCGTCCCCGTGAGCCGAACGATCGAGACGCCTCTCAACAAAGGTCCGATCCAGCTGATCGACTCCGCCGCGATGCTGGACCAAGCGCGCAAGTGGCAGGACCTCTTTCAGAAGACGATCATCGCCCCGTCACGGTGATGAGACGCAGGCCATAACGCCGGTGGGTTGAAGCCATGCGCTACATCGATGCCTTCAACCATTTCTTTCCCAAGCGCATCTTTGAATTGATGCTGCAATCGCCGGCGGGACAGAAGGATCTCGGCAAACGCATGCGGGGGATTCCGGCGCTCTACGACGTCGAGGAACGGCTGCGCGTCGTCGATTCCTTTCCCGATTACACGCAGATCATCTGTCTGGGCATGCCGGCGATCGACCGGCTCACCGGGCCCGATCATTCGCCCGAATGGGCGCAGATCGGCAACGACGGGCTTGCCGAGCTGGTCGCGAAGTATCCCGACCGCTTCGTGGGCTACGCCGCCTCGCTGCCGATGAACGCGCCTGCCGCCGCCGCCAGGGAGGCCGAGCGCGTATTGTCGAACGGCGCCAACGCCGTCCAGCTCCACACCAACGTCGATGGCGCTCCGATCGATCAGGACCAGTTCCTCCCGATCTATGAGATCATCGAGAAGTCGGGCAAGCCGATCCTGCTGCATCCCATTCGCACGCGCGAAATGGCCGACTATCGCAGCGAGACGGTTTCGAAATACGAGATTTGCAGCGTGATTGGCTGGCCGTTCGAGACCGGCGCGGCGCTCGCCCGACTCGTCTTTTCCGGAATCATGGATCGGTTTCCCAATCTGAAGGTCATCTCGCACCATCTCGGCGGCATCATTCCTTACTTCGAAGGCCGCGTTGCGCACAGCTGGGATCAGCTGGGCGCGCGCACGTCGGACGAGGACTATTCACTCGTCCTCAAAAGGCTGAAAAAGCGGCCATTCGATTACTTCAAGGGCTTCTATGGCGACACCGCGCTCGCCGGCGCGCGCGCTCCGACGATTTGTGGGCTGTCGTTTTTCGGGGCGGATCACGTGCTGTTCGCCTCCGATTGTCCGTTCGACAAGGAGAAGGGCAGGGGTTACATCCGCTCCACGATCGCAGTGTTGGAGTCGCTCGATCTGTCGAAGGAGGACATGGAGAAGATCTGCCATCGCAACGCGCAAACCATGTTCGCACTGCGAAAGAGCTGAGCGATGCCGTTGAATGCGCCGACGCGCGCGATTAGCTTTGTAGGGGCAGCAGGAGGAAAGATGTTCGCGCGCTGGAGTGCGGCGGCGGTGCTGCTCACGGCATTGGCTGTGAGCCCCGCGCACGCGGACGCGGTGGCCAACTTCTACAAGGGCAGGCAGGTCAATCTGATCGTCGGCTACGGGCCGGGCGGCGGCTACGACATCTATGCGCGGCTCCTTGCCCGCCACTTCAGCCAGTTCATTCCAGGCCATCCGGCCGTGATCGTGCAAAACATGCCTGGCGCCGGCAGCATGCGCGCCGTCAATTACCTCTACAACGTCGCCCCGAAGGATGGCACGACCATCGGGACCTTTGCGCGTAATATGCCGCTCATCGGTCTTCTCGGCAGCAATGCAAACGCACAGTTCGATGCGCGCCGGTTCACGTGGCTCGGTTCCGCATCGAGCTTCGTCCACGACGCCTACATTCTGATCGTGCGCAAGGACGCGCCGGTTAAATCGATCGATGAGGCGCGCCGCAGCGACCTGCCGCCGCTGGTGCTCGGCGCTACCGCCGAAGGCGCGACGGGCAGCGACGTGCCGATCATCCTGCGCGACACGATCGGCCTGCACGTCAAGCAGGTGATGGGTTATCCGGACAGCGCCTCCATTTTCCTGGCGATGGAGCGCGGCGAGATTCATGGGCGGGTCGTCGACTTGTCGACGGTGAAATCGGTGAAGCCCGAGTGGCTCAAGCCGGACAGCGATTTTCGCGTGCTCGTTCAGTTCGCGCGCGCGACCCGCCATCCCGATTTCCCGGACGTACCGACGGCGCGCGAGCTGGCGAAAAACGAGGCGGCGCGCGCGCTGATCGAGCTTGCGGAGCTCCCTTACGCGCTGTCACGGCCGTTTGCCGCGCCGCCGGGCGTGCCGGCGGCTCGCGCCAAGGCGTTGCAGCGCGCGTTCATGGCGATGCAGGACGATCCGCAATATCTGGAAGATGCCGCCAAGATCAGCGTTGACGTGAGCCCGATCAGCGCCGAGGAGGTCGTGCGCGCGATCGACCGGATCGAAGTCGCGCCGCCGGAGCTTCTCGACTATGTGCGCAAGCTTCTGGGCCAGACCAGGGGCGGCGGGTAAGATCCCTGTCGCGAGCGGGACGGGGAGGGACCATGCAACGAAGCACCGAGAGAATTCTTACCACTCACGTCGGCAGCCTGCCGCGGCCCGCCGATTTGCTCGACGTCGTGCAGGCTAAGGAACAGGGCAAGCCTGTCGACGAGAAGACGCACGCCGCGCGGCTGCGCGGCGCGGTCGCCGAGATCGTCCGCAAGCAGATCGATCTCGGCATCGACGTCATCGACGACGGCGAATTCGGCAAGCCGAGCTTCGTCTCGTATGTCAACGAACGTCTCGGCGGCTTCGAGCTCGACAAGGAAATGCCGCGGCCGAGCCCGTGGGCGGGGTCGCGCGAGGCCAGATCCTTTCCGGAGTTCTACGGCGCTGGACACGTGGGCGCGCGGCAGAACCACATGGTCTGCACCGCACCCATCACCTATCGCGGTGTGGCGCAATTGCAAATCGACATCGACAATCTCAAGGCGGCGCTCAAGGGGGCCAAGCCGCAGGAAGCGTTCATGCCGGCGATTTCGCCGACCAGCGCGGCGGATTGGCAGCGCAACGCCTACTACAAAACCGAGGAGGAATATCTATTCGCCATCGCCGATGCGCTGCTCGAGGAGTACGAGGCGATCGTCAAGGCCGGCCTTCTGCTGCAGGTCGACGATCCGCATCTCGTCACCTACTGGATCAAGGAGCCCGATCTGACCCTCGAGCAGTTCCGCAAATGGGCGCAGCTGCGCGTCGAAGCCCTCAATCACGCGCTGCGCAACATTCCGCCGGAGAAAGTCCGCCACCACACCTGCTACGGCATCAACATGGGCCCGCGCGTGCACGATCTGGAGCTCAAGCACATCGTGGACCTCGTTCTCAAGATCCGAGCTGGCGCCTATTCATTCGAGGCCGCGAACCCGCGCCATGAGCACGAATGGAAAGTGTGGGAGAGCGCGAAATTGCCGGCGGGCAAGTCGCTCATTCCCGGCGTGATCAGCCATTCGACGGTTTTGGTCGAACATCCCGAGCTGGTGGCCGAACGCGTCTGCCGTTATGCCAAAGTGGTGGGACGCGAGAACGTCATCGCCGGCTCCGATTGCGGCTTCGCCACCTTCGCCGGCTCTAAGGAGGTGCATCCAAGCATCGTCTGGGCGAAATTCGAGTCGCTCGTTGAGGGCGCGAAAATCGCCAGCCAGCAGCTGTGGGGCGGACGCTGAGCCGGCGCCGGTTCGGGTCGCGTGGCGGACTGCGCACAAATCCAGGAGCATGCGATGGATGGGATGCAACATTCGCCGACGCGGCGAACGGCGATGGTCGGCGCAGGACTCGCAGGCGTGGCGCTGGGTGGAATGATCACGCCCGCGCAGGCGCAAATCGATCGCAAGACCTTCGTGCTGGTGCACGGCTCCTCGGCCGGAGGCTGGTGCTATCGGCGCGTCTCCGACATCTTGGAAAGCCGCGGGCACAAAGTGTTCGCGCCCACCCTGACCGGCCTCGGCGAGCGCTCGCACCTCATGAGCGGATTGATCACGCTCGATACTCACATCACCGACGTGGTCAATGTCATCCGCTGGGAGAATCTCGATAACTTCGTGCTGGTCGGACACTCCTACGGGGGCTGGATCATCTCGGGCGTGGCCGAACAGGTGGAGAAGAAAATCTCGTCGATTGTTTTTCTCGATGCGTTCATGCCGGAGAATGGACAGCGCGTGCTCGATACCAATTCTCCGCGCAGCCGCGCCGAGATCGAGGAGGCGGTAAGAAAGGCGGAAGTGTCGCGGCCCGCACCGCATCCTTCGGTTTGGAAGGTCAACGAGAAAGATCAGCCTTGGGTGCAGGAGAAATTCACCGCGCAGCCGATCGGCGTTGCCTTCACTCCGATCAAGTTGACCGGTGCCCGCGATCGCGTGCCGAAAAAGACCTACGTTCGCGCGACGGGTTACGACAATCAAAATTTCGAGAAGGCTTACGACGAGACGAAGGCCGATCCCTCCTGGCGCACGTTCGAAATGCCGTGCGGCCACGAAGTCATGATCGACATGCCGGAGCGGACCGCGGAGATTTTGCTGCAAGCGGCGTGAGGCGGCGACGACACGTCAGCCAGATCAGAGCGCGGATTCTTCGGTATCTGCGACCCTTTGCAGCGGCCGAGCGCGCGGGTGGCTCGGGCTTAGCCCAGCCAGCGCCTCCGCGAGATGCTCTCCGGTCAGGTCCAGCGTGACCGGCTCGAGCGCTGCGCTGCGCGCGCTCACGAAGCCGATGAGCTCGGCACCGGCATATCCGGCCGACCGCAGCGCGGCGACGCAACGCTCGGCTTGCGCGAACGGAACCGCCGCAAGCAACCCGCCCGCAGTTTGCGGATCGAACAGCAGCGGATAAAGCGGATGGCGTGACGCCGCGCCGAGATCCCTGATGGCGCGGCGCAAGCGCACATTCTGCGGCTGCAAGGACGAGAAGATGCCGAGCGCCACGGTCTCGCGCGCGCCCTCGAGCAACGGCACGCGCTCGATGGCGAGCGTCGCGTCGACCCCGGAGGCGCGCACCATCTCGATGAGATGCCCGAGAAGCCCGAACCCGGTGACATCGGTCGCGGCGTGCACGCCATGCCGACGCAGAATTTCGGCCGCCTTGCGATTCGATTGAACCATGTGGGCGATCGCCGCCATGACCCAGCGCGCCTTGGCCTTGCCGCGCATGTCGGCGGCCAGCAAGGTGCCGGTGCCCAGCGGCTTGGTCAGGATCAGCCCGTCTCCAGGCTCGAGCCCGCCTTTGCGCAACGCGGCGGCCGCCGGGACGAGCCCGTTGACGGCAAAGCCGAGCGCCAGCTCGGCGCCTTCGCTGGTGTGGCCGCCGACCAGCGCGCAGCCGGCGTCGCGCAGCACCTCGTTCGCGCCCGCCATCATGGCGGACAAATCCGCCTCGACCTTGCTCTCGAGCCCGTAGGGCACGGTGGCGATGGCCAGGGCCGTCTGCGGTTCGCCGCCCATGGCGTAGACGTCGCCGAGCGCGTGGTTGGCCGCGATCTTACCCAAGGTGTAGGGGTCATCGACGATGGCGCGGAAATAGTCGACGGTCTGCAGCGAGAGCTCTTTGCCGCCGACGTCGACGAGCGCCGCGTCATCGGGCGCCTCGAGCCCCACGACCACGTCAGGTCGCACGGCAGGCTCGATGCCTGACAGCGCGCGCGTGAGCACGGTGGCACCGACCTTTGCGCCGCAGCCGCCGCAACGCATGGCGATGGCGGAAATTTCCTTGAGCGCGTCGCGGTCGGCCAGCGGCGGCAGCGCCGTTGTGGGCTGCTTCATCTCCGGCAGCTCGTTGTATTTGCGCATGAACCGCCGATCGATCCAATCCTTCCAGCGCCACACCCATGCGCCCTCGACGACGAGGCCGTTGCGCGTGCCCACCGCATAGCGTTCTCCGGTCGAGACGAGATAGAGCGCTTCACGTTGCGGCTTAAATCGCCGCAACGACCGGCCGGTGAGCGTGCGACGGATGTTGTCGGCAAGCTCGGGCCCTGCGCGCACCGCGTAGACACCCGACTTCGGCAACTCACGGCCGGAAAACGCGATGGTATCGCCGGCCGCGAACACCTCGTCGCGGCCGGCAACGCGCAGCGTTTCATCGACCTGCAGAAAACCGCGCCCATCGAGCGGCAATCCCGCCTTTGCCAGCCAGCGCGCCGGCGCGGCTTGCGTGGTCCACAGAATCTCGTCCGCCGCGAGCGGACCATAGCCGGCAAGGATGAGCCGTCCGGCTTCCACCGCGGTGACGGGCACACCGGTGAGAACGGTGATCCCGCGTGCGGCCAGTATGGCGTGGAAGCGTGCGCGGAAGGCCGCGGGAAAACTCGGCAGGATGTTGGGAACATCGGAGACCAGCACGAACGACAATCCGCCGGCATCTAATCCGGCGTGCCTGACGGTTTGGCGCAAGCGGTGCTCGACTGCGAGCAGGAGCTCGACGCCGCCGGCGCCGGCGCCGACCAGCGCCACGGCGCTGCGCCCTTTGCGCGCGAGGACGCGCGCCTGCAGCGCCTCGAAGCGGCGCAGGAATCCGTCGATCGGCTTGACGGGGATGGCGTACTCGCTTGCGCCCGGCACGTCCGCGGTGTTCGGCGTGGAGCCGATATTGAGCGAAAGGAGATCGTAAGGGACCGGCGGGCGCGAGCGACAGATCACATGCCGGCCCTCGAGATCGATGTCGACCGCCTCATCCTGATAGAGCCGCGCCCCGGCAAATCGCGCGAGCGGGCCGGTATCGATATGTGCGTCGTCGAACCCGTAGAGGCCGGCGATGAGACCGGGCAGCATCCCGGAATAGGGTGTGTGCACCTCGCGGGTGATCAGCGTGAAGCGCACGCCCGGGATCGGCTTCATCCCGAACATGCGCAGCACCGTGACGTGCGAGTGGCCGGCGCCGACCAACACCACGTCCTTGAGCACGGGATGGGTTGCGGCTTTCATGCCACTCTCACCTCGCCGGCCGTCCAATGCGATAGGAACGCAAAATCGAACCGCATGGCATCACATCTTCGTCAGTTCCGAGACAGCCGCCGAATTGGCGGTTCCGCGCGTGCGCCTCTTCGGCCGACGGGCCGAACGAGATTTTGGCATGACCTCCCCAATGAGCTTTTTCCACTCAGTCTTTTCGCGCGCCGGTCGGAATAGGGGAGCGCGGCGCCTGATCGCGCGGGTGAGCCGCTTGCGAAATGCGGCATCGGTTTCGACGCGATGGAGCAGCTGCGTGAGCGCTTGCGTATCGCCGACCGGAAAATAGCCGGGATAGTCCCGTTCGAGCAGGCCGACCGAGCCGTCGATGCGCGTGGCCAATATGGGGACGCCCGCGGCGACGGCTTCCGAGATGACGTTTGCCCCGCCTTCGCTCAGCGACGACAGGACCATTGCCTGCGCGCGGGAGAGCAAGCGGCGCACATCCGCGCGCGGCCTGTCGCCGCGCCAGACATAGCGGGGATTGGCCGCCATTTCGGCTTTCGCCGCCGCCGCCCACTGCGGCGTCTCGGCGGCGCCGAGATGGACGATGCGAAGCCGCGAGGTTGCCGGCAAAAGTCGCGCGGCCTCGGCGGCGCGGAAGGGATCTTTCACCTCGCGCAGATGTCCGATCACGGCGACGTCGAAGTTGCTCGTGCGTCCCATACCGCGGCGACGCAACGGCGGCGCCGACTGATGCACGATTTGAACCTTGTCGCGAAACCGTGCCGGCACGCGTTCGCGCGCGAGCTCCTGCAGCGCGACGAGTCGGTCGGCGCCGGCGAGCGAGCGCAAGACCGGGCCCGGATCGCGATCGATATAGTCATAGATGTCGGTGCCGCTCAAACCCACGATCAGCGGCCGGTCGGGATAACGTTCGCGAAAGGTGCGGATGCTGTCGGCGCTGCGCCACGCGTGGAGAGCAATCATCAGGTCTGCGGCGGCTCCGTCGTAGCGAGATGCGATGTTAACGCGATGTCCGAGCTGGCGCAGGATCCGCGCCCAGCGCAGGCTCGTTGTCTGGTTTCCCGACCGTGACGATGAACGCGCCGGTGTGATAAGAACGATCTGCATGAACGAGGCTCTTATACACCGGCCCACGAGCGGCGCCACCGCCGACGAGCTTGCCGCTCAGCTCCGCGATGCGCGCACGTGCACCCGTCGCCTCACCGATGACCTATCGACGCAACAGTTGATGGGACCGATGCTGCCCATCGTCAATCCCATACTCTGGGAAATCGGGCACGTCGGCTGGTTCCACGAGTACTGGACGCTGCGTCATGCGCATGGACAAGCGCCGATTCTCGCGCGCGCCGACAACTTGTGGAATTCGAGCACGGTCGCGCATGCGACGCGATGGGATCTGGACTTGCCCGACCGCGACGGGGTGTTCGGATACATGGCCGATGTGCTTTCGCGGCAGGTCGACCGTCTCGGCGGCGGGATCGAACGTCCTGCCTCCTATTTCTACGACCTTTGCATCCGCCACGAAGATATGCACGACGAGGCGCTCGCCTATACGCGACAGACGCACGGATATGCGCGGCCGCAAGGGCTTGGAGACGCGGCGAAGCATGGGGCCGGCGCATGGGAAGGCGATGTCGACGTGCCCGGTGGTCGCTGGCAACTGGGCTCGACGCCCGCCGATGGTTTTGTCTTCGACAACGAGAAGTGGGGGCATGCGGTTGAGATCGCGCCATTCCGCATCGCCAAAGCGCCGGTCACGAATGCCGAGTTCGCCGCCTTCGTGGGGGAGGGGGGTTACCGCAGGAGAGAATTCTGGAGCGCGGCGGGGTGGCAGTGGCGGGAGCGCACGGTCGCCGAGCATCCGGTCTACTGGGTCAACGACGAGGGCGGCAGCTGGACGTGGCGTAACCACGACCAAGTGGAGCAGCTTCCGCCGCAGGCGCCCGTGACGTTCGTCAACTGGTACGAGGCGCAAGCCTACTGCAACTGGGCGAAGCGCCGGCTGCCGACCGAGGCTGAATGGGAGGCTGCGGCCCTCGGGGACGCCGACGGAGCCAGATTGGCGACCAGCAAGCGGCGCTGGCCGTGGGGTGAGGCCGCGCCGAGCCGCGAACGGGCCAATCTCGGTTTTGCCTTCGCGGGCCCGCTCGACGTCGCCGCTTGCGCCGCGGGTGACAGCGCGTTCGGATGCCGGCAGATGGTCGGCAATGTGTGGGAATGGACGGCGTCGGACTTCGTGCCGTTTCCCGGCTTCGCGGCGGATCCTTACGAGGATTATTCGCAGCCGTGGTTCAACACGCGCAAGGTTCTGCGCGGGGGAAGCTTCGCCAGCAGCGCACGCATCGCGCGGCCGCTCTACCGCAACTTCTTCACACCCGAGCGCAACGACGTCATCGCTGGATTTCGCACCTGCGCTTTGTAACGGAAGTGCGCTCACGCCATTCCAATTTAAGCGGCTCGCAACGAGATCAGCGCGCCGTCACGATCGTCGTGCAGGCGCTTTCGAGCTTGGGAAGTTCGCGGCTCGTCGCCATCCGCACCTTGAGCGTGCGACCACCGCCGCGGACGACCGGACAATAGGGATCCGGTGCATCGATGGCGTCGAGCAGCCGCCGGCGCCCCGCGCAGCCGCCGCCGCAGGTCGCGACATAGCTGCACTCCCGGCATGCTGAGGGCACGCCGCGCGCGTCGGTGAATGCATCGGAATCGCAGATGTCGGCGCCGCGTTCGAGCAACAGATCAAGCGGCGCGCCGCCTCCCGGCCAGTAGACGCACGGCTGCACCGTCGCGCGCGGCGTCACCCGCACCGTCGCCACCCCGCAGCCGCCGCGCCGTGGCGGCAAGCCTGCCATCGCCCGCACCAGCGGCTCCCCGATGGCGATCGCGTCGGTGCCGGCAAACAATGCCTCAAAGCCGCGCCAATATTCATCGTAAGTGAGCGCGAAAGCATCGGAACGTACGGACTGATAGACATTGATGCGCAACGGCGCGTCATACGCCCGGGCGACTTCCGCGATTTCGGCGAGCCGATCAAAGTTCGATCGCATCATGACCGCAATGAACGTCACCGACACGCCCAAGCCGCGGCAACGTGCGGCTTGTTCATGGATGAGACGCCAGTTTCCGGGCCCGCGCTGTCGGTCCTGCTCGGCCTCGGTCGGATAATCGAGCGAAAACTCGACATCATGGAAGGCGGTCACGTCGGCGTCGTCGAGCGTCGCGATCGAATAGCCGTTCGAGGTGATCGTGAGCTTGATCGGCTGCGCGCGCAGATAATTCACAAGCGCGCCGAAATCGGGATGCATGCCGTTCTCGCCGGTGCCGAGATTGACCGAGCGCACCGGCAAGCTCGTCATCACCGCGCGGACCTGATCGAGCGACAAGCGGTCGAGGCGCGTCGGATCGCGATAGCAGAACGCGCACGCCAGATTGCATTCGTTGGTGAGCCCGAGGCCGAGCGCAAATCGTCGCTCGGCGATGGCTTCGGTCGAGCTCTGGCCGGCTTGTGACGCAGAAATGACCATACCACTACGTCCTTCGTGTTAGACGCTGAGCAAACCGGTCATTTCACCGCCGAATGACTTTAGCGGCGGAGCGAGAACTAGACCAGCGGTCAGAACTATTGAGTGATCACGTTACAGTGTACCTTCGCGCCAGGTGACCAGGCTGCGCTAGAGTTCAAGGGCGTCGCTTGCCGGATTCTCCCGCTCCCGCAAGACTGATCGGAGATGCCCCCATGCCAACCCCGCTCTCTGATTTCTGGGATTTCGTGATCGGCAATACCGAGGATCAGAACGCCCTCGGCGCGTGGAAATATCTATTCATTGCGCTGTTCCTGGCGCTCATCATTGCGAGCATCGTGATCGCGATCAAAAACTGGCAGGAAGACCCATCGCAGCGCACGGCTTCGCATTTCGGCACCTGGTTCGTCCGCGTGCTCGTGGGCGGAATGTGGTTTCAAGGCATGCTATGGAAGCTGCCGCTCCCGGTGTCGGGGGGCTTGCAGTACTGGACCGAACAGATGGCCGACCGGGCCGCGTTCGAATTTCATCGCGAGCTGGTGACTTCGGTCTATCTTCCTTACCTCTATATCTTCAATCCCGTCATCTTTCTTGCCGAGTTCACCTTTGCCGTGTCGCTCATCCTCGGCATCGGGGTCCGGCTCATCGGCACGCTTGGAATCATATTCGTGCTGCACCTGTGGCTCGGCATTTATCGGCCCGGCACTCCCGCCGAGTGGCCGTGGTCCTACATATTTCTTGCGATGGTGATGTTCTTCTTTGCGTTGCATGCGGCGGGCCGCAGCCTCGGCCTCGACGCTTGGCTGCGCCGCCACGTCGCCGCGGTGCGAGATGGAAAGGGCTTTTTTGGCAAGCTGTTTAATGTGATCGGGTGATACGAGCGCCATCTCACCCGTCATGCGCGGGCAGAAGCGCGTCGAAGACGCGCGTGAACGCGCTTAGGACCCGCGCATCCATCTTCTGCGCAAAGCCTTTTACGACGATTGATGGATTGCCGGGTCAAGCCCGGCAATGACGGACGGCTAGATCTGCGCTATCTCCCCGTCCGCAACCGTGCAAGCAACTCCGCTGTCGGCCATCCGTCTGCGGGCAGACCGAATTTGATCTGACTGTCGCGGATGGCGACGCGGCTCTTGAGTCCGAGCACGCCATCGATGCGGCCGACGTCATAGCCGCGCTTTTCCAGAAGCTGCTGCAGTTCGCGCGTCTCTTCGAAGCTGATCTTAGGAATGTTCGGGCTGCCCCGATGCATGGGCGGCGCGCCGTCGAGACGCGTGGCGTAATAGGCCGCCGTCAATGAATAATTCAGCGACTGGTTCCACTTCAGATAGGCCTGGAAATTGTCGTAGGCGAGAAAGCTCGGCCCGAACCGTCCCAAGGGCAGCACCACGGACGCCGGCAAGGCGTCGTTCGGCAGCGGCTTGCCGTCGGCGCGGGTGACGCCCCACGCCACCCACTTCGAGCGCGGATGCTGGATCGAAAGGTCGGCCTCCTTCCATGGGAGGTTCTCAGGCACGCGCACCTCCTGCAGCCACGGCTCCCCGCGCTTCCAGCCGAGATAGACGAGATACTTTCCGGTCGAGCCGATCACGTCGGCCGCGCTCTTGATCAGATTGCGCTTGCCGTCGCCGTCGTAGTCGATGGCATGCGCCATGTACTCCGACGGCATCATCTGCGTCTGCCCGAGCTCGCCCGCCCACGAGCCGATCATCTCATCGGCGCGCAGATCGCCGCGCTCGATCAGGCGCAGCGCGTCGAACAGATGTCCGCGGAACATCTCCGAGCGGCGGCAATCGTAGGCCAGGGTGGCCAGCGATTTGATGGCCTGGTCCTTGCCCTGCCCAGCGCCGAAGTCGCTTTCCAGTCCCCAGAACGCCGTAATGACGGGAGCCGGCACGCCGAAGTCCTTCTCCTCGCGCGCAAAGGTCGCCTGATGCTTCTTTATTTGCGCCGCGCCGCCCGGCAAACGCCCGCCCGCGAGCATCTTGTCGGAGATTTCGAGGAAGTTTTGGGCGAAGAAGCGCTGCCCACGGTCGATATTGATGATGCGCTGATCGAGCACGAGGTACGGCGAAGCCGCAGCGATGGTCGATTGCGAAATGCCCTGGGTCGCCGCTTCCTTTTTGAAATTGGCCAGCCACGGCTCGAAGGCGCCGGTGTTGCGGCAATTCGCTTGGCCGAATGCCGCCGTCGGGACCGCCATCAGCAGCGCCAGCACTGCCCACGTTGATCGCATCGTTTGCATCGTCAGTATCCTCACTGACCAGCCATGTTTTGCCGGGCTCGCCGCCTACCTTGTGTCGTGTTTCGGCGACGGCACTTCTTGCTCGTGCAGTGGCAACTCGCCTATCTTGAGCGAGGGCTCGCCTGAAGGTGGGTTGGACCCGGCAGTTATTGGCGCATGGTCTACAGACGACGAATTTTCGACAACATCATGACGCCCTGACAATTCAGCCGGAGACGGGACCATGCGACATGACGTCTTGATTGCGCTCAGTCTGGCCTCGATGCTGGGGCTCGCCGGCACGGCGGTGGGGCAGCAACCTGCGCTCCCTGCGCCCCCTGCCGACTACGGAGTACCGATCACCAACGAACAAGCAAAGGCCGTCGCAGCTGCCGCGGTTGCCGAGGCCAAGAAAACCAATTCTCCTATGGCATTCGCGATCGTAGGCCCGGCCGGTGATCTCGTCTATTTCGAGAAGATGGACGGCGCCCAGTTGGCCTCGGTCGAGATTGCTCAGGGCAGAGCGCGCACCGCCGTGCTGTTCCGTCGTCACAGCAAAGTGTTCGCAGATCAATATCGTGCGGGCAATCGGGCATTCACGACTTTTCCGGAAACACCGGTAGCATCCGAAGGCGGCGTTCCGATTATTGTGAATGGCAAAATCATCGGCGCGATCGGGGCGAGCGGCACCGATTAGCAAGGGGGCGTGGCAGCGCCGCGGCATCCAGCTGGAGACAGGATCATGCGACTTGATGTCTTGATCGCGCTCAGTATCGCCTCGACGCTGGCGCTCGCCGGCACGGCGCTGGGGCAGCAACCGGCGCCTTCTCCTGCTCCGTCCGGCCCGCCCGCCGACTACGGGATGCCGATCACCAATGAGCAAGCCAAGGCTGTCGCCGCCGCCGCGTTTGCCGAAGCGAAGAAAAACAATTGGCGCATGGCCTTCGCGATCGTTGGGCCCGCGGGTGAGCTCGTCTATTTCGAGAAGATGGATGGCACCCAGATGGCTTCCGTTGAGATTTCCCAGGGCAAGGCGCGCACCGCCGTGATGTTCCGCCGGCCGAGCAAAGCGTTCGCGGATCAGTACGCCGCGGGCAACACCGCGTTCACGACCTTTCCTGAGAAACCGGTGGCGTCCGAAGGCGGCCTTCCCATCACCGTGAACGGCAAGATCATCGGCGCGATCGGAGCGAGCGGTGGCACCGGACAGCAGGACGGCTTGGCCGCCGCCGCAGGCGCAAGCGCGGCGAAGTAGGCAACGCGGAAGGAATCCCGGATTTCGCTCCGCTCATCCGGGCTACGCCGCGGAAATACGGCCCATAAGCCCATAGAAAGGCTGGTTTTTTACGGCAACCGCGCACGTGGCTCACGGCTGCATAAATTATCCGCGAGCCTAAGCCCTGCGCCGGCTCCTCACGTATAATAAGGAACAATCGATACCCGAAAGCCGTTTCTCGTCACCTACGCCTCTCGTTTCTTCAACCCCAGGATTGGGCATGCCGCCCGCGACCTCGTCATCCGCCACTCGTCTCCGCAGTGACGAAGGCGATACCGCAACCATCTCACACGCCGCGCCCAACCATCCTCGCGCCATCTGGCGCGACGCCTTTCGTGTCGTGCGCGCGGAGACCGAACGTCGTACGGCTTCCTTGAGCGCCGAGGATCAGGTGGTGCAATCGATGGCGGATGCGAGCCCGACCAAGTGGCATCGCGCGCACACGACCTGGTTCTTCGAGCAGTTCCTCTTGGTCCCGCATTTGGCGGACTATCGCGTTTTCGACGCGCAGTTCGCGTACCTCTTCAACTCCTATTACGTCGCGGCTGGGCCGCGCCACGCGCGGCCCAGTCGCGGGCTCATCACGCGGCCGGAATGCGAACGCGTTGCGGAATTCCGCATCCATGTCGATGCCGCCGTCGAGCGGCTGCTGGCGAACGTTGATGATTCGCAGCTGGCCGAAGTGGTGCGCATCCTGGAGATCGGGCTTCATCACGAGCAACAGCACCAGGAACTTATTCTCACCGACATCGTGCATGCCTTTGCGCAGAACCCGCTGGCGCCCGCCTACGCGGCCGATTGGCGGCTGCCGCACGGCATGGCCTCCCCGGACGACTACGCGGCGTTGCCGCCGGGCATCCACCGCCTCGGTTTCGAGGGCGAAGGATATAGCTTCGACAACGAGGGGCCGGCGCACCCGGTCCTGCTCCAGCCAGCCTCAATTGGCCGCGGCTTGGTGACCAACGCGCGCTGGCTGGAGTTCATGGCCGAGGGGGGCTATGCGACGCCCTCCTTGTGGCTTTCCGACGGGTGGGCGATGGCCGAGGCGGAAGGCTGGAAGGCGCCCGGCTATTGGCAGAAGCGCGATGGTGCGTGGTACGCGTTCACGCTTGGCGGGCTGCAGCCGGTCGATCCGGACGCGCCGGTCGTGCACGTGAGCTATTACGAGGCGGATGCCTTTGCGCGCTGGGCCGGCAAGCACTTGCCGAGCGAAGCGGAATGGGAGGTGGCGGCGCGCGCCAACCTGCTCGACGATGCATTCGGGATCGTGTGGCAGTGGACGCGCAGCGCCTATTCGCCTTATCCCGGCTACCGCGCGGCAGCCGGCGCGCTCGGGGAATACAACGGCAAGTTCATGGTCAACCAAATGGTTTTGCGGGGAAGCTCGCACGTCACGCCCGCCGGACATGCACGTGCGAGCTATCGGAATTTCTTCTATCCGTCGGCGCGCTGGCAGTTCAGCGGGTTGAGGCTCCTCGATTATCCCGGTTGAGCGCGCAGTGATGGTGGCCGGAGTGGATCATGGCTGCGCCGATTGAGGCCGCTGTTCGCCAGGAAAGCGCTGACGCGGCCTCGTCGTTCGTGCACGACGTCATTGCCGGGTTGACGGCGCGGCCCAAGCGGCTCCCCCCGAAATACTTTTACGACGAGACCGGCGCGCGCCTGTTCGAGCAGATCACGGCATTGCCGGAATACTATTTGACGCGTTGCGAGCTCGAGATCCTGCGTGAGCGCGCGCGCGACATTGCGCGCTTTTTCCCCGCACCCTCGGCCCTGATCGAATTCGGCAGCGGCTCCAGCAAGAAAATGCGAATCCTGCTGGCGGCGGCGCCGGCGATCGCGGCCTATGCGCCGGTCGACATTTCCTCCGAAATGCTCATTCAAGAGGCGAACGAGCTTCGGCGCGATTATCCCCGCCTAGCCGTGCTTCCGGTCGAGGCGGATTTCACCAAGCCATTCGCCTTACCCGCCGCGGCAGCCGGGATGGCGCATACCGGCTTCTTCCCGGGATCCACCATCGGCAATTTCGAGCCGGACGAAGCGCGGGCGTTTCTGCGCCATGCCGGACGCATGCTGGGACGCGGCGCAGCCTTGATCATCGGCGTCGATCTGGTGAAAGACCCAAGCATTCTCCATGCCGCCTATAATGACGAGGCCGGCCTCACCGCGAAGTTCAATCTGAACCTGCTCGCGCGCATCAATCGCGAGCTCGGCGGAAATTTTGATCTGGCAAGCTTCGAGCATCGCGCCTTCTATAATTCCGAGCGTCATCGCATCGAGATGCATCTGGTCAGCAAGAAGCTGCAAAAGGTCAGCGTGGCCGGGCGAGACGTCGAATTTCGAGCGGGGGAGACGATTCACACCGAGAACAGCTATAAATACACGCTCGAGCATTTCACGGCCTTGGCGCGCGCCGCAGGATGGGCTTCGGTCGCGGTGTGGACCGACGCCGGCAAGAATTTTTCAATTCACGCGCTGGCCTTCGAGGACCGCTGAAAAAGGCCGCCATGCCGATCTGCGAAGCCGATCCCTGGCGCTTGCAATATTTCGAGCGCGCGATCTGTCCGCCGGGCGTGAACATCCCGACCGAAGACAGCGATGCTTGGCTTTGGTATCCGGACCATCGCTGGGTCTATGACAAGATCGCGGTCGCGCTGAGTCAGGGCCTCGATGCCGGACCGCACGGTGTGCCGCCGCCGCACTTTCCCGTGTTCTCCAAGCCGATCATCAATCTCAAGGGCATGGGCATCGCAAGCCGCGTCCTCTCCTCGCAGGCGGAGTACGAGGCGGGCCTCACGGCCGGGCACATGTGGATGACGCTTTTGCAGGGCCGTCATGTCAGCTCGGATGTCGCCATCGTGGACGGCGAGCCGCGCTGGTGGCGCCACGTCACCGGCGAGCCCGGAAGGGAAGGCACGTTCGACCATTGGACGGTGCACGCCGCGCACGATCGCGCCATCGAAGATTATTGCGGCACCTGGATACGCCGGCACCTCAAGGGCTATACCGGCATCCTCAACGCCGAAACCATCGGCGGCCGCATCATCGAAGTGCATCTGCGCATGAGCGATCAATGGCCGGACCTCTACGGTGCCGGCTGGGTCGAGGCGGTCGTGCGCCTCTACCACGAGCGGAAATGGGACTTCGCCGATGCGGATCGGCGCGACGGATATAGCGTCGTGCTGTTCGGCCCGCACGGGCGGCGCTATCGCCACCCGCCGCAGGCGCTGGTTGCGCAGGTGCGGCGCAAGCCGGAGATCTCGAGCGTGCAAATCACGTTTCACGAGAACAAGGAACCCGAGCACCACGCCATGCCGCCCGGAGGCTTTCGTCTCGCCGTCGTGAACACGTTCGATCTGGACGCCGGCCGCGCCGTCCGCGAGATGCTGCGCAGGCATTTCCTCGCCCGCGCGGCGTGACCGTCATAAGGAGGTATGCTACCGCGAGCAGGCGCGCGCTCGAAGGGAAGTGTCTTCGCTTTACCCACCAACTCTGCCGCTGCTAGAACACACCCCAACCTGGCGAGGGAGTGAGCATGAAAATTGTCGGTTTTGAAGCTAACGGTGCAGCGCATCTCGGCGTGGTCGAGGGCGACCAAGTGATCGACCTGCAGGCGGTCGACAAGACAATTCCCGCGGATCTCGGCGAATGTCTGCGCCGCAACAACGGCGATCTCTCGCCGGTCAAGGACGCGGCGAAACGCGCGCCCGCAGCCGCTCGCCGGCCGCTGAAAGGGCTGACCTACGCTCTGCCGGTGGCGGCGCCGGGCAAGGTGATCTGCCTCGGCCTCAACTATCTCGAACACGTCAAGGAAGGCTCGCAGCGCGACAACATTCCGAAATTTCCCACCATCTTCATGCGGGGACGCAGCTCGCTCGTGCCGCACGGGCAGCCGATCATCCGGCCGAAGGCGTCGGAGACCCTCGACTACGAAGCCGAGCTGATTTTCGTTATCGGCAAGCGGGCCAAGCATCTCACCACCGCGAACGCGTATTCGTGCATCGCCGGATACTCCTGCGGCAACGAAGGCTCGGTGCGGGAATTTCAGCGCAAGACCACGCAATGGGACATGGGCAAGAATTTCGACCGCACCGGCGGCTTCGGCCCCTGGATGGTCACGGCCGACGAAGTGCCGCCCGGCGGCAAGGGTTTGAAGATCCAGAGCCGGCTCAACGGGCAGGTGATGCAGTCGGACAATACCGACAACATGATGTTCCCCGTCGCCGAGACCATCGCCTATGTCAGCCAGGGCATGACGCTGGAGCCGGGCGACATCGTTTTCACCGGCACGCCATCCGGCGTCGGTCACGCGCGCAAGCCGAACCCGGTCTGGATGAAAGCGGGCGATACCTGCGAGATCGACATCGAAGGCGTCGGCGTGCTCGTCAACCCGATCGAGAACGAGAAGTAGGGCACTGCTTCGCCCTCATCTTGAGGAGGCGCGAAGCGCCGTCTCCAAGGATGAGGGTGGCCTCACGCTTCGGGACGCGCACGGTGTGCGCTCCTCAGCATGAGGCCGGGAGAGATCGACGCACTAACAACATTCATCCGTCATTGGGAGATCATCATGGCCAACTTAAATATTGTCTCGATCTGCGGCTCGCTGCGCAAAGGCTCCTACAACGCGATGGTGCAGCGGCTGCTGCCATCGCTCGCGCCCGAGGGCATGACCATCAAGCCGGCGCCCTCCTTCGCCGAGTTTCCGCTCTATAACGCCGACATCCAGAACTCGACCGGCTTTCCCGCGGCAGTCAACACGCTCGCCGATGCGATCCGCGCGGCGGACGGCGTGATTTTCTGCACGCCCGAATACAATTTCGGCATTCCCGGCGGGCTGAAGAACGCGATCGACTGGGTCTCGCGGCTGCAGAACCAGCCCTTCGCCGGCAAGCCGGTGGCGCTGCAATCGGCTTCGCCCGGGCCAGTGGGTGGCGCCCGCGTTCAGTACGATCTGCGCAGGTCGATGATGTTTCTCGACGCCTTCACGCTGAACAAACCGGAGATCTTCATCGGTAGCTGCGCGTCCAAGTTCGATGAAAAAACCGGGGAACTCAAGGACGAGACCACGCGCGGCTTGCTCAAGCAGCAGCTCGCGGCATTTGCGACTTACATTGCGCGCGTGGAAGCGAAAAACTGAATGCATTGTTTGGGGGGATCATGGCCAACCAGCAACTCGACGTCCTTGTGATCTGCGGCTCATTACGCAAAGGGTCGTATAACGCGGCGCTGGCGCGCACTTTGCCGGCGCTGGCGCCGGCAGGGATGAAGCTGCGCGATGCGCCGCCGTTCCACACGATGCCGATCTACAATCACGACATCCAGGACGCGACCGGCTTTCCCGCCGAGGCCCGTGCCTGGGCGGATGCCATCCGCAGCGCCGATGGGGTCATTATGGTATCGCCCGAGTACAACTGGTCGATTCCCGGTGGGCTGAAGAACGCCATCGACTGGGTGTCGCGCAGGAAAGACCAGCCATTCAAGGACAAGCCGGTGGCGCTGCAATCGGCCGCCGGCGGCATCCTCGGCGGCTCGCGCATGCAATATCATCTGCGGCAGTCGTTGACCTCGATCGACGCGCTCCTGTTCGGCCGGCCCGAGGTCATCGTCACCTTCGCCGCGCAGAAATTCGACGAGAAGACGCTAGCGCTGAAGGATCAGACGGCCATCGACATGATCAAGCTGCAGCTCGCCGGCTTCGAGAAATTCATCCGCCGCGTGAACGCGAAGGAATAAGTGCCATGGCGCGACTGTCCGGCCGCACGGCAATCGTCACCGGCGGGGCGAAAGGCATCGGCCGGCATTATTCCCGGGCGCTCGCAGCGGAGGGCGCCCGCGTGATGATCGCCGACATTGCCGACGGCAGGGGCTTGGCCGAGGAGATCGCCGCCGAGCACGGGGCCAATTCGGTCACCAGCGCGGTTGCAGATGTCAGCGACGAGCGCGCGGTCAAAGGCCTGGTGGCGGCGACCATCGAGCGCTTCGGCAAGATCGACGTGCTGGTGAACAACGCGGCGCTGTTTGCGCCGTTGCAGGAGACGAAGTGCACCGAGATCGACGCCGCCCTATGGGACCAGGTAATGGCGGTCAATCTGCGCGGGCCGTTTCTGATGGTCAAACATTCCGTCCCGCACATGATTGCTCAGGGCTACGGCAAGATCATCAATATCGGCTCCGGCACCGCGTTTCGCGGCATTCCTTGGATGCTGCACTATGTCACCAGCAAGGGTGGTATCATGGCGTTCACCCGCGCGCTGGCGCGCGAACTCGGCGAGCACGGCATCCGCGTCAACACGCTGGCGCCGGGCTTCACCTTGAGCGACACCGTGCTGAGCGAAAATCCCGGCCATGTGCAGACCGCGCGCGAGCGCGCGGTGCAATCGCGATCGCTGCGGCGCGACGAGCATCCCCAGGATCTGCTCGGGGCGCTCGTCTTCCTCGCTTCGGCGGAGAGCGACTTCGTGACCGGCCAGACGCTGGCGGTCGACGGCGGCAACGTGAATACCTGATCTGTCGGCCTTCAAAGCGGAGATAGTTTCATTATATACTAATTTGCCGGGTTGGATTATCGTCCATTCCGACACCCATCCATCCAAGGGAGAGCGCCATGGCGAGCGCGACCGCCAGCAAGCGGGCCGAGAGCAGGGCCCCGGGCCCCAAGCACAACATCGAGGCGATGCGGGAGGCCTATTACCAGCGCATTGCCAAGCATGACATGACCCCGCTGTGGAAGGTGATGAAGAACGTCGTCACCAAGGAGCCGGTCACGCGCTGCCACTCGGTGATTTGGCACTACGACGACATCAAGCGTCTGGTGATGGAATCGGGCCCGCTGATCACGGCGGAGGAGGCCGAGCGGCGCGTGCTGATTCTGGAGAATCCGGGCATGCGCGGCGAGTCAAAGGCCACCAACACGCTGTTTGCCGGCGTGCAGATGATTTTGCCCGGCGAGGTCGCCCCCGCCCACCAGCACGTGTCCTCCGCCATCCGCTTCGTGCTCGACGGGGAAGGCGCCTATACCGCAGTCGAGGGCGAGAAAGCCTTCATGTCGCCCGGCGACTTCGTCATCACCGCCAACTGGGCCCCGCACGACCACGGCAATAATTCCGACAAGCCCATGCTGTGGCTCGACGTGCTCGACTTTCCGCAAGTCAATTTCTTCGAGACCTCGTTCGCCCAGCAGTTCGCCACCGCAACGCAGCCGACCAACCGGGCCGATGGCGATTCGCTGAGCTTCTACGCTTCGGGCGTGCTGCCGGACGGCGCGCCGGCCGCGCTCAATCGCAGTCCCGTCATCAACTACACCTATGCGCGCACGCGGCCGATCATCGAGCGCATGCTCAAGGCGGGCGACATCGACAAGCGGCACGGAGCGCGCGTGCGCTATGCCAACCCGATCAACGGCGGTCCGGTGCTGCCGACCATGGGCGCCTATCTCGCGCTGTTCCCGAAAGGCTTCAAGGGCGAGCCTTACCGCGCGACCGACGGCACCGTCTTCGTCTGCGCCGAAGGGCAGGGCTCGACCACGGTCGACGGCAAGGCGCTGGAGTGGGGGCCGAACGACGTGTTCGTGGTGCCGCCGTGGAAGCACTACTCGCACCGGGCGAGCAAGGAGTCGGTGCTGTTCTCGATTTCCGATCGCCCGGCGCAGGAAGCGCTCGGCATCTGGCGCGAGGATAACGGCGCGCACTAACGCCGTTGGAAGGTGTCCCGTCGCACCGGGATACGCCTATTGCCTCATCATGCCGGCACCCGGGCCCGGGGCGCTGGTATCATTTCCCGTCGTTCCAGATGTCGGCGGCGAGCTTCCACTCGCCTCAGACCTTCTCCCACACCACGAGATACTTGCCGGTGACTTCCTGCGGCCGCGGACCTTTGGTTCTGAGGCTGAACGTTCCGATCTCGCGCGCGGCGGACTGCCCCAGCGCTTTGACGTCGAGCGTTGTGAGTTTCGGATCGGTTACTTGCTCCGCCATGCTCTTCCACAGTGCCTCGATCGCGGCTCTGCCTTTCACCATGGCCGAACCCGGTGGGAAGGCGATCGCGTCATCGACGTAGAGCGAAGCGACGCCGGCGAAGTCGCCTTTTTTGAAGAAATCGATCCATTTCGCGTTTACCGCCTCGATCTCCGCCTTCTGGGCGAATGCCGGCGCGCTTAGCGCCGCAAGAAAGGTAATCACCGCTGCAATCCTGCGCATGGTTGACGGACTCCCGACTCGAGGTGAGCACTCCAATTACGACGCGACCTTCGGTTTGGCGGCGGCGCTGCTCCGGCGCAGATGATCGATCACGAGCAGAGCGATCCCGGCCGCGATCCCGGCGAAATTGACGTAATGTCCGCCCGGGAACGATTCCGGCGGCAGCACGATCGGCAGCGACACCGCGCCATAGAGCAATCGCGCCGGTAGGGTCAGGCGCGTGAGGCCGAAGCCGACGATGGCCGCCGTGCCGACGAAAAGGCCGAACAAAATCCGGCAGAAATTCCAGCCGATGAGGTAAGTCGGGCCGTCCATCAGCAGGCTCGGCGTGAGCACGAACAGGAACGGCAGGATGAACGTGCTCCAGCCTACGAGGCAGGCGATCCAGCCCGTGGTCCAGCCGTCGGTGCGCGCGATATTGGCGGCGGCGTAGGCGGCGAACGCGACCGGCGGCGTGATCATCGACAGCATGCCGTTGTACATGACGAACATGTGCGCGGCCATCGGCGTGACGCCGAGCTTGACCAGCGCCGGCGCCAGAAGCGTGGCGGTCAAGATATAGACGCTCACCGTCGGCAGGCCGATGCCCAGCACGAAGGCGAGCACGGCGATCAGCAAGAGAAGCAGGAATACGTTGTCGCCGGACAGCGCGACCAGTTGCAGCGTCATGCTGAAGGCGAGGCCGGAAATGGCGAGGATTCCCACCATCACGCCGGCCGCGGCGCCGATCAGCAAAATGTCGAGCGAGATCCGTCCCGTTTCGATGACGGCGAAGGCGAGGCCGAGCGGGGTCGGACGCTTGCCGCGGTAACCGAAGATCAGCGTGAGCGCCATCAGGATGGCGGTCGAGACGATGGCGGCTTTCTCCGGCGTCAGCAGCAGGACTTCCGGATAGATCAGTGCGAGCACGAGAAAGGCGATCGGCACCAGGAAGTGCCAGCCCGATTTCAGCACCTCACCAAGCGCCGGAGCATTGGGGTCTCGGACCGAACCGATCCCCTGCTTGGCGGCGTCGAGATCGACGTGGATGAAGAGGCAGGCGTAGTAGAGCACCGCCGGAATCGCCGCGGCGATGCACACCGCGCCGTAGGAGACCTGCAGGAACTCGGCCATGATGAAGGCGGCCGCGCCCATGACCGGCGGCATGAGTTGTCCGCCGGTCGAGCCGACGGATTCGATCGCGGCCGCTTTGTAGCGCGAGAATCCCGCCCTTATCATTGTCGGAATGGTGACAATGCCGACGGCAAGCACGTTCGACACCGCGCTGCCCGAAATCATCCCGAACAGGGCCGAGCCGACCACCGCGATCTTCGCCGACCCGCCGCGGAAGCGTCCCATGGCGGCCATCGAGATGTCGGCGAAGAAATCGGCGCCGCCGGTGCGCGCCAGCACCTGGCCGAGGATCGTGAACGGAATCACGACGAGAACGGCGACCTGCAGGATCGAGCCGATCATGCTGTTGACGTCGAGGCCGAGATAGGCGACGAGCCGCTCGGGCGCGACCCAGCGCGTCTGGAAATCTCCCGGCAGGCTCGGACTGATATAGATATAGATCGCCATCGCCAGGATGATGCCGACGAAGCCGAAACCCGAGGTGCGGCGGCTCGCGTCCAGCACCAGGAATATGAGGATGGCGCTGCCGACGATGCCTTCCACCGGCAGCATCGCCAACTCGTAGGTCAGCGGCTCGTAGCGCACGAAGATGTAGCCGCACAGCAGGAGCGACGCGATGGCGCTTGCATAGTCGAACCAGCGTGCGAAGGCGCGACGGCTTGCCAGAAAGGTCCACAGCAGCGCCAGCGCCAAGCCCGTCCACAGCAGCAGGGGGATATCGAGGGGATTGCGGAAGCGATAGGCGATGTAGGCCAGGATGGCGACGACCGCGATGGCGCCGGCGGGGTCGATGGCGCGGTATTCGCGCTGCGTTTCCGCCACGAAGGCGAGCGCAAGCGTCAGACCGAGACAGACGGTCAGCAACTGCTCGGTATAGAACGAAACATTGAAAACCTGCCTGGGCACGTCCAGCACCCAGAGCACGACGCAAGCGACAAGCAGACCCTGCAGAAGATTGGTGAAGAAAACGGTGGTTTTCGACGCCGAGGCGGCGAACTCCTCCGCGCTCGAGAGCAAGCGCTCCTCGGACGCGGCAGCCGGCGTCCCCGCAGCCGCAGGCTTAAGCGTTTCGTTCACGGAAACGCCTTGGCTTCGATCTTCTTATCCTTGAAATATTTCAAGGCGCCGGGATGGAATGGAAACTCGTATGTCTTGTTGAGCCCGGCCGCCGAAAACTCTCGCAGGTTCGGAGCCACGGCGATCATCTCGGGCTTGTTCGCCTCCATTGCCTCGATGGCCTTGTACACCACGTCGTCGGGCACCTTGGCGTGGGTGAACAGGATGTTGTCGATGGTGTAGACCTTCATCGGTTTTTCGACGCCGACGAAGATCGGGCCGGGTTCGACATCGCTCAAATAGCCGTAGGGCTGAATCTTGCGCGCCGCGGCTATTCCCGGCGATTCGGGAATTGCCAAAAAACGCGTGCCGCCCACCGTGACGTCGACTTCACGCACCTTCGGCGCGCCGAAGGCGAACATGAACATGTCCGCCGCGCCGGCGGCGAAATCGTCCGCCGAGCGCACGACGTTGGGAACCAGCACCGGCTTGATGTCCGCCTCGGTGAGACCGCCGGTCGCGAGAATGGCGCGCGACATCGGGTCAAGCGCGCGCATGGCGGAATAACCCATGGTCACGCGCTTGCCGCGCAAATCGGCGACGCTGCGCATATTGCTGTCCTTGCGCACCCAGAAGCCGGTCTTGAGCGTATAGATCGGCCCGATGATGCGAATGTCCGGCTGGCCGTTGTTGGCGAGCGCAATGCCGAGTTCCGGCGCGTTGGCCATGGCGAAATCGGCCTCGCCGCGGCCGACGATCGCGATCAT
>Ga0306926_10000163_pt1 | contig 54238 bp, 44 predicted proteins | sample flu12Cox44000178_FD_203759 | JGI IMG/M metagenome (GOLD analysis project Ga0306926, IMG submission 203759) | Lab enrichment of tropical soil microbial communities from Luquillo Experimental Forest, Puerto Rico - flux8day.12C.oxic.44.000.178 (v2)... | ecosystem: Environmental > Terrestrial >... | reverse complement strand
TGGGGCTCGGAGTTGGTTGGCACAGTCCGTTAAACAACCACTACCCCCCTCCCCACCCCTCCCCCACAAGGGGGGAGGGAGCACACCGAGACTGCGGCTCGGCTTCACAACAAATCGCCGCGCATTCATCACGCTCGCCGGCGCGGCAGCCGCGTGGCCGCTCGCCGCGCGCACGCAGCAGGCGATGCCGGCGGTCGGATTTCTCCACAGCGCCTCGCCGGAGCCATACGCGGACGTGGTGGCCGCGTTCCGCCGCGGGCTCGCCCAGACCGGTTACCTCGAAGGCCGCAACGTCGCGATCGAGTATCGCTGGGCCGAGAACAGAAATGAGCGGCTGCCCGAGCTGGCGGCTGATCTCATTCGCCGCCGCGTATCGGTGATCGCCGCGGGCGGGCCGGCCGCGGCGCAAGCGGCGAAGGCGGCCACCTCGGCAATTCCGATCGCCTTCGTGGTCGGCGCCGATCCGGTTCGGCTGGGGCTGGTCACGAGCCTCAATCGCCCGGGCGCGAATCTCACCGGAGTGAGCTTTCTCATCAACGATCTCGCGCCGAAGCAGCTCGAAATCCTGCGCGAGCTCGTTCCCAAAGCGAAATCGATCGGCGTGCTGGTCAACCCCGGCAATCCTGCCACCGCGAGCGACGCCAAGGAGCTGCAGGCGGCGGCGCGGACGCTCGGGCTTGCGCTCATTGTCGCCGAGGTGGGTGGCGAACACGACCTCGCCCCGGCGTTCAGGCAGTTGGCGAGCCAGCGGGTCGATGGGCTGGTCGTCGTCAGCGATCCCTTGATGTTTGACCGCCGCGCAAAAATTGCCGCGCTGGTTGCCGAGCACGCGTTGCCGACGATTTATCCCGTTGCGCGATTTTCCCGCGGCGGGCGGGTTGGTGAGCTATGGCAGCAGCCTGACCGAGGCGTTTCGCCAACAGGGCATCTTCACCGGCCAAATCCTCAAAGGCGCGACGCCCGCCGAACTGCCGGTGCAGCAGTCCACCAAGGTCGATCTCGTGCTCAACCTGAAAACCGCCAAGGCGCTCGGGCTCGAGGTGCCGATGTCGATCCTCATGCGCGTCGATGACGTGATCGAGTAACGTGGCGCCTCATCGTCATTGCCGGGCTTGACCCGGCAATCCATCATTCTTCAAAAGAGTCTTCGTAAGAAGATGGATGCGCGGGTCAAGCCCGCGCATGACGCGGCATAGGGCGCGGCTACTTCTTCAGTCCCGCGGTCTGCGCGGCGGCGCTCCACTTGACGGTTTCGCGCGCAATGAATTCGCCGAACTCGTCGGGCTGACCGCCCAACGACTCAAAACCTTGCGCGCGCAATTTGGCGACCACATCGTCAGACTTGAGCGCGGCGTTGGCGGCGCTGGCGAGCTTGTCGATCACCGCGCGCGGCGTGCCGGCCGGCGCCACCAGTCCGAACCAGGCGCTGGCCGCGAAGCCCGGCAGCCCGGACTCGGCCAGCGTAGGCACCTCCGGCGCGATGTGCAGCCGCTTGGCCGAACCTGAGCCGAGCACGATGAGACTCCCCGCCGCCACGTGCGGCATGATCGTCGACGCGACCCCCAGCATCATCGACACGCGGCCGGCGAGAAGATCCGTTACCGCCGGCGGGCTCCCCTGATAGGGCACGTGCACGAGCTTGATGTTGGTGCGCGCGCTGAACAGCTCCGTGGCCAGGTGCGGCGTCGTGCCGATGCCAACCGAAGCGTAGGTCAGTTCGCCCGGCTTCGACTTCGCCAGCGCAACAAGCTCCTTCACGCTTTTGACTCCGAGCGAGGGATTGACCGCGAGCACGAGCGGCAAGTCGGTGAGCGGCGTGATCGGCGCGAAATCCTTGGCGAAGTCGAAGCGGAGATTGGCGCCGATCACCGCATTCGTGACGTTCGCCGAGGTGCCTATGTACAAGGTGTAGCCGTCGGCCGGGGCGCGGGCGACGAACTCCGCCGCGATGCTGCTGCCGGCACCGGGCCGGGTTTCCACCACCAATTGCTGGCCGAGCGTCTGGCTCATGGAGTCGCCGACGATGCGCGCGGTGATATCGGCCGCCGAGCCCGGCGGGAAGCCGACGATCACGCGAATGGGCCGCGATGGAAAATCCTCGGCGCGCCCCTGCGCAATGGCGGCGAGCGCCGCGAGCGCCAGGGCGAAGCCGAATATGAAAACGCGTTGCATGGCCTTCCTCCCTCGCTTGCCGTTTGCGCCGCCGGGCGCGCCGGGGCCGGGTGCCGACAGGCGGACCTTGCCGCCTTCGCTTTATTTCTTCGACCGATCTTAAGCGAGCACATGCCGCGTAGCGATGTCGCTTCTCGCCGCAAGCGCGGTGCCGCAAGCGCCGGCCAAGACATTCCCTCCTGACGCTTCAATGCGAATTCGATATTCTCCGACGTCATGCAATTCGATCGATTGAAACGCCGCGAGTTCATCACGCTCATCGGCGGCGCGGCGCTGGGGTGGCCCCTCGCCGCGCAGCCTGCGCAGGCGGAAAATTTTCCGGCGCGGCCGGTGCGCATCATCTCGGACTCCGGCCCGGGAAGCGCGATCGACGCGGCGCTGCGCATTGTCACCGATGCCCTGAGCCGCACTTGGGGCCAGCAGGCGGTCATGATCAATCAACCGGGCGCCGGCGGCGCGCTCGCGGCGCGCGCCGCGGCCGCGGCACCGGCGGACGGCTACACCCTGTTCATGCCGGCGCTTTCGACCTTCGTCGCGCCGCCCGGCTCGGCCGCCAACCTGCCGCTCGAAGTGCCGCGCGATTTTAAGCCGATTGGCTATCTCGGCGGCTCGCCCATGTTCATCACCGCGGCGCCGCAGCTCGGCGTCAAGACCTTGGCGGAATTGATCGCGCTGGCAAAACAGCGACCGCGCGAGCTTGCCTACGGCACCAACGGGCCGGGAAGGCTCACGCACCTCACCGGCGAATTGTTGCAGAACCGAACCGGCATCAAGCTTCTCATGGTGCCGTATGCCGGCGGCACTGCGCAGGTGCTCAACGACGTGATGGGCGGGCGCATTCCGCTCGTATTCGAAGCTTATTCCGGCATTGCCGGGGCGATCGACGCAGGCACCGTGCGGCTGCTCGCGGTTGTGTCTGCTAAACGCCTTCCCGATTTTCCCGACCTGCCCACCGTGGCGGAGACCATTCCCGGCTTCGAGGCGAGCGGCTGGCAGGTGCTGGTGGCGCCGGCGGGAACGCCGGATGCGATCGTCGAGAAGGTCAACGCCGATCTGATCAAGGCGCTCGCCGATCCGGAAGCGCGCAGCCGGCTTGCCCGGCTCGGCCGCGAGGAGCGCGCCCTGTCACCGGCCGAGACGTTGGCGTTCATCAGGGGCGAGCAAGCGAAGTGGGCGCCGATCCAGCAGCAGATCGCCGGCACGCGCTAGCCTTCCTGTCATTCCGGGGCGCCGCGAAGCGGCGAACCCGGAATCCAGTAATCACCGCACCCGCGGGTCATCCGAGCCTTACCTGATGGTCGGTGTTTATTGGATTCCGGCTTTCGCGGCTTCGCCGCTCGGCCGGAATGACAGGCGAGGAGCCGGTGCATTGGTTGCCGTCGGCCGCGGCACGCGCGGGACCGGCGCTTTGCCGCTCGCTGCCGGTTTCATCGCTGCGGGTTTCGCGCCCGCCTGCTTGCCGCTCGCCGCCTGCTTCGTCGGCTTGGCAGCGCGCACGCGCGGCCGGGGCAGCGGAATGATCTCCGCGGTCGCGCGCGCGGGAACCGCGGCAAAGCTGGCAAGCGCCGGCGGCTCGGCATTGCGCGTCACGCGTGCGATGGCCGGGATCGGGACCACGTCTTCGCCGCCGCCGTTCGTGCTCGCTTCCATGATGGCGGGGGCGGTGCGCTGCGTCGAGGCCTGCACGATATGGGCTTCGATCAACTCGCGCATGCGGGTGTCGCGCGCGCCGTTCGAGGTGCCGCCCAGCACCACGGCGACGATGTGCCGCTCGTCGCGGCGCACCGATGACGTGAGGTTGTAGCCGGACGCCTCGGTGTAGCCGGTCTTGATGCCGTCGACGCCCTTCACGTTACCGAGCAGGTTGTTGTGATTGCGCATCTCGACTCCTTTGTAGCGGAAGCTCGGAGTCGCGAAGTACTGGTAATGGACGGGGAACCGGTGCTGGATGGCGCGACCGAGAGCGGCCTGGTCGCGTGCGGTGGTTATTTGCTCTTCCGCCGGTAAGCCCGAGGCGTTGACGTAGACGGTGCTGAGCATGCCCAGCATCCTTGCCTTCAAGGTCATGAGCTGGGCGAACTCCTCCTCGCTGCCGCCGATTGCTTCGGCAACGACGACCGCGGCGTCGTTGGCCGATTTCGTGACCAGTCCCTTGATCGCGTCCTCGACCGTGATGATCGCGTTGGCCTTGAGGCCGAGCTTGGTGGGATTCTGGATTGCCGCCTTGGCCGAGACCGGCAGCGGCGTGTCGAGCTTGAGCTGGCCCGCCTCGAGCTGCTCGAACAGCAGATAAAGCGTCATGATCTTGGTCAGCGAGGCCGGATGGCGCGGCTCATCCGCGCTGACCTCGTGCAGCACGAGCCCGGTTTTGTCGTCGACCACGATGTCGGCATAGGGCGGGTGATAGTTCGGCCCGTGGATCGCGCGCTTGGCCGGCTTCTTGGCCGCAGAGCGCTTGCCCGAAGCAGGCTTGGCCGAAGCAGGCTTGGCGGAAGAAGACTTGGCCGAAGCTCGCGCTTCTGCCCGATCCGAAGAACGCGCTTGTGCCGCATCCAAGCTTACCCCGACGAACACCGCCGTGGTCAGCAGCGCGGCAACGACGCGAAGCCAATGCGAGCGTGACATGTGAGCCCCCCTCAAGTGATTCAGTCACATGTTTGTTTGTACTGGATGCAGGACAGCGCCACCTACTCGGTGCGCTCCCCTCCCCCTTGTGGGGGTTGGGGGTGGGGGTCCGAGTTGGTTGACGCGGCTCGTTCGACAATAACGACCCCCCCCTCCCCAACCCTCCCCCGCAAGGGGGGAGGGAGCACACCTGTGCTGCCGGCTCGATCACCGATAGATGGTCCGCTGCGGGAACGAGCGGATGTAGCCCGGCGCCGCGTTGTACATCTGATAGACCGAGCCGGACTGATACGCCGAGCCGGGCTGGTAGATCGCGCCGCTGCGCACCGCGGGCGCGGACCGGCGCGGCGTCGAGTTGGACGCCACCAGGTCGCTGTTGTCTCGCTTGTGCTCCGGCTCGCCGCGCGCGCTGCGGATCGCAGCCAAGGTGCGGCTGTCGAGATTGTAGACGTCGCGGCGCGTCTGCAGCTTGCCCGCGCCGTCGACGAACGCAGTCTGATAGGTCAGGTGCACCCAGATCGGCGTGGGCTGCAGTTGGATGTCCTGTTCGCCGTGGCCGTAGAGGTTGGTGATCCGCTGTGCAGTCCAATGCTCCTGCGGGCGCGCGATATTGAGGAGAACCTCGGCGTATTTCGTCGGATCCTGCACCCGCATGCAGCCGTGGCTGTAGGCGCGCACCTCGTGGGCGAAGTAGTACTTGTCCGGCGTGTCGTGCTGATAAACCAGGAACCGGTTCGGGAAATTGAACCGGATGCGCCCGAGCGCGTTGCCCGGCCCCGGCGGCTGACTGATCGACACCTGGCCGCCGCTGTAGCTGACGTGCAGGCCCATGCGTGAGAGCACGGTGGGATCCTGCGCCAGCGCCGGCAGGTATTCGTTGTGCACGATCGAGGGCGGCACGTGCCAGGTCGGATTGACCGTAATGAATTTCATCGTCTCGCTGAGCAGCGGCGTCGGCATGCTGGGCTTGCCGATGACGATGCGCGTGGTCCAGACCTGATTGCCATGATGCATCACCCGCAGCGTGAAGTCGGGCTGGTTGACGATCACGTGCGCGTCGCCGAGGTCGCGCGCATACCAGCGCCAGCGCTCCATGTTGGCGATAATCAATTCGATCTGATGATTGGACGCTTTCGCTGCGCCTGAGGATGCGCGCAGGTCCGCCAGCGCCGCCTTGAGCCTCTGATAGGATTCATTGGGCGGGCTGAAGCCGTCGAGCGCTTTGCTCAGATCCGTGGCATCGGCCACCGTGTTCAGCACGTCTGCGGGCTCCACCCCCGTTTGCGGCAGCTCGATGTTGCGGCTCACCCGCGTATAGGGGAAGCGCCCGGCCGAAACGTGGCGCGCATAGGTGAGCACGGCTTGCGTGAGCTTGAGATCGGCTTCGGCGAGCGCGTCGGCGCCAAGGCCGGCGAAATTCGGCGTCTTGTAGTCGCTGACTTCGAGCCCGTCGGCATCGGCGTTCTTCAAGCGGGCGATCGCGGCATTGGCGCGCGCGCTCTCGACGCCCTTGTCGAGCCAGAGCGGAGCGAAGTTGCGCTTCTGATAGAACGCCTCGGCGGCGGCGCGCTCTTTCTTGCTGGTGAAGATGCGGTCGCTTTGCCCGGCGAACACGTCGCGAATCTTTTCCGCGATCGGGCGATCGGCGGGATCGAGCGAGGCAAAAGGATCGGGCGGCGGGGCGGCGGTCTCTTGCACCGTGACAGCCGGAGCGGCGGCGGGGGCGACGGGGGCGGCAGGCGTCGGTGTCGCGATCTCCTCGGCCGCTGGTGCCGCGGTTGGCGCTGCGGGTTCCGCCGGCGTTGCTGCGACCGGCGTTGCCGCGGCCGGCGCTGCCGGCGCCATCGCTGTCGGTTCGGGCGGCGACACTGCCGGCGGCGTGGCAGCCATTTTGGTAGCGGCGTCGCGCGCGATCACCCCCGCCGGGATGGCGAGGATCAGGGCGAGCGCCGTGCCGGCCAGGATGTGCTCATAACGGGGTCCACGCATGCGGGATTCTCCTCAAAAGCCGAGCCAAAGGGCGGACTTGGGTCGTTGGAGGTCGTGCGCGCGAACGGGCTCAAGCCGGTGCGCAGGTGGCGCAGTACCGGCGTCGCGACGGCGCAAGCGCCGTCGGCAAGTCGCGATCAGAGCCCGGTTCTGATGTGCACGGCGCCCCCCAAATCCTACCGATCCGACCACCCGCGGCTCGCGCCGGTGGCCCTCGAACTCATTGGTCGCGGCGGGGGGTGGATTGGTTCAAAGGGGGGGATACGTCCCTGTCATTCCGGCCGAGCGACCCCGGCCGAGCGAAGCGAGAGCCGGAATCCAGTAACCACTGCCCGTCGTTTTGTCGGGCTGACCTGCCACATCGCACAGGCAGTGTTTACTGGGTCCCCGCTTTCGCGGGGACGACATCGAGTGAGCACGGCAGGGCGCAGACCACCCGAATGGTTAATGCTTTCTATCGGCGTCGCCTGTTGCCGGCCGCTGCTGCTCTCATCCAGCCTTGCGCAGCGCGACCTTTTCCGATGCGCTCGGCGCATAGACGCGCGATGGCGCGGGAAATCCGCACGACGTGCCGTCGGTGATTTTGACCGAATCCTCCCATGGCAACCGGTATTGTCCGGCAACGAGCGCCTGCATGTACGTGTAAGGACAATCCTGCGCGCCGCCTTTGACCGCGACATAGCCGCGGTGGCCGAACTGATAGATGTTGTTTTCAACGCCCCAGGTGACGCGCGCTTCGTCGCAGAGGCGCGGCCGCACTTCTCCGGTGATGATCTCGTCGGGGATGCCGTTGCCCGTGACCAGCGGCACGCCGTCGTAATTGACGATCATGCCCTCGCCCATCGAGTTGAACGACCCATCCGACCCGGCGAGGCAGACGCTTGCGGTGTACATCAGGTTGGAGAAGGCGTTCGCCTGGTTCGTGACGTGCCAGGCGTGCCGGATCGGCGCGGTATAGCCCGCCGTGCGCAGCATGACGTTGGCGCCCTTGTAGGCGGCTTCCCGCGCCATCTCCGGAAACATGCCGTCGTGGCAGATGATCAGCGCGAGCTTGCTTCCATTGGGGCCGTCGCACACGGGAATGCCGATGTCGCCCGGCTCCCACGGCTCGACCGGCACCCACGGATGCATCTTACGGTAGTACAGCCTGAGGCTGCCCTGATCGTCGACGACGATGCCACTGTTGAAGGGATTGCGGCCGGGGTTGAGCTCCATGATCGAGAAGCAGCCCCAGATCTTGTTCTCCACGCAGGCCTGCTTGAAGCGCGCGACCTCCGGACCGTCCAGCGTGCACATAATCTCCGGATTGGTATCCATGCTCAGTCCGTGCAGCGCGTATTCGGGAAAGACCACGAGATCCATGGTCGGCAGGTTGCGCCGCGCCTTGGCGACCAGGCCGCAGATCCGGTCGGTTTGCTTGGCCAGATCCTCCTTCGTCTCCACCCAAGGGTTCTGCAGCTGCACCAAGCCGATGACGAGGCCGTCCGGCGCCTTGTTGAGACCGCCTAATCCGCTCATGTGAACCTCCCTGCTTCCGTCGCGTATGCGGCAGCCATGCAAGTTGCATACCGGCGGCGGCGGGCGGGCCTCCCCCAGGCGCTTGTGCGATGTGATACACTAGAACGAGCCTGGCGTGGTCCAGCGGCTCTGAGGGGGCCCGATGCGACGACGCGATTTCATCAAAGCGATTGCTGGCTTGGTAACTGCGTGGCCGTTCGCGGCGCGCGCGCAGCAACCGGCGCTGCCAGTGATCGGAATTCTGGGCGGCCAATCGCCTGAGCCGTATGCAGCTTTCCTTGAGCCGTTCCGTCTCGGCCTGAGCGAGACCGGCTATCAGGAAGGCCGCAACGTGGCGATCGAGCAGCGCTGGGCGCAGAGCCGCTACGATCGGCTGCCGGACCTCGCCGACGTGCTGATCAGCCGGCGGGTCGCGCTTATTTATGCGATCGGCGGCACCGAAGCGGCGGTCGCCGCCAAGGCCGCGACCAGTACGATTCCCGTCCTCTTCACCAACGGCAGCGATCCGGTCAAATCGGGGCTGGTCGCGAACCTCGCCCGCCCTGCCGGCAACGTCACCGGGACGAGCTTTAACACCGCCGGCCTGTCGGCAAAACGGTTGGAGCTGCTGCACGAGTTGGTTCCGCAGGCGGCGATCATCGCGGTGCTCGCGCTACGCGGCAGCGTGATCTTGGAGGAGCAGTTGAGCGACCTCCAGGGCGCCGCGAACGCGTTCGGCGTGCGTCTGCTCGTGCTCACGGTGAGCAGCGATGCCGACCTCGAGCCGGCGTTCGCGAGACTCGTGCGCGAGGGAGCCGGCGCGCTCTACGTGACCGCTGGCGCGTTCTTCAGCTCGCGCGGCGACAAAATGGCGGCACTGGCGGCGCAGCATCGCGTTCCTGCCATCTATCCACGCCTCGAAGTGGCCGCCGCCGGCGGGCTGATCAGCTACGCACCGAACGTCGGCTACGCCTATCGGCGCGCCGGAGTGATGGCAGCGCTCATTCTCAATGGGGCAAAGCCGGCCGACCTGCCAGTGGAGTTGCCGACCAAATTCGAGCTGGCGATCAACCTCAAGGCTGCGAAAGCGCTCGGCCTGGAAATTCCCACGAAGCTGCTCGCACTTGCCGATGAGGTGATTGAGTGAACACTCTGCTGTCATGCCCGCGCAAGCGGGCATCCAGTAAACCGGTTTCCTGGTGATAGGGCACGCTCGCGCCGTCTCGTATGTTCGCCGATTACTGGGTCCCCGCTTTCGCGGGGACGACGGCGGGTGAATGTACGCCTCGATCCGTGATCGAATGATCGCGGACTTCCATGCGAATTTGATGCTCCCGCGAGGAGGCAATCATGGCATCTGACACGCTGCCGCGCCGCGACTTCCTGAAAGGAGCGGCGGCAGGCACGGCGATCGCGAGAGGTTTGGGTGCCAGCAGTGCCGCGGCGGTGGCGCAGCCGGCAGCGCCGAGCGCGGCGGCCGAGCCGGTGATGCGGACGGCCGATCTCGTTCTCAAGAACGGCAAAGTTCTCACTGTCGATGCGAGCTTCACGGTGGCGGAAGCGATCGCGATCGCGGGCGATCGCATCGCGGCGGTCGGTCCGGACGCGGCGATGGCCGCGCACACCGCGCCTTCGACGCGCATCATCGATCTGAAGGGCAAAACGGTGGTGCCCGGCCTCGTCGACGGCCATGCGCACATGGATCGCGAGGGACTCAAAGGCGTCTATCCGTCGCTCGCCGGCACGCGCTCGATCCGCGACATCCAAACGCGGCTCGCCGAGCTTGCCGCCAAGGCGAAGCCCGGCGAATGGATCGTGACCATGCCGATCGGCGATACGCCCTACTATTGGGACGTGCCGGACATCCTCGCGGAAAAGCGCTGGCCGACGCGCCAGGAGCTCGACGCCGCGGCACCGAACAATCCGGTGTTCATCCGCTCGATCTGGGGTTTTTGGCGCCACACCCTGCCGCTCGTGTCCTGCGCCAACAGCGAGGCGCTGCGGCGCGCCGGCATCACGCGCGATACCGTTTCGCCGGTCGACACGGTCAAGATCGAGAAGGACAGGAACGGCGATCCCACCGGCGTGATCACGGAATGGGAGTTTCAGCCGCTCGCCGAGCTCACCTGGTTTCGGCAAGCGGGCGGATTTACCCGCGCCGATCGCGCGCGCGGGATGCCGCTCGCGGCGCAGGCCTACCACGCCTATGGCACGACCAGCGTGTTCGAAGAGCACGGCGTCGCCAACGAACTGCTGCGCGCCTATAAGGATGCGTATCACGACGGTACGCTGACGATGCGTGCGGCGCTGGTGTTCAGCCCGAACTGGAACGCGGTCGCCGGCGCGCCGCTCGGCCCGCTGATCGAGGCATGGGCCGGCTGGCTAAGCGAGCCGGGGTCAGGCGACGATCGCCTGCGGATCGGCGGCCTGCACGTGGGCATCGGACGCAGCCAGGCCGACGAGCTGCGCGCTAGCGCCGCGCCGTACACCGGATGGGCCGGGTTCAACTACGATCAAAGCGTGCCGCGCGAGCGCGCCAAGGAGGTGCTGCTTCATTGCGCGCGCAACGACATCCGCGCGGTCGCGCTTTTCAGCACTTCGCCGGACCTGATCGATCTCTACGCCGAGGTCGATCGCGAGATTGCGCTCAACGGCCGCCGCTGGGTCGTCGGCCATATCAGCTCGCTCACACCGCGCGACATCGAGCAAATCGCCCGCATGGGCCTGGTCGTGACGCCGCATACCAACCGCTACATCTATAAGGACGGCCATTCCCTGCAGAAGAAGCTTCCGCCCGAGCGCCATCGCGAGATCACGCCGATGCGCGATCTCATCGATGCGGGAGTCACGGTCGGGCTCGCCACCGACAACGTGCCGGTGTCGCTGTTCTGGCCGGTCTGGCAGGTGGTGGCGCGGCGCGATCGCGTCACCAACGAGCGGGTCGCGCCGGAGCAGGCGCTGACCCGCGCCGAGGCGCTTCGCTGCGCCACCATCAATGGCGCCTATCTCACCTTCGATGAGGCGAAGAAAGGCTCGCTCGAGTCCGGCAAATTCGCTGACCTCGCGGTGCTAGACGCCGATCCGCTCAGCGTCGAGGAAACCGCCATCCGCGACGTTGCCGCGCTCATGACCATGGTTGGCGGTAAGATCGTGCACGCCGCGCCGAATTGGCAGGGGTGATGGTCCACCCTCTCGTCATGCCCGCGCTTGGCGCGGGCATCCACGTCTTCCTTGCGGCACATCAGCTTTGTAGCCCGGGCATACTTCCCGCGGCGCGTGATGTGCTAAGTTCTGCCGGTTGGCGTAGTCCTGAGGCGCTGGGGCGTACAGCCGACATTGCTCGCGCGCGCGGACGAGGTGATTAAGTGAAACCTCTGCTGTCATGCCCGCGGAAGCGGGCATTCAGTATCCACGGTTCGTGCATGGGCACGCTAGCGTCGTCTCGAACGTTCGCCGCTTACTGGGTCCCCGCTTGCGCGGGGACGACAGCGGAGGAGTGAATCCGGGACACCCAGACTGGCAATCAAGATCAATCGAGGGAGGGAATTCATGACCAAACGCAAAACCGCCAGCCTCGCACTCGCTGGCGCATCGATGCTCGCGCTCGCGGCGGCATTGCCGGCGCCGGCGGCCGAGGTGACGCCGCAGCGGCTCGTCAATGCCGACAAGGAGCCGCACAACTGGCTGATGAACCACCGCAGCTATGACGCGCAGCGGTTCTCGCCGCTCGACGCGATCAACAAGAATAATGTCAAGGGACTCAAGCTCGCCTATGCGGTGGCGCTCGGCAACGCGAAGGGCAAGGAATACAACGAGGCGACCGCGCTTGCCGAGGACGGCTTCCTCTACATCACCGATTCCTGGGGCGTGCTCTACAAGATCGACGCCACCGCGGGCGGCGCCGGCCGCATCGTCTGGCGCATGGATCCCAAGCAGGAGCGGCAGCACGCCAATCGCGGCGCCGCGTTCTGGGGCAATCTGGTTATCACGCCCGCCAATTCGCCGGCGCGCATCATCGCCACCGACAAGGAGAGCGGCAAAGTCGTGTGGGAGACCAATCTCTCGCAGGACCTCAAAGAGCTGCAGATCACCGGCGCGGTGCTGCCGATCAAGGACAAGATCATCGTCGGCGCCTCGGGCGGCGACCGCGGCATCCGCGACTGGATCGCCGCGCTCGACGCGGCAACGGGAAAGCAGCTCTGGCTCAAATACACGATTCCCGCGCCGGGCGAGCCGGGCAGCGAGACCTGGAAGGACAAGACCAATGCCTGGCAGACCGGCGGCGGCGCCGTATGGGTCACCGGCAGCTACGACCCGGCGAGCAATCAGACGCTCTGGGGCATCGGCAATCCGGTGCCGATGATGGACGCCAGCGCGCGGCCCGGCGACAACCTGTTCACCAACAGCTTGACCTCGTGGGATCCCGACACCGGCGCGATGAACTGGCACTTCCAGTACACGCCCAACGACATGTGGGACTTCGACGAGGCGGGCACGCACATCCTGTTCGAGCGCGACGTCAATGGCGAGCGCCGCCGGCTCATCACCCATTCCGCGCGCAACGGCTTCGTCTACACGATGGAGCGCCACAACGGGCAGATCGTCACGGTCAAGCCCTATATCGACAACGTCAACTGGACCAAGGGCATCGACCCGAAGACCGGCAAGCCGCTCGACTACGATCCGAACAAGGACGTGCAGAGCTATTCGGGGCTGTCCAATCCGACGCCCGACAATCCAATCAAGAAGGTCTGTCCCAATCGCACCGGCGGCAACAATTACTGGCCGTCCGCCTACAGCCCGCGCACCGGGCTCCTCTACATCCCGTCGATGACCGCCTGCGAGGACGTCACCAACGACAAGCCGCTGGTGGCGCGGGAGAAGGAGCAAGGCTGGCTCGCGCGCACCGGCGGCGGCTATCGCGTCATCGAGCGCTATGAAAGCGAGCTCATTGCGATGGACCCAGTGACCGGCGAGCTGAAGAAGCGCGTGCGGCTGCGCTATCCGAACTATAGTGGCGCGCTGGCAACCGGCGGGGGCCTCGTGTTCATCGCGCTCATGGACGGCACGATTGCCGCCTACGACGAGACGACGCTGGAGGAATTGTGGAAGGTCAATGTCGGCACAGGCTTCTCCGCGCCGCCGATGACGTTCGCGGTGAACGGCAAGCAGTATCTCGCGATCGCGTCAGGACCGAGCCCGCCGGCGCTCTCCAAGCTCGTGCTCACGCCGGAGCTCAAGCAGCAGCAAACCTCCGCCGTGCTCTACGTGTTCGGGCTGTAGGGAGAACGAGTAGAACCGTAGCCCGGATTGAGCGAAGCGAAATCCGGGGCCGCTCTATCATGTCGCATCACTGCCCCGGGTTTCGCTTCGCTCAACCCGGGCTACGATTCTTCGCAAGAAGATGGATGCGCGGGTCACCAGCGCGTTCACGCGCGTCCATAGCACGTCGAAGACGGGCGTGAACGCCCTTAAGGACGCGCTATGCCCGCGCATGACGGAGTCAAACCGTGACGCCGCTCAGGAGCAAAAAAGATGGCTACCCCTGTTGTGCTTAGCCAATTCACCGTCGGCAAAAACAAGATCGTCCATAAACCGACGCGGGCGACGTTTAACTTCGACACTGGCGACACTGTTTTTAAAAGTGTCGATTGGGCCGGCGTGGGTGAGCAACGATCCTCTGTCCCGGGTTATCGAAAAGACGATGTGATGCGTGTTGCACAACAGTTGTTGAGCAAGCTGCCGAGGTAGACGGCGGATAATGCTCAGCCCCAGAACCCGGCCTCGATAGGCCGTTCACAGGAGGAAGCCGTGAAGCGCAGGACTCTCGGTCTCATTGTTCCGTTGGCGTACATCGTTGTTGCTGCTGTGCCAGCCGCATCGCTTTTCGCAACCAAGGCCGCCGCGCAGGCGCCGCAAGCGCAAGCGCGCGCCGTGCCGGTGTTCGCGGTCGACGCCGCATGGCCGAAGCTGCCGCCGCAGTTCAAGCTCGGCGATGCGTCGAGCTTCGCCATCGACGCGCAGGACAATGTCTGGCTGCTGCACCGTCCGCGCACGCTCAAGCCGGAAGACGCAAGCAAGGCTGCGCCGGCGATCGTCGTGTTCGACGCGGCCGGCAACTTCATCAAGGCCTGGGGCGGCGCCGGCAGCGGCTACGACTGGCCCGAGCGCGAGCACGGGATCCACATCGACTACAAGGGCTTCGTGTGGATCGGTGGAAACAATTGCCCGACCTCCGGCCTCGCCGGCCTCAAGCCGCTCGCCGACGACGCGTACCTCAAGTTCACGCCGGAGGGAAAGTTCGTGCTGCAGATCGGCAGAAGCAACCAGAGCAAGGGCGATGCCGACACGGTCAACGTGCACCGCGCCGCCGACGCCTGGGTCCATCCGCCGACCAACGAGCTGTTCGTCGCCGACGGTTACGGCAATCACCGCGTCATAGTGTTCGATGCGGACACCGGCGCGTTCAAGCGGATGTGGGGCGCCTTCGGCAAGCCGCCGGGCGGCGAGGACAGCTGTGCGATCGTTACGCCCAAGACCTTTCCCGATGCCGAGGGGCCCGCGCACTTCAATGTCGCGCATGCCATTCGCGTGGCCAACGACGGGACGGTGTACCTGGCGGATCGGGAAAACCGCCGCGTCCAGATGTTCAGCAACGACGGCAAATTCATAAAGCAGCTGATCCGAACCGGCACGCCGTTTGCGCGCAATTTGGCGCTGTCCGCCGACCCACAGCAGCAGTTCCTGTATGTGGGCGGCGACAAAGGCATCGCCGTCGTCGACCGCAAGACGCTCGATGTTGTGGGCGCGATCCAGCCGCCCGGCATTCTCGGAGCGGGCCATCACATCGCGACCGATTCCAAAGGCAATATCTATCTCGCGCAAACCACCGCCGGCATGCAGAAGCTCACGTTCAAAGGAATGCCGACCCAATAGCGAAGGCCCTCCACTGCGTCATGGCCGGGCTTGTCACCGCAAGTCGGGTTTACCCGACTTGCGGCACTTTAAATTTGCGCAACTCGGGCGAGCCCGAGTTGCGGTGCCATCCACGTCTTGCTTGCACAATGAGAGAAAAGACGTGGATGCCCGGCAGCGCAGACAAGTTTACGCAGTCTGCGCAAGCTTGACTGCGTTTGCCGGGCATGACGAAGGATAGGTCAGCGTCAAAAGCCGCTATTGAGCGCCGGCGCGCGGAACGAATCCCGCCTCACGCCGCATATTACTTCCCGCGGGCCGCCTGCTTGCCATTGCGGTGGCGCGGGCGTGCCAGTCGGGACCGCACTCGTTGTCTTCGCAATTGTGCGTCTCGCAGGCGATGCCGCGAATGCGCAGCGGCTGCCCGGCGGGAACGCCTTCCCAATCGATCGCGCCAAATTGCGCACTATGGCAAAACTCCACCAGGTGCAGGTCGCCGAAAACGTCGGCGTATTTGGCGATGCCCATCGTGATCAGGCCGCCGCCGCGCAGCTGATCGAGACCGCGACCGTCCATGGAAAAGACCGCACCGGTCATCTCCGATTTCGGCAAAACCAGCGCCGGAGCGAACACCGCTTGTTCGAGCGAATCGAAATCGGCATCGCCGGCCGAGCTGACAAGGCTGTTCATCAGCATTCCCCGCGTGCCGGTATTGCCGGTGTTCTCGATCAGCGGAGATACGGTCCATTGCGTGCGGCCGCTCTCGTTCTTGGCGCCGTAATGGACGAAGCGAAAATTCGTCGAATGAACGTAGGCGCGATTGCCGGCCCGCATGCCTTGATCGGCGCTGACCGCTTGCCAGCCCGTGAACACGGCAGCGGTGATCGCGCCGCCGGCAGCCGCCAGCGTCAGAAACGCGGTCGCGTAATCAAGCCAATGCTTGTGCGGGCGACCCGCAGCTTTGTTTGCTGGTGTGAAGTTTTGCGCTCCATGGTCGCTCTCTGGTCGTTGCTTCAGCACGCGAATTTCCCCCTATCCCGTCCCTTCCAGCATGTCGCCGGGAAGCGGCGAAATTGGGGATACATGATGGCTGCCGCGCGTGTCGGCGCGATGGCGTAGCCCGGGTTGAGCGCCGCGCAGCGCCCGCCTTCGCTGAAGCTTCGGCGGGCAGTGTGCGCAGCCCGCCATAGCCTCGGCGATGGCGGGCGGATGCGAAACCCGGGGCCAGTCGCACCGCCGAGCGCTGCGGCCCCGGGTCTCGCTCCGCTCAACCCGGGCTACGGTTCCTACGCGCTGCGCCTAATCACGCCGGGGATGCGAGCGGCTTTCCCTTCTCCACCACATAGGTGATGAGAATTCGGCTCTTGGTGGCGCCCGGCTTGCCGCCGGCGTGCGGCGTTTCCGGCGGGATTTGGAAGCCGTCGCCGGTTTTGATCACGCGGGTCGGTTGCCCCTGGATGGGCAGCTCGAAGCCGCCTTCCAGGACATAGGCCGATTCGATTCCTGGATGCGTGTGCCGCGCCACCGGCACTCCCGCGTCGATGGTTGCTTCGACCAGCAGCGTCACATAGCCGGGCGTCGGACCGTCCGTCTGCGACAAAATTTTTCGCGAAACACCCGGCGTCGCTGTCGCCGGCGCGCCCTGCGCCGACACTTCGGTGGCGATGAACTCGGTAATTCCGCAGAGCGCGCATGATGCTAAACCTGCGAATCCACGTCGCGTGAGCATGTCATTTCCTCCGAATATCTGAATCGCCAGCCCATTCGAACTTCCCCGACGCGGATGCTACGGCTCGCACGATCGCCTTGGCAAGCAAGGCGCAGGCGCGCGACCTCTCATCCCTCCGGCCGGATGCCGGCCTGCTTGATGATCGGCCACCATTTCTCGACTTCGGCCTTGTGCAAGGCGCCGAGTGATTCGGGCCGCTGCTGCTCGGCCGGGAAAATCTCCTGGCCGATATCGGCGAGTCGCTGGCGCACCGCCGGCTCGGCCAGAGCGGCAACCACGGCCGCATTGAGCTTATCGATGATGTCCGTCGGCGTGCCCTTGGGCGCCCAAAGCCCGTGCCAATAGGAAAGATAGAAGCCGGGCAGCCCCGCCTCGTCGGTGGTGGGAACGTCTCCCGCGAGCGCCATGCGGCGCTTGGCCGTGATCGCATAGGCTTTGACGCGGCCGGCCTTGATCTGCGGCGCTCCTTGATCGGGCGTGGTGAAGGTAAAGTCGAACTCGCCCGCGAGCAGCGCCTGCATCACCGGATTGGCGCCGCGATACGGCACGAACACCCAGCGCGTGCCCAACAGCGTTTGCAGAAAAGCGCCGCCGATGTGACCGGGACTGCCGGCGCCCGACGTTCCCTGCGTCGCCTTCTCGCCGCTCGCCTTGAGCCATGCGACGAAATCTTTCAGATCGTTCGGCGGCAAATCCTTCCGGCCGGCCAGGAAATAAGGACTGACCGAAATCAGCGCGACCGGCTCGAAGTCGTTGAGCACATCGTAGGAAAGTGAGTACACCGCGCCGTTGACGACGTGCGTGCCCCAGTGGCCGAGGCTGAGCGTGTAGCCATCGGGCGCAGCACGCGCCGCGCGGCCATGCGCGATGCTGCCGGCGGCGGCGCCGTTGTTCTCGATGACGATGGTTTGACCGAGCGACACGCGCATGCGCTCGGTGATGATGCGCCCAATGGTATCGGTCGGCCCGCCGGCCGCGGCGCCGACGATGACGGTGATCGGCCGGCTCGGATAGGCTTGCGCCGAGGCGATGCCCGGCACGGCCGCCAGCGAAGCCGCGCCTGCGGCACCGTGCAGAAATTGCCTGCGGTGAATTTGCATGACGTTGCCTCTCGAGTAGCAGCGATGCCAATCGTAGACTCGTCATGGCCGGGCTTGTCACCGCAAGTCGGGTTTACCCGACTTGCGGCGCTTCTTAAATGCGCAACTCGGGCAAGCCCGAGTTGCGGTGCCATCCACGTCTTGCTTGCAGGAAGAAAGACGTGGATGCCCGGCACAAGGCCGGGCATGACGAGGATGGGCCGGCGTTCACGACCGGTGGCGTTACTCTCCCCTAATGTTTGCCGCCTTGAGGAGCGGCCACCACTTCTCGATCTCGGCCTTGTGGTAGAGCGCGAGCGTCTGCGGATTCTGATCCTCGCGCGGCGGAATCTCCTGGCCGAGATCGGCGAGCCGCTTGCGCACGCCGGCATCGGCCAAGGCATCCGTGACGGCGCCGTTGAGCCTGGCGATGATCTCCTTCGGCGTGCCCTTGGGCATCCACAGCGCATGCCAGATGGAAATGTGCAGGCCCGGCACGCCACCCTCGTCGACGGTGGGAATATCAGGCGCTGCGGTGAGGCGCGTCTTGGCCGTCACCGCATAGGCCTTAATCGCGCCGCCGCGCACTTGCGGAATGGAATTGGCGGCCTGGTCGATCATGATATCGACCTGGCCGGCGACCAGATCCTGCATCGCGGGACCGGCGCCGCGGTACGGCACGAACTGGAATCTGGTGCCGGTGATACTCTGGAAGTAGACGCCGCTCACATGGGAGCCGCTGCCGTAGCCGGCGGTCCCCTGGGTGGCGGTGGCGGCATTCGCGTTGAGCCAGGCGATCAGCTCTTTCAGGTTGTTTGCCGGTATGGTTTTGCGCGCCACGATGATCTGCGGATTGGTGGCGATCAGCGAAACCGGCTCGAAGTCGTTGAACACGTGATACTGCAGGTCGTAGATCGCGCCATTGACCACGTGCGTGCCCCAATGGCCGATCGAGATCGTGTAGCCGTCGGGCGCCGCGCGCGCCACGCGACCCACCCCGATCGTGCCGGCGGCGCCGGTCGTATTCTCGACCAGCACGATCTGCCCGAGCGATTGCCGCATCCGCTCCGCCATGATGCGCGCGATCGTGTCGGTCGGGCCGCCCGCTGAGTACGGCACGACCATCGTCATCGGGCGCGTCGGATAAGCTTGCGCCCGTGCCTGCCGCGATACGACCTGAAGCGCGGCGGCGCCCGCGGCCACGTGCAGAAAATCTCGGCGGCGAAGTTTCATGGCGCGCTCTCCCGCAAAGTGCCCGGCGATCAGCGTACATCAATCACGCGACGCAGTGATAGCCGATGTGGTAGCTTCTGACGGTGTCTGGCGCGGTCCTGCGGCTCTGGGGGCGCGATGCGACGACGCGATTTCATCAAAGCGATTGCCAGCGCGGCCGTCGCGTCCCCGCTTGCGGCGCGCGCGCAGCAGCCGGCGATGCCGGTGATCGGATTCATCAATCCTGCGTCGGCGGCCGAGCTGGCGCATCGCGTGGCCGCCTTCCGCAATGGCCTCGGCGAAGTTGGCTTCGTCGAGGGCCGCAACGTGACGATCGAGTATCGCTGGGCGGAAGGCCGCTACGACCGGCTCCCGGCGCTGGCGACCGATTTGGTCCAGCGGGGGGTCGCGGCGATCGCGGCAACCGGCGGCCTCGCTTCGGTGCGCGCGGCGCGAGCGGCCACCACGAACATTCCGATCGTCTTTACCACCGGGTCCGACCCGGTCGAAGTAGGCCTGGTCACGAGCCTGAACCGCCCCGGCGGCAATGTCACCGGAGCGGGCCTCATGTCCACCAACCTGGTGGCAAAGAAAATAGAGCTGCTGCATGAGCTGTTGCCCGCGGCCAAATCCATCGCCGTTCTGGCGAATGCCGGCAATCCGTCCGCGAAGTTCGAAATCGATGAGGCGCAAAGCGCCGCGCCGCTGCTCGGCCTGAAAATCCACGTCGAGCGGGCCGACGGTGAGCGCGACCTCGCCCGGGCATTCGCAAGCATCGCGCAGCAGCGCGTTAACGCACTGCTCGTGGCCACCGATCCTTTCTTCGAAAGCTTGCAGGACACGCTCGTCGGGCTCGCGGCGCAGCACGCCATTCCCACCATCTATTCGGTGCGCGAATACCCGCTGGCCGGCGGCCTGATGAGCTACGGCGCCAGCATCACCGATCTTTACTGGCAGGCCGGCGTCTATGTCGGGCGAATCCTCAAGGGCGAGAAACCGGCCGACTTGCCGGTGACGCAGCCGAGCAAATTCGAATTCGTCGTGAACATGAAGACGGCGAAGGCGCTGCGGCTGGATGTTCCTGCGTCGATCCTGCTGCGCGCCGACGAGTTGATCGAGTGATCGACGCGAAAGCGTCGTTTGCCGGACACGACCACGCAACGACGCGAGATCGACAACCGCAAATCGTTCCTTGCGCGCCGCGCCGGCGAGGCTCGTCCAGCGTGACCGGACCGTGAGCCAGAAACGCGATTCACCCTGTCAAGCGCTTTTTCGACCACTAAGTGAAATAAGTTTGTTGACTACATAATGAGACTGATATAGATTACCGATTGAGGGTGTATCGCGTTGGCTGTTTGACAGGTGAATCATGGTGACTTTGACTCCGGCGCGATTACGCTCGGAGCGACGACGCGCCGTGACATCGTCGACGCAATCCGCCAAACGAACCCACTCTGACAAAACGAACCCAAATCGGGCGCGCCTGTCCCGCGGAGCGCGTGCGCGGCACCCGTGCCCCTGTTATTTCCTGCTCTCCGCGCCGCCCTGTTTTTCGGCCTGTTGTTTACAGGCTTGCCGGCATGCGGCGCCCTGTAAACAACAGGGCGGAATACAGCGTCGCGCACCTACGGCAGAATAACAGGGCGTATTTTGCGCAGCGCCCACTCGCCGCTCGTCCCCGCGAGGGGCGCCCCAAAAATTCGCGTCGCGAATTTTTGGGGCCACACGCACAATTTCCTCTGGATTCCCGCTTACGCGGGAATGAGCGGGAGGGCGTAGCGCCGCCCCTCCGTTGCCAGGGTAGACGGCGCTATATTATGTGAGGGAAAACAAGCGGCGGCAGGTCCGTTCGCCCACGCAACCGCCGTCGCAGGGAGCCAAACCGATGCCACGCACCCCGCAGGATTACGACGATATTCCCGGCACCTTCGTGTTCGACGCGGAACGCTCGCGCCAGGGCTACGGCATCAACATGTTCTGCATGTCGCTGATGAAGGATGAGAACCGCAAGGCGTTCAAGGCGAATGAGGCGGAATACTTGAAAAAGTTCAAGCTCACCCCGGAGCAGACCGAGGCGATCCTCAAGCGCGACTACAACCGCATGCTGGAGCTCGGCGGCAACATCTATTTCACCGCCAAGCTCGGCGCCACCGACGGCCGCTCGTTCCAGCAGCTTGCGGCGATGATGACCGGATCGACGCAGGAAGCGTACGCGCAGATGATGCTCGGCGGCGGGCGCTCGGTGGAAGGCAATCGCAGCAAATCGGGGCGGGACAAGCCCGCCGGCAAATCCAAAGCAAAGTCGCAAAAGAAATCGAGGTCGAAACGTGGCTAGGATCATCGCAGGCGTCGCGTCGTCGCACGTGCCGGCAATCGGCGCGGCGATCGACAACAAGAAGACCGAGGAGCCCTATTGGAAGCGGGTGTTCTCCGGCTTCGAGAAATCCAAGGAATGGATGGCGAAGACCAAGCCCGACGTCGCCATCGTCATCTACAACGACCACGCCTCGGCGTTCTCGGTGGAGATGATCCCGACCTTCGCGCTCGGCTGCGCGGCGGAGTTTCCCCCGGCCGACGAGGGCTGGGGCCCGCGCCCGGTACCGGTGGTGAAAGGCCATCCCGAGCTTGCCTCGCACATCGCCCAGTCGGTGATCCTCGACGAGTTCGACCTCACCATCGTCAACAAGATGGAGGTGGACCACGGACTCACCGTGCCGCTGAACCTTTTGTTCGGATCGCCCAAGGAGTGGCCGTGCCCAGTGATTCCGCTCGCGGTGAACGTCGTGATGTATCCGCCGCCGACCGGGCATCGCTGCTACATGCTGGGCAAGGCGATCCGCAAGGCGGTCGAGTCCTATCCGCAGGACTTGCGCGTCGTGATGTTCGGCACCGGCGGCATGTCGCACCAGATTTCCGGGCCGCGCGCCGGCCTGATCAACAGCAAGTTCGACAAGGCGTTCCTCGACAATCTCAGCAGGGATCCGAAGAAGCTCACCCGCATCCCGCATCTTGAATACATGCGCGAGGCCGGCGCCGAAGGGATCGAAATGGTGATGTGGCTGATCATGCGAGGCGCGCTCGACGACAAGGTGGACGAGGTCTATCGCTTCTACACGGTGCCGGCGTCGAACACCGCGGTGGGCCACATCATTCTGGAAAACCGCGGCAAGGCTTCCACGAAGAGCAAGCGCGGAGCCGCACCGAAACGCAAACTGGCGGCGGCGCGCAGCCGGACCCAGCGCATCGCGAGCAAGCACTCGGCCTCATGCTGAGGAGGCGCCTTAAGCGCGTTTACGCGCGTCTTCGACGCACTATGGCACCGTCTCGAAGCATGAGGCCGCCCCCATCCTTCGAGACGCTCGCTTCGCTCGCTCCTCAGGATGAGGGCGGATCATGTGCGTGAGATACGAGGCAGTAAAATGAAAATCTGCGTAGCGGGGCAAGGCGCGTTCGGCCAGAAGCATCTCGACGCGCTCAAGCGCATTCCCGAGGTCGAGGTGACCTCGCTGGTCGGCGGCAACCAGGACGCCACCGCCGAAGTGGCGAAGAAGTACGGCGTTCCCCATTACACTGGCGACCTCAGCAAAGGCATCAAGCGCGCCGACGCGGTGATCCTCACCACCCCGACCAAGCTGCACTTCCGTCAGGGCGAGCAGGTGATGCGCGCCGGCAAGCACGTGCTGGTCGAGATTCCGATCACCGATAGCGTCGAGGACGCGGAAAAACTGGTGCAGATCGCGAAACAGAGCGGCGTCACCGCGATGGGCGGGCACGTGCGCCGCTTCAATCCGAGCCATCAGTGGGTGCACAAGCGTATTAAGAAGGGCGAGCTGAAGATCCAGCAGATGGACGTGCAGACCTATTTCTTCCGCCGCCGCAACATCAACGCCGCCGGCAATCCGCGCAGCTGGACCGACCATCTGCTTTGGCACCACGCCGCCCACACCATCGATCTGTTCCAGTACCAGGCCGGCGAGACAATCTCCGATTGCTACGCGGTGCAGGGGCCGATCCATGCGCAGCTCGGCATTGCCATGGACATGGGCATCGTCGCCAAGGTGCCGTCGGGCGCGATCCTCACGCTCTCGCTCTCCTTCAACAACGACGGGCCGCTCGGCTCGTTCTTCCGCTACATCTGCGACAATGGCACCTACAAGGCGTTCTACGACGATCTTTCCGACGGCAAGGACAACCGCATCGACGTCTCCAAGGTCGACGTATCGATGGACGGCATCGAGCTCGAGGACCGCGAATTCATCGCCGCCATCAAGGAGAAGCGCGAGCCCAACGCCAGCCTGGCGCAGCTCCTGCCCTGCATGCGCGTGCTGGGCCGGCTCGAGCGGATCATCGACCCGCAGCGCCAGGCGCACGCGTGAGACATGTGGGATCGCGTGAACCAACTCGCCGTCATGGCCGGGCTTGTCACCGCTTAATTGCGCAACTCGGGCAAGCCCGAGTTGCGCTGCCATCCACGTCTTTGAGGGGCTCAAGAAAGACGTGGATGCCCGGCAGCGCAGACAAGTTTACGCAGTCTGCGCAAGCTTGACTGCGTTGCCGGGCATGACGAAGGAGAATTCGTTTGAAACGCATCGAACTAGGCGCTCGTGTCGCATCACCGACCGATGACCGCGGCCCGCTTCCGATATAGATTGCGGATAAACCGTCTAGCGAGAGGAACCACAATGTCGCGTAGATATCTCATAGTTGCAGTTGCGGCGGGCGCGCTGATCTCGACCGGCGCGCTGGCCCAGGACGTCAAGGTCGGCGTGGTGCTGCCGCTCACCGGTGGGCTTGCCCCGGTCGGCAAGCAGGTCCAGGCCGGCATCAAGCTCTACATGGACAAGAACGGCGCGAGCGTCGGCGGCAAGAAGATCGACCTGATCGTCAAGGACGACGGCGGCGTGCCCGACAATTCCAAACGCCTCGCCCAGGAGCTCATCGTCAACGACAAGGTCGCCATCATCGGCTCGGCGCTCACCCCGAGCGCCATGGCGATCGGCCCGCTCTCCACGCAAGGCAAGGTCGCCAACGTCGTGATGGTGTCGGGCACCTCCGGCGTGATCAATCCCAACAACCCCTACATGGCGCGCACCAGCTTCACTCTCGGACAGCAGTCAGGCATCATCGCGGAGTGGGCGGCCAAGAACGGCAGCAAGAAAGTCGTCATCGTCCAGTCCGACTGGGCGCCGGGCGCCGAGGCGACCGCCGTGTTCACCGACCACTTCACCAAGGCCGGCGGTCAGGTGGTCGAGACCATCAAGGTACCGCTCGCCAATCCGGACTTCGCGCCATTCCTGCAGCGCGCGCGGGACCTTAATCCCGATACGCTGTTCGTGTTCGTGCCGGCGGGACAGGCGGGAACCTTCGCCAAGCAGTTCGCCGAGCGCGGGCTCGACAAGGCCGGCATCAAGCTGATCGGCCCCGGCGACATCGTCGACGACAACGATCTGCCCGGCATGGGCGACGCGATGCTCGGCGTGGTGACCGCCGGCATCTATTCGGTCGCGCACAATTCGCCCACCAACAAGGCGTATGTCGAGGCATTCAAGAAGGCGAATGGCTATCGGCCGAACTTCATCTCGCTCGGCGGCTATGACGGCATGCACCTGATCTACGAGGCGCTCAAGAAGACGGGCGGCAAAACCGATGCCGACTCGGTCATCGGCGCGATGAAGGGCATGAAATGGGAAAGCCCGCGCGGCCCGATCTCGATCGATCCCGATACCCGCGAGATCGTGCAGAACATCTATGTTGGCAAGGTCGAGAAGGTGAACGGCGAACTCTACACCGTCGAGTTCGCGACCTTCGACGCGGTCAAGGATCCGCTGAAGATGAAGAAATAAGCCTCGCATCGCCTTTCCGCTCATGCCCGCGTAAGCGGGCATCCAGATCTGGGTCCCCGCTTTCGCGGGGACGAGCGGACAACAGAGCGGCGGCCGGGAGCGGCCTTGCCTCGCTCCCTCGGCCACCGTCATTATATGGTGTCGGCCGCGGGGACGACAAATGCTGACCATTCTGTTCGACGGGATCGCCTACGGCATGCTGCTGTTCGTGCTGGCATGCGGGCTTTCCGTCACGCTCGGGCTGATGAACTTCGTCAATCTCGCGCATGGCTCGTTCGCCATGGCGGGCGGCTACATCACGCTCGTGCTGGTGAACCGGCTCGGTGTTCCGTTCTTTCCCGGCCTCGCCATCGCCTTCGTCGCGACCGCGCTCATCGGCGCCCTGTTCGAGCGCACGCTTTATGTGCACGTCTATAACAGGAGCCACCTCGACCAGGTGCTGTTCACGATCGGCCTCGTATTCATGTCGGTCGCCGCCGTCGATTACGTGCTCGGCTCGCAGCAGGTGTTCATCCAGATTCCGAACGCGCTGCAGGGACGTTTCGAGCTGTTCGGCGTCGGCATCGGCCGCTATCGGCTGCTGATCATCGTCATCTGCGGGCTGCTGACGGTCGGCTTGCAGCTCATTCTCGCCGGCACGCGCTTCGGCAGCCGCTTGCGCGCCTCGGTGGACGATGCGCGGGTCGCGCGCGGGCTCGGCATCAATGTCAACGGCGTGTTCGCGCTCACCTTTGCGTTCGGCTCGGGCCTTGCCGGCCTGGGCGGCGCGCTGGGCGCCGAGATTCTCGGGCTCGATCCCACATTCCCGCTCAAACACCTGGTCTATTTTCTGATCGTGGTGACGGTCGGCGGCACCTCCAGCATCACCGGCCCGTTCCTCGCTTCGCTGCTGATCGGCATCGGCGACGTGGCAGGCAAATACTACGTGCCGAAATTCGGCGCGTTCGTCATCTACACGATCATGATCGTCATGCTGATCCTGCGGCCGCAGGGCCTGTTCGCCCGCGCCGCCGGCAGGTAGCGATGCCCTCACAGCTCGTCGCGCAGGTCACACGTCGGCTTGCCCGGCGCGCGCGCTGGCGTCCGCTGGAATACGTGTTTTGGCTGGCCGCGCTGGCGAGCATTTTCCTGTTTCCCGGACGCCACCTGATCCTGACCGAGATCGCCTGGCTCGGCCTGTTCGCGCTTTCGCTCGATCTCATACTCGGCTACGCGGGAATCATCTCGCTCGGCCACGCCGCATTCTTCGGACTCGGCTCATATGCCGCCGCGCTGCTCGCCAAGCACGCAATCATCACGGAGCCGGTTTTGGCGCTCCTCGCATCCGGCGCTTGCGCCGCCGTGCTCGGCTTTGCCACGAGCTTTCTGGTCCTGCGTGGCTCCGACCTCACGCGGCTCATGGTGACGCTCGGCGTTGCGCTGATCATGCGCGAAATCGCCAATCAGATTCCGGAAATCACCGGCGGCGCCGACGGGTTGCAAGGCGTAATCGTCGCGCCGATTCTCGGCATGTTTGACTTCGATATCTTCGGGCACGTGAACTACGCTTACTGCCTGAGCGTGCTGTTCGTTCTGTTTCTCCTGGCCCGGCGCATCGTCTATTCGCCGTTCGGGCTGTCGCTGCGGGCAGTGAAAGGCAATCCGCTGCGCGCCGCCTCGATCGGCATTTCCGTCAATGCCCGGCTGGTGGCGGTGTACACATTGGCCGCGTTCTATGCCGGGGTTGCCGGCGCGCTATTGGCGCAAACAACCGCGTTCGCATCGCTCGACGTGTTTTCCCTGGAACGCTCGGCCGACCTGCTGCTGGTGCTGATCATCGGCGGCACCGGCTATCTCTACGGCGGACTGATCGGCGCGGTCATATTCAAGCTGATGCAGGACTGGATCGCGAACCTCACGCCGCAATATTGGCAGTTCTGGATCGGCCTGGTGCTGGTCCTGATCGTGCTGATCGGCCGCGACCGCATCGGGCAATGGAGCGGCGGACTGCGCGCGCTCGCCGAGCAGGTCGTGCGCCGGATCGCGCCGGGTGCGATGTCACCGCTCGCGGGCGGGAGCGGCAAGGAAGTGGCTGGCGAAGGACACTGATCATGCCGATCGTGCTGGAAACGAAAGATCTCGAGAAGCACTTCGGCGGCATCGCCGCGGTCAACCGCGTCTCGCTGCAGGTCGAAAAGGGCGCGCGTCATGCCCTTATCGGCCCGAACGGCGCCGGCAAGACAACCGTGATCAATTTGCTCACCGGCGTGCTGCGGCCCTCGGCAGGGCGCATCCTACTCGAGGGCGAGGACATCACGGCGCTCGAGGCCTACCGGCGCGTGCGGCGCGGGCTCGCACGCACCTTCCAGATCAATCAATTGTTTCTCGACCTCACGCCGCTGGAAGCGGTGGGACTGGCAATTTCCGAGCGGATGGGCACCGGCGGGCAATGGTGGCGGCTCGTCGGAACCAATCCCGCCGTGGTCGAGGAGATCGTCGAAATTCTCGAGCGCTTCCATCTCACCGACGCCATGCACGAGCGCACGGGCAATCTGCCCTATGGCAAGCAGCGGCTGCTCGAGATCGCACTCGCGATCGCCTGCCGCCCCCGCGTGCTACTCCTCGACGAGCCCGCCGCCGGCGTTCCCGAAGACGAGCGCCACGAGATTCTTGCAACGGTCGCGGCGCTGCCCGCCGACGTGACCGTGCTGCTGATCGAGCATGATATGGACATCGTCTTCTCCTTCGCCGGTCGAATTTCGGTGCTGGTGAATGGCACCTTGTTCCTCGACGGCCCGCCGGAGGAGGTGGCGCGCGATCCCCGTGTCAAGGCGGTCTATCTCGGCGAGTCGCTCGATGCCTGAACTGCTCAATATCGAGCGGCTCACCGCCGGCTACGGCGAGGCCATCGTCCTCAACGCGGTCTCGCTCGCTCTCGGCGAAGGACAATCGCTGGCGCTTCTCGGCCGCAACGGAATGGGCAAGACCACGCTGATCAACTCGATCGTCGGCGTTACCCGCTTCGTCGGCGGCAGCATTTGTCTCGATGGCCGCGATATCACCGGCTTGCGGCCAGACCAGCGCGCCCATGTCGGCATCGGCTGGGTGCCGCAGGAGCGAAACATCTTCAAATCGCTGACCGTCGAGGAAAATCTCACCGCGGTTGCGCGCCCCGGCGCCTGGGATGTCAGGCGCGTCTACCAGCTTTTTCCGAGGCTCGCCGAACGGCGGCGCAATCTCGGCAACCAGCTTTCCGGCGGCGAACAGCAGATGCTCGCGGTCGGCCGCGCCCTCGTGCTCAACCCGCGCGTTATCCTGCTCGACGAGCCGCTGGAAGGCCTGGCCCCGATCCTGGTCGAGGAGCTGCTCGCGGCGCTCAAGCGCATCATCCGCGAAGGCATGTCGGCGATCCTGGTCGAGCAGAACGCGCAAAAGGTGCTCGCCGTCACCGATCGCGCTGCAATCATCGAGCGCGGCACCGTCGTTTACGAGGCGACGAGCGCCGAGCTCATGGCCGACCGCACGGTGCTCGAAAGCTATCTTGGTGTCACCGCCGCCGGATCGCGCCGCGGGATGCGGACGAAGCATTGACGGGCAGGTCGGCGGTTCCTCAAATGGCGGCACGCCAGACCAGCGCGGCGTTTTTTCGGGTTGACCGCGGATTGCCCGGCGTGCCCTTGCTCACCCTAATAGAAATTCCCGAGGAGCCGGATCAATGAAGCGAACCAAGCCGCCGTTTCGCGCCGATCACGTCGGCAGCTTTCTGCGTCCCGCGGCGCTGAAGGAGGCGCGCGCCAAGCGTGAAGCGAATGCGATCACCGCCGCCGAGCTCGAGGCGGTCGAGGATCGCGCAATCGAAGACGTCATCAAGAAGCAGCAGGAGGTCGGGCTCGAACTCGCCACCGACGGCGAATTCCGCCGCTCCTGGTGGCACTTCGATTTCTTCGGAATGCTCGATGGCGTGGAAATCTATGAGGCCGACCATGGCATCCAGTTTCAGGGCGTACAGACCAAGCCGAAAAGCATCCGGGTCATCGGCAAGATCGGTTTTTCCAATCATCCGATGGTCGAGCATTTCAAATTCCTCAAAGCCCACACGCGCGTCACTCCGAAGATGACCATCCCGAGCCCGAGCGTGATGCATTTCCGGCTCGAGCCGGGCGCGGTCAGCAAGAACGCTTATCCAAATCGCGACGCGATTTTCGACGACTTGGCGGTCGCCTATCAAAAGGCGGTGCGCGCGTTCTACGATGCCGGCTGCCGCTATCTGCAGTTCGACGACACGGCGTGGGCCTACCTCTGTTCGCAGGAGGAATTGAAAAAGGCCAAGGAGCGCGGGCTCGACGTCGATCACCTGCAGGAAACCTACACGCGCACGATCAACAAGGCGCTCGAGGCAAAACCGGCTGACATGACGATTACGACCCACGTGTGCCGCGGCAATTTCCGCTCCACTTGGATTGCGTCGGGTGGCTACGAACCGGTTGCGCAAAACCTGCTGGGACGCTGCAATTACGACGGCTATTTCCTCGAGTACGATACCGAGCGCGCGGGCGGCTTCGAGCCGCTGCGGTTTCTACCGAAGGGCAACAAGATCGTCGTGCTCGGCCTCGTCACCTCCAAGAGCGGCACCTTGGAGAAAAAGAGCGACATCAAGCGTCGCATCGAGGAAGCGGCCAAATTCGCGCCACTCGAGCAGTTCTGTTTGTCGCCGCAATGCGGCTTTGCCTCGACCGAGGAGGGCAATATCCTCGCCGAGGACGAAGAATGGGCGAAGCTTCGTATGATCCGCGAGCTCGCCAATGAGGTGTGGGGATAACAGAAGACGGGCGGTCGACGGCCGACGGAAATAGATTCTGTCCTCTGTTGTCTGACAAGGAGGAAACGATGTTTGCACTGTTGAAAAGCCAAACCATTGCAGCCATTTGGCTCGTCGGTGTCGCGCTTGCCGCACTGATCACACCGGTCGATGCGCAGACGCCGTCAGGCGATCCAATCAAGATCGGATTTGGCATGGCGTTGACCGGTCCGCTCGCGCCCAACGGCAAGATGTCGCTGGTGGCGATGAAGATCTGGGAAGAGGACGTCAACGCCAAAGGCGGCCTGCTCGGACGGCCGGTCAAGCTCATCTATTACGACGATCAAAGCAGTCCTTCGACCGTGCCGAACATCTACATCAAGCTGCTCGACGTCGACAAAGTCGACTTTGCGGTCAGCCCTTATGCCTCGACGCAAATCGCGCCGGCCATGCCGATCATGATGCAGAAGAAGCGGCTCTACATCAGCCTGTTCGGCACCGGCATCAACGACGAGTTCAACTACGACAAATATTTCTCGATGCTGCCGACCGGGCCCAACCCGAAGCCGACATTCACCAAAGGCTTCTTCGACGTCGCCTTGAAGATGAATCCCAAGCCGCAGACCGTCGCCCTGGCCGCCGCCGACGCGGAATTCGGACGCAACGCCTGCGAAGGCGCGCGTGAGAATGCCAACAAGCTCGGCGTCAAGATCGTTTATGACAAGAACTATCCGCCGGCGACGACCGACTTCACGCCGATCGTGCGGGCGGTGCAGGCAAGCAATCCCGATTTGTTCGTCGTGTGCTCCTATCCGCTCGATTCGGTGGGCATGGTCAGGGCCGTCAATGAACTCGGCTTCAGACCGAAAATGTGGGGCGGCGCGATGGTCGGCCTGCAGGCGACCAACTTCAAGACGCAGCTCGGCCCGCTGCTCAACGGCATCGTGAATTACGAGACCTGGATTCCGGCGAAGTCGATGCAATTCCCCGGCTCGATGGAGGTGCTCGCAAAATATCAAGCGCGCGCCGCGGCCGAAGGCGCCGATCCGCTCGGCTATTACATGCCGGTTTGGGCCTACGCCTATTTGCAGGTGCTCGGCGATGCCGTCGCCGCCGGCAAGACCCTCAAGGATGATGTGCTAGCCGACTACATCCGCAAAACCACGTTCAAGACCGTGGTCGGCGACGTGAAGTTCGGCGCCAAAGGCGAATGGGCGCAGGATCGCATGCTGCTGGTGCAATTCCAGAACATCAAGAACAACAGCATCGACGCGTTCCGCGACCTTTCGACGGAGGTCGTTCTCTATCCGGCGCAATACAAATCCGGCGAGCTGATCTACCCCTACGAGAAGGCAAAGTGAGTGCCAGTGGCGCCGCGCCGGCACATCGGACACGGCGCGGCGGCCACGACTGAAGTTCGAGCATTGCCATGCTGCTTCCCACGAGCCTGGTCGGTTCCTATCCGCAGCCGGACTGGCTGATCGACCGCGCCAAGCTCGCCAAGCAGGTGCCGCGCGTGCGCGCGGCCGACCTGTGGGTGGTGGAACCGCAACGGCTGGAAGCGGCACAGGACGAGGCGACGCTGATCGCAATCCGCGACCAGGAGTACGCCGGCCTCGACATTATCACCGATGGCGAGCAGCGGCGCGAAAGCTACTCCAACCGCTTCGCCACCGCGCTCGACGGCATCGACATCGATAATCCGGGAAAGACGCCTAACCGTACCGGCGGATTTTCCACGGTGCCGCGCGTGGTCGGACCGATCCGGCGCAAACACCCGGTCGAAGTGCACGACCTCGAGTTCCTGCGCGCGAACACAAAGCGCGCGATCAAGATGACGGTACCGGGCCCATTCACCATGTCGGCGCAGTGCCAGGACGACTTTTATGGCGATCCCGAAAAGCTCGCCTTGGACTACGCCGCCGCGGTGAACGTCGAGATCAAGGACCTGTTCGCCGCTGGCGCCGATGTCGTGCAGATCGACGAGCCATGGATGCAGTCGCGCGCGGAGCTGGCGCGCAAATACGGCATCAAGGCCCTCGATCGCGCGCTCGACGGCGTCGAAGGCACCACGGCGGTGCATATCTGCTTCGGCTACGCGGCGGTGGTGAAGGACAAGCCGTCGGGCTATTCGTTTCTCGCCGAGTTCGAGCGTTCCGCGGTCGACCAGGTTTCCATTGAGGCGGCGCAGCCGCGCCTCGATCTTTCCGTGTTGCGACGGCTCCCCTCGAAGACGATCATCCTCGGCGTGATCGATCTCGCTGACCCCACGGTCGAGACGGCGGAAACAGTCGCCGACCGCATCCGCGCCGCCCTGCCCTACGCGCCCGCGGAGCGGCTCGTGGTGGCGCCCGACTGCGGCCTTAAATACCTTGCGCGCGAGGTCGCGTTTGGAAAGATGCGCGCGATGGTCGAGGGCACCAAAATCGTGCGCGAAGAGCTGATGCGCAACGAAACCGATTCGATTGCAGGAGACCGCCATGCCTTACGTCACTGAAACCAACCTGACCAATGTCGTGCTGGAGCGCTGGCAAAATATTTCCGACCCGCGGCTGCGGCGGATCATGCAATCGCTGATCAAGCATCTGCACGGCTTTGTGCGCGAAATCGAGCCGACGCAAGCGGAATGGGCGACCACCATCGACTGGCTCACCCGCACGGGAAAGATGTGCTCGGACAGGCGCCAGGAATTCGTCCTCGCCTCCGACGTGCTGGGCGTGAGCATGCTGGTGGATGCGATCAATCACCGGCGGCCGAGCCAAGCGACGCCGAGCACGGTCGAAGGTCCGTTCCATGTGGCCAACGCGCCGGCGATCGCCGACGGCGGCGACATGGCGCAGGGCGCGCCGGGTATTCCGTGCTTCGTCAGCGGCATGGTGCGCGGGCTAAATGGCGAGCCGATCGCCGGCGCGGTTCTCGATCTCTGGCAGACCGACGGCGAAGGACTCTACGAGGACCAGCGCGATACCAAGGGCCCGTGGATGCGCGGGCTCTATCACACGCAGCCCGACGGAAGCTTCCTGATCCGCACCGTGGCGCCGATCGGCTACACGATTCCGATGGATGGGACGGTCGGCGAGCTGATGAACCGCACCAACATCAGCCACATGCGCCCGGCGCACATCCATTTTGCGGTTTCGGCGCCCGGTTATGAGGAGCTGATCACGCACCTCTTCCGCAGCGGCGACGAATATATCGAGACCGACGTGGTCTATGCCGTGAAGGAGCCGCTGATCGTCGATTTCATCAAGAAGCCGGCTGGCAAAGCGCCGACCGGCGAGACGGTCGCCACGCCGTTCTTCGAGGTGCGCTACGACTTCGTCCTGCAGCGCAAGGTGGAGGCGCTCGCCGCGGCGGAATGAGTAGGCTCAGCGGATGCCGCGCAGCAAGCCGCCGTTCCGCGCCGACCATGTGGGAAGCCTGTTGCGTCCGGCGGCGCTCAAAGCGGCGCGGGTAAAACGCGAGCGCGGGGAGATCACCGCCGAGCAGTCGAAGGAAATTGAAGACCGGGAGATCGAAAAGGTCGTCAAGAAACAAGAAGAGACCGGCCTGCAATCGGTGACCGACGGCGAATTTCGCCGCGCCTTCTGGAACTACGATTTTCTCGGCAAGCTCGACGGCGTCGAAGCCTATCTCGGCGAGCGCAAGATCAAGTTTCAGGGGCCGCAACCCAAGCCGATGATGTTGCGGGTCGTCGGCAAGCTCGGCTCCTACAGCGGACATCCGATGGTGGAGCATTTCCGGTTCGTCGCCGCGCACGCGAAGGCGACGGCGAAAATGACGATACCCTCGCCATCGTCGCTGCACTTCCGCTACGGCCGCGAGGCGGTGCCGGAATCGATCTACCCGCGAATGGAGGATTTCTATCACGACCTCGGCGAGACCTACCGAAAGGCGGTGCGCGCCTTCGCCGATGCCGGCTGCCGCTATCTCCAGCTCGACGAGGTCAACTTCACCTATCTCTGTGACCCGAAGCTGCGCGCCCTGGTCAGCGAGCGTGGCGAGGCTCCAGAAGAGCTGCCGCACATCTATGCCCGCATGATCAACGCGGCGCTTGCCGACGCGCCTGCTGACATGACCAAGGCGATGCATCTATGCCGCGGCAATTTCCAGTCGACGTTCGTGGCCTCGGGCGGCTACGAGCCGGTCGCCGAAATCCTGTTCAATGACATCAAGATCGACGCCTATTTCATGGAATACGACAGCGACCGCGCCGGCGGCTTCGAGCCGCTGCGCTTCGTCCCCGAAGGCAAGATGGTGGTGCTCGGCTTGGTGACTTCGAAGAGCGGAAAGCTGGAATCGAAGGACGCGATCAAGCGCCGCATCGATGCGGCAGCGAAGTTCGTTCCGCTGGATCGGCTCTGCCTCTCGCCGCAATGCGGCTTCGCCTCGACCGAGGAAGGAAATATTCTGGCTGAAGACGAGCAATGGGCGAAACTGCGGATGATCGTTGAGATTGCCGAGGAAGTGTGGGGATGACAACCTCATCCGCGATAACTCCGGATGTCATCGTGCGCGAAGGCGGAGGATCCAGTAAACCTCGAACGCGGCTGTTGGCACGATCTTGGCGATACTTGTAGTAGAGTGAATACTGGATGCCCGCTTTCGCGGGCATGAGAGCCAGCGAGTGGAGTGACTCCATGCAACGGACCAAGCCGCCGTTCCGCGCCGATCACGTCGGCAGCCTGCTGCGGCCAACCGCGCTGAAACAGGCGCGCGAGCGGTGCGCGAAGGGGGAGATTACCGCAGCAGCGCTCAAGGAAATCGAGGACCGCGAGATCGAGCGCGTCATCAAGAAACAGGAAGAGGTCGGTCTTCAGTCGGCGACCGACGGCGAGTTCCGCCGCTCCTGGTGGCACCTCGATTTTCTCTGGGGCCTCGATGGCGTCGAGCGTACCGTAATGGACACCGGCATCGCCTTTGCCGGCGTCACCACGCGCAACGAAGGCGTGCGCGTCACCGGAAAGCTCGGCTTTTCCGGACATCCCATGATCGAGCATTTCAAGTTCCTGCAGGCGCACACGCGCCGCACGCCGAAAATGACGATCCCTGCGCCATCGGCGATCTACGGCCGCCCGGTGAAGACGCCGATCGACAAGGCCGCCTATCCCACGCTTGACGCGTTTTTCACCGATCTCGGCCAGGCCTATCGCAAGGCGGTGCGGGCCTTCGCCGATGCGGGTTGCCGCTATCTGCAACTCGACGAGGTATTCATCGCCATGCTGTGCGATCCGAAATATCGCCAGCAGATGAAGGACCGCGGCGACGATCCCGAAAAGCTCGGCCCGCTCTATGCTGACCTCATCAACACCGCGATCTCCGGTATTCCCGCCGACATGACGGTTACGATGCACCTGTGCCGCGGCAACTACAAATCGACGTTCATGGGCAGCGGCGGCTACGAGGCCGAGCGGGAAGTCCTGTTCGACAAGATCAACGTGCACGGCTATTTCATGGAGTACGACACCGAGCGCGCCGGCGGGTTCGAGCCGCTGCGCCTGCTTCCCAAGGGCAAGCTGGTCGTCCTCGGCCTCGTGACAACGAAAAGCGGCAAGCTCGAGAGCAAGGACGAGCTCAAGCGCCGGATCGACGAGGCGGCGAAATATACGCCGCTCGAGCAGCTTTGCCTCTCCGGCCAATGCGGCTTCGCCTCGACCGAGGAAGGCAATTTGCTGAGCGAGGACGAGCAGTGGGCGAAGCTCGCCCGCATCGTCGGGGTCGCGGACGAGGTGTGGGGTAGAACCTGATTCCGCCATTGCCGGGCTTGACCCGGCAATCCATCATTTTCAGAAGACGATGGACCCCCGGGTCAAGCCCGGGGGTGACGAGCGTAAAGAACGAGGCTGGAACATGGGTGACGGTATAGTTGGCGGCAAAGTCGCGATCGTCACGGGCGGCGGCCGTGGCATCGGCCGCGGCATCGCCCTCTTGTTGGCGCAAGAAGGGGCCCGCGTGATCGTGTCCGATATCGGCGCGGGCCTCGACGGCGCCGGCGCCGATGCCGGCCCGGCGCAGGACGTGGTTGGGGAGATCAAACGCGCGGGCGGCGAGGCGATCGCCTCGACGCTCTCGATCGCCGAGCCCGACAATGCGGAAAAGATCGTCGCGGCGGCGCTCGCCGCCTTCGGCCGCGTCGATATCCTGGTCAATAACGCGGGTATCCTGCGCGACCGCATCTTCCACCGCATGAGCTGGTCCGACTGGTCCGACGTGCTGGACGTGCATCTTCATGGCTCGTTCAACATGAGCCGCGCCTGCGCCGTGCGCTTTCGCGAGCAGAACTCCGGCGCCTTCGTGCACATGACCTCGACCTCGGCGCTGGTCGGCAATTTCGGCCAGGCCAATTACATGGCGGCAAAGTTCGGCATCGTCGGGCTCTCGCGCGCGATCGCGCTCGACATGCAGCGCTTCAACGTGCGCTCGAACTGCATTGCGCCGTTCGCCTGGACGCGCATGATCGATTCGATTCCGGCCGAGACGCCGGAGGAGAAGGTGCGGGTGGCGCGGTTCCAGGAGATGACGCCGGAGAAGATCGCGCCACTCACGGTCTATCTCGCCTCCGATCGGGCGCAGGGGATTACCGGGCAGATTTTCGGCGTGCGCAGCAACGAGATTTTTTTGTTCAATCAGCCGCGCGTGATCCGCACGATCCATCGCTCCGACGGCTGGACGCCGGAAAAGATCGATCAGCAGGTCAGGGGCGCGCTCGCTCCTTCGTTCACCCCGCTCGAGCGCTCGAGCGACGTGTTCTCATGGGATCCGGTGTGAGGTTTCACCCGCACACATCCGATTTTGTCATTCCGGGGCGCGGGCGAAGCCCGCGAAACGGGAATCCAGTAGCCTGTGATTACTGGATTCCGGCTCTCGCCGCCGACGCGGCTCGGCCGGAATGACAGTCTTCTTCTCGACCGAGTGAGTGCCATGCCCATCGTCTACGAAAAGCTGATCGCGCTGAAAATTCCCGACGTCGAGCACAGCTATGGGCCGAAGGACTGCATGCTCTACGCGCTCGGCGTCGGGCTCGGCCTCGATCCGACCGACGAGGCGCAGCTCGCCTTCGTCTATGAGAAAAATCTCAAGGTGCTGCCGAGCATGGCGGTGGTGCTGGCGCATCCCGGCTTCTGGATCAAAGATCTCGATACCGGCATCGACTGGGTCAAGCTGGTTGCCGGCGAGCACAGCCTCGCGCTGCACCGGCCGCTCAAACCCTCGGGCACGGTGCTCGGCCGCACAAAAATTCTCGACATCGTCGACAAGGGCCCCGGCAAGGGCGCGATCGTCTATTCCGAGCGCATCATCGACGACAAAGCAAGCGGCGAGCGGATCGCCACCATCGTGCAGAGCGCCTTCTGCCGCGGCGACGGCGGCTTCGGCAGCCCGCCGCGCGAGCAGCGGCCCGTGCATCTTATTCCCGAGCGCGCGCCGGATCTTTCTTGCGATCTGCCGACGCGGCCGGAAATGGCGCTAATCTATCGGCTCAGCGCCGACCCCAATCCGCTCCACGCCGATCCTGCAACGGCAAAGGCCGCCGGTTTTCCGCGGCCAATCCTGCACGGGCTCGCCACGTTCGGCGTCTGCGGGCATGCCATCCTCAAGGCGCTGTGCGGCTACGATCCGACGCGGTTGACCGCGCTCGCCGGCCGCTTCTCGGCACCGGTGTTTCCCGGCGAGACCATCCGCACCGAAATCTGGCGCGACGGCGCGGTGGCAAGCTTTCGCGCCCGCGTGCTCGAACGCGACGTGGTCGCGATTAACAACGGCCGCGCGGAAATCAGGGATTGATATACTCGGCCGCGAATTCCACCCTGCGAGTAGAAGATGGCCGCCACCGTCCCACAGTCCGAAGAGGACATCGCGCAAATCCGCGAATCCGTGCGCGCGCTGTGCGGCAAATTTCCCGGCGAGTACTGGCGCAAGCTCGATCGCGAGCGCGCCTACCCCACGGAATTCGTGGCGGCACTCACGCAAGCGGGTTTCCTCGCCGCGCTCATTCCCGAACAATACGGCGGCAGCGGCCTGACAATGCCCGCCGCCGCCGCCATCATGGAGGAAATCCATGCCTCCGGCTGCAACGGCGCCGCCTGCCACGCCCAGATGTACACGATGGGCACACTGCTGCGGCACGGCAGCCCGACGCAGAAGTCGCGCTGGCTGCCGGCGATCGCATCGGGCGAATTGCGCCTGCAAGCCTTCGGCGTGACCGAGCCCACCTCTGGCTCCGACACGCTCAACCTGCGCACGACAGCAGTGCGCGAAGGCGACCACTACATCATCAACGGCCAGAAAATCTGGACCTCGCGCGCCGAGCATTCCGACCTGCTGTTGCTGCTGGCGCGCACCACGCCGCGCGAGCAGGTGAGCAAGCGCGGCGACGGCCTTTCCGTGTTTCTCGTCGACATGCGCCTGGCGCAAGGCACCGGCATCAGCGTCAATCCCATTCGCACCATGATGAACCACGCGACCACCGAACTGTTCTTCGACGATCTGCGCGTGCCGGCGGAAAACCTGATCGGCCAGGAAGGCCAGGGCTTCCGCTACATCCTCAGCGGCATGAATGCCGAGCGGATTCTGATCGCGGCGGAATGCATCGGCGATGCCAAATGGTTCATCGCCAAGGCCACGGATTATGCCAAGCAGCGCGTCGTGTTCGATCGGCCCATTGGACAGAACCAGGGTGTACAATTTCCCATCGCGCGCGCCTACGCGCAGATGCGTGCCGCCGAATTGATGGTGCGCGAGGCGGCCATCCGCTACCAGGCTGGCGAAGACTGCGGCGCGGAGGCAAATATCGCCAAGCTGCTCGCCGCTGACGCCTCCTGGTTCGCGGCCGACACGTGCCTGCAAACCCATGGCGGCTTCGGCTTTGCCGAGGATTTCGACGTGGAACGCAAGTTCCGCGAGACCCGCCTCTACCAGACCGCGCCGATCTCGACCAACCTGATCCTCTCCTATCTCGCCGAGCACGTGCTCGGCCTGCCGCGCTCCTACTGACACGCAGATCGCGCCGCAACACCGGTTTTGCTTGCCGCCGCGGTGACCTCGCGGCTAAGAAGATCACGGGCAGAGCCGGGGCGCCCATCATGCGCGCGATCCTTCTTGCCGATGTCGGCGGCACCCACAGCCGCTTCGCGCTCGCAGGCGCCACGGGGCGGCCCGAGCGCATCGTCGTGATCGCCAACGATATGTTTGCCGACCTCGAGACCGCGGTCGCGCAGTACCTCAACGATACCGGCGCGCCTTTATACGGGGCGATATTGGCGGTCGCGGGTCCGATCGAGGGCGAGGAGGTCGCGCTCACCAACCGCACCTGGCGGTTTCGGCGCGACGAATTCGCCAAGCGATTTGCGCTTTCGCCGCTGCGCGTCATCAACGATTTCGAAGCGATCGCCTGGGCATTGCCAAGTCTGGGCTCAGCCGACACGCGCCCGCTGGGCGCGGTGCGCCCGCCGCGGGAAATAACCAAGGTCGTGCTCGGACCGGGTACTGGTCTCGGCGTGGCGGCGCTGCTGCGCGCCGACGGACGCTGGCACGTGGCGGCGAGCGAGGGCGGCCACGCCTCGTTTGGTCCGCAAACGGACGACGAGACCGAGGTGTTTGCACGGGTTCGCCGCGAATGCGGAGGTATTGTCACCGCCGAGGCCGTGCTGTCGGGACCGGGGCTGCTGCGGCTCGCCCGCGCGCTCGATCCGAATGGGAGCTACCATGACTCCGAGGCAATCGTTGCGCAGGCCCTTGCCGGCGAACCGCGCGCGCTTGCGGCGGCGCGGCTGTTCGTGCGGCTCTTGGGGCGATTTGCCGGCGGGCTTGCGCTGACCTTCAAGGCATTCGGCGGAGTCTATGTCACCGGCGGGGTCGGCCGCGGGCTCGGCGCGCTCCTCGATGAGCCGCAATTTCGCGCCGCGTTCGATATGCATCCGCCGCACGAGGCGCTGCTCAAGGCGATCCCGACGCTGCTTATTACCTACGAAGAGCCGGGCCTGCTCGGCTGCGCGACGCTGGCGAAGGAATTTGCGGCGGGGTGACGCGCGATCGGTGGCCCATCCTTTGTCGTCCCGGCCGAGCGCAGCGAGAGCCGGGACCAGTAATCACTGATCCCTCGGTGATTACTGGGTCCCCGCTATCCGGGTCCCCGCGAAAAATCGCCGGGGACACAGCCGCGCAGCGCGGATGGTCTCGTATCGGCGATTTTCGTGGGGTGCCCGGCGCGGCGACGACATCTTCGAGAGGCGAGTCCGTTAAACCAATCCCAATTCGGCGAAGGCGTTTTGGTGATGCGCGGCCGAATCCGGCGAAAAGCAGCAGAACACCGCGCGCGTGATGCCGCGCGGCGCATTGGCGATTTCCCCTGCTACCGTCCCGACCGCGACGCGCGCCGCGCGATCCACAGGGAAGCGATAGACGCCGGTCGAGATCGCGGGAAACGCGATCGACACAAGCCGATGTTCGGCGGCAAGCGAAAGCGCGGTGCGATAGCAGGAGGCGAGCAGATCATCCTCGCCTTTATTGCCGCCGCCCCAGACCGGCCCCACCGCGTGAATGACGTGCTTCGCCTTGAGCCGGTAACCGCGGGTGACCTTCGCCAAACCGGTCTCGCAGCCGCCCAGCGTGCGGCATTCCTCGAGCAGCTCGCGCCCGGCGGCGCGATGGATGGCGCCGTCGACGCCGCCGCCGCCGAGCAGCGTGCGGTTCGCCGCGTTGACGATGGCGTCCACGTCGAGCGTGGTGATGTCGGCGACGCAGATTTCGAGCCGGCTCGATCCGACTTCGGCGCTGATGAGAGGCGTGGCACTCGCTGCCATTGGCGGATTGTACTCTTCACGCCCATGATCTGTCATTCAGCGAGCGAAGCGAGCGAGAGCCGGAATCCAGTAGACACCGAACGTACTTTGTTCAGCGCCAGAGCGAAATGGCGCGGTCAGTGTTTACTGGGTCCCCGCTTTCGCGGGGACGACAGTAACATCACAGCTCCGCCAGCTCGGCTTCCGCGTGCGCGGAAATATCGATGGTGCTGCGCCGGCCGATGTCGTCGAAGTGCGCGTCCAGAAAGCGCCGGGTGGCGCGCTGAGCGAGCTTGCGCAGCGCCTCAAAATGTTCGTAGTCGCGGGCGAGCGTGCCGCGCGCGCCGGAACGCTCGCCCAGCTCATCCATAACGATCCGATGCAGCTTGAGGCGGCGAAACGCGCCGGGCCCGGTCCCGGGCGACAATCGGCCCTCATCGATCAGCCGGTTGACAAAGGCGATCCCGCGCAGCTCCGAGAGCAGCGGCGCGTTGAAATTGATTTCGCTGATGCGGCTCATGATCTCACGCGCGCGGGTCGGCACCTCGCGGCGCTCGCGCGGATTGATCTGCACCACCAGCACGTCCTCGGTCTCAGTCGCGCGGAGAAAGGGAACGAGGGCGGGATTTCCGCTGTAGCCGCCGTCCCAGTAAGGCACGCCATCGATCTGCACCGCCCGGAACAGCAGCGGCAGCGCGGCCGAAGCCATGATCACTTCGGGCGTGATCTCCTCGCGGGTGAAAATGCGCGGTTCGCCGGTGCGCACATCGGTGGCGGAAACAAAGATTGCGCGGCCCGTGTCGCGGCGCAGCACTTCGAAATCGACAAAGCGCTCGACCACCTCCTTGAGCGGATTGATATTGAGCGGGTTGACATCGTAGGGCGACAGCAAGCGCGTCAGCGGGCCGAACCATACGCCTCCGGTCGTCGCCAATGGGAACAGGCGCTCGACCACGGCGCGCTGGAGATCGGGCAGGTGCCCGTCGACGCTGACCGCCCGCCAGAAATCGGCGAGCCGCGCCCGCGCTTCATCCGCGCCACCGCGAATGAGCCCGTCGACCAGTACGACCGCATTCAAGGCCCCAGCCGAGGTGCCGGAAATCCCGTCGATGCGGATACGGCCGTCGGCGAGCAGCTGATCGAGCACGCCCCAGGTGAAGGCGCCGTGAGCGCCGCCCCCCTGCAGCGCCAGATTGACCGGCTTGCCGCGGGTTCGGCTTCCGCGCGAGGAGCCGCCGATGCGGCGGCGCCCGTGGCGCGGCACCATATGAGACAAGAAGTTTGCCAGGAGGAGTGGGAACATACGGGTGCGCAGGATTGCGGAGCAGAGCCGACCCGTTAATGTGGGGAGCGGATTGTTGCGTCGCAATATCGATTTATCGCAGTGCAGCAAGCGCGACTCTTGGGTCTATCGGCTGCGGCAATGCGGCCAAACGGGTAAGGTCCGCCTATGAGAATCCGACCCTCGCGCGAACCCGCCCGACGCGGCAGGCCGTCGGTCTTCCCTGCCCCCGGCCACGATCACGACCGCTGCTCGACCGATGCCATGGCGATCGCGGAATCCATCTGCAGCGAGCGCGGCCAGCGGCTCACGCCGATCCGCCGGCAAGTGCTGGCCGCGCTACTCGCCAGTCACAAGCCGCTCGGCGCCTACGAGATCATCGACCGTCTGGCGCCCCGAGGACTGCGGCCGGCGCCGATCACCGCCTATCGGGCGCTCGAGTTCCTGCGTGAGAACGGCCTTGTGCATCGCATCGAGAGCCGCAACGCGTTCGTCGCCTGCGTGCACAACCACGCCGCCGGCGCGCTGGTGGTGTTTCTCATCTGCGAGCGTTGCGGCACGGTCGGCGAAGCCTCGTCGAGCGAGGTCACAAGCACGCTGAGCTCCGCTGCGCGCGCTGCCGATTTCACGCCGAAGTCGCCGGTGATCGAGGTCACCGGTGTCTGCAGCCATTGCCGCAGGACAGAGGAGAGATGACGGAGGGCTTGCGTCCGCCCTCTGACTTCTGACATCTGTCCTCTGAAAGGGAACCCGACATGAGCGATGCCGGACCGCAAAAACGCCGCCGATCCGTCGCGGTCGACGTCGCCGGCGTAACCGTCGGCGGCGACGCTCCGGTCGTCGTCCAGTCGATGACCAACACTGATACCGCCGACGTCGAAGCGACGGCGCGGCAAGCGGCAGCGCTCGCGCGCGCCGGCTCCGAACTGGTGCGCGTCACGGTCGACCGCGACGAGGCGGCTGCCGCGGTGCCGCACATCAAGGAGCGGCTCACGCAAATGGGCGTTGCGGTGCCCATCGTCGGCGACTTTCATTACATCGGCCACAAGCTCCTTGCCGCGCATCCCGGCTGCGCCGAGGCGCTGGACAAATACCGTATCAATCCCGGCAATGTCGGCTTCAAGGAGAAAAAGGATCGCCAGTTCGGCGCGATCGTTGAAATGGCGATCAAGCACGGCAAACCAGTACGCATCGGCGCCAATTGGGGCTCGCTCGATCAGGAGCTATTGACGAAGCTCATGGACGAGAACGCGCGCGCACCCGAACCGCTCGATGCTCGCGCGGTGACGCGCGAAGCGATGGTGCAGTCGGCCTTGCTCTCGGCGCAACGGGCGGAAGAGATCGGGCTATCGCGCGATCGCATCATCCTTTCCGCCAAAGTCTCGGCGGTGCAGGACCTGATCGCGGTTTATCAGGAGCTCGCCCGGCGCTCCGACTATGCGCTGCATCTCGGGCTGACCGAGGCCGGCATGGGCTCGAAGGGCATCGTGGCATCGTCTGCGGCGCTCGGCGTTCTTTTGCAGCAAGGCATCGGCGACACCATTCGCATCTCGCTCACGCCCGAGCCCGGCGGCGACCGCACGCTCGAAGTCAAGGTGGCGCAGGAAATCCTGCAGACCATGGGCTTTCGCGTGTTCGTGCCGTTGGTTGCAGCCTGCCCGGGTTGCGGGCGCACCACCTCGACCACGTTCCAGGAGCTGGCCGGCGACATCCAGAGCTTCATTCACAAATCGATGCCGGACTGGAAGCGCCGCTATCCCGGCGTCGAGAATCTCAACGTCGCGGTGATGGGCTGCATCGTCAACGGACCCGGCGAATCCAAGCACGCCGACATCGGCATCTCGCTGCCCGGCACCGGCGAACAGCCGGCGGCGCCGGTGTTCATCGACGGCAAGAAGGCCGCGACCTTGCGCGGTCCCACCGTTGCCGCCGATTTCAAGCAGATGGTGATCGATTACATCGAGCGCCGCTTCGGCCACGGCAGCGCCGGCCGCACCGCGGCGGAGTAACGCGGCGCCAGCCGCTGAATTGACTCGTCATGCGCGGGCTTGACCCGCGCATCCACCATAAAAAATTTCTGATTTGAAGAGATCGATTGCCGGGTCGGCCCGGCAATGACGACGCGCAGCGCGCAGCTACGCGCCCGGGCGCGGGGCGCGGCCGAGTTCGGCGATCACGCAGATGATCGTGACCAGAAAACACAACAGCAGGATCTTTTCCATGAACACGTCCACCAGCGGTATTTCCAGCTTCGGCGAACTTAAAACGCGATCGTGACATCGCGAGTTCCGCTCGGTGGCAATCTCGCGGCAAACCGGCGCATAAAATTTGCATAAGGAACCGAAGAGGTACGGGAGCGCCGATCAATTCCGCCAAACCCGGAACGCCGGGGCCAGGCGTTAACCGGTGGTTAACTTTCGGCCTCAGGTCCGGCAACAGAAGTTGTGACGGTCACTGCTTCGCAGCGCGAGTGTCTGCCGCAAGGGACTTTCAGGATGACTACCGATCGGTTGCTGTCCGCGTAATTTCCGGTTTCTGAAGCTGCACGGCCCGGCTCGGCTTGCCGTTCTCGACGCTCATTACCACGAGGTACCGGCGCTTATCGCCGGTCGGCGCCGCCGGATCGACGATCTGGCGAATCGGACCGACTGCATTGACGACCGCGGCGCCGGCCGGGTTGGTCATGAATTGAGCAACCGGTTCGATCTCCCCCGTCCCGTCCGCATTGGAAGTCAGCGCGAGTACATAAGGCTTTTTCGGATCGAGACCGGCGACCGCGGCTTGCAGCACCTGCGTGAGACCTTGGTCGAACAACGAAACCGTCGTGGCACTCGCGCTGCCGGGCGCAGCCAGTGCCAAATGTATCGCGGCGCCGGCGAGGCCGAGCGGTTGCAAATTCTCCGCTCCCGCCGTCGGCGCTGGAACAGCTTCCGGCACGTAGACCAGCGCCTGCGCCGCTTGCCCGTTCGGGATCGTCGCAATGACCTGGTTGGCCGATGTATCGATGGCGGTCACCGCATCGCCGTTCTCGATTCCGACATAGACACGCGTCCCGTCTCCGGAGGGCCAGATTCCATGCGGCAGGTCGCCGACCGAAATGGTCGCCACTTGCTCCAAATTATCGGTTCGAAAGGCCTTCACTTGGTTCAGGCCACCGATCGTGACATAGGCGAATTGTCCGCGCGGCGTGCGCGCGAAGTTGACATGATTGGTGATCGGTCCGGCGTCGAAGACGCGAAGCACCTGGAACGGCGGCTTGGCGGAGAAAACCATGACGCTGCCGACGTCTTTCAAAGTAAGCCAGACCTGCTCCCCATCCGGGGAAGCGGCGATGTTGGGACAGAACGGCGAGACCTGGCTCACACGTCCCACGATCTGATGGGTCTTCGTGCTCACCACGACGGTTTCCGGCGTGAAGCTCGAACAAATGTATCCGTAGGCTCCATCAGGCGAGAAGATCGTCATGCCGGGCCCGTTCGGGACCTGAATGCGCATTTTCTCCGCGTAACTCGCGGCGTCGAGGACAGCGACGTAATCCTCGCCGCGCACCGTGACCCAGACCTCTCTGCCGTCCTGCGTGAAGAAAGCCTCATGCGGGGATCGCCCGACATAAGTCGTATGTTTGACCCGATTGGTGGCGGTATCCACGAATGTCACCGAGTTCGAGGCGATCGAAACGACGACCAGTGTCTTGCGGTCGGGCGAGAAGCCGAGCCCATGGACCAGGACTTGACCCTTGTAGAGCGGCGACAAGTTCATGGGTTGGGGATCGCCCAGGCGGATGACGCCGAGATTCTTGTTGGTTGAAGGATCAACCACCGAAACGGTGTTGGAGAATTGCTCGGCCGCGTAGACGCGATCTCTCCCACTGATGGGAAAATCGGGAGCGGACGCGGCGAACGGTGCCTGTCCCGCATAGGCTGGGGCGCCAGCGAGCAGCAGTACCATAGAGAGGTACAGAGGGCGGCGGTTCATGGTCGTCTCCTCATCGGTCGGAATCGCGCGTGGCCGATGCCGCTCCGGGCGGCGTCGCAAGCAGCATGCGCATGTAGGCAATCTCTTGCCCCTGCTCGACGATGATCGATTGGGCGAGGCGCTTGAGCTTTTCGTCGCGCCCGTACTTCAACTGGAGCAGTGCCATGTCGATCGCACCCTGATGATGCGGGATCATCATCCGCATGAAGTCACGATCGATGTCGCCGCTCGCCGCAATCTCCATGGCGGCGTGCATACGCCCGCCCACCTCGGCCACTTCCGAGTAGAACGTTGGTTCGGCAACATTGGACGAGCTTGTGCAAAGGGGCGCGCCGCCCAGATGCGTTTCCGCTCCCTCGGCCGGAGAGCCCGCCGCGGCCGAAGCAACCGCGGGTCCGATAACACCGCCTATGCAAACATTGCCGGCCCAACCCAGGACTTCCCGTCTGCTGCGAACCTGTCTGTCCTGGCCCATGGATTTCTCCCGACTGGTTCGCCTGCCGTATCGAGCAAAATGGCGAGCACCTTTCTGGAAATGAGCATCTTCATCTCACATTGTTGGAAGCGCAATGCATCCTCCGGCATTAAGATACCAGAAGGTAACAGCTGGACGAACTAACGCTTGGCCAACTCTGCTGTCGGTTGGCCTCAATGGCTGCGATCTAGGCAGGCTGGTGATTGGGCTCGCCGCTGCTCGCCGGGCAATCTTTGGATATTTGCCGGCGCGCGCGCCGCGTGAGGCGATCGAGATAGAGGAACACCACTGGCGTCGTGTAGAGCGTCAGCAATTGGCTCAAGGCGAGACCACCGACGATGGCATAGCCGAGCGGCTGGCGAATCTCCGAGCCGGTCCCGGTGCCGATCATCAGCGGAACGGCGCCGAGCAGCGCCGCGAGCGTGGTCATGAGGATAGGCCGGAAGCGCTTCAGGCAGGCCTGGTAGATCGCTTCTTCCGGAGGGAGGCCCTCGTTGCGCTCGGCGTGAATCGCAAAGTCCACCATCATGATGCCGTTCTTCTTGACGATGCCGATCAGCAGGATGATGCCGACGATGGCGATCACGCTCAAATCGAAGTTGAAAGCCATGAGCAGGAGCAGCGCGCCGATTCCCGCTGACGGCAAGGTCGATAAGATGGTGATTGGATGGACCAGGCTCTCGTAGAGAATACCGAGAACGAGATAGATCACCACCAGCGCGGCAAGGATCAGGATCGGCTTCGACGACAAGGATGCCTGGAAACCCGCCGCGTTGCCCTGGAAGCTGGTCGCCAAGGAGAGCGGCTTGCCGAGTTGCTTTTCCACTTGCTGGATCGACGCCACCGCTTGCCCGAGCGAAGTCCCCGGCATGAGGTTGAACGAGATCGTCACCGACGGGAACTGGCCCTGATGGTTGACCACCAGCGGCGCCACCTTAACGGTGCTGGTGACGAGGGTGCGCAACGGCACCTGCTGGCCGCTCGATGAGCTCACGTACAGCTCGTCGAGGGCTCCCGGGCCGAACTGGAACTGCGGCAAAACCTCGAGCACGACGTGGTACTGATTGAGCGTCGTGTACATCGTCGAAACGATGCGTTGGCCGAACGCGTCGTTGAGGACGTTGTCGATCGTCCCGGGCGTTATCCCGTAGCTCGAAGCGACGTCGCGGTTGATCGTGATGTCGAGCAGCGGACCCGCGTTGAGCTGATCGGTGGCGACATCGGTGATGCCCGGCAACGTCTTGATCTTTTCCACGAAAGGCCCTGCCCAGCGGCTGAGCTCGCCCGGATCGACGTCCGCCAATGTGTACTGATACTGGGTCTTGGCGACCCGGCCGCCGACGGTGATGTCCTGCGCCGCCTGCATGTAGAGCGAAATGCCCTGGATCTTGGCGAGCCGGTTGGAAAGCCGTCGGATCACCTGATCCGCGCTTGCATCGCGCTGTTCCTTGGGCTTGAGCGAAATGAAGACACGGCCGGTGTTGAGCGTGAAATTGCCGCCGCCGGCGCCGATCGCCGCGGCGACCGAATCGACCGCGGGGTCCTCCAGCACGGCGTTGATCACCGCCTGCTGCCGCTCGGACATGGCCTGAAAGGAAATGTCCTGCGCGGCTTCGGAGAAGCCGATGATCAAGCCGGTGTCCTGCTGGGGAAAGAACCCCTTCGGCATCACCACATAAAGACTCAGCGTGAGGGCGATCGTGCCGAGCATCACCATGAGCGTTGCGAAACGGTGCTGCAGCACGATCTTGAGTCCAGCCTCGTACAGATTGAGCAGACCGTCGAAGGCGCTTTCGAACAGGCGGTAGATGCGTCCGTGCTGCCGCCCGCCTTCCGACTTGAGCAGGCGCGCGCACATCATCGGCGTGAGCGTCAGCGAGATGAGCAACGAGAGAACCAGCGCCACGCTCACCGCGACGGCAAATTCGCGGAACAGCAGTCCGATGTAGCCGCTCATCAGGAACAGCGGAATGAACACCGCGATGAGCGAGAGCGTAATCGATACGATGGTGAAGCCGATCTCGCGGGCGCTCTGGATTGCCGCCGCCATGGGCGAAAGGCCTTCTTCCAGATGGCGCACCGTGTTCTCAATGACCACCACAGCGTCGTCGACGACAAAGCCGGTCGCGATCGTCAGCGCCATCAAGGAGAGATTGTCGAGGCTGTAGCCCAGCTCGTACAGCACCGCGAACGTGCCGATCAGCGACAGCGGCACGGTGACGGCGGGAATGACCGTGGCCCAGAAGCTGCGCAGAAAGAGAAAGATCACCATCACCACCAGCGCGACCGAGAGCAGCAGCGTGAACTGCACGTCCTTGACGGAAGCGCGGATGGTCGCGGTGCGATCGGAAACCACATCGACCTTGATCGCCGGCGGAATCGAAGCCTGCAGCACCGGCAGCATCGCTTTGACGCGATCGACAGTCTGGATGACGTTGGCGCCGGGCTGACGCTGGATGATCAGGATGATAGCTGGCTTTTTGTTGTACCACGCGGCGAGCCGGTTGTTCTCCGGCCCGTCGATCGCTTTGCCGATATCCTTCACGCGCACCGGCGAGCCGTTGCGATAGGCGAGGATCAAATCGTCATAGGCGCTCGGATTGAGCAGCTGATCGTTGGTGTTGAGCGTGTAGCTCTGGCGGGGGCTGTTGAGCGTGCCTTTCGGCAGGTACACGTTGGCCTGACTGATCACGCTGCGCACGTCTTCCAGACTGATGCCGCGCGCGGCGAGCGCCTGCGGATCGACCTGAACGCGGACCGCGGGCTTCTGCTGGCCGCCGATGCCGACCAGACCCACGCCGGAGATCTGCGAGATCTTCTGCATCAGGATGTTTTCCGCGTAGGCGTCGACCTTGGTGATCGGCAAGCTGTCCGAGGTGAGCGCAAGCACGAGCACCGGCGTGTCGGCCGGGTTCACTTTGCGGATCGTCGGCGGGTACGGCATGTTGAGCGGCAGCTGCGCGCTCGCTGCGTTGATGGCGGAGAGCGTGTCTGAAACCGCTCCGTCGATAGCCCGGCTCAAGTCGAACTGCAGGGTGATCTGGGTGTAGCCGAGCGCGCTCGACGAGGTCATCTGGGTGAGGCCGGGGAGTTCGCCGAACTGCGTTTCGAGCGGCGTTGCCACCGTCGCCGCCATGGTCTGCGGATCGGTGCCCGGCAACTGCGCCGTGACCTGCACGGTCGGAAAGTTCACGTTCGGCAGCGCCGCGATCGGCAGCAGTGGATAAGCCACCAGGCCGCCCAGCAGCAGCCCCACCATGAGCAGCGCGGTTGCGATCGGGCGCGCAATGAATGGTGCGGAAATATTCATGGGATCGGCGTCTGCTGCGCGTTCTGCGCAGCAAACTCCTCCGCCGCTTTGCCATGCAGGATGTTCACACGGGCGCCGGGCTCAAGCTTGTATTGGCCGTCGACCACGACCTGCTCGTCCGCCGTGAGACCTTGATCGATCAGCGCTTGCCCGCCGCTCACCTCTGCCACGACGACCGGCCGCGCTGCGACGGTATTGTCCGGATTGATCACGTAGACGTAGGCGCCTTGCTGACCCTGCTGCACCGCCGACGCCGCGACCGTCAATCCGTTCTGGCGCGTGTCGAGCAGCAGCCACGCATTGATGAGTTCTCCCGGCCAGAGCCGATGCGCCGTGTTGGGAAAGTCCGCCTTGAGCCGGATCGTACCGGTCGTCTGCAGGATTTCATTGTCGATGAGGGTGAGCTTGCCTTCATCGAGCTTGATCGTGTTGTCCTGGCTATAGGCCAGCACGGTGAGGGGCCCCTTCGCCAGCTGCTGCTGAATCTGCGGCAGAGTCGTCTGCGGTAGCGTGAAAATCGCCGAGATCGGCTCGAGCTGGGTCACCACGACCAGCCCGTTCGGGTCCGTGGGATTGATGATGTTGCCCACGTCGACCTGTCGGATGCCGGTGACGCCATTGATCGGCGAGGTCAGCCGCGTGTAGCCGAGCTGGACGTTGGCAGCTTCGATCAGCGCCTCGTCCGCTTTGATCGCGCTCTGCAGTTGCGCAACTTGTGCCGTCTGAGTCTCGACCAGTTGCGGCGTTGCCCAGCCTTTCTGGCCGAGTTGGCTGTAACGATCAAGATTGGCCTGGGCATTCTTGAGCTGAGCCGCGTCACGATCGCGCGTGGCGGTCACCTGGTCGAGCTGCGCCTGATAGGGTCGCGGGTCGATCTGCGCAAGCAGGTCGCCGGCGTGGACGGTTTGCCCTTCGCTGAAGGCAATCTTGGTGATCTGCCCCTGGATCTGGCTGCGCACGATGACGGTGTTGTAGGCGATCACGGTGCCGACGCCGCGCAGATAAATCGGTACATCATGCTGAGCGACCGTTCCGGCGACGACCGGCACGCTTGCTGGTGCCGCCGCAGTCGAAGGTGCTTTTCCCTTCGACGGCTGCGTCAGCGCGAGAACCCCCCCGATCGCCGCGATGGCAACGAGCAACGCGCCGGAAATCACGATCTTGCGTCGCATGTGCATCTCCCCGGTAGCGTCCGTGTCAGCAGCCAGTGGTCGTGCCGATTACAGTTGTCGAGCAGGGCATGCCGGATGTTGCAGACGGCATGGATGGATTGGTGAGCAGCGTTGAAGACGGCACCGATGGATTGAGGGATGGAATTTGCGGCTGCGGACTCACGCCGCCGACGCCCAGCTCCGTCGAGCCCATGGGGATGCCGACGCGACCCGCGGCGGAAGGAGCGGCCATTCCGGTCGGCGACGAGGCGGAGGCCGCAGGACTGGAAAGACCGGTCGTGACGCTCGCGCACGTGCCCGAGGCCGTTCCCATCGTGCCGCCGCCGTCGAAAAGATTCACAGAGCCCGGCATGGTGGGCGTCGACGCTCCGGGATTCGTGCCGGAGATATTTCCGGCCGCCGAATTCACGCCGGAACATGTCGCAATGCTGCCCGTCGGGGCCAGTCCGAGCGGCGATATTCCCGACGTCGTCGGGCTCACTCCAATCGACCCCAACTCGGTGCTGCCCAGCGGAATTCCGGTGCCAGGTATCGGGAGCGCCGGTCCGATCCCAAGCGGCGAGGTGATGCCAAGCGGAGATGGCGCGCTGCCGCTGAGCTGGGCCGACGCACAACCGCTGCCTAATATCAGCAGCGCCAGCGCGGTCATCGCCAAACGTGTCATCGTGTTCTCCTCGTTTTGTTCTGCGCCCGTGCGATCGACCTGCAGGTAGGGAGAAGCGGGCAACGCGTTTTGTGATTCCTGCTCTTCCTTGCGCATTCCTGCCGCGGACGTGCGCTGGCTCTCGGCGCAGAACATAGGGGCGCGCCGACATGCTGGAAATGCATTCTCTTCATTGCTACATGTCCAAGGCGAATTTGACCGCTTGAGGAGCTGTTCCCGTGGCGAGGGCGAGCCCGAAATTGGGCGCCGTGGACCTCAATCTCCTGGCTGTTTTCGACGCGGTGATGCAGGAGCGAAGCGTCACCCGCGCCGGGACGCGCCTCGGCCTCAGTCAGCCGGCGATGAGTCATGCGCTGGCGCGACTGCGTCACATGCTCAAGGACGAATTGTTCGTCCGCAGTCCCAAAGGGATGATCCCGACGCCGCGCGCCGAGCAGCTTGCCGGGCCGGTTCGAGCAGCTCTCGAGGATTTCAGCAGGCGCTTGAACCGACCGAGTTCGAGCCTGCCACCGCAACGCAAACGTTTCGCATTGCGGTCGACAATTACTCGGCGGTGGTCTTGGTGGGCGCTGTGGTCGCAAAGGTCATCAAGATTGCACCTCATGTGACCTTGGATTTTCGCCCGAGCGGCACGCTCGACATCCCGGATATGCTCGATCGGGCTGCCATCGACCTGGCGATCGGCTCCTTCAGCGAACAGGGCGAGCGCTTCTCGCGCCAGCAGTTGTTGCGAGACGAATTCGTCGCGCTCCTGCGCAAAAATCACCCGGCGGCGAGCACGCGCGAACTGTCGATCGAGGCGTTTGCGGCGCTGCCTCAGCTTGAAATCTCATCGGTGCTCCATGCCACCGATTTCATCGACAAGGTCCTCGACCGACGCAAGCTGAAGCGGCGGATCGCGTTGCGCGCTCCGTTCCTGTCTGCCGTGCGGATTTTGGCTGCCTCGGAAACGGTTGCGGTTTTTCCCAGGCGCATCGCGGAGGAACTGGTGCGTTATCGCCCGCTCACGATGCGGCCGCTTTGGCATTCATCGCCGATCATCGAGACGGCGATGATCTGGCCGCGCCGATTGGACGATCAACCGGCGCATCGCTGGCTACGAAATACCATCGCTGCAGTCGCTAGCGGCCTTCCTGTCCAATAAGCTCCGCTGCGGGCCGCAGGGGCGCCGAAAAAAGCGAGAGCTCAGGCAAAGACCCGCGCCTTCATCTGCGCGCGGCCGCTATCTTGTATTCTCAATGCAGCATTGTACGTCCTGCATGATGCGGGCTCCGCAAGCTTCCGGTCGCACGCAGATTTGAACGCGCGCGACCGCCGGCTGGCGCGAATGCGATGTGCATTTGAACGGCAGCTCTGCCACTTATCCTACCGGAGGATGCCCGCACAGGAGGGAAACCGGATCGTCAAGATCAGGAGACCCCACCATGAGCGAATTGCCTACCAGATCGACGGACGCCGGCTTATCGGTCGCTCCATTGCTCGCGCCGAACGTCGGACGTCGTCAGCTTCCGGAACACAACCAAAGCCAAACGGATGCGGCTTTGCCGGTCGTCCAATTCGCTCCGGCGGACGTGCCGCGTCGTCACCTCGCGCAGTGGAACGGAATCAAGGCGGACGCGGTCGAAATCGTCAGCCGTGAGCCCTACGAGTACCGGTTCAGGGCATCGCATCACCTGCTGATCATGTCCGAACACGCCCGGCGCGATGATGGCGAGACGCTGATCGAGGGATTGCCGAAGTCGCGCTTGCGCGAATTCAGCCACAAGCTCAGCCTGGTTCCTGCCGGCCACCAATTTTTCGGCTGGATCAAACCGCAAACTTCGGTGCGCGTCACTTATTTCTACATCGACCCGCGCGCACCGCTGCTCGATCCTGAGCTGCGCTTTGCTGAAACCGAGTTCAAGCCGCGCCTGTTCTTCTTCGACAATGACCTTTGGGAAACCGCGGCCAAGCTCAAGGCGCTGTCGGAGAATTCGAAACCCGGGGAACGGCAATATGCCGAGGCGCTCAGCATGGTGCTCGGGCATGAGCTGCTGCGTCTCAACAACGGCGTCGTCGCCGCACATCAGAACATTCGCGGCGGGCTTGCCGCCTGGCAGGAGAAGCGCATTGCCGAATACATCAACCAGCATCTGCTCGAAGATACTTCGCTCAGAACATTGGCCGAGGTCGCGCGGCTAAGCCCCTACCATTTCGTGCGCGCGTTCAAGCAATCGTTCGGGCTGCCGCCGCATCGCTATCTCAGCAAGCTGCGCATGGACCAGGCCAAATCGCTGCTGGCCGATCCCGACATCTCGGTAACGCAGATCGGCGTCAATCTCGGCTTCAGCGAAACAAGTTCTTTCACCACCGCGTTCCGCAAGCACACCGGATTCACGCCGACGGCCTATCGGCGAAGCCTCCAGTAACGGCGAAGAAGCGCCGGGTCCCGGTCTTGCCATTGGACCGCCCGAGATGCTCGCGCGCGGCTGCACCACGCATGCGCGCGGACTTGGCGCAACGAGCTTACCAACCAGTTGCTGAGTAGACTGACGATAATCACGCCGAACGGAACGTACATTGTCCCAAAGATGAGGAAGAACATGGCAACTGATTCTCCACACGCGCGTTGACGGCTGCGATTAAGCGGCCGGCGACCCCAACCTTCCAAAGCGCAGGTATGGACGATCAGCGAAAGTCGTTTGTTCAAAATTGCTTTCGCAAGCGCCGGTATTGCCGGAGATGACGCAATCGGATGGACGCAG
>Ga0306926_10000162_pt1 | contig 54342 bp, 51 predicted proteins | sample flu12Cox44000178_FD_203759 | JGI IMG/M metagenome (GOLD analysis project Ga0306926, IMG submission 203759) | Lab enrichment of tropical soil microbial communities from Luquillo Experimental Forest, Puerto Rico - flux8day.12C.oxic.44.000.178 (v2)... | ecosystem: Environmental > Terrestrial >... | reverse complement strand
TGTGGTGCGACTTTTGAACCCGGTTTGGCGTAGGGGATGCCGTCTATGATCACCTGGTCATCTGGCGTCAGGCCCGACCGGATGACGCGCAAGCCGCCGCGGATGTCGCCGATCTCGACTTGTTTGGGCGCGACAGTGCCGTCCGCCGAGACAGTCATGACGAGGTGCTGGGACTGATCGGGAAGGACTGCCGCATCCGGCACCAGCAGGGTCGGAGTTGCGGCACCAACAACCAGCCTCACGCGGGCGAACTCGCCAGGTGTCAGGAAGAGCTCGGGATTCGGAACCGTCGCTCGCGCATGGATCGTGCCGCTCGAACGGTCGAGCACATTGTCCACGAAGTCGAGCGTGCCTCGCCTTGTGAATTTAGTCTCGTCGCTGAGCGCGAGTTCGACCTTATCGGCAAGAATCCCGTTCTGCCGTGCACGGTCCCGAGAAAACGTCAGGAAATCGGACTCGCTCATATCAAAGTCAAAGTAGATCGGATCGAGCGAGACGAGGGTGGCGAGCAATGTCGTCGGGCTGGTCGCGTAACGGCTGCCGGCAATCAGGTTGCCCACGGAAACGAGATGCGTGCCAATGCGCCCGGTGAAGGGGGCGGTGATGCGGCAATGGTCAAGGTCGAACTGAGCGTCGCGGATCTGTGCCTTGACATCATCAACGGAAGCCTGCGCGGCCTGCAGGTCGGCCCTGCGCTGGTCGACGGCTTGCATCGTGCCGAAATCGGTGCGCTTCAGTTCCTGGGCGCGCCAAAGCTCAGGCTTGGCAAGCTCAAACCGTGCTGACGCGCTCTCGAGCTGCGCAGTGGCTTGGGCCAGCCTGATTTCATAGGGACGCGGGTCAATCGTGAAGAGGAGATCGCCTTGATGGACGATGTCCCCATCCTTGAAGTGTATTCCCGTGAGCGTGCCGCCCACCTGAGCGCGGAGCTCAACCTGGTCGACGGCAGAAAATTGACCAAGGAAGCCCAGTCTCGAATCAAGCTCGCGCACGAGCGGCTTGCTCACCACTACTTGCGGAAGTGCTTGTGGGGCAGCCTGAATGGCAGCATCGCTTTCGCGATACGAATAGGCCAGCCAGGCAAGGCCGGCGGCTGCGATTGCCGTCCCCGCACCAAGCCACAGTCTGGCTCGGGACCGTCGGCCAGCGCGCTGGGCTTGCGTTCTGACCCCCGGCCAATCGGCAGCTTCGTTCACGTTGTAACCTCTCAGATCTTCGAAACCGCTCGCCTGCTCTTCGAGGCCGACTGAATTGCAATCGCGCCGGCTCGGCCGACACCAGGCCAAAGAGACGACGGATCGCATTCGTACGCCCTCTGATTGCCCGATAGATGACGATCGACATGTAAATCGTCAAGGAGTTTTCGATGGCTCGGGCGGGACGGACGCTAGAAATCCATTATGATCAGAGCGCTAAATCAGAAGCGTGGAGAGCTGGACGGAAGCTGGCTTCGGACGAAGAAGACGAAGAACGAGACCGCCGGTGACTTAACTGGGCCACGCCAGTGGTATCCCAACCCTAGCGACAACCCCAGCCAGCGTCCCAGGTCCACGTCCGGTTTCGGCGCAAAGGCGTCATCTGACGTGTTGCAGTGGATCGTCGGCTCGCCACCCGACACGGCCGGTTTCCGAGGCCGCTGGCAGGGTCTCTTAAGGGAGCACAACCGGCCGAATTGTCAGTGCGTGCGCAATTGTGCCGGGTAGGCCAGAGCGCGAGCGCGAAAACCGAGCACGACGACGAGTCACAGCGCGGCGAGTGCGCGGATACTTGATCCGGCGTCGCGGCAGCGCCCGCCCCCGTTCGCGACTTTGCCCCGCCGGATTGAACCTATGCCGCCACGGCGCCGACCACGGAACGCCTGACGAGGACCACCTTCTGCGCCGTGCGGCCGAGAAAATGGTAGCCGGATCCGCCCTCGGCGAGCATGTCGAGAAAGGCATCCGGATCGGTGATCCGCACCGTGCCCAAAATATCGGCGCCGCGGCGCAGGAAGGCGTCGGGCAGCACGCTGACTGTCGGGCCGACCATCGTCACCCGCGCCGCCGGTTTGGCGAGGGCCAACAGTTCCTCGAGCGTGTCGTTGATGAGAGTGGTGCCGGTGATCAGCAGCACATCCGCTTCGGGCACCACGGTGGCCGCCTGCTCGGCGGGGCGAAAGAACGGCAGCTCGTCGGGCTTTAGGGTAGCGGGGTCCTGCTCGAGCACGAGATAAGGCTGCCGGCGGCGCTTGAGCTCGCGTAGGAACGGCACAAAGGCCCCGACCACGATGACGGTCTCGCCGGGGCGGATCTCGGTCGCGTCGAAGGCGTCGATGCCGAAGCGAAGCTCGGTCTCGGGATGGGGGCGGCGGCGCCAGCAGGTATCGGCGAGCGCGTTCATCGCGGCGATGCCGACCGCCCGGCGAATGCCGTTGTCACCGAGCGCTTCGCGCGCGAGGTCGAAGGCCGGGCGGCCGCGCAATTTGCCGGGAAACGGCATCGCCATCGCCGAGCTCGGGCAGCACACCGCCTCGGGGATCGTCTTGATCGGCGTCGCGCAGGCCCCGGCAATTCCATTGCTGAGCTCGACCCCGGTGAAAAACAGGCCGACCACCGCCCGCTCGACGGTAATGCCGTCGAGCTCGGGACCCAGGATCTCGCGGATTGTGCCGAGGGTCTCGTGCAGGATCGGCGTCGCCTCGCTGTGCATCGTTTCGCTCTCCCGAGGTAAAGGGCGCTCAAGGCTGGTCCGCCTCATAAACGTCGATTTCCTGTCTTATGGTGCTCCTTGCATCCGGTTTTATCGCATTTTGACGGACGGAGAGATGGGTTTCCTTCTGGTTCTTTTTTGGTGCTCGGCCGCGCTATTTAATTCCCGGTTCGGCGCATTTAATTCCCGGTTCGGCCGAAAAATTTCCCGTTTCGGGCGGCTACGGGAATTGGCTCGCAAGAGATTGATTTGGCTCACCGTTTTCGGCTCCGAGGGGATGGAGAACCGGGAAAATCGAAAAAATTCCCGTATCCACGGGAAAAACCGGGAATGCTTGGCTATCCGAGCGGCGGGCGCCGTTCGGGCTGCGTCGTCTCGAAGACGTGGGCGGCACGCAGCACCCGGTCATCGGCGTAGAGCGGCCCGACGATCTGGAGGCCAATCGGCAGCCCGGTGCGCGTCAGGCCGCAAGGGATGCTCGCCGCGGGCTGGCGCGTCATGTTGAACGGATAGCTGAACGGCGACCAGTCGATCCAGTGCCGCTCTGTCGCGGGCTCGTTGAGATCTTGCCCGACCGGCAAGGCCGGTATCGGCATCATCGGCGTCAGTAGCAGATCGTATTTCCGGTGGAAGGCCGCCATCTGCTGGCCGAGCGAGGTGCGGACGAGATCGGCGCCGAGATAGTCGACGGCGCTGATCCGCTCGCCCTCCGCCGCTGTCGCAACCAGACCGGGGTCGATCAGCGCCTTTCGCTCCGAGGGGAATGCGGCAAGGAGCTTGGCGGCGCCGGCCGCCCATAACGTTAAGAGCGCGTCGCGCGGTGAGGCGAAGATCGCGTCGACCTCCTCGACGATCGCCCCCAAAGCCTCGAATCGCCCTGCCGCGTCGAGGGTCGAAGCGGCAATCTCGGGGCCGACCTTGGCGTAGCCGAGGGTCGGGCTATAGGCGATCCGCCAGCCGCGCACGCCGCCCTCGAGGCCATCGAGATATTCGCTGTCGACAGGCGGCAAAGCATAGGGATCGCGGTCGTCGGGGCCCGAGAGCACGGTCAGCATCAGCGCCGCATCCGCCACGGTTCGGGCGATCGGCCCGACATGCGACAAGAGGCCCATCGGTGAGGACGGATACGCCGGCACGCGGCCAAAACTCGGCTTCAGCCCGAAAACGCCGGTAAAGGCGCTCGGGATGCGGATCGATCCCGCGCCGTCGCTGCCGACATGCAAGGGCCCGATCCCGGCGGCGCAAGCAGCCGCCGCGCCGGCGCTACTGCCGCCCGGAGTGCGCGAGAGATCCCAGGGATTTCGGGTGATCCCGGTCAACGGGCTGTCGCCCAAAGCCTTCCAGCCGAATTCGGGTGTCGTCGTCTTGCCGAGGATGATGGCGCCTGCCTCGCGCGATCGCGCTGTCGCTGGTGCGTCTTCAGACCAATCCTGATCGGGGTCGACGAGCCGCGACCCGCGCAGGGTCGGGAAGCCACGCATCAAAAGGAGATCCTTGATCGTCACCGGCACACCATCGAGCCGTCCGACCACCTCTCCACGCTGCCAGCGCTCCTCGGACTCGCGCGCGGCCGCCAGCGCGCCTTCGCGGTCGACGATGCAGAAGGCATTGATCCTCGGTTGCAGCGCGTCGAGTCGATCGAGAAGGAATCGGGCCACCTCGACTGGCGATAGCGCACGCTTACGATAGAGCTGGAGCAGCGACACCGCCGAGGCATAAGCGACATCGTCTTCGCCTGTCATCACCCCTCCTTCGGTCACGACTATCGGCCAATCACTGCTCGACCGCAATGATGTGCCCTTGCTTGGCATGGTTTTCGCTTACCGGATTGCGTATGCTCGAAGGAATAACAAAAGGACCAGCAGGGAAGGCATGAGCTTTTTTGCCAGGATGTTCCGATCGGCAACTGCAGCGATAGCGCTGGGCTTGTATTTCACGTCGGCACCCGCCTGGGCACAATCCGCGCCAAAGACCTTGCGCTTTATCCCGCAGGCGGATCTGAGAAGCATCGACCCGATCTGGACGACAGCCTATGTCACGCGCAATTTCGGTTATCTGGTCTTCGACACGCTGTTTGGACTCGACAAGGATTTCAAGCCGCAGCCGCAAATGGTCGACCGCTGGACGGTCAGCGACAATAGATTGACTTACCGCTTCACTCTTCGCGACGGGCTCAAATGGCATGACGGCGAGCCGGTTCGCGCCGCCGACTGCGTAGCTTCACTCGAACGCTGGGGCAAGAGGGACACGCTCGGTCAAAAGCTGATGGAAGCCATCAGTGAGATGCGGGCTGTTGACGACAAGACGTTCACGATTGCGCTGAAATCATCGTTCCCTCTGATCCTCGACGCGCTCGGCAAGCTCTCGAGCAACGTGCCGTTCATGATGCCGGAGCGGCTAGCCAAGACCGACGCCTATCAACAGATCACAGAGGCGATCGGCTCCGGCCCGTTCAAATTCGTCAAGGAAGAATGGGTGCCCGGCAACAAGGCGGTGTTTGTCAAGAACCCCGACTATGTACCGCGTGAGGAGGCGCCGAGCTTCGCCTCCGGCGGCAAGGTGGCGAAGGTCGATCGGGTCGAGTGGCTCTACATCCCCGACACGACGACTGCCGCCGCTGCACTCAATGCCGGTGAAGCCGATTGGTACGAGCAGCCGCCGGCCGACCTCGTCCCAGTCTTCGCTGCCAACAAGGACATCACAGTCGCCACGGTCGATCCGCTCGGCAATCACGGCATCCTGCGCTTCAACCACATCCAGCCGCCATTCAAAAATTTGAGGCTGCGCGAGGCGGTGCTGAACCTCGTCGATCAGAAAGACTACATGGGCGCGGCGGCCGGGGATCCGAAATACTGGAAGACCTGCGCTGCCTTCTTTGGCTGCGGCACGCCGTTCGAAAGCAACGCCGGGGCCGACGCCTTGCTCAAGGGTCCGAACCTCGCCAAAGCAAAGGATCTGATCCACGAAGCCGGGTACAAGGGCGAGAAGATCGTGCTGCTCTCGGCCACCGACCAGCCGATTGTACACGGGCAGGCGTTGGTGACATTGGACGCGCTGCGCAAGGCCGGGCTCAATGTCGAATTGCAGGCGAACGACTGGGGCACCTTGATCACGCGGCGCGCGTCAAAGGAGCCGATCGATAAGGGCGGCTGGAGCATCTTCCATACCTGGACCTCGGCGCCAGATTTCTTCTCGCCGGCGGTTAACATCGCGCTCCGCGGCAATGGTGAGAAAGGGTGGTTCGGTTGGCCGACCGATCCGAAAATCGAGGAATTGATCGACGCCTGGTTCAAAGCGCCGGACCCTGCGACGCAGAAAAGGCTCGCCGCCGAGATCCAGGTGGAAGCCTACACCAACGACGTTCCCTATGTACCGACCGGCCAGTTCATCGTGCCGACCGCCTACCGCAAGAACCTCGACGGCATCATCGTGGCGCCGGTCGTGTTCCTGTGGAATGTCGAGAAGAAATGAGCAGCCGCCAATCCCGTCGCCCCCGCGGAAGCGGGGGCCCAGGGCGACCGCTGGGCCTTGAGGCTCTAGATTCCCGCTTTCGCGGGAATGACGAATTCAGGGTATAGCCTCGTGTTCACCTACATCGTCAGGCGTATCCTCGCGACCATCCCGGTGATGGCGGTCGTTGCGCTGTTTGTCTTTGCTCTGCTGCATCTCAGCCCGGGTGACCCGGCGGTCATTATTGCCGGCGATACTGCGACGCTCGATGATATCGCCAGGATCCGCGCGAAACTCGGGCTCGACCAGCCGCTCTACATCCAGTTCGTGACCTGGGTGTGGGGTCTGCTGCATGGTGATCTCGGCATCTCGATCTTCACCAACCTGCCGGTCTCCAAGCTGATAGCACAGCGGGTAGAGCCCACGATCACTTTGACGATCTCGACGCTCATCGTCTCGATCCTCGGAGCGATCCCGATGGGGGTGGTGGCGGCGTGGAAGGCGGGCTCGTGGATCGATCGCGTCGTGATGGTCTTTGCAGTGCTGGGGTTTTCGGTGCCGGTCTTCGTGCTCGCCTATCTCTTGATCTATGTTTTCGCGATTTCGACCGATCTTTTGCCGGTCCAGGGCTTTGTCTCGATCGATGGCGGTTTGGGCCCATTCCTGTCGCATATCGTGATGCCGAGCCTCGCCCTCGGAATGATCTTTGCGGCACTGATCGCCCGCATGACGCGCGCCAGCATGCTCGACGTGCTCGCACAGGACTATATTCGCACCGCTCAGGCCAAAGGTTTGGCGCATGACAAGGTGCTGATCGGGCACGCGCTGAAGAACGCGGCGGTGCCGATCGTCACAATCATCGGCATCGGGGTCGCCGGGTTGATATCGGGCGTCGTCGTCACCGAGACGGTGTTTGCAATTCCCGGGCTCGGCCGGCTGACCGTCGACGCGATCCTGCGCCGCGACTACCCGATCATTCAGGGTATCATTTTAGTCTTCTCGGCAGCGTACGTGCTGGTCAATCTGCTCGTCGACCTCAGCTATACCCTGCTCGATCCACGGATCCGGTATTGACGCGATGACTGTAGCGCCGGCCGATTTCGCCCTTCGGGCTGCCCCGGCAACGCGCAGACGGGGCCTGCGCACCTACGTCAGGCGCCATCCGACGATCATCGTGGGCGGGGTCTTGCTCACGATGATGGCGTTGATGGCGATCTTTGCCCCTTATCTCGGCACGGTTGATCCGCAGGCACTGTCGCCGATCCGGCGGTTGCGCTGGCCTTCGGCGGAACATTGGTTCGGCACCGATATGCTCGGGCGCGACATCTACAGCCGCACCATCTACGGCGCCCGGGTGTCGTTGACCGTCGGGTTGAGCGTCGCCCTGCTTGCGAGCGCGCTCGGCCTTGTGATCGGCCTGATCACTGGTTTCAGCCGATGGACCGATGCAATCGTGATGCGGATCATGGACGGGCTGATGTCCATCCCCGCGATCCTGATCGCGATCGCATTGATGGCGTTGACCCGTGCCAGCCTCGAAAACGTCATTATCGCGATCACAGTCGCGGATGTGCCGCGCGTCACCCGCCTCGTCCGCGGCGTCGTGCTGACCTTGCGCGAGCTTCCCTTTGTGGAGGCCGCCCATGCCAGCGGCACCGGATTTTTCCGCATCCTTTGGCGGCACATCCTGCCGAACACTTTGCCGCCGCTCCTGGTGCAGGGCACCTTCGTCGCCGCCTCCGCAATGCTTGTCGAGGCGATCTTGTCCTTTCTCGGCGCCGGCACGCCGCCCAACATCCCGAGCTGGGGCAATATCATGGCAGAGGGGCGCAGCCTCTTCCAGGTCGCCTATTACATCGTCCTGTTCCCCGGAGCGTTCTTGTCGATCACTGTGCTCGCCATCAATCTACTCGGCGACGGCCTGCGCGACGCGCTCGATCCCCGCCTGGCGCGGCGCATGTGACGCATGCCTCAGACTCTCGCGGCTTACGTTCCGACCGTCCCGAAAGCGCCGGCGGCCAAAATCGAGCCGATCCTCGACATCGCCGATCTGCGCACCTGGTTTTTCACCCGCGACGGGGTCGTGCGCGCCGTCGACGGCGTCTCGTTTCATGTCATCCCCGGTGAGACCCTCGCCATCGTCGGAGAGAGCGGCTGCGGCAAGAGCGTCACCGCGCTGTCGATCCTTCGGCTGATCCCATCGCCGCCCGGGCGTATCGTTTCCGGCGCAATTCGCTTTGCCGGCCGCGACTTGCTCAGTTTGACCGAGTCGGAGATGCGCGATGTTCGCGGCAACGACATCTCGATGATCTTTCAGGAGCCGATGACGTCGCTGAACCCGGTGCTGACGATCGGCCGGCAAATCGCCGAAACCCTGACCCTGCACCAGGGCCTCGACCGCAACGCGGCGCTCGCCAAAGCGGTCGACATGCTCCGCCTCGTGCACATCCCCGAGGCGGAGCGCCGCATTACCGAATACCCGCACCAGCTGTCGGGCGGTATGCGCCAGCGGGTCATGATCGCGATGGCGCTCGCCTGCAACCCGAAGCTCCTGATCGCGGACGAGCCGACGACGGCGCTCGATGTGACGATCCAAGCGCAGATCCTCGATCTGATGCGCGAGCTCAAAGCAAAGATCGATGCCGCGATCGTGCTGATCACGCACGATCTCGGTGTCGTCGCCGAGATGGCGCAGCGGGTCGTCGTAATGTATGCCGGCCGCAAGGCCGAGGAGGCGCCGGTGGGTACTCTATTCCGCCGCCCGCTTCACCCATACACGAGGGGGCTGCTCGCCTCGGTGCCGCGGCTCGGCGCCTCGCTCGCGCGCGAACAAGCACCGCGGCTCGCGGAGATCCCCGGGACGGTGCCCTCGCTACGGGAGGCCATCCCGGGCTGCCCGTTCGAGACGCGCTGCACCTTTGCGACCGACATCTGCCGCCGCGAGATGCCGAGCTTCGACGAGAAGGAGCCCGGCCATTTCGCCGCCTGCTTCCATTCCGACCGGGTCGCGGCGGCATAGCCATGGGCCGGCCGCTCCTCTCGGTCCGCAGGCTGGTAAAGCATTTCCCGGTCAAGAAAGGGCTGCTGCAGCGCACCGTCGGGCAGGTGCATGCGGTCGACGGCATTTCCTTCGACATCGCCGAGGGCGAGACCTTGGGTCTCGTCGGCGAGAGCGGCTGCGGCAAGTCAACCGCCGGCAAGACGATCCTCAAACTGATCGACCCGACCGCCGGCGAGGTTCGTATCCGCGGCGAGCGTATCGACCAGCTGACTCGCGGCGAGATGCGGCCCTACCGCCGCCAATTGCAGGTCGTCTTCCAGGACCCCTATTCTTCGCTCAACCCGCGCCTCAGGATCCGCGACATAATCGGCGAACCGCTCGTCAATTACGGCGTCTCCGGCGGCCGCGAGCTGACGGAACGCGTTGCCGAACTCGCTCTCAAGGTGGGCTTGCGCGCCGAAGCGCTCGACCGCTACCCGCACGAATTCTCGGGCGGCCAGCGCCAGCGGATCGGCATTGCCCGCGCGCTGGCATTGCATCCGAGCCTCATCATCTGCGACGAGCCGGTCTCGGCGCTCGACGTCTCGGTTCAGGCGCAAGTAATCAATCTACTGGGCGATTTGCAGCGCGAGTTCGATCTCTCCTACCTGTTTGTCGCGCACGACCTCGCGGTGGTCGAGCACATCAGCCACCGTATCGCCGTCATGTATTTGGGCAAGATCGTCGAGATCGCCGACAAGCGCGCCCTCTTCACCCGCCCACAGCACCCCTATACCGAGGCGCTGCTATCGGCCGTCCCGGTCCCCGACCCCGAGGCGGCAAAGACGCGGATCATCCTGAAGGGTGATGTGCCGAGCCCGATCAACCCGCCCTCGGGCTGCCGCTTCCACACGCGCTGCCCCTACGCCTTCGAGCGCTGCTCGACAGAGGAGCCGGAAATGCGCGAAGTCCTCCCGGGCCACAGCGTCGCCTGCCACTTGCGCGAACCCCAGCCTGCCGCTTTCCAGGAAGCCGCCGCGATTCCCGTGTGAAGCAACATTCCCGGTTTTTCCCGTTGAACCGGGAATTTTTTCGATTGTTCCCGGAAAGCGCCGATCCGGCACCGAAAATGGCGTGGGAAATCAATCCGTTGCAGGTGAATTCCCGTAGCGGGGCTAACCGGGAATTTATGCCGGCCTAATCGGGAATTTAATCCGCCGAACCGGGAATTATTCTCGTCTCCGAGACGACCGCGCACCACGAGAAAACGACAAACAGACCCATCCCTTTGTCCCACCGAAATCCGAGAAAACGCAATCTTACCAAGGAAGTTGGCCTTTTGTGCGGCGGATTGGCCGCACGGCGCGGAGCGCGGACCGAAAGAATAGGCAGAATGCCGCAGCAGAGAAATCTCGGGACGCGCCTGTTGAACGCGAGTTAAATCGCAAGAAACGGGTAGCCGCATACTTGGTGACGGTGTGACTAATGGCCTGCGGGCAATATTGAGTGCAGCGGACACCAGCGAAGGAATTGATCATGTCGAAGGAACAGGAAAACAAAGCCGTCGTAGGCCGTTGGTTCAAAGAGTTCTGGGGCAATCCGTGGAATCCCAGGGTGGTCGACGAACTGGCTACGCCCGACATCCTCTTGCAATATTCGCTGCATGCGCAGCGCCGCGGCCGCGAGGACGTAAAGAAGTTCATGACAGGCTTTCGTGAGGCGTTCCCGGATCTTAACTTCTGGGGCGCGGCGGACCTCATCGCCGAAGGTGATTACGTGGTCGGCCGCTGGGACGGCGGTGGCACGCACACGGGGCCCGCCTTTAGCGACTTTCTAATCGGTTCGCTCCCAGCGGCTAGCGGCCGGAAGATGCGGTTCACCGGAACGACCGTGCTGCGTGTCGAAAACGGCAGGATTGCGGAGGAAATCGGCCTGGACGATGGCGTAACCGCGCTTCAGCAGCTCGGCCTCATCCGAGCCGTGTGATCGAAGAGCCGAGATCATTCGCGCCATCATCGCCTAGGCCAAAGAGCGGTTCTCGCTCAGGGTTCGACCAGATAATGACGATGTAATTACCTCTGTTTGAGCCCAAACCGATCTAATTCGTGGCCGCCAAGACGGCTCGTTGCGTCGCAGTCGCACATCGCTGAGGATAAGAACGTTCATTAACGATTTCCCATAATTTGCGGTTGCTGTCCGATTAGCTTCATCAGCGCACTCCTGCGCCCCCCAGCATTTTCGAACATCTTTATGCTCAGCCGGCACGGCGCCGGTCGCGCGTTTTGAAAGAGAACCGTCGATAAAGGGTCCTGTTCACGCGGTGCTAACCCCGCACCGCGCAACTGGAGACCGACGGGTCTTGCGTTGCCTTACGTTTAATTCGCGGTTGCGGCGTACTGTGCTTCCTGTTGGCGGACGTCGCGCTGTCGCACGCTACTCTGGCTCTCAGCTTGACGCTTCTGATAGGCGGCGAACTCCATGAACAGCGCTTCTCTTTGTCGCGGGTCGAGCAATCCAGCACTCTTCGGCGTATCGCTCAGTCGTTTCCGATATGCGGTGAATTCGGTGAACAGGGCATCGCGTTCCGGTGGACTCAGCGCTGCCACTTCATGAGGTGTGGCGCTCTCGTTAAGGGCTTTGCGGATCGGATGATCGGTATCGAGCCCGGCCTTCCTGATCCATTCTTGGGCGGCCGCGAACCGCGTCCAGCCAGGCACCGGGGCGGCGAGATTGATCTCGCGCCACTTTGGATGATAAGGCGGCGATTGCAACTCGGGCAGGCGATCAAAAAAGCCGCGCACAAATAGCGCTACCTTGCGGTAACGCTCGGTGCCGGCAGGCCAATTATACACCGCCAATACATTTCCCACTGCAACAGTAGAAACCGGCGCACTCTTGTCTATCAATTCGGGATAGTCATCGGACCGCAAGGCCGCGGGTGTGTAAGTTTCGCGCAGTTCATCGGTCGGCGGAATCGGTAGAAAATGTAGATTTTCATCGGACCTGACGTTCTTAAACCAACGATCGGGCTTACTCACAACGCAGACCAGAGCCGAGATTTCTCCCCGTCTCAATTTCTCAAGGGCGACTGGCTGAGGAAAACTCGTTGCCTCGACGGAAACCCCCAGCGCCCCGAATATGGCTTGGGCAGTCGTGTGGGTTCCGCTGTCCGCCATTCCGAAATTCACTTTCTTGGATGCCAGCTCCTCGACCGAATTGATTTCTTTCCCTGCCAGAATATGGACCTCCTCATCGTAGAGTTTGGTTATGTATTGGAGATAGTTCTCGATGCCTGGAAAGGGCGGATCCCGCCTCAACGCGGCGAGCACGTCAGATTGGACGATCCCGATATCGATGCCCCGGGCAAAGACGATATCGCTAACGTTGCGAAAGGCGCCTTGGCCGACGATTAGGAGAGGCCGCAGCTGCCCCTCATTGGTCTCAAGGCTGATCGCAAGGTCGGTCGCCTTCCCGAGATCGGTGGTATCCATGCTGCCCGATATGACGCCGACGAGCCCGGCATTTACCTTGTCTCGCATTACATGACGGATCCGCGCGCCTTCAACTGCGGCATGGTGGGATTCTGCCTTGTGGGAAGATACGGCGGCCGGATCGGAGTGGTGCCCTGACGATCTCTGCTCGGGCGTCTGTGCGGCAACGGGAGATGTTGCTAGGGCAACGGCGCCGAAAACGGCTAAAAGAGATCGCCTCATCATCTGTCCCCTGAAATATCGGCCTCACCGGTACAAACAGTGCAAACCCCTGGTTGTTCCGCAGAATTTCAGTGACGTGTTTGTGACGTGACAGGATGTGTGCGATAGTTGCAATAATAGACTTAGATTCGCGTTCAAGTGATACAACCGGTAGATATTCGCGCGGGTGCGTCGAGTATGGTAGGATGCGGCAGCTTCGGATATCGCAAGACTCGTTATGCACTGCGCTTCGACCCCCCAGATTACGCGGCGGCGCTTGATGCGCACCGCACTCGCCGCTGGCTCGTTCACGTTCGCCTTTGGCCTTCGCACTGGGTTTTCCGAAACGACGGGCCCGTTTTCACTGCCGCCGCTGCCGTATGCCGAGGACGCGCTCGCCCCGGTGATTTCTACTACGACAATTGGCTTTCATTACGGCAAGCATCACAAGGCCTATGTTGATAATCTCAACAAGGCCGTCGAGGGTACCGAGTTGAAAGGCAAATCCCTTGAGGACGTCGTCAAAGCAGCGTTTGGTGATCGTCGGCAGGCCGCGATTTACAATAATGCCGCGCAGGCGTGGAACCATACGTTCTACTGGAACAGTATGCAGCCAAATGGCGGTGGACCGCCCACTGGTGTCATCGCCGACCGGGTTAAGGATTCGTTCGGAGACTACACCAGATTTCGGCAAGAATTCGCCACCGCGGCAATAACCCAGTTGGGCAGTGGCTGGATTTGGCTGGCGCAGGGTCCCGGAAAGAAGCTCGTGATACTAAAGACGGCGAACGTCGATACGCCGATCGTCCGAGGAACAACCTGCCTCTTAACCTGCGACGTTTGGGAGCACGCCTATTATCTGGATTACCAGAACAAGCGCCTGGATTACGTCAATGCCTGGCTCGATAAGCTGACGAATTGGGAGTTTGCCTCGCAACGGCTCGCAAGTTAGTCATTCACGGGTGCCGGATCACCCAACACACAGCCGGTGGTATAGCGGTGCAGACCAAGACCTCGCCCGAGAGAAACCCTTGCTAGGGCGGGTATCCCTCGATCGCGCTGAATGATCGGCAGATGAAATTGTAGAACTCGCGCTCGCGCGCATTGATCGAGGTGACAAGCCTGATCGCGCTTTTGAACTCGGCGAGGTAGACTGCACACATTGCCGGATCGTTAGCATTCAGTCGACCCAGTGCGCCCGGTCGGAATGACAATCGTCTTGCGAGGAATTCCGTGAACGCATGCGAACGCTCCGATGGCCCGAGCACAACGTTCTCCCGCCGAGAGAAGGCGAGAGCCGAATACAAGAACTCCTCTTCCGAGGACGTCTCGAGTGATTGTCGGTTAGCGGTTCCGAAAGTGATCAATTGCAGACGCGCTTCGAGCCGCCCGAGATCCGTCGCAAGGTAATCGGCTAGCTGCGTCTCCCGCATCGCCTTTGCCGATGCCGTGAAGGTTGCGAGATCTTCTGTTTCCCGGCGGGAATGCATGACCCCAGAAAGAAAACGCTGCGTCGGTTGGCGCACCATGCCGATCACCCAATCCTCTTCAGACAAAGACTGCAGCACCACAGACGGCGAAAAATGCAAGCCGATCAGATCATAATCTTCGAGTGTTGGCGGATTACTCAGATAAGCTTGAATATTCGGAAAATAGACATGCGAGGGGAATGCCCTCGTCAGCGATGCCCACATCGAGGTACCGCCGGTCTTCGGTACGTGAACATAAATGATTTTCGATCGGCGCTTGCGCAGGGCTGCCGAATGAAGAAATCGCATGAGCGGCCGACAGTGAACGATGGCCGCGGTGCGCCGAACATCTCCTTTGATTTTTTCCGTACGGCTGAAAACTACGAAGACTTCGTTCGCGAAGATCCACTGCCATTGATCGGCGATTCTGCGAAGCTTGGCCTTCGGCAGGCTTGTAAATAGGCCCTTATGGAGGACGAGGACTGTACAATCTTTGGTGTCGATCAGGTCGCGGTAAAGAATTAGGGCACATGGAAAGGTTGGCCAGTCGCCGCACGGGGCCAGGACCACGTCCCCACCATGCAGGAGCGGGTATAGCAAGTTATAAACGGCCTGCCACAGGCGATCTTTCATTTGGTCTCCGGCGCAGCGGGATGACGGAGTAGAGGGCGCTGTGACAGGGCGGATGTCGCGCTGCCGGGCGGAAAGGTTCAGCTGAAACCGTGATTCGGCGCCTCGATCGATTTCATCCCCGAATCCGATTGCGGCAAGGGTGCAACTCGCGTTAGCCGCTGGTGATAAATCTCGGCTCGGCGGCCAGTCCGCCTGCGCTCAGCGGCCTTGGCAGGCGATCCGGACGAAGGTGGTGAGGATTCGAAAACCTGCTTTCAGAGTCCCGCGAAAGGTCCCGGCGACCTTCGACTTGCCGGCGAGGCGGCGGCCATGCGGCACCGGCAGTTCGAGTATCCGCAGCCCGAGGCGCGCCGCCCGCATCTGCATTTCGAGATTCCAGCCATAGGTCATCTCGCGCATGTCGAGGCGATCGAGCGCGTCGGCGCGGATCGCCCGGAAGGCGCACATGTCGGTATAGCGGACGCCATAGGCGAGGCCGATTGCCGCCCCGATGGCTCGGCCGGCCAGCACCTGATGGACTCCCATACTCTGTTTCTCCCGCACTCCGCGGTTGCGCGAGCCGATCACGAAATCAAATTTGTCCTCGAGAATCGGCTGCGTCAGTCTCGGGATCGCATCGGGCCGGTCGCCACCGTCGCCATCGAGAAAAACAAGGATCTTCGCGCCGCCGGAAACTGCTGCAGCGGCGCCCCTGGCGCACGCCCGTCCATAGCCGCGTTCTCTCTCTACGAGCACAGTAGCTCCGGCGGCCCCAGCCTCTGCGACCGTTCCGTCGCGGCTGCCGCCATCGACAACGATGACTTCGTCAACCCAGTCGCGCGGTATCGCCGCCAGGACTAGGCCGATCGCCCCCTCTTCATCGAGAACGGGGATGATCGCGGCGGTGTGCGCTCGCTGCCTTTCCGTTCACAGGCTCCAGCGAACGCCGCAGGAGGCGCAGGCCGCAGGTGGCGTCTCGCTCAACAGCGCGCGGCGAAATTCTTGGTAGCGCGGCCCGTTCCAGATCTGCCGCAAGCTTTCCTGTGTTGCATCGCCGAGGGTAAACCCGTCATATCCGCGCACCGAGAACGGCGCAATACAGCATGGGATCGCCCGTCCGTGGGCGGTGAAATACATCAATGACCAGGGCCGCCGGCATAGCGACCAGGGCTGACTCTCGGTCCCCCGCCTCAGGCTCGTGCCAGGCTCGGTGGCACCCGAGGCGTTAAAGCGGACTCCTAGCGCTTCGGCGAGTGCGGCGGCCTGCTCGAGTCGAATTGCCTCATCGCCCTCGAGCGTTTCGAACAAGGCAGATCCAGCGCGTGCAAGTCCTTGGCCCTCTGGCGTGAAGACGAGACGCTGGAGATAAATCTCGGTGACACCGATCTCGTGCGCCAGCCGGACGAAATCCGATAATTGACCGATCGTCTCCTTGAGCCCGGTCAGCCACAACGAGACCAGCGGCCGGTCGATGCCTTCGAGGCGCTGGAACCTGGTAAAGGCATGAACATTGCGGACAATTCTCGCGAACATGTCCTTGCCGCGTACTGCGAGAAAACCGCGCGGCTCCGCGGCGTCGAGTGAGACACGCAACTCGTCCAGACCAGCGGCGATCAGTTCTCGGCCCTTGCGCTCCGTCAGCAAGGTGCCGTTGGTGTTGAACAAGACATAGGTGCCGCGATCCTTGAGATAGCGCACCATACGGGGGAGCGCTTTGACCATCATCGGCTCACCCACTCCGTGCAATACGACGCGGTCGATGCGCGGAAACTGGTCGACGATATGGGTGAAGAGCTTCCAGCTCATGTCGCCGGGCGGCTCAAGGTCCTCGAAGGTGCGGGGGCAGGTCTCGCACAGTAGATTGCAGCGATTGGTGGTTTCGAGATAGAGGCAGACTGGCTCCTGCTCGGCAATGGCGCCGCGTTCGTCGCCGACGGCTTCGAAATAGCGCCGCGGGTCGGGTTTAGAATGCGCGATCGATGCCATGCTGTGCTCCCGACCTCACGGCGAAGAAGGATCGCCAAGCCAAATCTATGGCCGCCAATATGACAAAACCGCCATAGATCGTGAACCCCGTCCAGAACCGCATCGTGCCGGTCTCTGCGTCCCAATAGAGAAGGACGGCCGAAAGGGTCATCCACCACGCCGGCCACCAAGGGGCGACGGTCAACAGCGCGACCAACCAAACGAAATACCAAGCATAGTGGGGCGACGCGAAAAACGTGGCCGCGGTGCCCAATGCCATCGCCCAAGGCAGGCTGCGGTCCGGGTCTGCCGGTCGATACAAGGCTCCAATCGCCAAACCCGCCATGACGGTTATTGCGAAACCGAGAAAGGCGGGAAGCGGTATTGCGATCGCGCGCCGTAGGTTGTCGAGAACCCAGAAGCCGCTTCCGGAAGCGAAGTTCTCTTCGACGACATAGACCGGCAGAAAGCCAATGACACGAGAGCCCACCCCGATATAGGGCAGGTAAGCGGCGATGACGACGGCGATAAAAGCAGCCGGCCATCGCCAATCGCCGCGATTTGACATCCTGGGACGCCACAGCGCCGGGGCCAGAACCACAGGGAAGAATTTGACCAAGGTCGCGGCCGCAAGCACCGCGCCCGACCAGATACGGCGTCCCGTGACGGCTGCCACCAGCGCTAGTCCGACAAACGCCACTATTGCCGCGTCGATGTGACCCGAGCCGGCGATTTCCCAAGCCGGCAACGGGTGCCAAGCGTAGAGCAGTATGTGCCCTCTCGGCCGGCCAGCCGCTTGCAGTAGAAAGACCAGCGCACCAATCCCGATAGTCTCAACGGCCACCAGGACCAGCTTCACCGCCAGCGCCGTCTCGCCAAAGCGGCTCGCCAGCAGAAACAGCATCTGCGCGACCGGGGGATAGATCGTCGGAGCATAATTGTTCCGGTTGATGTTCGGAAAGATGGCTTCGTCCCGCAGCGGAGCAAGTTGCGGATCGGTCGGAATATAACGGTAGGGGTTGATCCCGGCGGCCTGCACGCGCCCGTCCCAGATGTAGCGATTGATGTCGTCCGACAGAAAAACCGGCGCGGCGAGTGCAAGCAGGCGCAGTAGCACCGCCGTTCCCAGGATCAGCGTCAATATTGGCTGCTGAGCGGGACGGCGCATGATGACAGTAGCGGCCGCCGCCCAGATCGCTCCTTGCAGCAGCAAGATGGCGACGAAAGCAGTTAGGTTACGGTCGCGTTGAGCGGCAAGCCCAGCCACTTGGCCCACCAGCAATAATCCGGCAGGCAGCAGCAACAGATTGGGGCGAGCCCACTGCGCCCTCATCCTAGCTCGGACCTGCCAACGGAGCGGCGTGTCGGAGGGCGCTGGTTCGGTCGAAGAGGCGCGCGATGCCGCCATTCTTGACCGCCAGTCTGTTGAGAAAAGCGGCTGTCGTTGGTGCCCGATAGCCGTCGCGATAGGGGATCGCCGCATCCCAGCTCATGCAAACCTCGCTGGCGAGCAGTGCCAGTGTCTCGCCATCATCGATGTCGTACCACTCGGGCAGCGCCGCGGTCGCGAGCCCAATTTCGCCGGCACGGACAAGTGTCTGGCGATAGACCTGTTCCGTGCTCCAGTCGATCTCCTCAAACAGCCGCCGGTGAAACTGCTTCAATCCGATCAGATAATAGCCGCCGTCGGCAGAAGGCCCGAGGACGACGCGATCACCAGGCTCCTGTAACCGGCGCACCGCCTCCACGAGAATCGCGGTCGGCAAGGTCGGGCTGTCGGCGTTGATCAGGCACACCGACCGATAACCCGCTGCCAATAGATCCTGCGCCGCGTGGAAGAGGCTGCGGCCGATTGTCGGTTCTTTGGGCGGCAGCAGCTTGAACCCGTCGGGGAGCAGGTCGTGGAAGAAGCGCTCGCAGCCGAGTGGATCATAGGCGGCAAAACCTTGGATCCGCACTTGTGTCGCTGCGGCCATGACGTTGGCGGCGACATCCGTCAGGCAGCAGGTGTTGAGCTCGGCGGCTTCTTCGTATGTGAGCGGCGGGACGAGGCGTGTCTTGACCGTTCCGGGCACCGAGGCTTTGGCCATGATCGCGATCGCGCATAGTTGGTTTGCCGGCTGTGCTGCCGAGCAGGGCGCCGACAAGGAGGCGTGCGCCTTAATCGATGTAATCGGGCTCGCTGCGGTCGAGCAGGCGCTTCAACGCGGCGAAATGGTGTTCACAGGCGGGTTTGCCCTGGTAGGTCGAAGGGGCGGCGTATTGGCGCAGAGTGTGTTCGACGACGACCGGCGGCACCTGCTTGAGCGGGCGCCCCGTCCACATCGCGTAGAGCTGCACCTGACAGGCGCGCTCGAGGTAATAGAGCCGGTCATAAGCCTCGGCGACGGTTTCCCCGACCACCAGCACACCGTGATTGGCCATGAACAGCACCTTGTTTTTGGGCCCGAGCACCACAGCCAGCCTTTCGCCCTCGGCCGGGTCGAGGGCAAGCCCGGTATATTCGTCGTCGTAGGCCGTGCAGTCGAGAAGGCCGATTTCGGTTTGCCCGATTGCCTTGATGTGCGGCTCCTCGAGGCGCGTCAGAGCGCTGGCGAACGGCATGTGCGTATGCAGCACGCAAGCAGCGCTCGGAAGCAGCCGGTGGATCGGCGCGTGGATGCAGAAGGCCGAGCGCTCGACATCGCCGATGCCGCGCAACAGACGGCCGTCGTAACCGACCTCTATCAAACAGCTGGCGGTGACCTCCGACCAGTGCAGACCAAACGGGATTTGCAGGTATCGGTCATGCATGTCTGGGACGGCGAGAGTGAAGTGATTGAAGATGCCTTCGCTGAAACCCTGCCGATCTGCGAGACGGTGCGCCGCGGCGAGATCGATGCGCGCCTGCCACGCTGCGGCCTTTGATATGAAATTGTCTGCCTGCGCCGAAACCAGTCCCATAACGGCTCCCTAGTAAGGAGCCGTCAAAGTAGGCCGCGGTCTGCGCGCAGTGCAAGCGTACCGATGTTAAATGGCAGGTACGGCGAAATAGGCCTCGACCGCCCGCACCAGGCCGCGGGCCAATTTCTGCTGGTAGGCGCGCCGCTCGAGCAAGCGTTCTTCTTGCAGGTTCGACAGGCAACCGAGTTCGACGAGAACCGACGGGATATCCGGTGCGGTCAAAACGGCGAAGTCCGCGGAGCGCTGCGGGTGATCGAGCAGCACGACCTCGCGCGCCAGCTGGTCGATGACCTTGCGGGCGAGTGCAATTGATGAGTTGTCGGCCTGCCGGCGCGCGAGATCCATTAAGACGTTCCCGACTTCGCGCGGCTGGCGAGCCAGGTTGATCCCGCCGACCAGATCGGCCCGATTCTCGCTGATTGCGAGCGCCGCGGCTTCCCGATCCGAGGCCTGAGCCGATAAGGTGAAGACCGACAATCCGCGCAGTGCGCTATCCGGCAGCGCATCTGCATGGATCGACAGGAAGAGATCCGCCTTCCAGGCGCGGGCGCGAGCCACCCGCTCCCGCAGCGGAATAAATTCGTCGACGCTGCGGGTCAGTACCACGCGGTAGCGGCGCGTCGCCGCGAGCTCACGGGCGAACTGCCAAGCCGTGGGCAGGACAATGTCCTTTTCATAGACCCCACTCGGGCTGATCGCGCCGGGGTCGACTCCGCCGTGCCCGGGATCGATAACGACGGTCGGCGCACGCAGTACCGGCGCCGCCCCTCTCGCTGCCGGCTGCGCTACAGCCCCTTCGCACATCCATCCGACTGCGGCGCTAAAAGCCAACAGACGCAGTACTCTGCGCCTGCGGTGATCCAACCCCCGCATGCCCCACCCCCCGATGGCGGTTTCTCGCCAAGCGAGCCGATTTTTATCTAACGCAAGAATGAATTTTTCACCACCCGTGGTGGTTCACGCCCCTCTTCGTGAGCGTTGAGGCTTTACCGCGCGCCGATGTTGACGTAGGGGGCGCGGCACCCATATAAGCCCGCTCTCTGTTTTCGCGGCGAGCCTCATGGCCACTCATAAATCAGCGGAAAAGCGCATTCGTCAGACCGCCAAACGCACGGCGATCAATCGGGCCCGGACCAGCCGGGTACGCACATTCGTCAAGAAGGTCGAGACGGCGATCGCGACGGGTGACAAGGAGGCGGCGCGCACTGCATTCCAGCTGGCGCAGCCCGAGCTGCATCGGGCGAGTACCAAGGGCGTTCTCCACAAAAATACGGTTTCACGCAAGCTGTCTCGCCTCGCGGCGCGTATCAACGCGCTCTGACGCGTGAATCGCATAGTGGAGGCGCGGCAGAATGCCGCACCGGAGGCCGTCGCTCGCTTTCGCAAGCAGCACAATGCTCCGACCCTTCGCGAGGGAAAAATTCCCGAGCGTTCCGTTTTCAGTCCCATTGCCACTAAACCGACACATTGGTAAGGTGAATAAATAACCGCGGCCAAATTTACGTAAATGCCGTGTAAATGTTGGCCTGCGTCAAGAAAACGTCAACTACTTGACACAGTGCTGACTGTAAAATGATGGGTGGGGAGGTCGCTTCTTCCCATGTAGAGTAGTATTGCAGAGCCAGGTCTGGCGCGTCTGCAGGGCTAAGATTTGCCCCGTTAGCAAGTAGGAGTGCTGCCATCTATCTGAGGGGGATCGAGGGGTGACGGAAGCGGTGCAAAGAAACGGTGCCGACCGTATGGCAATTGCCCGGGAAGGCGAATGGATGCGGGTTTTGGGTCAACTCAAGGCGGAGGTTGGCGAAGACGCTTACCGTAATTGGCTTCGGCCGATGAATTTGGATCGTGTCGACGAGGGACGGGTAGTCATCGTCGCTCCCACACGCTTTTTGCGCGACTGGGTGATCACCCACTACGCAGATCGGCTTCTCGTGCTGTGGCAAGCCGAAAACGAACAGGTCACTCGCGTGTCTGTCGTCGTGGCAGCATCCGCGAAACCCACCGCGAGCGATGATGGGGCGGGCCCGGACAATCACGTGGAACCCTCTCCGCCAGGGCCATCTCCCACTGATCTCGCCCCGTCCCTCGAAATTGGCGACGAAAGGGCGCAACTCTTGGCGTTGGACCATCGGTTCGTCTTCGAGAATTTCGTCGTCGGAAAGCCCAACGAGCTCGCCCACGCCGCTGCCCGACGAGTCGCCGAGGCCTGCGTCAGCCCGGTTCACACGGTACCGTTCAACCCTCTCTTCCTGTACGGCGGCGTGGGGCTCGGCAAGACGCATTTGATGCATGCTGTGGCTTGGCACGTCCGCAAGCACGCCTGTGATCGCAAGGTCATTTATCTGTCGGCCGAAAAGTTCATGTATCAATTCATCCGGGCGTTGCGCTTCAAGTCGACGATGGATTTCAAGCAACAATTCCGCTCGGTTGATCTGTTGATGATCGACGACGTCCAATTCATCAGCGGCAAGGAATCGACGCAGGAAGAGTTCTTCCACACCTTCAATGCATTGGTCGACGAAAACCGGCAAATCGTGATCTCGGCCGACAAATCGCCCTCCGACCTCGAGGGAATGGAGGAACGGATGCGATCCCGTCTCGGCTGGGGGTTGGTCGCCGATCTGCACCCGACCACATACGAGCTGAGATTGGGTATTTTGCAGTCGAAGGCCGAGCAGACCGGTCTCCCGATACCATCCAAGGTGATGGAGTTTCTTGCCCACAAGATCACCTCCAATGTCCGAGAACTCGAGGGAGGGCTGAATCGGATCGCGGCCCATGCGCAGCTGGTCGGCCGCGATATCACCCTCGAAAGCGCCCAGGAGGTGCTTCACGATTTGCTCCGCTCGAACGAGCGACGCGTGACGATCGACGAGATCCAGAGAAAAGTAGCGGAGCATTTTAACATCCGGTTGGGCGAGATGACCTCCGACCGGAGGGCTCGCGCCGTCGCTCGCCCCCGCCAGGTGGCGATGTATCTCGCCAAGCAGCTCACGACGCGGTCGCTGCCGGAAATCGGAAGGAAATTTGGCGGTCGCGATCACACCACCGTCATGCATGCGGTCCGTAAGATCGAAGAGCTGAAAGGCACCGATCCGGCGCTTGCCGAGGATGTCGAACTGTTGCGCCGCATGTTGCAACGCTAAACGCCCATAGTGAGTCCGCCCTGGAAGCGGAGTGCGTAGGTCGGCGCTGGTTTGTGCTATGCTTTTGTCCCGTCCGCCTGGGATAAGACGACGGGGGCATTGACCAGGCCTCCGGGTCAAACCGGAGGACCGGCCGGTGCCGGTCCGCACAACTCTAGTGTAGCAACATGAAACTGACGATCGAACGGGCGGCCTTCCTCAAAGCGTTGAGCCACGCACAAAGCCTCGTCGAACGACGGACGACGATTCCGATATTGTCCAACGTCCTGTTGCGGGCCGAGGCCAGCAAATTAGCGTTGAGCGCGACCGATATGGATTTGGAAATCGTCGAGCGGGTAGGGGGACAGATCGCGCGAGAGGGCCGAACAACCGCACCGGCGCACACCCTCTACGATATCGTACGCAAGCTGCGAGAGGGAGCTCAGATCGAGATCGAGGCGAGCAGCGAACGCAACACGATGGTGCTTCGCTCCGGCCGCTCGACCTTCACCCTCGCCTGTCTGCCGCCAGAGGACTACCCACTCATGGCAGGGGGCGAACTGCCCTACAACTTTACCCTATCGGCGGCAGAGCTCCGGACGATGATCGACCGGACCCGATTCGCAATTTCCACGGAGGAGACTCGATATTACTTGAACGGCATCTATCTCCATGTCACCAAGGCCGACGAAGTGCCGGTGATCCGTGCCGTAGCAACCGACGGGCATCGGCTCGCACGGATGGAGATGGTCCTGCCCGAGGGTGCCGCCGGCATGCCGGGTGTCATCGTCCCGCGCAAGACGGTTCTGGAACTCAGAAAGCTCGTCGATGAAAGCGATGACGAGGTCCAAATCGGCCTGAGCGACACAAAGATCCGCGCAACCATCGGCGAGGCGACGCTGACCTCCAAACTGATCGACGGCACCTTCCCCGATTATGACCGGGTGATCCCGACCAACAACGACAAGATTCTCGAGGTGGATTGTGAATCCTTTGCCGAGGCAGTGGACCGAGTCTCGACGATCTCGACCGAAAAGAGCCGGGCGGTCAAATTGGCGCTCGAGAGCGGCAGTCTCGTGATCTCGGCGACCAGCCCGGAGAATGGGACCGCCGTCGAGGAGCTCGAGGTGCGATATGTCGCCAGCCCACTCGAGATCGGTTTCAATTCCCGATATCTTCTGGACATTACCGAACAGATCGATGGCGAAGGCGCGCAGTTCGTCATGTCGGATGCCGGCTCGCCGACAATCGTGCGCGATAGCACCGACGCAAGCGCCCTCTATGTGCTGATGCCGATGCGGGTGTGACACCACATTCGGCGCTCCCTTCCCGCCGCACGGAGCGGGAGGAAATGGAGGGGAGCGAGCTTACCGGTGGGCGGCGTTGAAGCGGGCGAGGGCCTCCGGACCGGGACAGAGTTCGTCCTCGCCGAGGCTGTTGAGCGGCGTCTCGACTGTTTCAAGGAAGTCGTGCATGTCGCCCGCATCGGGCTCGACAAACAACAGACCAGTGACGATCTCGCCGGCCGCGTGCTGCTGTTGCAGGTAAGTCAATGACGAGATCCGGTCGCAGGGATCATAGTCGGCGGCGACCTTCCTGAGCCGCAAGATCGAGCCGTCGTGCTGGATCACGGTTTCCACCGTACCCGGAGCGTAATCGGCAATGATCTCGTCGCGGCCGACGATCACGTCGAGATAGTTGACCGCCTCGTTATGAGCACGGACGTAATCGAAGCTCTTTGTCGATTCCGGATTGTTGTTGAACGCAACGCAAGGCGAGATCACGTCGATGAACGCGGCTCCCTGATGCTCGATCGCCGCCTTGATCAGCGGCACCAGCTGCGTTTTGTCGCCCGAGAAGCTGCGCGCGACAAAGGAGGCGCCGAGCTGCAGGGCGAGGGCGACGAGGTCGATCGGAGAATCGGTATTGACGGCGCCGCGCCGGGCTTTCGAGCCCTTGTCGGCGGTCGCCGAGAACTGGCCCTTGGTGAGCCCGTAGACCCCGTTGTTCTCGACGATGTAGACCATGTTGACGGCGCGCCGGATGCAATGCGCGAACTGGCCGAGCCCGATCGAAGCCGAATCGCCATCGCCCGAGACGCCGAGATAAATCAGCTCACGATTGGCGAGGTTGGCGCCTGTCAACACCGAAGGCATGCGCCCGTGCACGCTGTTGAACCCGTGCGACTTGCCGAGAAAATAGGTCGGCGTCTTCGAGGAGCAGCCGATCCCGGAAAGCTTGGCGATGCGATGCGGCGGGAGGCTCAGCTCGAAGCAGGCCTGGATGATCGCGGCGCTGATCGAATCATGGCCGCACCCGGCGCACAAGGTCGACACTGCTCCTTCATAATCGCGCCGCGTATAGCCGAGCGAGTTCGTCGGAAGCTTCGGATGATGCAGCCGCGGTTTGGCAATGTAGGTCATCGGGTCCTCATAGCGCTTACGGCAGCGCCTTTTTGAGCGGGGCGAGAGTAACAACAGAGAGCATGTCGGCAATCGCCTTGACGATAAAGCGCGCGGTGATCGGCGTGCCGTCGTAATGCAAGATCGGCACGAGCCGCGCCGGGTCGATGTCGCCCTCGGCGATGAGCAAGGTGCGCAGCTGCGCGTCACGGTTCTGCTCGACGACAAAGACGCGGTCATGCGCGGCAATGAAATCGAGGATGTCGTCGTGGAACGGGAAGCCGCGGATGCGCATCGTGTCGAGATGGATGCCGCGCTCTTCGAGGGCTTCGAGCGCCTCGGTCATCGCGGCCGCGGTCGAGCCGAAATAGAGCGCGCCAAAGCGCGTCTCCTCCTGTGCCGCGCGCTTGACGGGGCGCGGCACTAGCCGCTTGGCGGTCTCGAATTTGTGCAAGAGCCGTTGCATGTTGTCGACGTAGTCCGGACCCTCTTCGGAATAACGCGCATAACGGTCCTTGCTGGTGCCGCGGGTAAAAAAGGCGCCGCGCGTCGGATGGGTTCCGGGATAGGTGCGATAAGGGATGCCGTCACCGTCGACATCGAGGTAGCGGCCAAACTCGACACCCTCTTCGAGCATCTCGGCGGTCATCACCTTGCCGCGGTCATACCGCCGGCTCTCATCCCACTCCAATGGTTCGACCAGCCAGTCATTCATCCCGATGTCGAGGTCGAGCATGACAAAGACCGGGCTCTGCAGCCGGTCGGCGAGATCGAGCGCGTCCGCGGCAAAAGTAAAAGCCTCGCGCGGATCTTGCGGGAACAGCAGAACATGCTTGGTGTCGCCGTGCGAGGCAAGGGCGCAGGACAAGATATCCGCCTGCTGGGTGCGGGTCGGCATACCGGTCGATGGACTGCCACGCTGGATGTCAAAGATGACGGCTGGGATCTCGGCAAAATAGGCGAGGCCGATGAATTCCTGCATCAGCGAAATGCCTGGGCCTGAGGTTGCCGTGAAGGCCCGCGCGCCATTCCAGGCGGCGCCGATGACAATCCCGATCGCAGCGAGCTCATCCTCCGCCTGGATGATTGCGAAACGCTTTTTCTTGGTTTCGGGGTCCCGGCGCAGCCGGTGGCAATGCCCCGAGAATGCTTCTGCCAGTGACGAGGAGGGCGTGATCGGGTACCAGGCGGCAACGCTCGCGCCGCCATAGACGCAACCCAACGCGGCGGCATCATTGCCGGTGATAAAGATACGGTCGCCAACTTTGTCTGTCCGTTCGAGCCGCAGCCCAATCGGGCATTCGAGCTCGGAGAGTGCCCAGTCGCGGCCCAGATGCAGCGCGTGCAGGTTGGGCTTGATCAGAGCGTCCTTGCCGCGGAATTGTTCGCCGATCAGCTTTTCGATCGCTGCCGCGTCGATATCCAACAGTGCTGACAAAACCCCAAGATAAATGATGTTCTTAAACAGTTGTCGCTGCCGGGCATCGGTGTATTCACGGTTGCAGATCGCAGTCAAAGGGGCGCCGATTACATTGATGTCATCACGGAATTTCGATGGCGGCAGCGGCTTTGTCGAATCGTAGAAGAGATACCCGCCGGGCTCGATCTCGGCGACGTCCTCGTCCCAGGTCTCCGGGTTCATCGCGACCATCAGGTCGACGCCGCCGCGGCGGCCGAGATGGCCGCTTTCGCTGATCCGCACCTCGTACCAGGTCGGCAGACCCTGGATGTTCGAGGGAAAGATGTTGCGCGAGCTTGCCGGAATCCCCATCCGCAAGATCGACTTGGCGAAGAGCGCGTTGGCGCTAGCCGAGCCCGAGCCGTTGACGTTCGCGAATTTGACGACGAAGTCGTTGACGCTTTGGATCGCGGAAATTTCGAGGTTCGGCTTTATTGCCATTGGTTCAGAGCTCGTGAAAGACGACACCGCCGGTTATCGGCTGCGGCATGCCGATCCGGCCTGTGTCATGTCCAAAAGGAATTTACGCATGTCCCACGCGCCGGTTGGGCAGCGCTCGGCGCAGAGGCCGCAATGCAGGCACACGTCTTCATCCTTGACCATGATGCGTCCGGTCTTCAGCGAATTCCCGATATAGAGATCCTGCTCCAAATTCAGAGCCGGGGCCATCAGCCGGCCGCGCAATTCCTCCTCGGTGCCGTCTTCCGTGAAGGTGATGCAGTCCATCGGGCAGATGTCGACGCAGGCGTCGCATTCGATGCAGAGCTGGCCTGTGAATACCGTCTGCACGTCGCAATTGAGACACCGCTCGGCCTCCAGATAGGCGAGCTTGTCATCGAAGCCGAGCTCGACCTCGACCTTGATGTCCTTGAGCGCGACGGCGGTGTCCCGCAACGGCACCTTGTAGCGGATATCGTTCGAGATGTCGTTGTCGTAGCTCCACTCGTGGATGCCCATTTTCTGGCTCACGAGGGTCACACCGGGCGGCGGCCGGTCATTGACATCTTCACCGTGGCACAGCTTGTCGATCGAGATCGCAGCGTCGTGGCCGTGGGCGACCGCCCAGATTATGTTTTTTGGCCCGAACGCTGCATCGCCCCCGAAAAAGACCTTCGGCAAAGTCGATTGCATCGTCTTCGGGTTGACCTTGGGCATGTCCCAGCGATCGAACTCGATCCCGATGTCGCGCTCGATCCACGGGAAAGCGTTCTCCTGCCCGACCGCGATCAGGACATCATCACAGGGAATGTGGACATCGGGCTCGCCCGCCGGGACGAGGTTGCGGCGACCGCGCGCGTCGTATTCGGCCTTCACCTTCTCGAACAGAACCCCAGTCAGCTGGCCCCGTTCATGGGCAAATTCCTTCGGCACCAGCCAGTTGAGGATCGGGATGCCCTCATGCATCGCATCCTCTTTTTCCCAGGGCGAGGCCTTCATCTCCTCGAAGCCGCTGCGCACCACGACCGTGACCTCTTCCCCACCGAGCCGACGAGAGGAGCGGCAGCAATCCATCGCAGTGTTGCCGCCGCCGAGCACGACGACGCGGCGGCCGATCTTGTCGATATGTCCGAACGAGACGCTAGAGAGCCAGTCGATGCCGATATGGATGCGATCGGCTGCTTCTTTGCGGCCGGGAATGTCGAGATTACGCCCGCGCGGCGCACCGCACCCGACAAAGACCGCATCCCAGTCATGGGTCAGCAGCGTCTTCAAGCTGCCGACGAATTCGCCGAAACGGGTCTCGACACCCATGTCGAGGATTAGCTCGACCTCTTCGTCGGTGACCGATTCCGGCAAGCGAAAACGCGGGATTTGAGTGCGCATCATGCCGCCGCCCTTGGTGTCGCCGTCGAACAGCACACAGTGATAGCCGAGCGGCAGTAGATCACGCGCGACGGTCAGCGAAGCGGGGCCCGCGCCAACGAGGGCAATGCGCTTCCCGTTCTTCTCGCGCGGGATGGTCGGGAGATACGAGCGAATATCACCTTTATTGTCGGCGGCGACGCGTTTCAGACGGCAGATCGCGACCGGCTCCTTTTCGACTCGGCCGCGGCGGCATGCCGGCTCACATGGACGATCGCAGGTACGCCCGAGAATGCCGGGGAAGACGTTTGATTCCCAGTTGATCGCCCAGGCATCACCGTAACGCCGGTCGGCGATCAGCCGGATGTACTCCGGCACCGGCGTGTGTGCCGGGCACGCCCACTGGCAATCGACAACCTTATGAAAATAGTCGGGATTACTGATATCAGTAGGCTGCACTAGGCTCCTCCTGGTAGCGGGGCGGCGCCCTATCGTCGTTCATCTAGCGCTGTCACCCGCTCCCGCGCCTTCGGCCGGTCATAGGCGGTGGCTTATAAGCGCACTCAGTTCGACCGTCATCTTCGCTCTCGCCCGGTCCGCCATGCCCGTTCTGCACACCCTTCCCAGGGGTGCGGCAGTCTGCCCCATCCCTCGGAAGGGTGCAATGCCGGTGCGATCCGAACCCACTCCGAGTGTGGTCGACAATCCTTGCTTTTCCGTTCCGGGCATATGCCCAACCCCGCCGCGCTACAAACAGATCGACGCTCTCGACAGCATGTCAAGACCGCCAACGAAGCAATGAAGTTCTTGGGAGTTCACGTCGATCTCGGCGTGAGGTGGGCAACTTTGGGCATCACTTCGTGGGCAAGAAGCCGCATCGATTCGTGCCAAGCCTTTGCGTTTCCACTGTAGTCGAAACAGAAGAGCAGGAGCGAGCCGAAGCCGCCGACCTCATCATACATCCGCTCGATCTTTTCGATAACCGTCGCCGGTGACCCGATCAACCAATTGTGGTGGGCGCAGTATTCCGGTGTCACATCGCTGTCTGGCACCTCGGGGTCGTGCTTCAGAAATTGGATGACGCCGACATCGGTCAAAAGCGGTAGGAAGTATTCGCGCATCATTCGGCCCATCATCCCGCCGACGGACAGGCGCCAGGCTTCGGCGTCGCTGTCGGCGATGAAGATTTCGCGCACCAGCCGCCAATCGGTTCGGCTCGGCTGCCGGCCGGTGCGGCGCGCTCCTTCCTCAACGGACTCCCAATGGCTGGCGACATAGCCAGGGTTGAGGTTGAGGCTCATCGGCAGAAAGCCGTGCTCGCCGGCGAGCTTCAAGGTGTCGGAACCCTTGCTGACACCGGCTACGCCAATCGGCGGGTGCGGCTTCTGTAGTGGCTTGATGTGCGGCCGCAAGGTTCGCAACATCAGATCTGTCTTGGCCACCGTCCAGTACTTGCCGGGATAGTCGAACGGCTCTTCCTCGGTCCACAGCTTCAGGATGATGTCGAGCGCCTCGCGCGTCATCTCGCGGTGCTGCCCGGCATTGCCGTCGACATTGAACATCGCCCAGTCGCTCGGCAAGCCGCTGGCGGCGACACCAAAATTGAGCCGCCCTTGTGCGATATGGTCGAGCATGGCGACGCGGTTTGCCAATTCCGCTGGGTGATGATACGGCAGCAGAAACCCGCCGGGGGCGAGCCGGATTTGGCGGGTCTCCATCAGCGACTGCGCAATCAAGAGATCGGGCGAGGGATGCGGCTCCCACGGGGCGGTATGATGCTCGCCGATCCATCCTTCGCTAAAGCCGAGCTCGTCCGCCCAGCGCAAAGTCTGCAGGTCCCATCGATGACCATCGAAGAGGCCGCATTCCGGCGGGTGCGAGGGCATCGTAAACAGGCCGTATTGCATCGGGACCCTCCTGGTTGGCGGTTCGATCGCAAAAAATACTCGAGGCAGTTTAGGCGACGAGCAATACTTTGGCACGCGCGGCCGGCTGTTACCGCGGAATTCCTGCGGTTTTAGTTAATTTGTATCGGTACGGGGCATGGTGTATCAGATTGTGTCATAAACGGGTGAAATCTGCCTTTTTTTCGCCGCAGGTGGGTTGGATTGTCGCACCCACTTCGACCCCAGCGCCGTCCCCTGCGGTAAGCTGGGCCCCTAAACAGCGCTCATAGATCGGGAGGGTCAGCAATGACCAAAGCCACCTTGTCTCGACGTCGCACAAGGAGACGGCACGTACGGGAAAAGGCGACAATCGATCATTTGGTTCGGGCTGTATATTCGAAAGTGGTCGAGAAAGGCACGACGCATTCCCCCGTCACCGCGTCCGGCCTTTCCGTTGAGGATCAGATTCGCAAGCAATGGCATCCGGGTCTGGGAGGCCTCGCGCTCTTTTAGGGCGCCACCCAATAGCCAGCGAAAAGACTTTGCAAAGAGCCGGCGGAAACCCCGCCGGCTCTTTTCTTTGGGGCGCTTGGCACTCAGTGCGTGGCCGATGGCGGCGCCTTCGGTGGCACCACCTTGCGCAACAGCGGCACCATTAGGGTCGCGACGACGAAGGCGATCATGATTGCGCGGAACGCGTCGGCATAGGCGAGGGTCGAAGCCTCGCGATAGGCGAGGCGCCATAGCTGCGACAACGCCGCTGCATGCCCGGCGACCGGTCCGCCGAGCGCTCCACCCCAGCGTTCGGTCATGCCTCGCAGCAATTGCGCCATCGCCCCGTTCGCCGGCGTCAGATGCGATGCGATATAGAGAAAGTGCAGATTGGTCTGGTTGTTGAGGATGGCGCCGCACACCGCGATCCCGACCGCACCTCCCAGATTGCGCATCATGTTGAAAAGGCCGCTCGCGTATTTGAGCCGCTCGGGCGGCAAGCTGCCGAGACCGAGAGTAACCGCCGGCGCCACCGCGAAAACCTGCGGGAAGCCGCGCAACACTTGCGGGATCAGCAGCTGGTCCGCACCCCAATCGTGCGTTATGAAGCTGAACGACCACATCGCCATGGCGAAGCTCGCGAGGCCCAACATCATCAGCCAGCGGGTGTCGATCCTGCGGGCGAGCGTGACATAAACGGGCACGCCGATCAGCGACGCCGCCCCCGTCGAAAAGATCGCGATGCCGGTCTGCCAGGCGCTGAACCCGCGGACATAGCCGAGAAAAAGCGGCGTCAAATAGATCGTCGAGAAGATGCCGATGCCGGTGACAAATGACAGAAAGCAGCCGACCGAGAAATTGCGGTCGCCGAGTGCCCGCAGATCGACGACAGGCTGTGCATAGGTCAGGCTGCGCGCGACGAAGAGGACGCCGGAAATCCCGGCGATCCAGGCGCAGGTGGTAATCGTCGCATCGTCGAACCAATTCCAGCGCGCGCCTTCTTCGAGGAAGTATTCGAGGGTGCCGAGCGCCAGCGCCATTAAGATCATGCCCAGGTAATCCGCGCCCTTCAGCAACGACAAATCCGGATGGTCGATCTTGACCAGCAGCGGCACGGTCACCGCCACCAGCAGGCCCGGCACCAGATTGACGTAGAACAGCCAGCGCCAATCGAGGGTGTCGGTAATCCAGCCGCCGATCACCGGACCCAAAACCGGTGCTACCGAAGCGATCGTGCCGACGACGGCCGCCGAATAGACCCGGCGTGGGCCCGGGAAATAATGGAAGGACGATGTGAAGACGGTCGGGATCATCGATGCGCCGAGCATCCCCTGCAGCGCCCGAAACACGATCATGCTTTCGATGTTCCAGGCGATGCCGCATAAGAGGCTGGCAAAAGTGAATCCGGCGGCCGAGGCGGCGAATAGCCAGCGCGTCGAGAATACGCGGGTCAGCCAACCCGAAAGCGGGATCACGATGATCTCGGCGATCAGATAGGCAGTCTGCACCCAGCTGATGTCGTCCTGCGCCGCTGACAGCCCGCCGCCGATGTCCTGCAACGACGACGCGACGATCTGGATGTCGAGCAAGGCCACGAACATGCCGACGCACATGATCGCGAACGGAACGATGCTAGGGGCAGGGGCGGCGGCCGTCGCTTCGGTTGCAGGTGTGGTCATTTGCCGTTCTTCGCGAAGGAGCGCGTGTCGACGCTGACCGTCGTCGACAGGCCGGGACGCAGCAGCCCCAGGGTCCCGTCGCCGTCGTCGACTTCGATGCGCACCGGGACGCGCTGCACGATCTTGGTGAAATTGCCGGTCGCGTTTTCCGGCGGGATGACGGTGAAGATCGCGCCCGTCGCCGGAGCGAGGCTCAGCACTCGGCCGGTGAAGGTGCGGCCCGGCAGCACATCGGCTATAAAGCTCGCCGACTGGCCCGGCCGCATCCGGGCCAATTGGTCCTCCTTGAAATTCGCATCCACCCACAGGCCGTGCGCGGGAACGATCGACAATAGTGCGGTGCCGATAGTCGTATATGCACCTATTTGGCCGGCGCGGGCCGCGATATAGCCGTCGATCGGCGAGCAGATCTTGGTGTAGCCAAGATTGAGTTCGGCGGTGCGCAGATCAGCCTGGGCCTGGGCCAGGCTGGCTTGGGTTTCGGCGATCTCGGTGTCGATGACGGTGAGCTGCTGGCGGGCCGCGTCGAGGCCGGCCGTGCCTGAACGGACGGTCGCCTCCGCCTTCCGATCCGCGGCAAATGCCTTCTGGTCGTTCTGCACCGTGCCGAAGGTCGTCATCGCCAACGCATGGTAGCGCGCAGCATCCTCGCGTGCGTATCTGGCGTCGGCCTTCTTTGCCAATAGATCGGCCTCGGCCTGATCGACCATCGATTGCTGCAACGCGTATTTCGCATGCAGATTGGCGAGCGCCGCGGTCTGGTTTTGCACCACCGCTTCCGCATGCGCGAGGTTGGCCTTGTAGTCCTGGGCGTCGAGCTCGATCACAAGCTGGCCGGCTTTGACGAACTGATTGTCGCCGACCAGGATCTTCGAGACGAAGCCGGCGACGTGCGGTGACAGAGTGGTCACGTTACCGCCGACATAGGCGTCGTCGGTGGTTTCGATAAAGCGACCGACCTCCCACCAGTTCCAGCCGTACCACGCGATCCCGACTACGACCAAGAGGCCGAGCGCTGCGAGGCCTAGGCGCCGATCCAGCCGAAAACGCCGCCGTGTGATCGAGATGCCGTCCAGTCCACCGCCGGGTGCGAACTCACGCACCGCGTCACCGTCGAGGGTTTCCGTGCTCATTCTTCCCCCCCTCGCACGAGCGGTCCGTGCCCATACTTGGCCAGCTTTCGACGGACGCTGTCGTCGGCGCCGGGACCGGGAATCACTGAAAAATCGGCGCCGGCGATCTGTTCGCCGGTCGCGCCGTCGACCAGCATCGGCTCCACCAAGGCGCCGGTACGCGTGTTGACGAGCTGCACCGCCGCACCCTCCAGCGCGAAATGGCGGTTGCCCCAAGCGAGCAACGCCAACAATACCGGCCGGAAATCGCGGCCGCGCTCGGTCAATACATATTCGTCGCGGGGCGGGTGCTCGCTGTAGGGGCGGCGCTCGAGCAGGCCGGATTCGACCAGTCGATTCAGGCGACGAGTCAGGATATTCGGGGCGACGCCGAGGCTCTTCTGAAACTCGTCGAACCGCCGCAGACCATAGAACGCATCGCGCAGAATCAGGATCGACCACCACTCGCCGACACGGTCGAGGCTGCGGGCGATCGGGCACTTCATATTACCGTAGCGTTTACGCTGCATCGGGGCACCTAGTCACTTTCACAATGAAAGTAACACTTCGGGAGAGACTTTCAAGAGAAAAGTGACTTTGGCCGGGACTAGCTTGGCGCTCGAGGCCTTCGGCTCTGACGGAGCGCGACCCCGGCGGTCAACGGCCGCCTACAACGTTCAAGACTGAGCGGCGAGGGAGGCGGCATGGCCTCGTCGAAGCCAAACATCCTGTTTATCCGTTGTGCAGACGAATCCTTGCCGAATTAAATCTGCTCATCGACGAAGGGGTCGGGACCCCGAAGGTGCCGCCCGCCGGCGCTCGTTCGGTATTGCTAGGATCTTAGCCCTGACCATCAAAATCTTTGCCAGGCCGATTTTAGCGGCAGTGGTGCCATCAATTTAGTTGACAAAAGCAACTTGTTAATTGATCAAAGCAAGCAGGCGACTGATACGAGCAGCCTTATGGTGAATTCGGCGTTCGAAGAACGGGTCATCGCGGTTAGACGGTTCAATCGCTTCTACACCCGTAAGATCGGTGTCTTGCATGAGGGATTGCTCGGCGGTCCGCTGTCGCTGACCGAGGGTCGGGTGCTCTACGAGTTGGCACAGCGCGCGCGGGCAACGGCGTCCGAGCTGGCCAGCGAAATCGCCTTGGACCCGGGTTACCTCAGCCGCATTCTCGCCGGCTTCGAGAAACGGGGCTGGGTCCAAAAGCGCTCTTCAGAGGAGGACGCACGGCAGCTCATTCTCGGGCTGACAGATCAAGGTCGCGAGATCTTCACCACGATCAATGCCCGTTCGCACGACGAGATAGCCGAGTTATTGAGCCCGCTGAGCGGCATGGATCAGGATCGCTTGGCTGCGGCGCTCGCGACGGTCGAGAATTTGCTCGGAGGCGGCCAGAAAGCCGGCGCGCCTTCCTATATCCTGCGACCGCATCAGCCAGGCGACATGGGTTGGATCATCCATCGGCACGGTGTGCTCTATGCCGAGGAATATGGCTGGGACGAGACCTTCGAGGCATTGGTTGCAAAGATCGCTGCGGCCTTCATCGAAAATTTCGACGGCAGGCGAGAGCGTTGTTGGATTGCCGAGCGTGACGGCGCAATCATCGGCTCGGTGCTGCTGATCAAGGACAGCGAAGAGGTCGCCAAGCTGCGCTTGCTCTATGTCGAGCCTAGAGCCCGAGGGTTGGGTATTGGTGGCAGGCTCGTTGATGAATGTATCGGTTTCGCCCGCCGATCCGGCTATCGCACGGTTTCGTTGTGGACAAACGATGTATTGGTCTCCGCGCGTCGCATTTATGAGGCCGCCGGGTTCCACTTGGTTCGCGAAGAGTCTCATCACAGCTTCGGCCGCGACTTGGTAGGACAATACTGGGAGTTACCGCTGACGTCGGCTGCCGGAGCATCTCGGCCGTCGCCGCTTCGCATTGACGTGCCTTCGCCTCGCCCATAAGTATCGGCGCGGGGAGCGGCCCCAACAGTCGCATCCATTCTGCAAGGTACCCTCGAATGAAGCCGACACGGCGCCCCGCCAATCCATGTTTCTCCTCCGGCCCTTGTGCGAAGCGGCCGGGATGGTCGCCGGCAGCGCTGAAAACGGCGCTGGTCGGGCGCTCGCACCGTTCGGGGATAGGGCTGGCGCGGCTGGTCGAGGTCATCGACCGGTCCCGCACGATCCTCGGCATCCCCGCCGACTGGCAAGTGGGCATCGTCGCCGGCTCCGACACTGGGGCGATCGAGATCGCGATGTGGTCGCTGCTCGGCGCGCGCGGCGTCGACATGCTCGCCTGGGAGAATTTCGGCGAGGGCTGGGTCGCCGATGTCGCGCAGCTAAAGCTCCCTGACGTCCGGATAATGCAGGCGCCGTATGGCCAGCTTCCCGACCTTTCCCAGGTCGATCCCGCCCGCGATGTGGTTTTTACCTGGAACGGGACGACCTCGGGGGTGCGGGTGCCTAATGGCGACTGGATCGCTTCGGATCGGCGGGGGCTCGCAATCTGCGATGCGACCTCGGCGATCTTTGCGATGCAGCTGCCGTGGGACAAGCTCGATGTGGCCACCTGGTCGTGGCAGAAATCGCTGGGCGGCGAGGGGGGACATGGCATGCTGGCGCTGTCGCCGCGAGCGGTCGAGCGGCTGGAGAGCTACACCCCGCCTTGGCCGCTGCCTAAGCTGTTCCGGCTAACCTCAAAGAGTAAGCTGATCGAGGGAGTCTTCCGCGGCGAGACGATAAACACTCCGTCGATGCTGTGTGTCGAGGATGCGCTCGACTCGCTGAAATGGGCGGAATCAGTCGGCGGCCTCGACGGGCTGATCGCCCGATCCGAACGCAACCTGGCGGCTCTCATCGCCTGGGTCGAGAAGTGCTCCTGGGCCGATCCTCTCGCCGAGGACCCGACCACGATCTCCTGCACCTCGCCGCAATTCAAGGTCACCGATCCGTGGTTCACCCGGCTATCGCCCGAGGAGCGCTTTCAAACTGTGCGTGCGATGACGCGGCGGCTTGAACAGGAAGGTGCGGCATACGACATCGCGAGCCACCGCGCTTCGCCGCCAGGCGTGCGGATCTGGACCGGACCCACGGTCGAAACGGCAAATGTCGAAGCGCTTCTGCCGTGGCTCGACTGGGCCTGGGAAGCACAGAGTCAGGCCGCGAAAGCCGCGTAATTTCACCACGGAGAGCACGAAGCGCTCCTCACCTTGGCTCTCTCCGCATGCGGGAGAGGCAGGGACCCGCGAGGGTGAGGGACAGCGAGCGACGTATCGATGGCGTACGCGTTAAGTATTTTTCCGCGCTCTCTCTGCCTCGTGGTTCATTCGACAAGTTAACGGAGTTCTGAGAATGCCGAAGGTGCTGATCTCGGATGCGCTGAGCCCGCGCGCGGCGGATATTCTTACCGCGCGCGGGATCGACGTTGATTTCCTGCCCGGCCTACCTGTCGAAGAGCTGAAGACTCGGATCGGCGGCTATGACGGCCTCGCCGTGCGCTCGGCGACCAAGGTAACGAGTGGGCTTATCGAGCGCGCCGAGAAGCTGAAGGTCATCGGCCGGGCCGGCATCGGTGTCGACAATATTGACGTCGCAGCAGCAACGCAGCGTGGCATTGTCGTGATGAATACGCCTTACGGCAATTCGATCACCGCTGCCGAGCACACGATCGGGATGCTGTTCGCGTTGTGCCGCGAAATCCCGGCGGCCGATCGCTCAACCCAAGCGGGGAAGTGGGAGAAATCGCGCTTTATGGGTGTCGAGCTGACCGGCAAGACCCTGGGCATCATCGGCTGCGGTAATGTCGGCTCGGTTGTCGCCGAGCGGGCATTGGGATTACGGATGAAGGTAATCGCCTACGACCCTTTCCTGTCCGCCGAGCGATCAATCGATCTCGGCATCGAGAGGGTCTCGCTCGACGCGCTGCTCCCCCGTGCCGACTTCATTACCCTGCACACCCCTCTGACAGAGGCTACGAGAAACCTTATCGATGCCGCCGCAATCGCGAAAATGAAGCGCGGCGTGCGCCTTGTGAATTGCGCTCGCGGCGGTCTCGTCGTCGAGAATGACCTCGCTGCCGCGCTCGACACCGGTCATGTTGCGGGCGCCGCAATCGACGTCTTCGTCGATGAGCCAGCGCTCAAGAACCCGCTGTTCGGCCGAGACAATGTCGTCGCCACCCCGCATCTCGGCGCCGCGACGAGTGAGGCGCAGGAGAATGTAGGGTTGCAAATTGCCGAACAGATGGCCGACTTCCTACTGACTGGAGCCGTCTCGAACGCAGTCAACATGCCTTCGCTGACCGCCGAAGAAGCAAAGCGCCTCAACCCCTACATGAAGCTGGCCGAGCAGCTCGGCAGCTTTGCTGGGCAGCTAACCGAGACGGGCATCGCCGCGGTCGCCGTCGAATACGAAGGCGCGGTCGCGGAACTCAACGTCAAGCCGTTGACCGCGATCGCGCTGACCGGATTGCTGTCGCCGCAGCTCACTACCGTCAATATGGTCAACGCGCCGGTCATCTGCCGTGAGCGCGACATTCGCGTCAGCGAGACGCGGCGCGCTGAGCCGGTCGACTATCAGACCCTGATCCGGGTCATTGTCACGAGCGAACGGCGCACGCGTGAAGTTGCCGGCACCTTATTCGCCGGTGACAAGCCGCGCATCGTCTCGGTCGAGGGGATTCCGCTCGAAGCCGAACTCGGCGGCAACATGTTGTTCGTGCGCAACTATGATAAGCCGGGCTTTATCGGTGCACTGGGGAACGCGCTCGGGGCGGCGGAGGTCAATATCGCTACCTTCCACCTTGGCCGGACCGCCCCTGGGCAGGACGCCATCGCCCTGGTCGAGGTGGATCAGCCGCTCAACCCCGTCATCCTCGACACTGTCCAGGGGCTCCCGAATGTGATCCAGGTCAAGGCTCTGCGGTTTTAGCAGAGAAGGAGCGACGGCGGGGCGGGAAGGCAGGAATTTCTTTTCTCCGTGCCCTCGGTCTCTCTGTGGTTCAGACTACGCGTACGATGAGTGACGCTCCGCACCCGGCCTTGTTGCCGACCGGCATGCACGACCTCCTGCCGCCTGAGGCGGAAGTCGAGGCGCAAGTCGTGGCTCGGCTTATGACGACGCTCGCAACGCACGGCTACGAGAGAGTACAGCCACCGCTCGTCGAGTTCGAGGAGACACTCTTCTCGGGTACTGGGGCGACAATGGCGAATGCGACTTTTCGCATGATGGATCCTGCTTCGCATCGCATTATCGGGGTACGGGCCGATATGACCCCGCAAATCGCGCGCATTGCCGCCACTCGCCTCGGCGATGCGCCGCGGCCTTTGCGGCTCAGCTATGCCGGCCAGGTGCTCCGGGTCACTGGCTCGGAAATCTGCCCCGAACGGCAGGTCGGCGAGGTCGGGGCCGAGCTGATCGGCGCGGCGGGGCCGATGGCCGATGTCGAGGCGATCGCGGTCGCTGGTGAGGCGCTCACCGCAGTCGGCGTCCCATATCTCTCGGTTGACATCACGCTGCCGACGTTAGTGCCGGCGGTCGCTGAGGCTTATGGCATCACCGGCGCTCGCGCTGCTGTTTTGCGCGCGGCGCTCGACCATAAGGACATTGCCGCGGTTGCCGCGGTAGCAGGCGAAGCCGGGGCGCTATTCGGAAATTTGTTGGCGGCGGCGGGACCTGCCTCAACGACCTTGGCCGCCCTCGATCGTCTCGATTTACCGGAGCGGGCGCGCACCGAACGGATGCGACTTGGTGCCGTGCTCGACAGACTCTCCGGGGTGGCCCCAGAGCTCAAGGTGACGGTCGACCCGGTCGAGAACCGCGGCTTCGAATATCACACGGGCATCAGTTTCACCTTTTTTGCGGGCGGCGTCGCAACGCATGGTCCGGTGGGCGATCTCGGGCGCGGAGGTCGTTACGATGCCGGGGACCCGGCAGCGCCGGAGCCCGCAACCGGGTTCACCCTCTACACCGACACGATCCTGCGAACACTGCCGCGAGCCGCTGTGCCTCGGCGATTGCTGCTACCACTGGATGCTGATCCCGCGCGAGGTCGCGCCCTGCGCGAAGAGGGTTGGGTAACCGTTGCGGCACTCGAGGCGGTTGGGGACTGGCGGGCTGAAGCGCATCGCCTCGGCTGCGACCACATTCTCGAAAACGGCCAACCGGTAATGATCGACTAAGGGAGGCGCGAGATGGGCAATGTCGCCGTCATCGGTGCCCAGTGGGGTGACGAGGGCAAAGGCAAGATCGTAGACTGGCTCTCGGAACGAGCCGATGTCGTGGTCCGCTTTCAAGGCGGACATAATGCCGGTCATACCCTCGTCGTCGGAAATGTTGAATACAAGCTCAGCCTGCTGCCGTCGGGGGTCGTGCGCCCCGGCAAGCTGTCGATCATCGGCAACGGCGTGGTGGTCGATCCCTGGGCCCTACTGGACGAGATCGACGCGATCCGCGCTAAGGGCATTGATGTCAATCCGCAAAATTTGCGACTCGCTGACAACGCCGCGTTGATCCTGCCGTCGCATGGCGCTCTCGACCGGGCTCGGGAGGAATGGCTCAGCGACAGCAAAATCGGGACGACCGGGCGAGGCATCGGACCGGCTTACGAGGACAAAGTCGGCCGTCGGGCCGTCAGGGTGTGCGATCTTGCCGACCCGGCTGCCCTTGAGCAGCGCGTCGATCAGCTACTGTTGCATCACAACGCGCTGCTGCGCGGGTTGGACAAGTCTGAGGTTGGCCGCAACGAGTTGCTCGCCCGGCTGCGCGAGATTGCGCCGCGCATCCTGCCCTATGCCGCGCCGGTGTGGCGTCTGCTCGACGACGCCCGGCGAAAGGGCCGACGCGTTCTGTTCGAAGGCGCGCAGGGGGCCATGCTCGACGTCGATCACGGCACCTACCCCTATGTCACCTCGTCGAATACCCTGGCGGGGCAGGCGGCCGCAGGGTCGGGCATCGCGCCCGGCACCGTCGGCTTCGTCCTCGGCATTACCAAGGCTTACACGACCCGAGTCGGCAGCGGTCCCTTCCCGACTGAGCTCAAAGACGCGATCGGCGGCAAGCTCGGCGAGCGCGGCCGGGAGTTCGGTGTCGTCACCGGACGCAAACGGCGCTGCGGCTGGTTCGACGCGGTGGCAGTGCGGCAGGCGGTCAAGACAGGTGGCATCGACGGGATTGCGCTAACCAAACTCGATGTGCTCGACGGCTTCGAGGAGGTCAAGTTCTGCACTGCTTACCGCCATGGCAGAGAGACTTATGACTATTTCCCCGCGGGGATGACTGTTCAGGCTGAGCTCGAACCGGTCTATGAGAGCGCCGAAGGCTGGAGCGAGAGTACCCGCGGTGCGCGCTCCTGGGCCGACCTTCCGGCGACCGCGATCAAATACATCCGGCGGCTCGAAGAGCTGATTGGCGCCCCGGTCGCCCTCTTGTCGACCAGCCCCAAGCGCGAGGACACCGTGCTCGTACGCGACCCCTTCGCCGACTGAAAACCCGCCGCGCACCGGGCGATATCCCAGCACCGGACCTCGCGCTAAAGCGTGCCTCAGCGGGTGCCGCGGCCTTGCGATGCAGTAGCGGGTTTGCCGGTCAAGCGGGCGTGATCACCGATATAGCCGTCGACGTGAGTCACTATGGCATCGATGCGATCGGCGAAGTAGTGATCGGCCCCCGGGATCTTGCGAAAATCAATTTTGATGTCGCGCTGATGCGACAGCTTGGTGACCAGCTTCTGTACCGATTCGACCGTTACGACAGTATCCTGGTCGCCCTGCAGGATCAGGCCCGATGACGGGCAGGGGGCAAGGAAAGTAAAGTCGTAAACGTTGGCGGGCGGCGCAACCGAGATGAAGCTCTCAATCTCGGGCCGCCGCATCAAGAGCTGCATGCCGATCCATGCGCCAAATGAAAATCCTGCAACCCAACAGGTGCCGGCATTTGGATTATAGGTCTGCATCCAATCGAGTGCCGAGGCGGCGTCTGAAAGCTCACCCTCACCCCGGTCAAAGCTGCCCTGGCTGCGCCCGACACCTCGAAAGTTGAAGCGCAAGGTCGAGAACCCGCGTCGCACGAAGCACTGATACAAGGCATAAACCACCTTGTTGTTCATCGTGCCGCCATGCTGTGGGTGCGGATGCAGGACGAGCGCCATCGGCGCACCGGAGCTTCGGGCGTGGTGATAGCGCGCCTCTATTCGGCCGTCCGGGCCGTTGATGATTACGTCGGGCATCTTCGATCCAGCTCAAATCCCACTAACCCGGTCGGATATTGCCGGCCGCGCACCCGTCCGAAGCACCCAGAATTCTTGATCACGCTTGTCGGACAATTATATTTCGTTCGGCGCATCACCGCCAAGCCGCGGTAAGTTTAACATATAGTGATCGCGATGCTGTTGAAAAACCTACGCGACGAAATAGACGCCACCCTTGCCCGGGATCCAGCCGCCCGATCGCGTCTCGAAGTCGTGCTGTGCTATCCCGGGTTTCATGCGCTTCTCTATCACCGTCTCGCTCATTGGCTCTGGGGACGGGGCTGGCTACTCGCGGGCCGGTTCGCATCGCATATCGGGCGGGTGTTGACCGGCATAGAAATCCATCCCGGGGCGCGGATCGGCAAGCGCGTGTTCATCGACCATGGGATGGGTGTTGTGATCGGCGAAACGGCCGAGGTCGGAGACGACGTCACGCTTTATCAGGGGGTGACCCTTGGTGGCACATCACTGACCCGAGGCGCGAAGCGGCACCCGACAATCGGAAACGGTGTCATCGTCAGTTCTGGGGCACAAGTTCTCGGTCCTTTCCGGGTCGGTGACGGAGCGCGCATCGGTGCGCAGGCCGTGGTGCTCTCCGAGGTCCCACCGGGTGCGACGATGGTCGGAATCCCGGCCCGGCCAGTCGGTGGGCGCACTCCGCAACCACGATCGGAACCGGAGTTTCAGCCGTATGCAGTCTGCGGCGATGTGCCCGATCCGGTGGCCCGCACGCTCAACGGCCTGTTAGACGAAGTCACAAAGCTCAGAGCGCGCGTTGCCGAACTCGAACAAGAACGAACGGCGCAGGGGCCGGCTCTAGAGGCGACTTCGGGCGAATCGCAGACGTTCCGCGGCGTTGCGACCTCCCACGGCAATGGCACGGACGACGATTGAGATGAGCCTTCTGGGGACGCGGTCATGAGGTTGAGCACCAAGGGGCGGTATGCCGTCATGGCAATGGTCGATCTCGCCCAGCACACCAGCGGCAATCCAGTTTCGCTCGCGGAGATCGCTGAACGGCAAGAGATCTCGCTGTCCTATCTCGAGCAACTGTTCGCCCTCTTGCGCAAGAGCGGTCTCGTCAGGAGCGTCCGTGGTCCGGGTGGCGGCTATCTTCTGGCCCGCGACCGCAGTGAGACGCGCATTGCAGACATCATCCTCGCGGTCGACGAACCGATTCGCGCGACGCGCTGTACTCCGGGCGCTCCGATTGGCTGCCGAGGCAATCGTACCCGGTGCTCGACTCATGATTTATGGGAAGAGCTCGGCAATCAGATCCACCTTTTTCTGAGCTCGGTTTCTCTCGAAGATGTCTGCGAAGAGCGCGTGCTCGGAACAAGCGGGCGCATCCATTGCGATTCTTTTCGCCCCGCCGCTGCCGCTGGAACACGATGAGCCCCGCTAACCCGCACCGCATGGCTCAGACCGAGACCTACCTCGACTGGAACGCGACGACACCACTTCGTCCCGAAGCGTCGGCCGCAATCTCTGCGACGCTCAACTGTTGCGGCAATCCCTCCTCGGTCCATCGCTGGGGCCGGGCGGCACGGCAGACAGTAGAGCGTGCTCGTAAGGCTGTCGCGGCTCTCCTCGGTGATATCCGCCCCGATGGTGTCGTCTTTGTCAGTGGCGGCACCGAGGCGAATCACCTCGCTTTGTTCGGGGCGGGGCGAGAACATGTGCTTGTTTCGGACGTCGAGCACGATTCGGTCCGTCATGCGTTTCCGGGGTCCGAAGCGATCCCCGTGGATCGTGACGGTGTTGTCGCCGTCGACGTGCTCGATCGGCGACTCGCTACCGATCGGCGGCCGGCGCTGGTATCGGTCATGTTTGCCAATAACGAGACCGGCGTCATTCAGCCGGTCGCCGATATCGCTGCCGTCGCGCACAAACACGGCGCATTATTTCATTGCGATGCGGTGCAGGGTGCCGGAAAGCTCCCTCTCGACATCGAAGAGATCGGGGCCGATCTCGTCAGTTTATCGGCGCACAAGCTCGGTGGTCCGCCGGGCATCGGCGCGCTCGTGGTGACTGGTGGGCGCGATCTGACGCCATTGTTCCGTGGTGGCGGCCAGGAGCGCGGGCGCCGTGCCGGGACCGAAAACCTTCCGGGGATCGCGGGTTTTGCCGCCGCCGCCACTGCTGCTCTAGAGGGCATCACTGCGTATGACCGCATTCGCGCCTTGCGCGACCGGTTGGAGCACCAGATCGCTGAAATCGCCCCCGATGCGGTCGTGCTCGGTGCTGCCGCGCCTCGTTTGCCCAATACGACGGCGATCGCGATGCCCGGGGTTGCGGCCGAGACCCAAGTCATTGCTCTCGATCTCGAGGGCATCATGGTCAGTGCCGGTGCCGCCTGTTCGTCAGGCAAGGTTGGGCCGAGCCACGTGCTCGCGGCGATGCAAGTAGGCCCCGATCTCGCCGGATCGACGATCCGGGTCAGCCTCGGCTGGGACTCCTCGGAGGAAGACATTGCCCATTTTCTGCGGGCCTGGACCGCCCTTTACCGGCGGCGCCGCGGCTTTACCGGAGGAGCACGCGCTGCATGACGCCGGCTCTCGCCCATCCCCGCCTACAAGAGGCATCCGACGCAGCCCCCAACACGCCGCCGATCTATCTCGACAATCAGTCCTCGACCCGAGTCGATCCGCGGGTGCTCGAGGCGATGCTTCCTTATTTCACCGAGGAATTCGGCAACCCGCACAGTACGAGCCACGCCTATGGCCGCATCGCCGCCGAGGCGGTCGAACGGGCGCGCGGCGAGATCGCTGCGCTGATTAACGCCGATCCGCGCGAACTCACCTTCACTTCCGGGGCGACCGAAGCGAACAATCTAGCGATCAAGGGCGTTGCGCATTTCTCTCGCGCCCATCCGCAAGGCGGACAGGCGCGCGATCACATCGTGACCTTGCAGACCGAGCACAAATGCGTGCTCGAAAGTTGTAAAGCGCTCGAGCGTGAAGGCTTCGTGGTAACCTATCTGCCGGTTGAGCCGAACGGCCTTATATCGCTCGCTGTGCTCGAAGCGGCGATCTCCGAGCGGACGCTCCTCGTGTCGGTCATGGCTGCGCACAACGAGATCGGGATCATCCAGCCTCTCGCCGAGATCGGCGCGCTGTGCCGCTCCAAGGGCGTACTGCTTCATAGCGATGCGGCCCAGGCGTTCGGCAAGATCTCGCTCGATGTCGAGGCGATGCACATCGATCTACTGTCGATCTCCGGGCACAAGGTCTATGGCCCGAAGGGTATCGGTGCGCTTTATGTCCGGCGGCGGCCGCGGGTGCGGCTGTTGCCGCTGATCGATGGCGGCGGTCAGGAGCGCGGCTTGCGGTCCGGCACCTTGCCCACACCGCTCTGCATCGGGCTCGGCCGGGCGGCGGCGATCGCCGGTGCAGAAATGGCGGGGGAGGCAGAACGGCTGCGCCATCTCAGAGACCGCTTGCTGCGGAATTTGGCGCACCGCATCCCCGGGCTGCGCCTAAATGGCGATGCCGAGCACCGCTTACCCGGCAGCCTTAACCTCTCCGTTCCGGGAATCTCGGCGCAAGCACTGATCGACGCCTCTCCGAGTATCGCAATCTCAACCGGCTCGGCTTGCACCTCCGCGGCTGTCGAGCCTTCGTATGTGCTGCGCGCGCTCGGCCTTTCGGATGACCTCGCGAACGCCTCGATTCGCATCGGGCTCGGCCGTTTCACAACGCCAGCCGAAGTCGATTTCGCCGGCGATGCGATCGACGCGGCCGTGACCCGGCTGACGGGGCAGGGGAATAAACCCATATAAGGGATAAGGGATGACACTCTTGGCTCGTGCCGATAATTGAAGGCGTTTGGAGAACAGACGGATGATGGCGAGAAAGCAGGCCTTGTCGGTAACGGATGCTGCGGCGGAACGCATCCAAACGCTCCTCGCCAAGCGTGGCAAGCCGTCGGCGGGGGTGCGCATCGGTGTGCGCTCGCGTGGCTGCTCCGGCCTCAGCTACACGCTCGAATATGCCGACGAAAAGGGCAAGTTCGACGAGGTTGTCGAAGACAAGGGCGTGACGATCCTCGTCGATCCGAAAGCGATCATGTTCATCCTCGGCACCGAGATGGATTACGTCGAAGAAAGGCTGCAAAGCGGCTTTACCTTCCGCAATCCCAATGAGAAAGGTCGCTGCGGTTGCGGTGAGTCGTTCCATGTCTAACCGGACGCGGGTAGCGATTCGCGGCGGGTCCACGTGAAGCTGTTCCAGATAGAGGAGCCGGACGGAGGGCCGGTCGATCCAACCGCACCGGGAGCGGCGATCGGCATCGATGCTAGCTCTGCCGAGGTTGAGGTGGCCTTCTCGGTCGGCGGAAACGCGCTTATTCTCGCCGATCGCGAGGGTTTCGAACAGGTGTTGCTTGTACCCGGAATAGCGGCTGGAAAGACGGAGTGGCAAGCCGTGTTCGAGGCGGCGCGCACTCGTGCCGAACGCGCGGTGGCTCGTCCGGTCACGCATGCCGTGATCGTGCTCGCCTCGGCGCCCGACGGCGATACTGCACACCGGATGCGCGATGCCGCGGAAGGTGCCGGGCTAGAGCTGCTGCATTTGACTCCGGCGACCGAGCTGCTGGCCGCGCCGACCCCGGCGCTCGCCGCCGCGATGCTCGCTGAAGATTTGGCACCGCCACCGGAAACTGATGTCTGATGCCGAAAATAATCTTCATCGAGCGCGATGGGACCCGGCGCGAGGTCGATGCCCCGCTCGGCGTCTCGGTGCTGGAAGTCGCTCGCCGGCATGACATCGACATCGAGGGCGCCTGCGAGGGCTCGCTGGCCTGTTCGACTTGCCACGTCGTCGTGGATCCCGAGTGGTACGAGCTGCTCAACGATGCCAGCGAGGACGAAGAGGATATGCTCGACCTCGCGTTCAACCTGACCACGACCTCTCGGCTGGGCTGTCAAATCGTCGTCACCGAGGAGCTCGACGGGCTGACCGTGCGGCTGCCTGCGGCGACCCGTAACCTTCTGCTCGGCTGACCCGCTCCGGGCCCACCATGGCCGGCAAGTCTATTCTCTTCCCGCGTTTGGTCGGCGCGGCAGACTTGGCTTGGCGTGCTTATACCCGTCACCAATTCGTGCTTCTGCTGGCAAGCGGGAAACTACCGGAGGCATGTTTCCGGCGATATCTAGTGCAGGATTATTTGTTTCTGCTGCATTTCGCGCGCGCCTGGGGTCTGGCCATCTACAAATCCGAGACGCTTGCCGAGATGCGCCGCGCACAGCGCCTGGTCGCAGCGACGCTCGATGTCGAGATTGGCCTTCACATCGAGTATTGCCGCGGTTGGGGGCTTTCGGAAACAGCAATGGCGAGCGAACCCGAGGCGCTGGAGACGATTGCCTACACCCGCTTTGTGCTCGACCGAGGTCTCGCTGGGGACCGCCTGGACCTCGAGGTGGCGCTGGCTCCTTGCATTATCGGCTACGCGGTGATCGCCGCTGAGCGGATCGGCGATCCCGGCACCCGGCTCGAGGGAAACCGCTACCGAGAATGGCTCGAAATGTATGCCGGGTCCGACTATCAGTCCCTTGCCGGGGAGGCTGAAACCGCGCTCGACGAACAGTTTGCCCGGCGCGGTGGCGAGGGGCGCTTTCGCTCTCTTGCCGCCGGTTTCGCCACCGCCGCGCGGCTCGAGGCCGATTTCTGGCAGATGGGACTCGGGGAACAACGATGAGCCTGGCGGATCTCGATCTGCCGGGCAACCCGGGAGACCACTGCATGGTTGTTGCGATGTCGGGCGGGGTCGATTCGTCGGTGACCGCGGCCCTGCTGGTAGAGCAGCGTTTCGAGGTGGTCGGCATTTCGTTGCAGCTCTACGATCATAAGGCCGCTGCCGGGCGCAAAGGCGCGTGCTGCGCGGGACAGGACATTTACGATGCCGCTCGCGTCGCTGAGCGTCTCGGGATCCCGCATTACGTGCTCGATTACGAGAGCCGCTTTCGCGCCGAAGTCATCGACGATTTCGTCGATTCCTACGCGCGCGGCGAGACGCCGATCCCCTGTGTCCGCTGCAACCAGCGCGTCAAGTTTCGCGATCTTCTGGGAGCGGCACGCGATCTCGGCGCCTCGGCGCTCGCGACCGGGCACTACGCGCGACGCATCCCTGGGCCGGATGGGCCGGAACTGCATCGGGCGCGAGATCGATCACGCGACCAGAGCTATTTCTTGTTCGCCACGACGCGGACGGAACTCGACTTCCTGCGCTTTCCGCTGGGCGGCCTCACCAAGGACGAAACCCGCCGCGAAGCACGACGCTTCGGTCTTGCTGTTGCCGACAAGGTGGACAGCCAAGACATTTGCTTTGTTCCGGACGGATCCTATGCCCGGCTTGTCGAGCGGCTGCGGCCCGAATGTTGTGAGCCGGGTGAGATCGTCGACCAAGAGGGTCGAGTGCTCGGTCGTCACAGCGGTATCGTCCATTTCACCGTAGGACAGCGCAGGGGGCTCGGGATCGCCGCCGCAGAGCCGCTCTATGTGTTGCGGGTCGATCCCGAAGAGCGGCGCGTGCTTGTCGGGCCGCGGGAGGCGCTGGCCAAAACCCGCCTCCGTCTCGGCGAACTCAACTGGCTCGGCCCGCCCGTCGCCGAGGGTATGCCGGTCACTGCCAAGCTCCGCTCGACGCAGCCGCCTGTTTCGGCGACCCTCTACCGTGGCGCCGACGCCGGAGAAGCCGAACTCGTCCTCGATGCCCCAGCGGGCGCCGTGGCGCCAGGGCAGGCCGCCGTGCTCTTTGACGGCGAGCGAATGCTCGGCGGCGGCTGGATCCGCCGCCCCGCCTTGACCCGTCTTTCCCCATCTCCTATATCCGAGCCCCTTGTGGCGGGATAGCTCAGTTGGTTAGAGCAGGGGAATCATAATCCCAAGGTCGGGGGTTCAAGTCCCTCTCCCGCTACCAAAAATCAGATAATGATATCAGCATGATAACGCTTTTATGGCCACCCGAAGTGGCCATTTTCATGTCGCAGTCTGTTGTGACACGTTGCCTTGATTTTCCTGACGTTTCTGCATATCGTCGCCTGTCCTTGCGACAAGAAATGCGACATGAAAAACATGGCCGGCACATCGATGCCGCAGCGCACCAAAGCTCAAGCCTGGGCTGATTATGAACGATTGGCTGCAGACAGGGGCTGGCATCCCCTCGTGATCGAGCGGGCCCGGATCGCATTTGAGAACGACGATCCGCCGTGGTGCTGGGAGGAATATCTCGAGGAAGGTACCACACCGTTCGCCCCCGAGAGCATGGTGAAGCAGGTGATCGCCGAGGTGGTCGCAAAAAATGGCGCACCAGTTGGTGAACCGCGATTGTGGCCGGCGGTCCGGACAGAAATTGCGAGTCGCGGGTTCCGCGTCCGCAAGAAGACGGTGCGCGACTTAGCACCAAAAGCGAAAGCCGGACGTCCAAAAATCTCGCCAAATAGCTAGAAAACCCTCGACGGCGAGATTTTTCGGCGAGATTTCTTGTCCTAAGTCTCTCCGCATTCTTCAATATGCAGCGGAGAGCATCCCAATGTCACAAGACACTAGTGCTGAGCAGGATCTGCTTTATGGCGGCCCGGCTATCTGCGCGTTTCTAAACTCGCTCAGTGAGCGGGAGTTTACGCTCGGCCACACTTACCGCCTGATTGCAGCTCGCCGCATACCTGCCCGCAAAAGTGGGCCAAAGACGATAATCGCTTCCAAGCGCGAGATCCGCGCTTCTCTGCCCGGGGGGGCAGCCGCTTCAGCATAAAAAATGCCGGTCCCGGCATGTGCACCGGAACCGGCGAGAGGACTCAATAGGGAATTTCCCCATAAGGACTGTCTGATCGGCATCACCACGAAAAAGACGTGGTCGCCATAGACAAAATCCTCTTAACGGTCAAGAACGCACGCGCCGGCCGGCCCATCCGAAAGGAAGGGCCAATATGGTTCAAAAATCCACACCTCGACGCTCTCTGCGTGAGCGACGATCGATCGAGCTCCGACGCTTGCGCCGCGCGCATTACGCTCAACGGATCTGGTACCTAGGTTACCGCGTCGAATACGAGTTGATCGAATATCTGATCGCGGAATTCGATCTGGATCAAGACCGCGTCGACCGCATCCTCGACCGATTCGCTGACCTCTATTCCAACCATCCTGCGCGAGCTGGGCACCAACAAGTTGCCGCCGGCGCCTCTTCACGCAGTGCGGCGATGATCCGTTCCCCGATTGTCGAATTTCGCAGCCGAGAGATCCGCGAGAAATTCGAGGAGCAAGTTCTCGAGGCGTTGCGCCGGGCCCACCCCGAAGCCTTCGCCGGCGGGGGCGCGGCATGAATGCGCTCGAGGCTGCGACTCTCTATTACGGCCGCGGGTGGCGCGTCGTGCCGGTTCCTGCGGGGCAGAAGCGCCCGATCATCAAGGGCTGGCCGGATCGAAAATTCAAACTCACCGATTTCAGTAATGAAGCCAACGTTGCGATTCGGGTCGGCCGACAGTCTAGAAGGTTAACTGACGGCGATCTCGACTGCGAGGAAGCAATCGAGCTGGCGCCGCTCTATCTGCCCGAAACTGAGGCGATTTTCGGCCGCAGATCAAAGCCGCAGTCGCACTGGCTCTACTATGCCGACGGCGCGCAATTCGAGACCTTCGTCGATCCAATTGCGCAGCAGACCCTATTAGAACTGCGCGCGGATGGCAGGGATGGGGGCGCTCATCTCACGCTGGTACCGCCATCAATCGCCAATGGTGAACAACGAGAATGGTGCAGCGAGACCATCGAACCGGCTGTATTCAACGGCCGCGCTCTGCGCGTCTGCATGGCACGCCTCGCGATCGGCTGCCTCATGATGCGATACGTATCAGAGCACGCCGCGCGCCGTCCCGGTCCCGACTTGCTCAATATTCTATGGGAATTCGATCCCGAGCTTGGACGGCCGGCTTATCGCTGGCTCGGCAAACCTACCCCCGACGCGCCGCGATGGTCACCAAAACCCCGGCATGAGGTAACAGAACGGGATATTGCGCTCCGTGAGCTAGCCCGCGTCATTCCCAACAACGCGGATTGGCACGAATGGAATCGGGTCGGAATGGCCTTCTATGCGGCTTCTGGCGGTTCTGATGAAGGCTTTATCGCTTTCGATGACTGGAGCGCTAAATCGCCGTCGAAATACGATTGTCATGCTGTTGAAGAGAGGTGGCGAAACTACCAACGCTCGCCTCCGTCACGCATCAGCCTAGGCGCTCTCATCCATCTGGCTCACCAAGCCGGTTGGAAGTCGGCGGGGGCACGATGATGACCGACTGGACCCCCAAAAACGCCCACGAAGAGGCGGAGGACGTTAAACCTAATGGGCACGACATTGATCCGGCTTTCCCACTCGAAATCCTCGATTTTACCACCCTGCACGGCAAGGACGTTCCGGAGCAGCGATGGCTCGTGCCCGATTGGATACCTTGGGACCGAGTCACTGGTCTGTTCGGTGCGGGCGGGGAAGGGAAAACCCTGCTCGCGCAACAGCTGATGACTACAGCGGCACTCAAGCGTCACTGGCTCGGCCGCGCCGTCGTTCCGGTTAGGACCCTCGGGTTATTTTGTGAGGATGATGCTGAAGAACTCCATCGTCGTCAGGCCAATATCAATCGGCTGTACGGCTGTGAATTCGCCGATCTCGATAATATGCGGGCCCTCCCCAGGCTTGGCTGCAAGCGTGCAGCTGTCAGGATCACGAAACATGCTGCAGGCACCGCATCGATCGCCGTCAACTGGGTGATCGACATAGTCCGCTTCGTCTTGTGATAGCGTCGCGGCCTTATGCAGCGTCAAGCGCTCTGAGATCTGCCTCGATACGTCTGGCGCGCGAGCGGCGAAGAAGCTGGCGAGCCTCGAGGTCAACCGCTTCTCGGCGGCCTGCATCAAGGCCAAATCTCGCCCTGGCGCCCGCCGTAATCGCGCTTGCTTTTCCAGCGGCTGTTCCTCGGTTGCCGGCGGGGCTACGTGGATTTGCAGCCCCATCCCGTGCCCCCGTTCGCGCATTGGTGGCGCCCGGCATCGCTCTGGGGGAACTCTGACCGGGCGCCCCGGCTGCCGCCATGGGGTTGAATGGCGGCGGCGGATTCGTCGTATGTTCTGACCCTTGATCGGCATGCTTCAGGAGGACTGGCCCCGTCGCGAGGACGAACATCGCGTCATCGCCGCCCTCGACCGGTTCAAGCCCCAAGGTGTCGCGGGCCTCGTTTATCGTATTGATCCCGTTCTTGACATATCCCTCGAGAATCGTCGCTTGAACCTGGGGATCGGTCTCGTTCAACTCTTGCCAGCGGAATTCGAGGTCTTTGTGCCCCATCCGCTTTTGCAAAACCTCGTCGACGAGCCGCTTGACCCAGAGAAGCAAAGGACCCAGCCCCTCTTCCTGTGCTGTCTGGCGCGCAGTTTCGCTCGTAGAGCGATTGCGCTGCCGGATGAACGCATCGGGCGGCAGGCTGAACGCGAACATAACCACGCGGGCGAGCCACTCGTCCATCTCGTCCTTTAGTGGCGGGTCCTTGATGGACTGATACTTTGAGCCGAACGGCGCCCATACACTCTTCGACCGCTCGGAGAGATTGCCCGCCATAGTGGAATCGAACCACTGCTGGAACCCGGCGATTTGCTTGGATGACCAGCCATCCGGTGAGGTGATTAGCCCCCGCGGCACGTTACCTTCGGTAAACCAGTTGAGCTGCATCACTTGCCGGCGCAGAGCGATGTTGATGAACATCAAGATCTGCTCGACCGGCGAATAACCGTATATGTGCCCAGGGCGCTTGTTGCGCGGCGTATAGATTATCTCGTCAGCGGTGAACAGGCGCCACGGGCGACCGTGAATAACCTGTTCAAAGGCTGGCGCAGGAGGTTTTGGGCGCCTCCCGGTATGATCAATCAGCAACTTGATCGTCGAGCCGTCGACGATATCAAGGGCGCGGATTGAGCCGTCCCGGTTTCTCAATACCTCGAGCGTCGGCGCATCAATCGCCAGCATATCCTCGAGCAACTCGCGCAACCATGTCCCAAACGGTCTGTCGCCGTCGGGGTGACGCCAGAACTCGGTCGCGGCTTTGATCCGCTTTTCTTGATCTGCGGTTGCAGCCACATCATCATCGCCGTCGTCGAGCACTCCAATTTCCCACTCCAGGCGTTCGATCTGGTCTTTGCGCGTCTCGATCGCCATGCGGGTGAGGTTTTCGCTATAGGCGAGCGCGCGCAATTCCGCAAATGTAACCGGCTCATATGAGCGCGGGGTGTAAATGTAGTTGTAGCCGACCGGGTAATCCCACAGCCGGGCATATTCGGACTCGACCGGGACAAGTGGGAAATTCGGCGAGAAAATCCCTTGATCGGGCTGGAATACGTCTTTGAACTGGCGGACGACGTCCTGATTGCCCTCAATCTTACCGGGCACACCCCAGTTGTAGCTGACGTTGATGCTTTGGCGCGAGCCGCCAGGCGGTGGCATAATGTTCCTATTTCCCGCTATGCCACATCAGCCGGGGCGCCCTCTGCCGCGCCTCTACCAATCTCTTGGCGCAAGACGGCGCAACTATGCTGGCACAGTTCCCACGGCAATTTCGGGCAGATGGCGCAATGATGTGCGCCTGTGCCATTGCCAGTCCGAATTGCCTCGACATGCTTTAGGAAATCGGGATCGTCGTCGAACCTGGTCATGGCCTAGCGTGATTTGTATTTCTCGATCGCCTTATCGAGTTCGGCGTCCACTTCCTCACGCACGGACCTGTCAATCGGCACGTTGCCGGTTTCATATCCCTCGCTGTTTCGCAAACGGCGATGCGGCTTGGTCGAGAAATCATGTTTCAGGTCGCGCAGCGTCTCCGCGACCTCTTTTCCGAAATCGCTCATGTCCAGTACGCCACGATGTTGGTGACATTCGTGCCGGTCGACCACACCCGCGTCGCGCGGATAGGATACATGCCGGTCGGCAGACCGGTGATCGTGATGTCCTCGCCGCCCTCCGTTGTCAGATGGATCGTCTGCGCGCCGCTATTGGTGAACGAAAGATAGCTGCTGCCGCATGGCAAATTGACGGTGTCTGATGCGGTAACGAGGATTGCGTGATTCGGGATGAGCGGCGTCATGACTGGGGCATCCGCATCATGTCCACGACAATTTCAATAGGGCCAGCAACGACGCGAAAGAACCCGCCGTCGACTTTGCCTGCCTGGGAAAGCGCCGCCGCCGCTGGTGCCGTAAATCCCACGTTCATCAGCGCCGCAATGATTTTGGCTTGCGTTACAACGCGATCAGAGAATTGACGCGCTCGCCCAACGCCTGGGAATTGGGCTCCTTCCACAGGAAGAACTCCCA
>Ga0306926_10000161_pt1 | contig 54386 bp, 41 predicted proteins | sample flu12Cox44000178_FD_203759 | JGI IMG/M metagenome (GOLD analysis project Ga0306926, IMG submission 203759) | Lab enrichment of tropical soil microbial communities from Luquillo Experimental Forest, Puerto Rico - flux8day.12C.oxic.44.000.178 (v2)... | ecosystem: Environmental > Terrestrial >... | reverse complement strand
CCTCCACGTAGGCGGGGCCCGCACGGCGCTGTTCAACTGGCTGTTCGCACGGCGCGAACGCGGCACGATGATTCTGCGAATTGAGGATACCGATGCCGAACGCAACAAGCCCGAGCTGGTAACGGGCATTATCGAAGGCCTGCGATGGCTCGGTGTCGACTGGGACGAAGGGCCGTTTTATCAGTCCGAGCGCACGGCGATGTACCAGGAAGCCGGGAGGAAGTGTCTGGCGAGCGGCGCGGCGTTCCTTTGTTATTGCCCGGCGGAAAAATACACCGGCGGCGACCATGCCGAGGAAGGAGCCGAGAGCGGCCAGCTGCGCCGGGTCACGCGCTGTTCGTGCCGCGACGGTAGGCCTTCGACTGCGGGCGTGAAGCCGGCGATTCGTTTCAAAGTACCGGTCAGGGGAACCACGAAATTCACGGACGCCGTGTTTGGCGAGCGCGAATTTTCGAACGACGAAATCGAGGATTTTGTGCTGGTGCGTTCGGGCAAAGGAGACCAGGATTTTGGCCAGGCCATGTACCAGCTGAGCGTGGTGGTGGACGACATCGATATGCGCATCACGCACGTTATCCGCGGCGCCGACCACATTTCCAACACACCCAAGCAGGTTTTGCTGTACCGGGCGTTGGCGGCTGCCGTGCCGATATTCGCGCACCTGCCGCTGATCCTGGGCGCCGACAAGTCGCGCCTGTCGAAGCGCCACGGCGCGACCGATGTCAATATGTACCGCGCCGAAGGGTTTCTGCCGGAGGCGTTTCGTAACTTCCTGGCTCTGCTCGGATGGTCGCCCGGCGGCGACGAGGAATTCTTGCGTACCGCTCAGTTACTGGAAAAATTCTCGCTGGAGGGCGTAAGCCGCACCAACGCCGTTTTCGATCGACCCAAACTGGAATGGTTTAACACCCAGTATCTGCAGAAGCTGCCGATCGAGGAATTGCTGCCGGAGGTCGAAGCGCAGCTTAGAAAGAGCGGACTGTGGAAGGAAGAATGGGCTGCGGGGGCCGGGCACGAGTGGTTCAAGAGAACCGTCGACCTGCTGAGGCCGCGCATCCGGCTCCTGCCGGATTTTGCATCCTGGTCGCGCGCCTTTTTCAGCGACGAGTTTACCCGCGATCCCGCGGCGAAGGAAAAGTTCTGGAAAGAGCCGGTCAAGATCAAACAGCTGCTTGACCAGACCGCGGAGGCTCTTGCCGCCGTTTCGGATTGGAGCCACGATCCCTGCGATCATGCCACGCGCGCTGTGGCCGAAGCCGCCGGGGTAAAGGCCGGCCTGCTCATCAACGCTATCCGCGTGGCAATCGTCGGGCAGGCGGTCGCGCCACCGTTGTTTGACACCATGGTGGTTCTCGGCAAGGAAGCCGTCGTGCGCCGGTTGCGTGAAGCAACCGCGGAACTCGGCTAGAATCTCGGGCAACATCGAGCGAGGTGCGCATGTTGGTTTCCCGGCGCAGCTTCCTTTCTAACCTCGGAGCCGCGTCCCTCGGCGCCGTGTCTTGGCATGAATCTAACGCGCTGCTTGCGTTTACCCCGCCAGGCGACCGGGAGCTGCGCAGGCGGCTGGCCGCTGATCCGCTGCGGCCACAATGCCACTTGCTTCCCGCCAAAAACTGGATGAACGATCCGAACGGCCCGATCCATTGGAAGGGCCAATATCACATGTTTTTTCAATACAACCCCCATGCCGCGGTTTGGGGCGACATGCACTGGGCGCACGCCGTAAGTCCCGACATGATCCACTGGCGGCATCTGCCGGTGGCGCTTCGGCCGACGCCGGGCTCGGACGACGCGGACGGCTGCTTCACGGGCAGCGCGGTCGACGACCGAGGGACCGCAACCATCCTGTACACGGGCGTGAAGTCGGTTCCGCCGGCGCTTGCGACGCTGCGCGACGGCAATCACAACTTCCGCGAGGTGCAGAGTCTCGCTACTTCGACCGATCCGCAGTTGCGCGCGTGGAGCAAATGGAAGGCGCCGGTGCTCCAGCCGCCGGACGATCCGCAACTGACGGGTTTTCGCGATCCGTTTTTGTGGCGCGGACCCGACGTGTGGTATATGGGCGTCGGCTCCGGCGTGCGCAGAAAAGGCGGCCGGGTCCTGCTGTATCGCTCAAAGAACTTGCGTGAATGGGAGTATCTGCATCCCCTGGCAAGCGGGACCTGGACCGGCCGCGAGAACGCCAATCTGGTCGATTCCGGCGAAATGTGGGAGTGCCCGGATTTCTTTCCGCTGGGCTCGAAACACGTACTGCTGTACGCGACGGCGGGGAAAGTGGCGTGGGAGGTGGGCGAACTCGATGCGAAGGAGCTGGTGTTTCATGCGCAGCGCAGGGGAGTGCTCGATCACGGCGCCTACTACGCTCAGAAGACGCAGCTTGACGGCCAAGGGCAACGCATCTTGTGGGGCTGGGTTCCGGAAAGACGGCCGGAAGCGGAGTTCAGCGCCGCCGGATGGGCCGGCTGCATGGCGCTGCCGCGCGCGCTGTCCCTAAACGCAGAGAGCGATCTCGAAATGCGCGTGGCGTCGCAGGCGGAAACGTTGCGCGCGAAGCAGTTGTCTCGGCTGACCTCGGCGAACTCCGGGGAAGCCCGCAACAAGGCGCTTGCCGCTATCGAAATCAAGGATGTGGCCGGCGAGCTTGGCTGGCGAGCGGCCAACGGCCCATTCTCCATGGCGATTACCGACAGCGCCGGGCCGTGGTGGTGGTTGAACCTCGAGAGTTCAGGTTCCGCGATGCTCGTGCAGGTCTGCGGCAAAAAAATCGAAATACCCGCGCCAATTTCGCCGCAACTCGAATTCCATCTGCTGCTCGATGCTTCCGTTGCGGAGTTTTTCTGCAATTCACTGCACGCGCTGACGTCGCGCATTTACCGCAAACCTGCGGGGCCGCTGCGCGTCGAGATCTCCGGGGAAAGCTTCGCTCGCCTCGACTCTCTCGAGGCCTGGCAGTTGCGACCGATCTCGAACGACCGCCTCACGACTTAGCCGGGCGCGCATTCCAACCGGAGCAGCCTAGGGGCTAGCGGGTTTGCCCAGCTGCTTTTCGATCTTCTTGTGAAAGACCGATACGCCGAAGACCGGCGCCTCCTGCGTGCCGGTAATGGTAATGGGCAATTCGGTCCCGGCGCCGTGTTTCGAGAAAAGCGGGTCGATCGCCTTCAGGAAGAACGACTTCACCCCGGTGGTGGTCTCGGAAAGCCTGGCCCGCATGCGCAAGCGTCCCTGCATGTCAATCTTCTGGCTGTGAATGTCGTAAGTCCCCGCAAGTTCCACGCCGGCGCCCGGAACGGAAAACGTCAGCTTGGAAAACGTGATCAGGCTGTGGTTCAAAACGAATTGGCCTCGCAAATCCGTGACGGCGCTGCCCGCCTCTTCGTTCCCCGGTTCGCCTTCGGCGTGGCGGCTGAAGCTCTCGAGCTTTTCGCGTATTTCCGGGCTGGCCCAGCGGCCGTTGGTGATGGCGAACGTTCCGTCGAGATTCATCTTGTCGATCACCTTCTGCTTGCCGGGCGGCAAAGAGAGTTTCGCAACCACGCGGATTGGTCCGCGCAAGAAGGGTTTGTCGGAATTGATCGCCAGCTGCAGGATGTCCTCGATGCGCGCCTTCGGCGTGGTCACATCCAGCGTGATGAGATGCCCCTGGCGGGGAAAGTTGATCACGCTTCCCGATGCCACAATTTCGGACTGCCCAAGAACGGAATGAACGGGATGCAGTTGCGTGTCGCCGTTGGTTCCGTCGACCGTGGCTGAATAGTCGGTGTGCAGGGCCACGGGCTTGCCGACGTTGTCGAGCGAGAAGTCCGGCGTATCCGTTTCACCGTTCACCTCCAGGCGGTCCAGTTCGCCCGCATACCTTCCGGTCGAAGAAAGAATGCCGGCGATACCCGGAAATGGGCCGAGATCCGCGTTGTCGAAGGCGTAAGTACCGGAAACGGGTGTCGAACCGGGATCGGCGCCGTTCCAGGGTCCAAATTCGCCGGAGGTGGCGATTTCTCCCTTGGGCTTGGCGTTGGTCAACGTGCCTTCGAACGCGAACGGTTTAAGGGCGCCGACTTCATGCAATCTCAGATCGTGAATTTCCCAATCGAGCGGCTCCACGCCGGGCTTTGCCGAAAGCGTGAGCAATTCCATGTCCTCAATTTCGATCGTGCCCACCAGCACCTGAACGATGTTCAGGTTTTCTGCTTCGCGTGGCGCCGCCGGTTTCCTTTGTTCGCGCGGAGGAATCGAAATGACCAAGCGCTTCAGCTTGATTCGTTCGATGCGCTGAGGCGCCTGGAATGCGCCGAACAGGCCCAAGCTGAAGGAAAACTTCTCGATGCGGATAAGGGGCGGGGCTTCCGGAGTCGCCCAATAGTGCAGGGAGAGTCCTTCGCCCGAGACGGTCATCTCGGGAAAGACGCCAACGTGAAAATCGGCCAGTTCCACATTACTCTGGAATTTCTGCTCCAGTAACCGCACGATCCAGTCGCGCGTGTGCAGTTCGGCGGAGCGTTTTTTGGCTATGGCCACGGCAAACAGCAGGCTGAGCAACGTCAGGAAGGAAGCGGCCAGAACGAGCAGGACTTTCCGAGCACCGGGGACGGCCATCCGGGAAGTTTCGCAAAACCCCTGGTGCTTTCGCTACGGTTTTGCGAACAATTCCGCGTGGCTAGGGCGAGATTCTCCCGAAGATACATGGATCACCGCATCTACGGGCAACGTTACCGGCGGCAAGCAGACTTCGTTGTTGCAGGCCTGGTAGCGCAATTTGAGAGAAAGATGCTGCTCGCCAAGCGGCGCGCCGGGTTCAATCGTGACCGGCACCAACAACGTGACCGTGTCGGCGTACACATTCAGCGCCTGGTCCTTCGCGAAATTGAATTTGTGAAGAGTGCCCTTGGGATATTTCACGGCGCCAAATTTGAAGCCGGCCGCGGGTTCGGCTTTCAGATCGGTCGGGATCAGGTAGTCGAAGGTGGTTTCGCGGGCGTTTACGTGGAATCCCTCTTTGATCTTCATAAGCACGGCAACATCGAGTTGCTTGCCGCGCGCCGCCGGATCGAAAGATGCGTAGGCCACGGGCTTGACCACATCGCGTGCGGAAGGGATTTGCGCCGAGAGCATAGCGGCGGCGGCAAGCAGAACGCTCGTCAAGCAAACAAGTTTGCCATTCATAGCTTCATTTCTTCCCCGAGCTGCTGCGAAATCACGCGGCTCAGCACTGCCAAGAGGTCCTCTCCGGTCTTTTCCAGAACAAAGGCGTTCTTCGACTCGGACCAGCCCAGCTTGAAACTGGTCGAAAGCGCCGAAATCCAGATTTCGCGCACCGGCGTATTCGGCGAAATCACGAATTTCGCAGGCGCCGGCTGTTCAAAGACCACTTCGAGCTTGCCGCTCTCGCCTTCCACGTCAAAACCGTGCCGATCGCCGGCGTCCAGCAGGCGCCCCTTCAATTCTTCCAGCGCTGCTTCGCACTTTTTCTGAAAATCGCGCTCTTCCAGCATGGGCATCGAACTACAGGGCCCCTTCGATCATTTTTGTCGTGGCCTCGTAATCGATCAACCCCGTGGTGCGTTTCAAGACCCTTCCGTCGCGCGAAATCAGAACGCTGGTCGGATAGCCCAGCAATCCGCCGAACTTTGCCGCTACCTTTTCATTGCCGACGACGATCGGATAGTTCATCGCCTGCTTCTGTCCGTTCACCTCGTAGCGCTCCTTGGCCACGAAAGGTGCCACCACCGGCTTGCCTTCCTCGTCCATGGCGATGCCCAACACCGTAAATCCCTTGGCGGCGTACTTGCTCTGCATTTCAATCAACCAGGGAATTTCCACCTTGCATGGTTCGCACCACGTGGCCCAGAAGTTCACCAGCACCACTTTTCCGCGATAGTCGCCGACCGTGACCGTGCCGTCCTCAAGCGACTTCATTTCGACGGTGGCGAAGGCGCCGGCGCTCTGCGACGTTTTGCAGCCGACCGCCAAGAAAAGCATGGCCGCGACCAGGAAGAGTAGAGTGCCCCTGTTCATGTTGCTCCTTAAAGGATTATCCCTCATTTCGACGGCGCGGGCGATTGCCGGGCTCCGCGCTACTTTCCCGTCAGCGCATGCTCGAGCCACAGCGCAACGCTGTTCAAAAAGCCGAGCTTGCGCACCAGCCAGGTCAGCTTGTTGGTGAAGACCAGCCCGCCCACAAACAGCAGCAGGATGCCGCTGCCGATCTCGACCGCGTGCAAATAACCGCGAAAGCGTTGGTAGAACTTCAAGAATTGCACGATACCGACGGCAGCCAGCAAAAAGGGGATGGCCAGCCCGGCGGAATAGAACGAGAGCAGCAGCACGCCGCGCCCGATGGTCGCGCTGTTGGCGGCCAGCGCCAGCACCGTCGTCAGAATCGGTCCGATGCACGGCGTCCAGCCAAATGCGAACGCAAACCCCAGCAGAAATCCGCTCAGCATGCCCGGCTGTTGGCCTGTGCTGCGCAGGTGCACATCGCGATTGAGCCAGCGTGCCAAAGCCGGGCCCAGAAATCCGATCACCGAGAGCGAAAAGAAGTGCACCGCCTCCAGTCCGGCAAACAACTCGTCGCCGCGCAGGAGCGCCAGCAGCCCCAGAACCAGCAAAATGGCGCCAATCACAACGCCGGGAATCGGCTTCAGCTTGGCCAAAGCGCCGATCAAATGCAGGCCGAACAGGATGATCAAGGCGCCTGCAATCGGTGCCAGCGTATAGCGATTCTCTTGTAGGAACGAACCCACGGCGCTGGCCGAAGCGCCAAACGCTATGAACACGACGGAAAGTCCCGTCACAAAGGAAAGCGCCGAAAGAAACAAGCCGCCGCGAGGCTGCTGCCCCTGCCGGAGCTGCTCCATTCCGATTCCGCTGAGCATCGAAATGTAGCCGGGCACCAGCGGCAGCACGCACGGCGAGAGAAACGAAACCAGTCCCGCCAGGAACGCGGCGGCAAGCGAAACGTCAGGCGTCATCGGTCAGGAATCTCCGAAAGCACTTCGATGAGAGTACGGTCGCCAAAGTGTCGTGGATCAATGTAAAAGACGTGTCATGAAGCCAAACTGTATTCTCACACAGAACATCTTTCTGCGCGGCCTAGGGCGACACCTGCCAGCCGAATTTGGCGGCGCGGTTAAGCGGGCCCGAGCCCGCGCCGCCTAAGCCGCTCTAAACGAAGCGCTTAGTGCCTTCGGGCTTGGCGGGCCGATTGCTCTCCTTCGGGCGGAGGGCTTTAGGCGCCGTGGATTGGACGCCCAACAAGGTCACCCTGCTTCGCGTCCTGGTCGGCTTTGCTGCCGTCGGTCTTTTTGGACATGGAACGTGGGCCAACCTTGCGGCCGTCGCTCTCACCGTCGCTGCCATCGCGCTCGATGCCCTGGATGGGCACCTTGCGCGCAAAAAGCAGATGGCCACGCCGCTCGGCGCGCAGATTGACATCTTGGGCGACCGCATGATTGAAAACATGTTTTTCACCTACTTTGCCGTCGTCGGGATGGTCTCCTGGTGGCTGCCGGTGCTGTTTTTCGCGCGCGGCGCGGCCACCGACTTTCTGCGCGGCCTGGCCCAGAAGGCCGGCTATTCCGGCTGGGGCGGCCAGACGATGTTCGAGACGTGGTGGGGTCGTGCTTTCGTTGCCTCGCGTTGGAGCCGCGGAATCTATGCCGCGCTGAAGTGCGCATGCTTCTGTTACCTGGGACTTGAGTTGGCGCTGACTCGGGGAAGCGTTGCCCTGGTCGCCGCTTCTGGCGAAGCTCATCTCGCCATTCGCACCGCTGCCCAGGTCCTTACCTGGGTCACAGCTGCCTGCTGCGTGGTGCGCGGGTTGCCGGTGTTCATCGAGGGCCGGCGTTTCTTCACCGGGCAAACGGTTGCGGTCCGCTCCCGCAACCCCGCGGAGGCCGCATGAGCATCGCATTTTTCGATGTGGACGGCACCCTGCTTCCGCACCCGTCACTCGAACGCCGTTTCTTCTGGTACCTCGCGCGCCGGGGGAAAATTCGCGCCGCGAACTTTTCCCGCTGGGTCGCGGAAATGCTCCGCTTAGGTTCCAGCAATCTCGTGACCGCCGCGCAGTCGAACAAAATGTATTTGCGCGGAGTTTCAGCCGCGGTTCTTGGCCCAGGATGCGGCGCGCAACGCCACTGGATGCCCGAGTTCTTCCCCGGTGCCATCGAGCGCATCTGGTGGCACGCCTTGCGCGGCGACCGGATCGTTCTGGTCACCGGGACCCTGGCTCCTCTGGCCGAAGCCGTGAAGGCCGCGCTCGAGCGCGAACTGCTTTGGCGCGGAGTTGAATCGCAGGTTTCAATGTTTGCGACCGAACTCGGCCTTTGCGAGGGTTCCTGGACCGGCACAGTTGAAGGCGAGCCGAGGTCAGGCGAGGCCAAAGCGGCGGCGGTCAAGCAGTTTGCACTCGCTTCTGGCGCTCCCTTAGCGGAATGCTTCGCCTACGGCGATCATGCGCTCGATCGGTCGATGCTCGAAGTCGTCGGCACTCCGATTGCCGTCAATCCGACCTGGCGCCTGCGCCAGATTGCCCGGCAGCGCGGATGGCAGGTCATGAAATGGGCCGCCCGCGCACGGCGCGCCGCCCACCTCACGCTTTGAAATGGAAAGGCGAAGTTGCACGATGAACAGTCGCGAACCAACTCAATCCCGGACCGTCGAAGGCGCATTGCCCATGCGTCCGGGAAGCTTGCCGGAGCGTCACCTGCGGCCTATGAGAACACCGGCCACATGCAAGGAGCCCGGTTGGACCGCGTTGCTTCGCGGCGAGCTCTCGCGGGTGTGGCCCGCCGTCGGGACATTTGAACACGTCGCTTTGGGCTACCTCTGCCTATCAAGCGCGATGGTCGCGGTCTCCTCTCGAAATCTCGCCCACCCCTGGAAACTTATCGGCGTCAACCTGCTGGTCGCGACGGTCATCTTGCTGCTGTGTCGAACGGGAGCTCGTTCTGAAGAGCGCGCCCGCCGCCGCGGCGTCACCTTCACGACGCGCTTCTGGCATTTCTGGCGCCACTGGTACCCCCATCTTTTCTTCTTGTTCTGCTTCGAGGAGCTCGCCTATTTGGTGCACCTCGCCCATCGGGGCTGGCAGGACGCCAAACTCATTGCCTTCGATCACCGGCTCTTCGGTGTCCACCCGGCGGTATGGCTCGAGCAATTCGCCACACCGCTCCGCAACGACCTTTTTCAACTCGCCTATCTCACCTATTTTGTTTATCTGCTGGTTCTCGGCGGGATCCTCTACTTCCGACGCGAATGGCGCGCCTATTGGTCGGTGATGACCTATTCCGCGGTCGGCTACGCGATCGGCTACGTCATTGCCGCTCTTTTCCCGATCGAGAGCCCATGGTTTGCCATGGCCGGCCTGTGGCAAGGCGAACTCCACGGCGGCCCGTTCACGGCCATCGTCAATTTCATCGAACATTACGGCCGCGTCCGCGGCGCCGCATTTCCCTCCGAACACGTCGCGGGTTCGGTCGCCGTGGTGTGGGGGGCCTGGCGTTACCGGCGCTGGCTTTTCTGGGTCATGTTGCCGCTGGTGACGGCGATGTGCGTCTCCACGGTTTGGGGTCGCTACCACTACGTCGCCGACATTTTGGGCGGCGTGGTCACCGGTACGCTTGGCTACTTCATCGGTTCCTATTTGATGGATCGGCGATCGGATCCCGCAACGGTCATCTCCAGGTGATTTTCAAAGCGCTCGGCGCAAGACCGGGATTCCGGCTTCGACCGTGCTAGAAGATCTTTTCCTGACGCCGCAGGTTCCCAAACGTTCCGATATTCGCGATGGTGAACGCCACGCGGAACTGGTTTTCCGTGCGCACCTGCCCGAGCGCGATTCTCCGGTACTCGAACGACCACCCGCAACAGTTCCCGTTGTAGGTCACCTGCATGATCTGGTTTTGCAGCGCCGTATTCTGGATGTCGTAGCTCACGCCGCCGGTGAAGTTGAACCCTTTGCGGTTGAAGGCCCCGTATCCCACCAAAGCGCGGATCTGATTGGAAAGCGGCTGCAGTACCGGGTCGTCTTGAATGTGAAAGTGCGCCACCATCGCGAAAAACTCGCTGTACGGCTTCACCTTCACCAGCGTCCCCTCGGCCACGATCTTGTTGAGCTGGGGGTCGTACTCGATGATCTGCTCCGCGTCATATTTCCCGCCCGGCGTGATTTTTAGGTCGCTCACGATCGGCGACCAGTCGCGCGGCCCGGCAGCAAATGCAAACGGGGTAATCGAATTGAGCGCCTGCAAGACATTTCGCCCGCCATCAATGATTGCGCCGCCAAAAGTCGGGTCAAAGTAGTGCTTCTGCACCACGCTCCACGACAAGAACTCCGTCGGCTGTTCCTCCCCGCTTTTCACATACAGCCTCTGCGTAAATCCATAGGCAACTTCGTTGGTGTTGGAAAGCGTCGCGTCCGAATCGAACCGGATGAACCGCGCAAAATCATTGATCCCCGAAACGTAGCGATAGGTCAGTTCCGGTTCGATGGTGTGCTTGTAGCGCCGCTTTTCTCCCGGTCGTCCGAAAATCCGCTCGAGGGTCGGCGGACGGATTTCCAGCGTAAACTCGCCGTCATTCCGCGTGATCGGCTGCTCGCTCAGATTCCCCTGCGCATCCAGCGAAGCACCGTATCGCGTCGTGCGTACCGCGCCCGAGGCCGTCACATTCAGCCACGGTCCGAAGCTCAGCGGCAGGGTCACCTTGGGCGCGAGCTCGGTCCGCTCGACCAGCGCCGGCGTCGCTAAATTCTCGTCATCGCGATGTACCGCCCCCGCCAGCGAATCGAAACTGAAGTACAGCGGCAGACTCCTCCAGGGCGCTTGCTCGACCGATAAAAACCGCGCCTCCGGCGCGCTGCGCAAGGTTACGCTGGTCTGCGGATCGATGGTCAGAAAGCTCTTGTCGTTCAGCGCCGCTAGATTCAGGCTGAACCCGCTGAAGTTGTTGGTCAAGAAAAACGCGCTGCGCACCTCGGCGTTGATCGCGTCTCCGTAGGCATCGGCGAAGGCCAGCCGAAAGGTGAGCGACGACAGCTGGTTGTAGTCCGCTACGAATCGCCACCCTTTCGGGAGCAGGCTCTGCAGCTCCAGTTGTTGTTGATGGCCGCCTTGCTTCTGCAAGACTCCTGCCGAATCGCGGATCCCGCGATCAATGACGCCGTAGTAGGAATAGAGGAAGGACGTATTCTCGGAGGGCCGCATGCGCACTTCCGCGCGCTGTGCTGATCCGCGCTTAGTCAAATCCTGCGCGCCAAGCGTCGCGTCCGACCAGGTGTTCGGCGCCCAGTATAACGCGTCGCCGAACACATATCCCTTGGTCGAACTGTGTCCGACGTCCGGCAACAGGAATCCCGATTGCCGCACCCGCTGCCCGGCCGGCGTCGTCGCATAGGGCACCCAGACGAGCGGCACCTTGTACAAGCGGAAATTCGCGTTCACCAGCGCCACCGACTTGTTGAGCCGAATCTTGGCGTGCGGGGCGAACATCTGCCAGGTGGGGCGCTCCTGGTCGCAGATCGTGATCCACGCCTGGTGAATCACGAACAGGTCGTCCGGATAGCGCTCCACCTCGCGAGCCTCAAAATACAGCGGATTTTCCGACACCAGCACCATCGGGTTCGGCCGCCTCACGATCTTCACCGTGCCGCGTACGTTGCTGAATTTTCCGATCCCGCTAGCGAAGTTGTACCGCGCTTCGTCTCCTTCCAGGTGTTGGTTCTCGTAATCGAACTGCACGTGGCCCCGCGCCAGCGCGTCGCGGGTCTTGTCGTTGTACTCCAGGTGATCCGCGCGCAGCCGCATTCCGGCGTACTGTAAGTCCACATTCTGGTCGGCTATAAACAGGTCGCCTTGCCGCTTCTGCGGGCCTTCGGATGAAAGCTCCGCGGATTGCCCGTGCGGGGAGGGCAGGCGCACCTGCTGCGCCGCACACGGGCTCAGGGCGATCAGCGCTGCGCATAGCGTCAGCGGCCAGGCCAAAAGCCGGCCCCGTTCGTCTGGCCTGGCGCGGACCGGGGAAACGGCTGGCTCCCGCCCTTCGCGCACCCAATGCCGCCCCGACCGGTACCCGGCGGCCCTGAGCGGTTTTTGCGGAAAGGATTTCTTCCGGTTCTTGCGAGTTTGCGCGCGCAGCATGCGGTCTGATCAATTCGCTCAAAGGCAGTTCGATAGCTTAGCACGCGCCTCTGCTTCGGCGCCGCAGCCCGGGCCTGCCCTTCCTGAGACCAATCTCTGCCGCCTCCGTCTAACTTTCTAACGTTCGGGTGTGGTTCTACCAATCGCGTCCTAGATTGCTTGCGGCTGACTGCTTGCGTTGACCGTCGGCGAAAGGCATCCTTATACGCCCTTCGCTCGGTGGTTTTCGCGTGGGGTTCCGTTTTTTCCTTGTATCGGCGCATCCTTTGGCTGGTCTTGCGGACGGGATAGCGGGCGCCGGTAGAGCCACCTGTTTGGAAGGAGAGAGAAGCATGAGCGGAAAGAGATCGAGTGGGCGTTCGATGCTCATCTATGGAATCTCGCTGGCCTTGGGTCTGGTGGGCCTTGCGAAAATCACGCGCGCGCAATCGCCCGACATCGCAGAGGATCCGGCGCAGTCTCTTGCCGCTCGTTCCCTTCAGGACCAAGACCAGGGCAAAAAGGACGACAAGAAAGACGAAAAAAAAGACGAAAAAAAAGCTCTGTCCTTGAAACCCGACCGCAAGATCGCCTTCACGACCGATGAAGGCACCTGGCTTTCTCTCGACGCCTCTCCGGACGGCAAGAGCCTGGCGTTCGAACTCCTGGGCGACATTTACACGCTCCCGATCGAGGGCGGCAAAGCCAAACTTATTGACGGCGGCATGTCGTTTGACAGCCAGCCGCGCTTCTCGCCGGACGGCCAGTGGATCGCCTTCATCTCCGACCGCGAGGGCAGCGACAACATCTGGATCATGCATCCCGACGGCAGTGGCGCGAAGCAGGTTTCCAAGGATCCCAGCAGCGAATTGGCCTCGCCCAGCTGGGATCCGAGCGGCAAATACATCTACGTTTCCAAGACGCGCTTCGGCATCGGCCCGCGCGAGATCTGGATGTATCACCTCGACGGCGGCACCGGCGTGCAAATCACCAAATCCAAGGCTTCTCCCACCACGCCCCGCAGCGAACGCCTGAACGATATGGGCGCGGTCGCTTCCCCGGACGGGAAGTATCTCTATTACGCCGAGCGCCGCCGCGATTTCTCCTACAACTCCATGTTTCCCTTGTGGCGCATCAAGCGCAAGGACCGCAAAACCGGCGACGAAGACGTCATCATCGAGCAGCCGCGCAGCGCCATGCGGCCGCTGCTTTCTCCCGACGGCAAGTTCATCCTGTATGTCACCCGTCATGAAACGGAAAGCGGCCTCCGCCTCCGCAATCTCGAAACCGGCGAGGACAAATGGGTCCGCTATCCGGTCACGCGCGACGATCAGGAAGCGATTTTCTCCCGCGACCTCTTCCCGGGCTACGCCTTTCTCCCCGGCGCAAAGGAAATCGTCTACAACCAGGACGGCAAAATCCGCCGTTTGCATCTGGAAACCGGAGCCGAGTCCGTCATCCCGTTCACCGCGGAGGTTTCGCAAGACCTCGGCAGCAAACTCGATTTCCCGCAGAAGGTCGAACAGGGCGCCGTCAAAGTCCGCCTCATCCACGACGCCGTCGAGTCGCCCGACGGCAAGAAACTCGCATTCTCCGCCATGACCCGTCTCTACACGCTCGACCTCCCCTCCGGCAAACCGCAGAAGCTGGATACCGGAAAATCCACCGCCTTTCAGCCGGCCTGGTCCCCGGATGGCAAGTGGATCGCCTACGTTTCCTGGTCGGGCGATGGCGGGCAGCTCTGGAAGATTCCCAGCTCGGGCGGCACTCCGGTTCAGCTGTCGAAGTCCCTCGCCGTCTACAGCAATCCCGCATTCTCTCCGGATGGAGCGCGCATCGTTCTGCTGCGCGGCAATGCCTACGATCGCGAAAACAGCGAATTCGACGGCGGCCAGACGGACAACGACGACCTCATCTGGATTTCCGCCGAAGGCGGCCAACCCAATCTGATCTTGCCCGCCCGCGGCGCCGGCGGGCCCCACTTCACGAACGAAAAGGATCGCATCTACGTCGACACGCCCACAGGACTTGTCTCGCTGCGCTACGACGGCACCGATCGCCGCACGCACCTTCAGGTGAAAGGCCAAGGAATCTACTTTGCCGAAGAACCGGTCCCTGCCGACGACCTGGTTCCGAGCCCGGACGGTCAGTGGGTTCTGGCTCACGTGCAGAATCAGCTGTACATCGTGGCCATGCCGCCGGTCGGCGGTGAGGCGCCGACCGTCAGTGTGGGCGGTCCCGCTGTTCCGCTAAAGAAAATCACCGACGTCGGCGCGGACTATTTCGGCTGGGCCGACGGCGGCAAGACCATCACCTGGGCCATCGGCTCCAGCTACTTCCGCCAGCCGCTCAGCTCCATCTCTTTCGAACCGCCGAAGGACGAGAAGAAAGAGGGCGAAAAGAAGGACGAAAAGAAGGACGCCGACAAGAAGGACGACGCTAAAGAGGCTGACAAGGACAAGAAAGACTCCGCCGACGCTCAGAAAAAAGACGACAAGAAAGACGAAAAGAAGGAAGAGAAAAAGTTCAAGGAACAGGAAAAGGACGTTCAGGAGATCGCGATCAATCTCGAGGTTCCCCGCAAGACTCCCAAGGGCACCATCGTCCTCCGCGGCGCAACCGTGATTACCATGAAGGACGACCAGGTGCTGAAGGATGCCGACATCGTCGTCGAAGACAATCGCATCAAGAGCGTCGGCGCCCGAGGCAGCGTTCCTTCCGGAGCGAAAGTATTCGACGTGAAGGGCAAGACCATTTCGCCCGGCTACATCGACACGCACGCGCACTGGAGCGAAATCAAACGTGGCATCCTCGACACCCAGAACTGGGCGTTCCTCGCCAATCTGGCGTACGGCGTTACCGCCGGCCTCGACGTGCAGACCGGCTCGAACGACATGTTTGCCTACCAGGATCTGGTGGACTCGGGCGACATTCTCGGCCAGCGCGCTTTCTCCACCGGCCCCGGCGTTTTCTCCGACAACAATTTCCAATCCATGGAAGAAGTGAAAGGCGTGCTGACCAAATATCAGAAGTACTACGGCACGCACAACATCAAGAGCTATCTGGTCGGCAACCGCAAACAGCGGCAATACATGGTCGAAGCCGCGAAGGAACTGCAGATGATGCCGACCACCGAAGGCGCACTCGACCTGAAGCTCGATCTGACGCACGTGATCGACGGTTTCCACGGCAACGAGCACACCCTGCCCATCACGCCGCTTTACAACGACGTCCTGCAGATGTTCGCCAAGTCCGGCATCGCGGAAACCCCGACCCTCATCGTGAACTACGGCGGTCCGTTCGGCGAAGACTACTGGTATGAATACAGCGAAGTTCACGACAACGACAAACTCAATCACTTCATCCCGCACCGCATCATCGACCAGCGCACCAAGCGCCGTCCGGCATGGTTCCGCAAAGACGAATACGAATTCCCCAAGCTCGCGGCGCAGATGGCGAAATTGGAACGGGCCGGGGGGTTGGTCGGAGTGGGCAGCCACGGCCAGCTGCAAGGACTCGGCTATCACTGGGAAATGTGGATGCTCGCGAGCGGCGGCATGACTCCGCTGGAAGTGCTGAAGTGCGCGACCGTCAACGGCTCCAAAATTGTCGGCAGGCCCGACGAGCTCGGCAGCATCGAGCCGGGCAAGCTCGCGGACCTCGTCGTCTATGACAAGAACCCGCTCGACGACATTCACAACACCAACACCATTCATTGGGTGATGAAGAACGGCGAGCTGTTCGAAGGCGACACGCTCAACCAGGTCTGGCCGGAACAGAAGAAGCTCGAACCGCTATGGTTCTGGAACAAGTACGACCAGCCGAAAACCGGCGACCCGCTAAGCTATGGCAAAACCGCAACACCGTAAAAGGGAATCGCGGCCGGGAATCCGGTTGCCGTCCGCAAGCGGAAAGATTCCTCACGGCCCGGGGCTTTCGCCATGAGGAAGAGTGCAAAAGAGCGCGCTACTCAATTCGCGCTTTTTTGCTTGGCGAGAGTCCTGGCGTAGGACTCCCGATACCAGTCGAACGTGCGGCGCAAGCCGTCTGAAAAATTCACCGCCGGGAGATAGCCGAGCAACTCGCGAGCGAGCCTGATGTCGGCCTGGGAATCGCGTATATCGCCTTCGCGCGGCGGGTCGTACTTCGCTTCGAGCCGGGTGCCGCTGATTTCGCGCAGCAGCTCTAGGGTTTGATTGAGCGAAATGCGTTCGCCGGTGCCAACGTTGCAGACTCGTCCGCTGGCGGCCGGAGCTTCGCAAGCGAGCAGCGTGGCCTGCACAACGTTGTCAATGTAGGTGAAGTCGCGCGTTTGTTCACCGTCGCCATAAACTACCGGTGCGGTTCCCTCGAGAAAAGCCGCGCAGAACTTGGAGAGCACGCCGGAATACGGCGAACCGGCGTCCTGCCGCGGTCCGAAGACGTTGAAGTAGCGCAGGCTCACGTTCTGCAAGGCGTACACGCGGCCGAACATCTGCGCGTACAGTTCACAGGCGTACTTCGTGACCCCGTAGGGCGAAATCGGCTCGGGCTGCATGGTCTCGACCTTGGGCAAAGTCGGAGTTTCGCCGTAGGCCGAAGAAGAAGCGGCCAGTACGACGCGCTTCACTCTCGCGTCGCGCGCGGCCAGCAAGACGTTCAGGGTGCCTTCGATGTTGATGCGGTTGGTTTCAAGGGGGTCTTTGACCGAACGGGGAACGGAAGTGCGCGCCGCGAGGTGGATCACGTAATCGGCTTCATGCATCGAACGGCGGACGGCTTCGATGTCATTGATGGAACCCTTGATGAAAGAAATTTTGTTGCGCGACTCGGCAAGATTGTCTTCCTTGCCTGCGGAAAGGTCGTCGAGAACCACGACGCTTTCGCCGCGGCGCACGAGTTCATCCACGGTGTTCGACCCGATGAAGCCGGCGCCGCCGCTAACCAAGTATCGCATGCGAACCATCCTCCAAACCGTCGTCGCGTCGAAACCCGGGCTGACGCCCGGTGAAAAGCGTCTTCGCTTGTAAGGGGTTGAAAAACAGCCGGTTTGCCCGGGGTCCCGAGCCGAGACCCCCTAAAACCCTTCAACCCCAGATCAAGGAGCTTTCGCAAGACGCATAAAAAAGCTTCTGGTAACCTGAACAGGGACTTTTGAGGGTTGGAGAGACAAACCCTCGAACCCGCGGCACGTCTAACTGGCGCGACACGATATTGTACGACGAAAGCCGGGCTGGAAAGATTTTGCGAACTGGAGAGGGTGCAAGATAAGGATGAGCCGCCGGGTCGTGGTGGTGCTGGCGATTTTTCTGGCCGTGGTATGCGGCGGGGCCGCATTCGTGTGGCTGCATGCCGGCGGGCAGAGCAAAACCACGGTGAACTTCACGCCGGACCCCCCGCCCGCCGCTCGAACCGAACCCGCCGCGACCACGCAGCCACCGGTGCCCACGACGCGCGAGAAGCCACCGAACGCGGTGGCCAATCCGGCGCCGGCCCTACCGGCAGGCTTCGCCCCGCCGGCAGGAGAGGCGCTGGAGTTTTCCGCGAATGTGTCCAAAGTGAACAACGTGGCGACGCTGCGGTTGTCGGTGAACGGGCGAAAGGAGATTGCAGGGAAAGACGCATGGCACCTGCAGGCATTCGCGCACACGCAGAATCCGCTGCGGATCGTGTTTGAGCTGGACGATCAATTCGATTCCTACAGCGCGCCGGGCGATTTTACGAGCGTGCAGTACGAAATGCGGCTGAGCGAGCGCGGCACCAGGGTGAATTCGATTCAGCGCATGACCGCTACCGGGCGCGAGCCGGCTCCGGCGGATGCAACCGCGGCCCGCGTGCTGCCGGGAACGCGCGATCCTCTGGGCATGATGCAGTATCTCCGCAGCGTGGACTGGTCGAAGACGCCGGAGGTGCACGGGCCAGTCTACGACGGGCGCAAGCTGTACGAGGTCAAGGCGCGTAAGATCGGGTCGGCCGAGGTGCAGGTGCCGGCGGGACATTTTTCGACAAACACGGTGGAGATCCGGGTGTTCGACAACGGCGAGGAGATGAAGGACGCACATTTCACGCTCTACCTGGCCAAGGATGTGGCGAGAACGCCGGTACTTCTCGAAGCGACTCTGCCGTTTGCCGAAGCGCGCGTCCAGCTCGTGAAGCGGAGCGGAGTGTAGAACGTTTCGCGGTCTCGTCCACTTCCCGAACCTCGAACCATATAGTTTGAGAGGCCACGCCGTGCCGTACAATTTCCGGCGTTTTTGGATCGCTCAGTTCCTCGTACACCGCTACCGGCACAAAAACCTTCTCAAACAACTTTCCGAGCAAATGTACTTGCTCGATCGCTATCAGATAACGCAGTGGCGTGGTGTTGGAGACGGCCCTCATCCCGCGAGCGCGTTAACGCGGGTTGCGGCCCGAGTCCGCTTCGAATAGAGCCGCCTCGCGGTCAAGATCGGCCTCGTCGATCAGAGCAAGAGGAATACGGTGTTGACCTAGGAAATCTTCCGTCTGGATTCGAGAAAGCCCGAGCATTTCCGACACCTGGTAGAGCGTCAGCAGCAGAAAGCCGCTTAGCGATCTCATCCGGAATGTAAGGTAACTTCCATGTTTCTAAGTTTATTACGCCAATTCCGATCGGGGATGGCGGTCACGCTCTTAAAGGGCTTATCAGTCGGAACAACTTTCCTCATGAATGGCGGGGACTGCGGAACTCGGGCGCCCGCTTTGGTAAGAGCGGGACGGGGGCAGCGCCGCTGCAAGAAGCAATACCGATAGCGTTCTAAGGGGGAGGAGGTATCCCATGAAGAATCCGATTCCGCTGGTAGCGGAGAAGTGGCGCGGGTGGAGCAAGGTACAGAGGGGCGTGGTGGTGGTCCTGGGGGTCGGCCTTTGCCTGGTGGTTCTGGGGAAACCGGCAGGACGGCGGCTGCCTAGCAGAATCGCGCCGGCGAAGACGACGGTGTCGGCCTATCCGCCGGTGGACTACCTGCCGCAATCTCCGCAAGCGCCTGCTCCGGACGGGCAAAGCGCTGACCTTGAGGAAAACGAGCGCAAGCAGCTCGAGGCGGCGGCTGCCGCCAAGACAGCGCTTGAAAAAGATGACGGGAGGATTGAGGGTGGAAGAACCCCAAGAATTCTCTTGAACGAGTCTTTGATCGCGCACACGGCGGAGCTGGCGGTTGGGACTAAGGAGTTTTTCAAGGCGAGGACCTCACTCGAAGAGATTCTGGAGCGGCATCACGCCTATGCTGCCAAGTTGCGCATGGTCGGGCAGAAAAGCGGCAGCTTGCTGAATGCCACGCTGCGCGTGCCTTCGACAGAGCTAGGAGAGACGGTGAGCGAGCTGAAGTCGCTCGGCGACGTGGAGCGGGAAGAACAAGCTGCCGACGAGATCACACAGCAGCGCGCGGATCTAGAGGTGCGGCTGACGAATGGCCAGAAAACCCTGAAGCGTCTGCAGGAGTTGTCGCAGAAGCAGACCTATCCGGACGGTAATGTGCGCGAGCTGCAGCGGCAGATCGCGACGGCGAACGCGGAACTGGCCCGGCTCGAATCGGAGCGGCAGGCCTCGGAGCATCGGGTCCTTTTTGCGAACGTGTTTTTCACGCTGCGGGAGGAAGTTGCGAATCCTTCGGAAACGCTGGGCGCACAGCTGCGTGCGGCGGCGGCGACGGGATTTGGCGACGCATTGGCAAGCCTGTCGGGACTTTTGGCGTTTTTGATCGGGCGCGGCCCGGTGGTCGTACTGTGGTGCGCGATTCTGTATGTGCCAGCGCGATTTGTGTGGAAGAAGTGGGCACCGGTCGCGGCGCAGCCGAGTGTGGCGCCGGGCAGCTGAGGAATCGCTCAAGTCAGTTTTCGGGCCCGGTGCGGGACCGGCCCTAGGGGCGGCCCGAGATTTTCTGTAGTGACAAGGAATCGGAGTTTTCGCTGATCTGATAGAACTTGTCGGCGACGACGTTGCGGAAGGATTGTTTGGTGCCGCCCGGCCAGGTGACTTCGACCAGGTCGATGGTTTCAGATTTTCCGAGGCCGAAGTTGGCTCGGAGGTCGCTTTGCGAAAGGTAGCTACCGCCTCCGGCGATCTCGCGGATTTGAGTGGTCCCGCCCGTGGTGATGCGAATCCGCGCACCCAGGGCGTCGCGATTGGACTTTCGCGCGGCACGGTCTGTCATGGCCGGCCCTGCGGCCCCTACCAGGCGAAAATTCACGAAGTGATTTCCATTGCCGGCCTGGTTGCGGAGGAGCGTCGGCGGATCGCCGTTGTTGGCGACCACGATGTCCACGAAGCCGTCGTTGTCGAAATCGGCGAAGGCTGCGCCGCGGGCGGCGCGTGGAGCGAGGGTTCGGATACCCGACGATTCGGTGGCGACGCTAAACCGCTTGCCCTGTTCGTTGTGGAACAGCGTGTTGATCTGCTTGTAGTGTGTGCCGGGCGTGGCGATTTCAACTTCGGGATAGACGTGGCCATTGGCAATGAACAGGTCGAGCCAGCCGTCGTTGTCGTAGTCCAAAAAGCCGCCCCCGAAGCTGAGGACGTCCCGGGTCGGTAGGGTGATTCCGGCTTCGTTGCTGACTTCGTCCATAAAGCCGCGGCCGGCGTTGTGCCAAAGATGATCTGAATTCAGCTGGAAATCGGAGATATAAAGATCGAGCCAGCCGTCGTTGTCGTAGTCGCCCAGGGAGATGCACATGGCGGCCATGACTTTTCCGGCCAGCGTGTAGGCCATGCCGGTAACCGTTCCGGTCTCTCGAAATTTGCCTTTGCCATCGTTGTGATAGAGATAGGACGGGATGCCGTCGTTGGCGACAAAAAGGTCGGGCCAGCCGTCGTTATCGTAGTCGGCTGCGGCCACGGAGAGGTTTTTCCCGTTTGGCTGATAGATGCCGGCGGCCTTGGTGACGTTGCTGAAGGTGCCGTCGCCGTTGTTGTGGTAGAGCATGGCGGGACTTCCTTCATAGGCGCTGGGCGCGCAGCTTGATTGGACGCCGCCGAGGTCGCAGTAGCGGCGGGCGTTGGGTCCGTAAGCCACATAGCCGCCGACGTAAAGATCAAGCTTGCCGTCGCGATCGTAGTCGAAAAAAGTGGCCCCCGAGTGGAACCAGGTCCCGAACTCCATGCCGCCGACTCCGGCCTTGTCGGTTACGTCGCTGAAGGTGCCGTCTCCGTTGTTGTGATAGAGCACGTTTTTCCCGTACTGGGTGACGAAGAGATCAGGGAAGCCGTCGTTGTCGTAATCGCCCCACACACAGCCGAGGCCGTAGCCGGTTCCTCTGACGCCGGCTTTGTCGGTTACGTCGGTGAAGGTGCCGTCGGCATTGTTGCGATAGAGAGCGTTATGAACTTCGATGCCGCGTTCATAACGGTCGCGGCCGTTGACAAAGTAGATGTCCTGCCAACCGTCGCCGTCGAAGTCGGCGACGCAAACGCCGGGCCCGAACTCTTCCAGGTTGATGGAGATGCCTTTGTTGCCCTTGAAATGTGTGAAGCGAATGCCCGAGGCTTCGGTGACATCCCTGAAGCGGACGGCGCCGGAGGGCGCAGGTTGAGCGGACACCCGAAGGCCAAAGAGAAAAAGTACCAAGGCGGAACAAAAGACGCACGATCGCAGCGCGCTTGCGCGTAAGAGATTCATGAAGGGCCGATTAGAGTTGGAAGGATTGTAACGGAAGTCAGGGAAGAAGTGCGTTCGAAAGAGAAGGAGTTGCAGGAGAGCTACTGAAGGTTGGCGTATTCGGCTTTGGCTTGCTGCAGAGGAGCCAGGCCGGGATCGGCATCTTTCCAGGCGGCGAGGAAATCCTGATAGGCGGTGCGGGCTTTAGCCTTGAAGTCAGCGTTCACAGCCGCATTCGAGCCCCGCGCTACGGAACCGGCTTCGAGGGCATAGGCCCGCGCAAGCCCGAGTTGAGAGAGCGTGAAGGAGGGCGCGCTCGCGAAGAGATAACGGCGATCGAGGATCTTGCGAAACTCGAGGGCGGCGCTTGCGCCATCTTTCTTGTTCAGATAGACAAGACCGCGGACGTAAGGTGCGAGAGCGGAAGCGGAATCGCGGCCCCAGCCAAGCTCGATGCGACGAGCCGGTTCGAGCAGGCCCAGGGCTTCATCGTTTTTCCCGGCGCGCATGGCGAGTAGAGCGAGGGTGACGGGCTTCCGCACGAGGTTCAGCATGGTGTCGCTCGGATACTGTTTGGAAAGAACCTCGATGGCTTGCGCAGCCCGCGCCGCCTCTCCGCAATTGGCTAAAGCCCCGGAGGCGGGCGAAAGGTTCGCGCCGGTGGGGGACTGCTGGAGAGAGGCGGAGGCGAGAGATTTTGCGGAGGAACAATCGCCGATAAGACTCGAAGTGAAGGCGGAGGCCCCGCCAAGGATCGCGGCAAACTCCGTGTTGCCGAATTTTTGCGCGGAGGCCTGCGCCTCCCGAATGGTCTCTGAAGAGGCCGTGTGTTTGCCGAGATTGAACTCCATGAAGGCTTTGCTGAAAAGAATGAAGTATTCGTCCGGACGCCCCTTCATCGAAGCCACGTGGCGGTCGACCTCGGCGGTATCGCCCTTTATGTAAGCCAACTCCATCAGCAGCCGGCGTGCTCCGGTCGCGCTGGCATGCTTTGCCAGGCCCTGCTCGGCAACCGTTTTCGCTTCTTCGAGCCGGTTTTGGTTGCAATAGGCGCGCGCAACGTCCTGATAGGAGAAGACGCTGTTGGGGTCGACCTTCATTTCGTCGAGGGCGGCGGAAAGCTCCTTGTCGAATTGACCGAGAGCGCCGTAGGCGAGGGCGAGGTTATTCAGCGGAATCGAATCGCGAGGATAAGCCTTGCGCCATTGTTCGTACGTGTCCACGGACTTGTCGAGATCGCCGATGGCGTCAAAATAGTGACCGTTGATGTAGAAGCGCTCGACTTCGCTCGAGCGCTGCTGAAGATCGAAGGCCTTTTTGTGTGATTCAAGACTCGCCTGCTCCATGCCTTCATTGCCCTGCGCGACGCCCATTTCGGCCCACGCCAGGGCGAAGTTGGGATCGATCTCGACAGCCTTTTTGAAGAGCGGGATAGCGTTGTGGTCGTCGAGTATGACGTGTTTGGCATGGCCGGCGCTGTAGGACTTAAGGGCTTCGAGGGAAGACGTGGTGGCTTGTTCCAGCGGCGTGGCGAACTGCTGGATGGTGGTGAGAGACTCGCCGAGCTTCTGGCGAATCTGCGTAGCGGCGCGGTCCATGCCTTTGAGAACTTGTTCCTTGTTTTCGACTTCGACCTGTTCGGTGGCGATGGCGTCGCCGGTCTGACCGTTGACGGCCTTGAGCTGTACGAGGTAATGCGCACCAAGGCTGGCGATCGAACCGGTCATCATGGCCTTGATGTTTTCGCGCTGGCAGATCTCGCGTCCGACGTCGGAAGTGATGCGCTCGCCGGAGGGGCGGCCCATGTACTGCAAGGCCTGCTGGATTTTGGATTCAGGAACGATGTTGAGAAAGGGAGATTGTTCAAGCTGCGAAGCGAGGGCTTGCTTCAAAGTGCCGTCGAAGACGGTATCGCCGGTAGTGTTCACGAACTCGGTAAGGAGGATCGAGTCTTTTTCCGTGAGAGCGCTGGTGCGACGGCTGAAGACCAGGCCGCCCGCTAGGGCAATGAGGAGAATGGCTGCGGCGATGCCGGCCCAGAACCAGGCCTTGGAGCGGGCGGGCGGCACGGCGGCTGAGGACTCTGAACCGACCGCACTGGTCTGCGGGAGGCCCACTAAAGGCGCCAGCGAAGCTGCACTGCGGGAATGCATCGCAGCGTCTTGCGCACCCGCGGAAGAAGAGCCCGAAGCGGAATCGAAAGCGACGGCGATGGAACCGGAACTGCGGGCGGAATCGAGTTCGCGCTTGAGCCGCTTGAGATCGCTGCGAAGATCGGCGGCGGACTGGTAGCGAAGCTCCCGATCTTTTTCAAGCGCTTTGCGGATGATGCGTTCGAATTCAGGCGGAAGATCAGGATTCAAGCGAAGCGGCGAGACCGGCAGACGGTTCATGATGGATTCAAAAATGACTGCGGAGCTTTCGCCGCGGAATGGAAGCTGGCCGGTTGCCATCTCGTAGAGGACCACGCCGAACGAGAAGAGATCGCTGCGCGGATCAAGTTGCCTTGCGCGGACCTGTTCGGGAGACATGTAGGCGACGGTCCCGATGGTGCTGCCGGGGCTCGTGAGATGTTCGGGGTCGACACCCTGTGTCGCCATGGTCTCGATGGCCGAGGCGGATTCCGTGCCGGAAACGGCGCGCACCTTGGCCAGGCCAAAATCCAAAATTTTGGCGTGTCCGCGCTTGGTGACGAAGATGTTGGCGGGCTTGATGTCGCGATGGACAATTCCCTGGGAGTGGGCGGCGTCGAGAGCGTCGGCGACTTCGATGCTGATGTCCAGGAGAACCTCAACATCAAGCGGGCGGCCCATCACCAGGTGCTTGAGGGTCTGGCCGTCGAGAAACTCCATGGCGATGAAAGCTTTGCCGGCTTCGTCCCCGATGTCGTAGATCGTGCAGATACTGGCGTGATTGAGGGCGGAGGCGGCCTGTGCTTCGCGCTCAAAGCGGGCCAGGACTTGCGGGTCGGAGGAGACGTCGTCAGGTAGAAATTTCAGCGCGACGAAACGGTGCAGGCGGGTGTCCTCGGCTTTGTAGACAACGCCCATGCCGCCGCCGCCGAGCTTTTCGAGGATTCGGTAATGAGAGAAGGATCGGCCCACCAGCGAAGGAGCATCGGGCATGGTGGCGATATCTTAGCAGGGGCGGCAAAAAGCCCAAAGCAAGTTGTACCGCTGAATTTGGCTCTTTCAGGAGCTAGCAGGCCACGATGCGGTTGCGGTTTCGCGTGACGCGGCGCGTGGCGTTGCGGGTGTCCACGACGATTTTGGAAGCGTCGACGATGGCGTGGTAATCGTAGCTGGTGTGGTCGGTGGCGATGATGGCCGCGTCGTATTGGCCGAGGCTCTGCGGGGACAGCGGCACGGACTTCATGTTCTCAAAATTGTAGTGGCGCATCTTGTGCAGCTGCGGGAAGTAAGGATCGTTGTAGTCGAGCTGAGCGCCGCGCTGCTGAAGCAGTTGCATGATTTTGAGCGACGGAGATTCGCGCAGATCGTCGACGTCCTTCTTGTAAGCGACGCCTAGGATCAGCAGCTTGGCGCCATTGATGCTCTTTTTGTGCTTGTTGAGCGAGTCCGAGATGGCATCTACGATGTGATAGGGCATGGAGGTATTGATCTCGCCGGCGAGTTCGATGAAGCGGGCCGCGAAATCGTATTCGCGGGCTTTCCAGGAGAGATAGAAAGGATCGACCGGTATACAGTGGCCGCCGAGGCCCGGGCCGGGATAGAACGGCATGAAGCCGAAGGGCTTGGTGGCGGCGGCGTCGATGACTTCCCAGATGTCGATATTCATGCGGGAAGCGAGCAGCTTAAGCTCATTGACGAGCGCGATGTTGACGCAGCGGAAGATATTTTCAAGGAGCTTGGCCATTTCCGCGGCGCGGGTGGAACTTACCGGCACCACTTTGGCGACGACTTGCGCATAGAGAGCCTGCGCGGCGCGGGCGCTCGGAGGATTGCTGCCGCCGACGACTTTGGGAATTTGCGCGAGACCGTACTGCTTGTTCCCGGGATCTTCGCGCTCCGGCGAGAAGGCGAGGAAGAAGTCGGTTGGAATGTTATCGCTCTCGATGCCCGAGGCAATGGGGCAGCGCAGGCCGGATTTTTCGAGGATCGGGAGGACAAGTTCTTCCGTGGTGCCGGGGTAGGTGGTGGATTCGAGAACCACGAGCTGGCCCCTTTGCAGATTCGGCTGGATGGAGACGGCGGTCTGTTCGACGTAGCTGAGATCGGGATCGCGGCGTTCATCGAGAGGCGTGGGCACGCAGATGACGATGGCGTCGACGTCCTTGAGCCGCTCGAAATCGGTGGTGGCGTTGAAATGACGACTGTTCACGAACTGCTGAATTTTGTCCTGGCGGATGTGCTCAATGTAGGATTTGCCGGAGTTGAGCAGGGAAACTTTGGCCGGATCGGTGTCGAAACCGGTGACCTTGTGGCCCGCTTCAGCAAAACGAAGAGCGAGAGGAAGACCTACATAACCGCAGCCGATGATTCCAACTTTTAATTGCGCACCTTTGAAGAATTCTGGTTTCCGGTCGGTAGGCATCTGAAAGTAATCGCTCCTCGCTAATTGGCTCAGGGTTGCGAGTGCCAGTGTGAACCCTAAGAATGAAATTGAAGAACCAGCGCACAGGGCGCGAAGGGCTGCGCTACCAATATAGCAGGTTCGCGGAAACGTCCGAACGCGGGGATGATGTGTATGTTACGCGTTGTTTAAGGTTGCAAGACGTTGCTCGGAAGAGATTTGCCGCAGAAAATGGAACTGCGGGTTGGCTGGCAGCCGGCTTTGCGCGGAGAGCTCGATTGACGATCTTGGTCTTGCTGCTGGGCGTCGTTGCCGGAGTCTTGTTGGGCCTGCTCGGAATCGGCGGGGGCATCGTGCTGGTGCCGGCGATGGTGCACATTCTGCACATGGACCAGCACCTGGCGCAGGGAACTTCGCTGTTTATCCTGCTGCCGCCGATCGGACTGGGAGCACTGCGGCAATACTGGAAAGCCGGCAACGTGGATCTGCGCGCGGGGATCCTGTGCGCGGCGGGAATGATTCTGGGAGCGTGGGTCGGCGGCCTGGTTGCAGTGCCGCTGTCCACGCCCGCGCTCAAGGCGTGGTTTGGCGGATACCTAATGTTTTCGGCGGTGCTGCTGTGGATGAAGGCCAAGCCCGCAAACGGCGCGCAGGTCCGCGCGCCCGCTTCGCTTAAGGAAGGCGGAGCGTGAAGCAAAGAATTCTGCTGGATACGGGGGTGCTGTTGACGGGGCTGGCCGGAGGGATCGCGTCGGGACTGTTTGGAATCGGCGGCGGAACCATCATGGTGCCGATTCTGGGTTTGCTGCTGGGATTCGCGCAGCATCGCGCGCAGGGGACGAGTCTCGTGGCTTTGATTCCACCCACGGGATTGCTGGCGGTATGGGCATATGGAAAAGCAGGCTACGTGGATTGGCGGACGGGGTTACTGCTGATCCCCGGAGTTTTCTTGGGCGGAATAGCGGGGGCCGAGATTGCAAGGCGCATTCCTTCGGTTTCCATGCGTAAGACTTTTGCGGTATTGATGTTCTTGCTCGGCGTGTATCAGGTGTACAGCTCGGTGCGCGGGTAGGGGCCGCAATCCAAATGGTCGACTTGCATTGCCACATCCTGAGCGGAATGGACGACGGAGCGCGGTCGTTCGAAGAGTCGCTGGCGATGGCGGAAATGGCGATTGCGGACGGAATCACCCACGTGGTGGCGACGCCCCACGCCAGCCCGGAGTTCCGCTTCGACTACGCGAGCGTGCGGCGGGAAGCGGAGAAGCTGCAGGCCGCGCTCGGCGACAAGCTGAATCTCGCCACCGGTTGCGACTTCCACCTGAGCCCGGAGAACATCAGCGCGCTTAAAAAGACGCGGTCGCCGTTTTGCATCCACCAGAAAGACTACCTGCTGGTGGAGTTCAACGAATTTGCCATCCCGCCGGCTATGGATCAAAGGCTCTACGAAATCCAGTTGGCCGGCCTGCGGCCGATCATCACTCACCCGGAGCGCAACGCAATCCTGCGCGCGCAGCCGGAGCGACTGGAGAAATGGATTCGCAACGGTTGCTACGGGCAGGTGACGGGGGGTTCACTGACCGGCGCGTTCGGGTCCAATATCGAGACCGCTTCCCTTGCGTGGATTGCGCAAGGTCTGGTGCATTTCATCGCCAGCGACGCGCACAACACGACGTCGCGCCCGCATAAGTTGCTCGCAGCCTATCGGGTGGTGGAGAAGGAGTTCGGCAAAGGGAAGGCCGAGGCGTTGTTGGTCGACAACCCGCTTGCCGCATTCGAGGGACACGGCTTGCCCCACATTCCGGAAGTCTCCGACCGCCCCAAGAAGAAGCGATTCCTGTTCTTTTAACTGGCGCGGGAAGCCCGCCCGCTAACGAGCATGGCGCAGCGGCAATCCAAACCAAGCGTTCAGCAAGCCCAAGTATTCGCGGACAACGCTCAGCGCATCATTGCTCGAACGCCACCAATGCTCGGCGTCGAAGGGGTCCGCGGGTGCGGCACGAACCAGTAGGCGCTTTTGCGCCGCTCCCGCGGATACGACGTTCCACAGGGTGCGGACCCGCCGCGTATGCGCTTTGGAGGTAACCACAATCAGCACCACATCCGGCTGTTTCTGCAATTCGGCGTAAACGGCTTGCAGCTCCTCGGCGGTGGAGGTAACGTGAGGCTCCAACACGTGAATCGCGGCCGGTGGGACGCCTCGATCGATGAGCACCATGCGGCTGTACTGCTCTTCCCCGGAATAGGGCAGACGCAACCGCTGCATCGCGGCACCGGGTTCGAGCGGCCGGGTGAGCCAGACTTCGCGCGCGCCGGCGGATTTGAATACATCAGCGGCGGCTAACGCGCGCTCCGGCAGGCCGCCGCTCAGCACCACCACCACGGGGGCCCCTGCGAGAGCGTCTTCACGGACTAGCCAGCTGCCGGCGCGAAGGAAAGCGAAGGCCGCAAGCAGAAAAAGCAGGACACTCACGCCGCCCAGCAGCAGCATTCGGTAGGAACGGCGAAAACGCTCTAAGGCAGTGTTCATCGCGGAAAGCGAATAGTAGTTCCGCGCCGCATAAGTGGTCAATCACCCGAAGCGAAGCTACACTCTAAAAGGAAAGTCTGGAGGACGCATGCGGGCAGTGGTGACGGGAGCGGCGGGATTTCTGGGGTCGCATTTGTGCGACCGCTTGCTGGCGGAAGGCTGGGACGTGCTGGGCCTCGACAATTTCATCACCGGGCGGGAAGAAAACCTCTCGCATCTTAAGGGTAACAAGAAGTTTTCCTTCGAAACCGGTGATGTCAGCGACCGGCTGGATGTCCGAGGGGACGTGGCCTACGTCTTGCACTTCGCTTCGCCGGCCAGCCCGCCGGATTATTTGCGCCATCCGATTGAAACCATGCGCGTCGGTTCGGTCGGAACGCAGAACGCCCTCGAGCTGGCACAGGCAAAAAAGGCCAAATTCTTCCTGGCGTCCACCAGCGAGTGCTATGGCGATCCCGAAGTTTCGCCTCAGCACGAGGAATACTGGGGCCACGTAAATTCGGTCGGCCCGCGCAGCGTGTATGACGAAGCCAAGCGTTTCTCCGAAGCGCTGACCATGGGTTATCACCGCCACCACGGCGTGGACACGCACATTGTGCGCATCTTCAATACCTACGGACCGCGCATGCGCTTGAACGACGGCCGCGCGCTGCCGAACTTTGTGTTTCAGGCGCTCAGCCAGAAGCCGATTACGGTCTACGGCGACGGCAAACAGACGCGGAGTTTCTGCTACGTTTCCGATTTGATTGACGGGATCTACCGGCTGGCGATGTCCGACGAGCATCTGCCGGTGAACATCGGAAACCCGGAAGAGATCACCTTGCTGGAATTCGCACAGCGCGTGCGCGCTCATTTTCCCAAGGCCGGACCGATTGTATTCGAGCCGCTGCCCGAGGACGATCCGAAGCGCCGCTGCCCGGACATTCACAAGGCCAAGCGAATTCTTGGCTGGGAGCCGAAGGTGCGTTTGGCGGAGGGGCTCAAACGCACCATCGAATATTTTCAGGAGCAATTCACGGCGGGCCTGGCGGCCAGCCCCTGAAATCCCGTCCCCGCTGGTTATTCGCGGCCGAAGGAAACGTACTCGAATCCGAGCTGCTTCATTTTGTCCGGGGAGTACAGGTTGCGTCCGTCAATCACGAGTTTGCGCGCCATTTCTTTGCCAGCGCGCTCCCAGTCGAGCCTTTTGTAGACGTCCCAGTCGGTGCAGACCAGCGCCGCGTGGGCACCTCTCATTGCCTGGTACGGGTCTTCGTGAAAATGGACCTGCGGGAGCTGCTTCTTGGCCTTTTCGAGCGCTTCCGGATCGCTCGCGTGAATCTCCGCTCCCTCTTCGAGCAGGCGTTTGATCACCTCGAGCGCCGGCGCGAACCGGATATCGTCGGTGTTGGCCTTGAAAGCCAGCCCCAACACCGCAACGCGTTTCCCTTTGACCACCCAAAGCGCCTTGTTGATCTTGCCGAGGAACCGTTCGATTCGTTGTTTGTTTACGCGTTCGGCGGCTTTCAGAATTTCGAAATCTACCCCGACCGTTGCCGCGAGGCTGATAAACGCCTGGATGTCCTTGGGAAAGCAGAACCCTCCGAAACCGAGCCCGGCCTTCAAAAACTGAGTTCCGATGCGCGGGTCGAGACCGATGGCGTGCGTTACCTCCTCCACGTTGGCGCCGATCTGCTCGCAGAGGTCGGCGAGCACATTGGCATAACTGATTTTCAGCGCCAGAAACGAATTGGAAGCATGCTTGATCAACTCCGCGCTGCTGATGGTGGTGACCAGAAATTCAGCTTGATAGGTGTCGGGACATTTGCCCTTGTGGACGGGACAAGAAAACTTGCGTTCGAGAATAGGGCGGTAAATTTCACGGAGCTGTTCGCCGGCCGCCGGATCCTCCACGCCGACCACGATGCGGTCGGGATGGAAAAAGTCCTCAACCGCGGTGCCTTCGCGCAGGAATTCCGGGTTGGAGGCAACCCGAAAGGCGTTGCCGCCCCGGCTGTAGGCGCTGAGCGCCCGCTGCAATTCGATTCCGGTGCGCGCCGGAACCGTGCTCTTTTCCACGACCAGCTTGGGGGAACGCGCTTCGGCCGCGATCTGCTGCGCCACGTGGTCAATGGCCGAGAGATCCGCGCTGCCGTCGTTGCGCGGAGGGGTGCCCACACAGATAAAGATCGCTTCGCCAAAGCGGATCGCCTCGCCCGCGTCGGCGGTGTAGGAAATCCGCCCGCTTTTCGCCGCGGAGGCCAGGATCGTGTCCAGATGATGCTCGTAGATCGGAACTTCGCCGGCTTTCAACATGGCCATGCGGCCGGCGTCAATATCCGTGCACATCACTTCGTGGCCGGCTTCCGCCAGGCAGGCTCCCGTGACCAGGCCGACGTAGCCGCAACCAATGACCGATAAGCGCACCAGACTCTCCCCGTCTCAAGAATTGCCGCGCGGCTGGTAAGCGCAGCGTTTTTCGTATTCCCGCAAAAACAGTTTCAACCGCGTGCACCGCCGCTAGCGGGGCCGCGCCCCCATCAGCAGGCCGCGCAGACCGAGCAGGATCAGGCGCGGCTGGCGGCGAAGCACGGTCCAAAGCAGCCTGGTTGAATGGTCGCGGTGAATTTCGCCGAGCGATTCTCGTGTCGCTGAATTCAGCAGATCCACCAGATAGGAATAGTGCTTCTGCTCGAAGTGGTGCAGGGTTTTACGGATCAGCCAGTGCGTGGCGAGTTCGCGGTGCAGCGTGCGCAATTCCCTGCGGCCTCCGACTCCCAGCAGCGCATCGGCGACACCCTGCGCGCCGCGAAATCCGGTAACGATCCCGCCCACGGTGGAAACTTTGACTTGCGCCGCCGCGTCGCCCACCAGGAAAACCTTTCCGTTGCCCACGCGGCGCTCGACTGGAATCCATTTGCGGTAAACCGGAATGCGCGCCCCTTGCCACTCAAGGGGCTCCATCTGCTTTTTTTCGAGGAAGCGCTCGATGCGCTTCTTCGTTTCCTGTCCGCTGCCTTCGCCGATGATGCCCAGAGCCCCGCGCGAAGCGCTCTCCGGAATCAGCCAGTAAAAATAAGGGGTGTCGTCCGGCACAAACCACACGCGAGTCGTGTCGCACGGGCAGTCTTTCGGAAGTTTGACGATGGCCTGCACCAGCGGAACGGTTTCAACCGGCGGCCAGCCCGCCGAACGCCCGACCCGGGTGGTGGCGCCATCGGCGCCGACGACATGGTCGGCGTGAAGTTCTTCCCGCCGCCCTCCGGATTCCACTTCCAAGCGCAAGCCGCGCAAATTCGGCCCGAGGCCGAGAAAGCGGGTGTCGAAAGAAAGGTTCGCGCCGGCCTTGGTCGCCTCCCGCGCCAGCGCGGGTATCAGCCGCGCCCGCTCGATGATCAGATCTGGCCGCGCGAGCGCTACCGAGGCGGAGCGACCGTCCGTAAACAGCTCGAAGCTGCGAATCTCGTTGACGATGCTGGAAGCCGCGACGTCGCGAAGTTGTTCGCGGAAATGATGGGTGACGATTAACGAACGCGGCGCCGGGTCGAAGCCGCCCTTGGCGTCGAGCAGACGCACCGAACGCCCGCCGGCAGCTACTTTTGCCGCGGTCATAAGTCCAGCCGCGGAGCCGCCCACAACCACTACACTCCCGTTTTTTCTGTCAGGCTGGTTCTCGTACACTCGTCCGGCTCATCCGATCGACCCGGAAAACGCTGCGGCGGTGCCGGGTTCTCGTTTCTTGGTGCTCGCAAATCTCGGCAAAGGCATCTTGGCCGGCTCACCGCACGCAAAAACTACGTGAGTGGCCACAAAATTATAGCGAATCCGTTGTTGTCGGGGAAATCGCGATGGTGTTTTCAGTCTGTCGCGGCCGCCGGTTTGCGCACCTGGCGTTCATAGGGAGCGCGTTCCAGATAAACGATGCCCGTCAGGGCGAACACCGCCGCGAAAACGATGGCGAGGAACGCAAAGGAGATCGGAAAAGTACTCACCAGCAGCGCCAGCGCTCCGGACAAGGCGCCCACCATGTACATGGTCAGCACCGCGCCTCGCTGGCCCAAGCCGATGTTTGCAAGCCGGTGCGCGGCATGGTCCTTACCCGGAGTTGCGAAGGGCAGCAGCCCGCGGCGGCTGCGCGAAACGGTGACCAGCGCGGTGTCGAAAATCGTAGCTCCCAGGATGAGAACCGGAACCAGCCAAACCGAGACCAGATTGGGCTGCGCAAAACGCAGCTTGAGCGCAAGCGTCGCCATCAGGAAGCCTAGAAACATGGCGCCGCCGTCGCCCATAAAAATTTTGGCGGGTTTGAAATTCCAGCGCAGGAAGCCGCAGGCGGCCCCCAGCACCGCAGCGGCAAGCACCGTAACCAGGACTTGTCCGTTCAGATAGGCCAGAAGCGCGAAAAACGCGGCGGCCATGGCCGCGACACCGGCGCAGAGTCCGTCCATATGATCGAGGATGCTGAACGAGGCGGTGATGCCGACCACCCAGGCGATGGTAAGCGCAGCGTCCAGCACGTCGCCGCTGCGGCCGCCCAATAGCGTGCTGAAGATTTGCGTGCGAATCCCGCTGAGCAGCAGGATCACCGCGGCCAGCGGCATTCCGACGAAGAGTTTGACCTGGTGATGCAACAAGCCGCGATCATCCAGGATCCCTACGGCGGCGATCAGCGTGGCGCCGGCCAAAATGCCCCAGACCTGCCCGCGCGCGGGACCCTCCACCAGAAACAAAACCGACAAAGCCACCCCAAAGTAAATGGCCAGTCCGCCGAGCAAGGGGATCGGTTGCAAATGAACCTTGCGCGGCCCGGGACGGTCCACCATGCCGACCCGCAACGCGAAGGCACGAACCGGAACGGTTAGAGTTAGAGATGCCAGTAGCGCTATCAGAAAAGCAAGCAGGCCCGCAGCCATGCGTCCTCAGTTTTCAGAGTTACGGAACCGATGCGGCGGGTGTCATCGGTGGACCCACGCGACTCACTGCCGGATTGGGGACCCGGCTCCCAAGTGAAATGCCCAGGAACGTCGGCCAAGGATGGCCAATGGCTGCCCCACGCAGCACGTAGCACCATAGCTCGGAAAGACTCGGTTGGCTAGTTAAAATACGAAGAAATCCGAGATACCGATAACTATCCCTGCGTCATGCCGAAGCTATTTCGCTCTTTGTTCGCCGTTGCTGTTGTTCGCGGTAACGACGCGCAGGAAGTTCTCCAGTTCTCTCGCCCGGTCGTAGCCCTTCGCGGCCTGCCGCGCTGCCGCACTCATCTTCGCGATGCGCTCCGGTTCAGAGGCCAGATCCCGGACGACGCTTGCGATTTCCTCCGGCCGGTCGGGATCGGCTCCGACACCGAAACCGAGTCTTTCGCCAAGAGCGACGGCGTCGGTCTCACGCGGTGCCACCGCCACGATGGGCTTGCCGGCGGCCAGGATGCCGTACATCTTACTCGGCACCACGACTCCTTCCAGCCCGCGCTTCACCGTGATCAGGTGGGCATCGGCCGCGGCAAGTACCGACGAGACTTTACCCGCCGGAAAGAACGGCAAGAATCGGATGTTGGCGGCACCGGCCGCCAAACCTTCGATTTCCTTGCGCTGCGCTCCTTCGCCGACAAACACCAGGCCAATGCCGTCCTCGCGGAGTTGCCGGGCCGCGGCTACGACGCTTGACCATGCGCCATAAAAGCCTAGGTTGCCGGCGTGCAGCAGCACGAAGCGGAGATCTCCGCGAATGGCGCGAATAACGTCGGGATCGGGTTCGGCCGAACCGGCGCGAACCAACTCGGCGCCATCGCGCACGATTTCGATTCGTTCCGCGCGGACGCCCTTGCCCAGAATGCGATTGCGCATATCTTCGCCCAGCACGATCACCGTCGTTGTGCGGCACAACGCCCAGCGGTGAAGCCGCTCCCAAACGCGCGCCAACAGACCCGGCTCGACGATGGAACCGCCCACCGCCATATCGGGGTACATGTCGCGAATGTTGTAGAAATACGGCTTGCGCTTGAGCATCGCCAGCAACGCGCCGATGATCCCGGCAAAGGGCGGATCGGTCATGGCCAGCACGGCATCGCAGGGCGTACAAAGCGCGCGCGGAATCACCAGGACGGTGTAGGTGAGATAGTTCAGCACGCGGCGCTTCATTTCAATGCGCGGAAAGTCCGTGGAGCCGACGCGCACGACGCGGATTTGCCCCGAGGGCTCGGTCCGATACAAACGCCAGGCCCGGCGCGCCACCGGATCATAAGAAGGCCGCCCGCAGAGAACGGTCACCTGGTTTTCCGCAGCGAGCACCTTTACCACGGTCTCCGCCATTTTCGCGGTGGCCGAAGTGTCCGGCGGATAGTAGAGATTCAGCAGCAGAATACGCACTCGAAGATTGTACACGGAGCGTTTCGGCCCGATTTGCAGGGGCACGAACATACGGCAAATTCCGGACCCACAACCGTGCTTCCTAATGCTTCAATTAGAGTATGAGCTTGCGTTGGAGCGTAGTACTCCCGCTGGCCGGATTGCTCCTGTTCACTATCGTCAGTTACCAGTCTTCGCGCGTGAATGACGAACTGCAGCGTTCGCCGAATCGCTACTACTGGTGGTCGTCGCTTCGGCTGGACACGGACCCGCTAAACCGCAATCCCAAGCCGGCCGATCGCTGTCGGGATGACCCCGACCATTGCGCCAGCTGGGACGCTTCGAATCCGCGTGTGCCGCCGGGCTGGCTGGACAAGGTACTCGTCGTCTCCGCTTTCCCTGCCTTTCTCGCCGCGTTCGCCCTGGTGCTGGCTTTCGGCAGGCAGGGCACAAGCGAGGTTCTGATTTTTATGGTAGTGATGCCGACGTTTCTCTTCGGCTGGTACTATTTCATCGGGCGGATGATCGAGCGCTGGCTCTATCGGCGCAGAGTCGCCAAGCGCCCATCGCTCAAGATGACCTGAAGCCTTTTCAAACAGTCCCGCGCGTGATCAGGAAATCGCCCAGCACCAAAGCGTCCATCTGCGTACGTTCAAAGCAATCGATCGCTTCCTGCGGCTTGCAGACGATCGGTTCGTTGTCGTTGAACGAAGTATTGAGCACCACCGGGACGCCGGCCTGCCGTTCGAACTCGCCGATCAGTTTCCAGTAGCGCGGGTTGGCCGTCGCAGTGACCGTTTGCAGGCGCCCCGTACCGTCCACGTGGGTCGGTGCGGGAATTTTGCCGCGCTTCTCGGGTTTCACGGAATAGGCCATGGTCATGAAGGGCGAAGGATGGGCCTGCTCGAACCACTCGGCGGTCTTCTCGGCCAGAACGGACGGCGCAAAGGGCCGAAATATTTCACGATGCTTGATGCGACGATTCAGAATTTCCTTCATTTCCGCGCGGCGCGGGTCGGCTACGATGCTGCGGTTGCCCAACGCGCGCGGTCCCCATTCGGCTCGCCCCTGGAACCAGCCCAGGATTTTCCCATCGGCGATGATCGAAGCGGCTTTCCGCAGCAGTTCTTCTTCCGGCAATTCTCTGACTGAGCCGCCATTTTCTCCGAGCCGCGATGCTTGAAGCGCTCCTCGAATCTCGGCGCCGGAAAATTCAGGCCCCCAATACGCGTGTTCCATGACGAAGTCGCGCGGGTTCCCGAGCACCTGGTGCCAGACGAATTGAGCCGCGCCGACTGCCAGGCCCGCGTCTCCCGCGGCCGGATGCACGTAGACGTTCTCGAATCCCGTCGCGGCGGGGATCTTTCCATTGGCCACGCAGTTGAAGGCCACGCCGCCAGCCAGACAAACCGATTTCAACCCGGTTTCCTGGTGCAATCGCTGCAGCATGCCCAGGTAAACCTCTTCCAGCCGCGCCTGCAGCGAACAAGCCAGATTCTTGTGGCGCTGTTCGATCGGCGCTTCTGGCGCCCGCACCGGCCCAAGCCGTCGCGGCATTTCATCCGAATACATCCTGCCGAGGACCGGCGTGCGGTCCGCTTCCGCCCAGCTCATCTCCGGACCGGTGCGATGGTGCGTGAAGTATTCGAGCCCCAGGTGAAAACGCGTGCCGTTTGCATGCACGATCTTGCGAAACTGCGGCAAGAATTCCGGCTCGCCGTAGGCGCCAAGCCCCATCACTTTGTATTCGTCGCCGAATTTCAGGAAGCCCAGGTACTGTGTAACCGCGCTGTAGTACAGGCCCAGAGAGTGCGGAAATGCCACGCAGCCGTGAAAATTCATACGCCGACCGAAGCCCACTCCCCACATCGAACTAGCGAAATCGCCCAGCCCGTCGGCCGACAGCAGAGCGGACTCCGCGAACGGCGAACAGTAGAACGTGCTGGCCAGATGGGCAACGTGGTGCTCCACCCGGTGAAATTTCGCCTTTAAGGCGTCCGGCGCTACGTCAAACGCCGCCGCCAGCGCTTGGCGAATGCCGGTGAACTTGGCCAGCACCTTGGCCCGTTCCCGCGCAAACGACGGCATTTGCAGCGCGTAGTAGAGCTTGGTTGCGAGCCGGGCGTAGGGGTTGCGCGGCACGGCCACATGGTCCAGTTCCGATACCTTGATTCCGGCCGTCTCGAGGCAATAGCGGATCGCTGCGGCGGGGAAGCCGGCCGCGTACTTCACGCGGTTGAAGCGCTCTTCTTCCACTGCCGCAACCAGCTTCCCGTCAGAAAGGATCGCCGCCGAAGCGTTACCGTGGTAGGCGTTGATGCCGAGTATGTTCATGAGTCGTTTGCGGCCGGACTTAGAGTGTAACCCAGGCGCCTGAACGTTCAGTCGGCGGGCGCCGCGCCGCCGCGCCGGGCCCATTCGTTCAGTGCGAAAATCGCCCAGGGCCGCGACCACGAGGTCTGGCCGGCAAGGAATTCCTGCCAGACACTTCCGACCCCTTCCGGTTTGAGCAGCGGGACGAGCTGCGGCGCGATGTGTGCGAAGCTTTTCTCGAGGCGCGCTTTCAGTGCGCCGCGCAGCCACTGCTCCCAGGGCAGGGTGAATGTGCGCTTTTTCTGCGCGGTAATTTCCGCCGGCAGCAGCGGGCCCAGGGCCTCGACGAGCAAGGCCTTTTGCGCGCCGTTTTTCCGGCGCGCAGCGTCAGGCAGCGCATTGACGAATTCGACCAGCGGCGTGTCCAGCAGGGGAACACGCACTTCGAGCGACCGCGCCATGCTCACCGAATCGGTATCGCGCAGCAAAGTGCTCGCCATATACGAACGCATCTCCATCCAACTGACCGCGCCCGAAGGTTCATGGTTCCGCGCCTCGTCGGCTCCCCGCTCGAGCCAGCCGAGCCATGTGGGTTCGAGCGAGTAGCCGTCGGAGGCCACGCTGCTCGCCCGAAAGCGCGGCTCCATGAGCTTTTCAACTTCGCCCGGCGGAAACAGCGTACGCGCAAAATAGTAAGCGTGCGGCAACCTTGCCGGTTCAATCCAGACCGCGGCGGCCTTTCGCGCCGCGTCCGGCGAACGGCCGGAGCCGCCCGCCGCCCCGAGCAAGCGCGCGCTCGCCTTGCGCAAGACCGCCGGCACAAACCTCGCCGTCCCGGCCAAGCGCGCCAGTTGCGGGGTATCCCGAAACGTCGAATACCCCGCGAACAGCTCGTCTCCGCCCAATCCGGAAAGCGCCACCTTCAGCCCGACTTGCCGCGCGGCCCACGATACAAAGTAGGTATTCACGCCGTCCATGGTCGGCTGGTCCTGCGCCGCCAGCGCTTCATCCAGCCGCTTCGGAATCTCCACATCGTTCAACGGCAATTCGGAGTGTTTGGTGCCGCAGCGTCGCGCCACCGCACGCGTCAGCTCCGCTTCGTCAAACGCCGTGCCCGGAAACGCCAGCGTAAAACTCTGGATACCCGCGTGCTCGCGCCCCGCCAGCGCCGCGATCGCTCCCGAATCGAGCCCGCTCGACAAAAACAATCCGACAGGAACATCCGCGATCAGGTGGGCGCGCACGCTGTCTTCGAGCATGGAACGCAACACGCCCGCGGCCGCGGCAAACGTCTTCGGAGCCCGCGGATCCCTGGCCGCCGGACTCCGCCGCGGATCCCACCATGGCTGGGCGCGTGGGATGCGCCGCCGGTCCGGCACATACAGCAGCAAGCGATGCCCGGGCGGTACCGAGAACACTCCGTCGAACATCGTCACCGGTTCGCTTACGCTGCCAAACAGCAGATATGACGTCAGGGCATCCTGCGATAACTCCCGCGAAGCAATCCCGCTGGCCGCGAGCGCCCGCACTTCCGAGGCGAAAGCAAACCCTTCGGCAGTCTGCGTGTAATACAGCGGCTTGATGCCCAGCGGATCGCGCGCCAGAAACAGCACCGGCCCGGCGTTGTACTGTTTGCGGAAATCCGCGATCGCGAAGGCAAACATCCCGCGCAGTTCGGTGAGGAAGTCTTCGCCCCACTCTTCCCATGCATGCACCAGGATTTCCGTATCCGATTGCGTGGTGAATTGATGGCCGCAGCGCAGGAGCCGCTCGCGCAATTCGCGGTAGTTGTAAATCTCCCCGTTGAACACCACCGCCACGTCGCGCGTTTCATTCCAGATCGGTTGTTGCCCGCCGGAAAGGTCGATGATGCTCAACCTGCGCATCGCCATCGCCAGTCCGGGCGCGCGCGGATCAACCAGGAATCCTTCGCCGTCCGGCCCGCGGTGCCGCATGGCCGCAGCCATCGCACGCACCCGCGATTCAGCTTCTTTGGAGGTGTTCCGGAAGGCGACGCCGCAGATTCCACACACGCCGCTATTTTATCTCAGGCGTCGTGAAAAGTGCTGCGCCCGCCCGCGACACATTTGAGCGCAGGCGGAAACGAGCGAGCTTCCATCGGCGGTCGGCATACCAGGCCAGCACCTGCCGCAACAGGAAGAGCAGCAGCGTTGCTATGGCCGCCAGGGTAAGCACGAAAAAGGATTCCCGCTCCACCAGCAGGCTCCAGTCCACCCGCTCTTCCCAGCCCGAGAACAAGCGGTTCAGGATCGGCCGCAGTTTAACGGCACCCAGCCCGAACTTGTTCACGCGCACGTGCACATAATTTTCGTAGTCGTAGGCCGGCGGGTAACCGGGAATGCGCGCCACCGCTTCGGCGAAGATCTGCCTGTTCCTGAGCTGCTCGCGGGTCAACATCTCTCCGGCCGCATTGCGGTGAATGACCCGGTAGGTCGGGTCCACCACAATCCAGCGTCCGTTCAATCTGACTTCCGCCACCACATGTTTGGTTCTCTGATCGGGACTCAGCAGTAACAGCCTGCGCACCTCGAGATCCGAACTGCGCGCCAGGTTCAGGAAAGCGTTGGTCGCCGTTCCGCAGACAATCAGCAGTTGCTGATAGTTCAGGGTCTTTTCCGGATCGCGTACGGCCAGACCGGTCGGACTGACCTCTTCCGATCGCGTTGGCCCCGTGCGCATCCAGCCCAGAATCGCCTGAAGCCTCCTTTCGGGCGGAGCGCCGACAGGCACAACGGCGTCGGAAAAGCCAGAGAGATAGCGCCTTACCGAATATTCCCAGCCCGCCGAGTAGAGAATGCTCATTACGGACAGAACCAGCAGGGCATTCGTAATGCGCCAGCTGATTCGAAAGAGCTTTTGCCCCACGCTCAACACACGACTGATCCTGGCCTGGGTTTTTGAACCCAAGTTCCTATGAGTCGCTGATACAGCTCTACCATTTCGGCTACCGGCTGCTCCCAGCCGAGGCGTCCCGCCAGAAGTCTTCCACCCTGGGCTAGGCGCTCGCGCAGCGCTCCATCCGATAATACCTCTTGGACTGCTTTCCTGATGTCCGAGGTTTCATGACGGGCCACGATTCCTGCCGAATCCTTTAACCAAGGGGCTATTCCGCAGTTTTCGGTCACGATGACGGGAGTACCGCAAGCCGCCGCTTCGGCCGCCGTATTCCCAAAATTCTCATTCTGAGAGGGCAAGACGAAAACATCGGCGTCGCGGTAGGCCGCCCACTTCTTTTCGCCCAGGACGCTTCCGGAAAAAACGACCCTTTCCGATACCGAGAGTTCCCGGGCTTGGGATGCCAACCGCAGGAGCATGCCACCTTCGTCCGGCCCTGCGAATACCAGCCAGACCGTATGTCCTCCGATTTCTTTGGGCAGCGCCGAGAACGCGTCGAGCAGGAGATCGGGGCTCTTTTTGGCCGACAGACGTCCCAAGAACAGCACCACGAGCGCGTCCGCCGGTATTCCGTGTTGCGCTCGAAATGCGCCTCTCACTGGCTGCTCCCTCGGGACCATCACGCCATTTCGGCGCAGAACGATCTTGTCACGCGCGATTCCGCCACCGGCCAGCTCCTGGGCCTCTTGTTCCGATGTCGCCACCACCGCCGCCGCTCCCGCCAGCATTCTGCCGCCCCACATGGCGTGATACAGGCGCTTTAGCGCGATGCTGCGCACAATCGGCACAAACATCCCGATCGGCTCGACGACGTAGGGAATCCCTTGCTTCCGGCAGGCACGCGCCACCGACGGCCCCAGCAGATCGTACAGGCCAAAAATATGCACTACATCGAACTGCTTCAGGCGGGCCCGGCAGTATCGTCCAACCGCCGGATTCCAGCTCAGGGCCCGATAGCGGAACCAGGTCGGCAGGTAAATGCTTTGTACGCCGTTTGCGTCGCGGGTCCACCCGAAGGGCGAACGCCTGGCGTTAAATTCGGGAGGATCGTCTTCTCGGCGTTTCTCAAATCCCCAGTCCGCCGATAGCACCGTAGGGCTGTAACCCCGCCGCACCAGCCCCTCTGCCAGCGCCTCCACTTTCACCGGCGGTCCGCCAAATTCGTAAAACGGCGCATAGGATTGCGTGACGCTCAGGATTCGCATAGCTCGCGCAGGATCCGTCGAAAGGACTTCGCAAACACGCTGAACTTGAATTCGTTATCCACCCGCTGTTTCCCGCGCCGTCCCATTTCCGCGCGCAGCGTGGCATCGTCCAGCAGGGTTTCCATGGCGGTTGCCAGCTGCGCGGCGTCTCCGTGGGGCACCACGTAGCCGGTTTTTCCATCCTCGATCACTTCCGGCGCCCCGCCGTGCGCTCCGCCGATCACCGGCTTTCCGCAAGCCATAGCTTCGAGGTAGACGAGCCCAAAGCCTTCGCCGCGGCTCGGCAACGCGAAAAGCTCGCAGTGTCCGTAGCACGCCGCCAGTTCTGCATAGCTCAGTCCGGAAAGAAAATGCACATGCCGATCCACGCCGGTTTCTTCCGCCAGGTCTTCGAGCCAGGCGCGATCATCGCCGTCACCGACAGCCACCAACTGCAATTCCGGCCAGCGCGGCAGCAGCCGAGGGAGCGCGATGATGAGCGTGTCCATCCCCTTGTAGCGCTCGTCGGCGCGCCACCTTCCGACCGTCAGCACCACCTGCCCCTGCGGGAATCTGGCCGGCAGGGCGCTGTTCGCCGCATGTACCGCAAGCGTTTCAAACTGCGGGTCCAGGGCCCACGGCAACACGCGAACTTTGCCGGAATCCACGCCCTGATCCGCCGAGACATGCTCTGCCGTGTATTGGCTTGGCGCCAGCACCAGGTCGGCCTTTTGCAGTGCGTTTCGCCGGACTCGCGGCAGCGGCTGCCAGACCTCCACCCCGTGCGTACAGACGATGGTTTTCAGCCGCGGCGTAATCAGCCGCATGGCCCGCACCACCGGCGCCAGATTCGGATGCCCGGCCACGACGAGCTTCGGGGCTTTCTTGCCCTTGGCCGCGGCGCGCCGGGCCGTTTTAAGCGCCGCCGCCAGAAAGTTTCCTTTTGCACGTTCGCTTCCCGTGAACACGATATCCCGTCCGGTTACGTTCAGCCGCTTCAGCTCCGCTTTGTCATTCAGGCTTAAAATGCGGCATTCCAGTCCCCGGCTGCCCGCGAATTCCGTCAGCACCGCGGCCAAATGCCGCCCCGCCCGCTGCACTCCGCCGGGTGCGTCCAGTTCTGGAAACAGTCCAATCAGCACGCGCCGAGTCTGCCTTGTGCCCGAATCATTCGCAAGCCTTTGCCGAGGCCGTGTTTCGCCGGTCGGAAGGGTTTTACAGCGCGGAGCAAACCGTTCGCCCTGGAAAGGCTTTAACGAACCCGTTGACGCTGCGCCGAGGCCACCAGCGGTACCAGCTCTTCCATCCGGTCCAAATACACGTCCGCGGGATACTTTTCGCGGTCGTGGCTGCCGAATCCAAAATTCACGATTGCGGAAATCATTCCGGCGTTGCGCGCCGTCTGCACATCCACCTCGGAATCACCGACCATTGCCGATTCCTCCGCCGCGACATGCAAATCCCGCAGCACGGCACGGACGCCTTGCGGGTCGGGCTTTTTCGTCGCGAAACTGTTTCCGCCGTAGATCACCTTGAAAAAGGAGGCCAGCCCCAGCCCCTCGAGAATCCGCACGCTGGCGTTCGCCGGCTTGTTGGTCAGCACCGCCATCGGCGTTCCCTCCAGTTCGAGCAGGGCCTCACGAATGCCGGGGTATGCCCGGGTGTGGTCCAGCTTGTGCTGCTCATAGTGGGAAAGGAAATATTGGAGCGCGCCCTGCAATTGTTCGGAATCCGGCGAGCCTCCGAGCGCCCGGCCGATCAAAACGGGCGCTCCGGAACCCACGTAGCTGGCGACAACGTCCTCGGGCAGTTCCGCGCGGCCGATCGCCTTTAGCGTCGCATTCACGGAGAGCACCAAGTCCTTTTTCGAATCGATCAGCGTCCCGTCGAGGTCGAACACCAGCGCCCGAATTCGCCCGCGCAATTTCTCTTGCATATCTTTCTATTTTAATACGCGCTTCGCATTCCCCGCGCTCATTCGCGTAAACTAATAAATTCACTTCGCCCGCTCTCGAGAGGACAGACCACTTCATGGCCCAGGTATTTCCGTTTCGCGCATTCCGCTTCAATCCCCAGGTCGCCCCCTTCGAGCGCGTCCTGACCCAGCCCTACGACAAGATTTCGCCCGAACGCCAGGCTGAATACTACGCCATGCACCCGCACAATCTGATCGCGGTAGAAAAGGGCCGCACGGAGGAGAGCGACGACGCTTCGAACAACGTGTATACGCGCGCCGCGGCCAGGGTCGAAGGGTGGATTCGCGACGCCGTCTTGCTCGAGGACCCCACTCCCGCCTTTTACGCCTACACGCAGGAATTCGCCGTCCCCGGGTGGCATGAAAAGCGCACGCGGCGCGGCTTTATCGGCGCCGGACAGCTCGAAGACTATTCGGCCGGAATTGTCTTCCGCCACGAACACACGCTCTCCGGTCCCAAGGCGGATCGCTTGGAGTTGCTGCGCCACACACGTCTGCACACCGGGCAGCTTTTCATGCTCTATTCCGATCCGCAAAAACGCGTGGACGCGGTGATCGCGGAAGCGGAGAAATCCGCGGCTCCCGCGACGGAACTCACCGACGAATACTGCGTCGTCCACCGCTTGTGGCCGATTGCCGAAAGCGAACGCGTGCAAGCCATGCAGCAGGCGATGGCCGACCGGGAATTGGTGATCGCCGACGGCCACCACCGCTACGAAACCGCGCTGAACTACCGCAACGAACGCCGCGCGCAAGCCGGCGCTTCCGCCGTTCCCCAGGCGGGCTACGAACGCGCCATGATGACGTTCATCAACACTCGCAGCGAAGGGCTTACCATTCTCGCCACCCATCGCGTCGTGACCAACGTGCACGACTTTTCCTGGTCCGCGGTCCGCCGCTATCTTGAGCCTTGGTTTTCCGCCGAAGTTTTCCCGTTTACCGGGGAAGCCGGGCCAGCGCGGGACAAATTCCTGATGCGTCTGAAGGAAACTGCGGCGCAGCATTCGATCGGCGCGTATCCTTCAGGCAATGGCCAGCGCGCTTTCTATCTCTTCCACCTGCGTCCCGGCGCCGATCTCGCGCAGCTGCTGCCGGCCGTTCCGTCGCTGCAGCGGGAGCTCGACGTCGTGCTGCTGCACGACGGCATCCTCGAGCCGGCGCTCGGAATCACCCTGCAGTCGGCGACCCGGGAGATGAACCTGACCTACGAACGCGAAGCGCTGGCAGCGATTGCGGCGGTAGATGCGGGACGCGCGCAAGTATCGTTTCTGCTAAATCCCGTGGACGTGGAAAAGGTGCTCGAGATCGCAACCGCGAACGAGGTGATGCCGCAAAAGTCCACCGATTTCTATCCCAAGCTGCTCAGCGGCATTACCATGTACCGGGTTGATGTCTGAGAAATCGCCGCTGGAAAATAAAAACGAGGCGCACCCTCCTGCGCCTCGTTCGCAAAACCCCTAACAAATCCGTTGGCCAAGCTACTGCGAAAAGCTGGCCACTGCCGCCGCTTCGGTGTCAAAGACCTCGAATACGGTCAAAAGCTTGGTGATCTGCAGCACTTCCTGGAACTTGCTGCCCAGGTGGCACAAACGCAGCGAGGCGCCTTCCTTCTTCGCGGTGTGATGCGAAGCCACGAGCGTACCCAGGCCCGCGCTGTCAATGAAGGTGATGTTGTCCATGTTCAGCACAATCTTCTTTTTGCCTTCCGCCAGCAGGCTCTTTACCTTTTCACGGAGCGCGTTGCTCTCGTCGCCGAGCACGATCCGCCCATCCAGCGCGACCACCGTCACGCCATCCACTTCGCGTTGCGTCAGTTTCAAAGCCACGTTCTTTTCCTCCTCATTGGTAAGCGGGTGCGTCGGCAACCTGTCCCGAGCCCCAAAGCATATCCCGTGACTTCACGGTTTGCAAAATCTTCCGTAAGCCACTCAGTAGTAGTCCGCGCAAGACATATAGTAGCCGCAAACGTCGCAGACGAGTTTGCAGCGCCGTGACTCGAGCCGCCGCGAACAGACCGGACAAAACCGCGAAGCATCTTCATGCGCCGCCACGGAGAAGTGCGAAGCGGTGGACTCCTCCGCCCGGACGGCGCCACGCTCGTCGGCTGCTGCGGCCGCCCATCCGCTGGCGTCGCCGCCCAGCTCCTTTTGGGACCCCTTACCAAGATCGCAACCGACGCGCTGCACACCTTGTTCCACGGCGCACCGTTTATAGCACAACCGCGCCAAATGAGGGTAGCGGGCATAGGTCGTAGCCACGGCCCTCGCCATCAGCCTCCCGCCGGCGCTCCGGGTCGCTATCGGGCGGAAACGAGTGATTCGTGACGCGGAAAAGCGGTTAAACGCTTGGTCAAAGGCAGGGCTTTATCATGTCGGGTCCTGTTGACGTGTACTTACGTAGAGGTTAACGACAGTGACCGCAGATCCGCTCGATCGGCTGCCGGAAGCTCAGCAGAGGGCGCACCGGATGCTTCTTTAATCAGTTCGATCCCTCTTTTGTCTTCCAGGTTTCCCATCCGAGCGAGCCTTATCGCGGCACGCAATTCAAACAGCCTTGCGTGCTGAAGTCGGGCCAATACCATGGCCTTCTTGAAATAGCGTTCAGGTCGATTCTGTTCGCCGTCAGAGTGGCCCAATTGCAGTTCCCCCTTTAGCCTGAAAAGTTCAGATTCGTAGTACCGTTCATCGGTTCGGCGGACGATGTCCTCAGCTTGAGCGATCGCGCGCAAACCTTCCTGTGGTTGCCGCAAAAGCAAGCACACATCAACCTTCATGCCAAGGAGATGAGTCAGCGATTGCTCGGTGCCGATTTTCCGCGCCGCTTGTATGCCATTTTCCATCTGCCTCAATCCCAACTGATCCCGGCCTAGGTGCACATGCGCCCAACCCGCGTACACCTCAGCCCACGCCAACATCAGCCGCAACCCTTGTTCCTCCGCCAATGCTATCGCTGCCTCTGCGTTCTTTATCGTTGCATCGGGATCTCGGCGCATCTGCTGAACGGAAGCGGCAAACACATATGCAATGGCTAACGAGAGCGGCTGAGCCAAATCTGTTGCACGTTGAATGGCGGAAGCTGAGGTTCGTACGGCGTCCAGCGTCTCCCCGCTCACAGTGAGGGCTCTGGCTCGGAAACTGAGGCAACACACTCCCGCGTCGTGGTCGCCATACGTGCTTGCCATCGCGGAGTGTTTCGCTTGGTCGTAAAGACGCAAGCCTTCGGACGTGTGTTCCAACGTGGAGAGTATTTCCCCCCGAGAATACGCGGTCGCCCATGCCGCGTGATGAGCCTGCAGGATCAATTCGGGGTCCGAAGTTTTGCACGCCGTCGCCAGCAGACCTTCTGAGATTTGATTCGCTATGCCGAGTGAACACCGCCCCCAATAAAAGAGCCACAAACCCCATTGGGCTGGAAATAGCTGCGCACTGTTTCCAAGCTGATCGGATAAGAGTCGGGATCGGGAGAACGCGGCTTCTGCCGCGGTCGCTCCAAACCCGTAAGTTGCCATCAGGACGCCCCCAAGACCTGCGTACAATATCGCCTCTCGCTCTCTCTTCTCGGGACCATCCGACACGTGACGGAGCAAAGCGATCGCTCGGTCAAAGTGCATGCGGGCCTCCGTGTAGGCGCTTCGTTGGCGGGCCGTCTTACCGGCCACTTCAAAGTACTGAATCGCCAGATTGAATTCCCGTCCGAGTTCAAAGTGCATGGCAAGTTCAGCAGCACTTTCTTTAGCAGAGTCGCCGTACTCTACCTGTTTGATCTTGCCGACGCGCAGGTGAAGGTCTTCAAGTCGTCTGCCGGAAATGCGCTTATACAATGCATCCTGGTAAAGAACGTGAAGGAAGGCGAATCCCTGCGCAGTCTCCTGCCGCTTTGCTTTTAGGCCCTCCTCGAAGCAGATCAGTCGCTGACGGCGCACCAGGGACCTGAGTAGCTCATCAGCTTCGCCAGCCGGGACACCGGCGAGTGCGGCGACGGTGGACGATGCAAACGTCCCACCGGCAACCGACGCGACTTCCAATAAGTTCCGCTGTTCGGGGCCGAGCCGCTCAATCTGGGTTTCGATGGCACGCCATAAGCTCAGAGATACTCCTAAATCTTGCTGGCTGATTCGGTCAGGAAGAGCCCAGGCTCCGTCTTTCTCTTTTATGAGATTCCTTCCTTCCAGTTCACCCAGTACATTGATGACAAACAGAGGATTGCCCTCCGTCTTCGCATGCACGAGTTGGGCTAATTGGTTGATGGTCGTCGGTCCCTGCCACTGCGGGTAGCGCATTGTGATGTAGCTTTCCACAGCTGCTTCATCAAGACCGGTTAGAGCGATATGACCACACTGACCTCGTAGTTGAAGCTCGTCCGGAAAACGAGCAAGGGGATGATCGGTACTGGCAACCTCCGAAGAACGGAAGGTTCCGATGAGGAGAAGCCGAGCAGTCTCAGGACGTTGCGCAAATGCCACAATCCAGTCCAATGTTGACCTGTCGCTCCAGTGCAAATCTTCGAGCCAGAGAATGAAGGGCTTTTCCGCGGTTATTGTTTCCAGAGTGTTGGTCAATTCCCGGAGCATCCTCTCTCTAGTTGTTCCGGCAATCGCCTGCTGCAGAGCGAGGTATCTTTCGGTTGGCAGCAATGAGGGAAGTTGCGCAAGCCATGTGGGACCGTGCCTCTCAATGATGGAAACAAATTGCTCTCCGTCTTGCTGGTGCCAGAGGCGATTCAGCGCATCAAGTATCGGCTCGTATGGCTCGCCAGCCCCGAAGTGCTGAACACACTGGCCCCAAGTGACCCGTGCCTGGGATCGATCTAGAACGTTCGTCAGAAAAGTTAAGACCGTGGTCGTCTTTCCAACTCCGGCATGGCCGGAAACGAACAGGATCTGACGGACTCCCTGTGATGCCAGTTGCCATGCATTTTCCAATTGTCTGATCTGGTGCTCCCGCCCAACGATAGGTGCGTGGCAAGCGGGAAAGGGGACCGCCCTCGAACGCACCACCTCGGCCGGTTTTCTTTCGAGGACAGACGCTACGAACCGGTAGCCTCTCCGGTGCACGGTCTCGATGAACCTTGGTTGCTTGGCGTCATCATGCAGAGCGCTGCGCAACTCCTGAATGCAGGAAGACAAGGCAGCATCGCTCACATTTGTATCGGGCCAGATCTTCTGAAATATCTCTTCCTTACTGACGATCACTCCGGCTCTCTCCGCCAGGAAGCAAAGCAAGGACAAGGATTTCGGTGTAATTCGGATCTCGCGATCGCCGCGTCGTAGCCCTTGGCGAGCATCGAGTTGAAACGCACCAAAGCGAAACATCGAATGGAACCTCTCTGCCTGCGGGTTGGCAGCTGCGCTGTGATTGGCTCATTCAGAACTGAGTCTCGTTGCCGGTTCGCAAGTTATAGCTTGAATCTCGTCCCTTTGGAAAGGCGAATCTCGAAAGCTGGCCGTGGCTCCCATAGAAATCCCAAAAATGTCCCATCCTTCTCCCAAGACATGCAAAGACTGCGTTCCTAAGATTTCGGGTAAATCGAATGTCGCTGTCCCCTATTGATGAGAATGCGACGAATTCACTGGAGGTCCGGAAATGTCTAAACTCGCTCTTGTTGTCGGAACGGTTGTCATAGCACTTTGCGGTTCTACGTCCCTTCATGCTGATGCAGTCTCAGACTGGAACAAAATCATGGTCAGTATTGTTCGGACGGCACCAAATGCCTTCTTTCAGGGCCGTTATGCGGCAATCACGGAGGTGGCCGTCTTTGAGGCCGTGAACGCCTGCACTCGACAATACCAGCCCTATCTGGGCACAATCAGCGGCGATTCAGGGTGCTCGCCAGAAGCTGCCGCGATTGCGGCCGCCCATGACGTCCTGGTGAACTATTTTCCAGCCGCCGCCGCCACGTTGGATGCCAATGAGGCAAACTCCCTTGCCCTCTTGCCGGACGGAAGCTCAAAGACCAGTGGAATTTCCGTGGGCAAAGCGGCAGCCGCCGCCATGATTGCGCTACGTGCAAATGACGGCTCTACTCCAATCGAGACCTATCTGCCCACTTCGTCAGCCCCTGGAGTGTGGCAGCCCACACCACCTGCCTTTGGCCCGGGCATCCTATTGAATTGGAGGGACGTAATTCCATTCGCAGTAAGATCGAGCGAGCAATTCCGCGTGAACGCGCCTCCCGATCTGACTAGCCGAAAATACACGACGTCATATAACGAAGTCCTCGAATTCGGTGACGTCAACAGTGCATCTCGGCCCCAGGATCGCACCGACGTTGCTCACTTCTATGCACTGGTCAACGCCCCAGAAGTTTGGAATTCCGCGGCCCAACAGATCACTCAGGCCCGAATGACTCCTCTTACAGAAAAGGCGCGCACGTTCGCACTGATCAACATGGCAATCAGCGATGGTCTGGTTACGGTCATGGAATCGAAGTACTTCTACGTTCGATGGCGCCCGGTGACGGCGATTCGCGCCGGAGACACGGACGGTAATCCTGCCACTGCGCCGAATCCATCCTTCACTCCGCTTATTACGACTCCACCCTTCCCGAGCTACCCGTCGGCGCATGCCTCAGCAAGCTACGCTGCTCGGGAGGTTCTGGAGAGGCTATTTGGATGCGGTCCATACACCATCACCCTCCTGAGCCCACGGATCCCTTCGATCGTTCTTCATTACACGAGCTTGGCCGCGATAACTGAAGATATCGATGATGCCCGCGTATATGGCGGAATCCATTTCCGATACGACCAGGAGGCTGGTGGTCGTCAGGGGCAGCGGATAGGCTCCTTTGTGTTTTCCCACAAACTCCGCCCGCTTTCAGACGTGGGCTCCTCTGAGGAAGCGGGTGAGCCCGTATGCGCCGATTAACTCGGTGCTGCGCTAGTCTTGGCGAAAACTTTCGTTTCCATCAGCATACGGCCGGATCGGGGATCCGGCCATTGCGTTTACGTCGCTTTCCATGGAATGCCGCCAACGGTTTTCAAGACCCTGAGGTCTCCCAAGTTCACCGACCGCGTGGCGCTGCGGCTGGGCCGCCAATAGAGTCACGTGAAGAGAACACGGCCCTCACCGCGTTCGCTTCTCCAGCTCCGACTCGGCCGCCAGGCTTTCCAGGTCCCGGAAAATCGTGGCCACCGCCAAGATGCGGCTTTCGCGCTTGTAGCTGACCGTACAGTCCTTCTTCTCAATGTCTCCATCGACGTCGATGGAGTCCCACTTTTCCGCGTGACCGACATAGTTGATCGGCACGTCGTAGTGCTGGCTCCAAAAGAAGGGAACCGTGCTGAAGCGCTCGCGCGCTCCGAGCATGTTTTTGGCCGCGGTCTGGCCTTGGCGCTCCGCCACGACCCAATGCTCAACGCGAATCGCCTCGCCCGTATGCGGATCGGGCCAGCGTGCCGCGTCGCCTGCGGCGAAAACTCCGGGCGCGCTGGTTTCAAGATATTCATCGACCAGGATTCCGCGGTCCATCTTCAAGCCGCCTTGTTCCGCTAATGCGAGCGAGGGCCGGACGCCGACGCCGAGAACGATAAAGTCGGCGTGAATCGTTTGACCTCCGGTGAGAGTGACTTTATCGCCGTCGACACGCTTCACGGTTTCGCCGAGATGGAAGACGACGCCGTGCGACTCGTGGAGACTGCGGACGAATGCGCCGACTTGCGGACCGAGGATTTTCTCCATCGGCACTTTGTCCGGCGCGACGACATGGACGGCAATGTTTCGCGCCCGGATTGAGGCCGCCACTTCTAAGCCAATGAAGCTGGCGCCGACCACAACGACCTGCTTCGCGGAAGCGGCCTTTGCGATGATGGCCTTACTGTCGGCGAATGAGCGGAGATAAAAAACCTGTGACGGGGAGGCGCCTTCAAGAGGCAGCTTTACTGGATCCGCTCCGGTAGCGAGCAGGAGTGCGCCGTACTCGTACGTCTTACCATCTGCGGTGTTGACCTTTTTTTGTTTAGTATCCAACGAAGTTGCGCGCGAATTAAGGACGAGGTTGATCTTGCGATCTGAATACCAGTCGGGCGGACGGAGCGGAATCCAATCGTCCTGGGCCGTGCCCGCGAGAAAATCCTTGGAAAGATTGGGACGGTCGCAAGGCGGAGCGCTATCGACGCTGAGTATTGTTAGCGGACCGTTGTACCCTTTGCGCCGAAGCATGTCTGCCGCGGCAAGGCCTGCGCCGCCGCCGCCGGCGATGAGAATCGAGGAAGGATGCGCGGCGTTCGAGATCGGAGTGGGGCTGGCCGGCGGGAGCTTTTCACTTACGAAAACTTTGTCACCGGCCTGCTCGACGCGCCAGCATTGGATCGGATCAAGGGCGGGAGCGCGCAAAGCTTCCCCGCTGCGCAAACTGAAACACGCGTGATGCCAAGGGCAGCGGACCGTGTCGTCAACGAACAAGCCGTCAGCTAGCGGCCCTCCATAGTGGGTACAGTGAGCGCCCACGGCAAAGAGGTCCTTACCGCGCCGAATCAGCAGGACCTCTTCTTCGCCCACGGTTCCCAACAGACTTCGGCCGTCCGGGATCGCTGCGAGGGGAACGCCACTTTTCAAGTCAGGCTTTTCAGAACTCATGTTTCGCGCCCTACCGCGTGCTGCCATTTTACTCGCGGTTCGCCGGTTCGGTTATAGAGACAAACTGGTAGGTGCGGGCTACCAATGGGTCGCTTACGGTGATCTAAAAGCGATCGCTAGAAGGATTCGCCGACGAGTTCTTCGCTTTTCTTCCAAAGGGCTTCGGCGGTGTCGGGGTCAAGAGCGTAAGCGCGGACGCCTTCGCTGACGGCGGTGATCGTCACGTTGTCGGGAACGATCTTGCCGACGTGGCAGTTCTCGCAGTATTGGCCGCCGATTTCGTCGGCCGAAGCGACCACCCCGGCCCAGACCGAAGTTGCGGCTCCTTGCGGAACGGTCTTCCACTGGAAGGGGCCCTTGCCCTCGGCCGCGAGCTGCTGGTTGATCTGGTCGACCAGAGCTTGCATGCGGCTCTGGTCCACGTGGCGGCCGAGCTCGGTCGGAATGGCGCCCGGGTGGACCGCTGCTGCGCGCACCCCGCGCCCGCGCTGCCGCCTGTCGAATTCAACCGCAAAGAGGATATTGGCGGTCTTTGAGCGGCCGTAAGCGATGAAAGGCTCATAGGTGGTGCGCTCGAAGTTCGGATCAGCGAAATCCACATTGGAGTAGCGGTGACCGGAGGAAGAAAGGTTGATCAGCCGGCCGCCCGCGCAGAGCAGAGGCGCGATGCGGTTTATGAAGACGAAGTGGCCGAGGTGATTGGTGCCGAACTGTGTTTCAAAACCGTCCTGCGTGTGGCCGAAGGGCGTGGCCATCACTCCCGCGTTGGCGATGACCAGGTCGAAGGGTTCATTCTTTGCCAGCAGTCTGTCGGCCGAGGCGCGGACGCTTTTTAGACTGGCGAGATCGAGTTCGATAAGCTCGAAGCCGCCGCCATGGGCCGCCGCGTCCTCGCGGACCTGTGCCGTGGCCGAGTGGGCCTTCGCCAAATCGCGCGCCGCACCAACCACGTGAGCGCCATGGGCGGCCAGCGCACGGGTGGTTTCCACGCCGAGGCCGGCGGAGGCTCCAGTGACCAGGATGCGTTTGCCGCCCAGATTCACGCCGGACAGGACGTCTTCCGTGGTTGAGGTCGCTCCAAACGCGTTTGCCATCTTGCTCTCCTGTAAGAGTTCCGTCAGTTTGTTTGCCATGTCAGTGCGCCGCCTGCGCGATTTCAAAATAATCAGGACGGTCGATATCGGAAACGAGACCGGGGTGCGTAGGTCGCCATCCGAGCTGCTTCTGCGTTCGCGCGCTGGAGGCCGGGCAGTCGACGGCGACGAAGTGCGCAAGCCAGCCGAAGTGGTCGGCGGCTTCGTCGGCCGATTTGCTGACGACCTGTAGGCCCAGCCGGCTCCCAATGACCTCGGCGATTTCTCGGAATCTAACGCCTTCATCGCCGACCCCGTGATAGTTGGCGCCCGCCGAGCCTTTCTCGAGCGCGAGCCTGTAGAGAACACTGGCGTCCAGCCGGTGCACCGCGGGCCAGCGGTTCTGCCCGTCGCCTACGTAAGCGGAGACGCCTTTTTCGCGGGCGACTTTGATAAGAGCGGGAACAAAGCCTTGATCGCCGTCGCCGTGTACCGAGGGCGGGAGACGCAGGTTCGACACGCGCACGCGCCGGGAGGCGAAGGCCAGCGCCGCTGGTTCGGACTTGCGCGGAAAATCGGGATAAGCGACATCTTCCTCGGTCGCCAGCGCGCCCCGACGTTCGAGGAGCAAGGTTCCGGAAGTGACCACCAGAGGACGGTCAGAGGCAGCGAGAGCGGTGCCGAGCGTTTCGATGGCCCGCCGATCCGTTTCGGCGCTCGCCGCGTAGTTCGAGAAATCGTGTATGAAGGCGGTGTGGATCACGCCGTCCGAAGCCGCGGCTCCGCGGCGCAGGCTTTCAAGATCCTCGAGCGAACCGCGATGCACTTTGGCGCCCGCGGCTGCCAGCGACTTGGCGCCGGCATCGGAGCGGGCGAGGCCGAGTACCTCGTGGCCCCCGCTGATCAGTTCCCGAACGACGGCTGTGCCGATGAAGCCGGTGGCCCCGGTGACAAAAACACGCATCTTTCTATTCCTCCCACTCAGCGGCCTTTTGGTTTCCGCGGCCCGCAGCGCGAGTTTTGAGCAACGACCGCCCGCTCGCTAAAACGGAGAATGTCTCCGAATCCTTAGATCAGCGGAGGCCGTCTCCGGTTATATTTGTTTCATGCCCCGAAAGCGTTCCCAAGCCGCCGGACGAAAGCCGCGCACCGACGCGCTGCGCAACCGCAAGCGTATCCTGGAAGCGGCCAAGCAGGCCTTTACGCGCGACGGCGCAAATGCCAGCCTCGATGAGATTGCTAACCGCGCCGGCGTGGG
>Ga0306926_10000159_pt1 | contig 54644 bp, 44 predicted proteins | sample flu12Cox44000178_FD_203759 | JGI IMG/M metagenome (GOLD analysis project Ga0306926, IMG submission 203759) | Lab enrichment of tropical soil microbial communities from Luquillo Experimental Forest, Puerto Rico - flux8day.12C.oxic.44.000.178 (v2)... | ecosystem: Environmental > Terrestrial >... | reverse complement strand
TCGGAGTGAACGGAGTAGTGTGCTCGAAAAAAGAAAAGAGAGGCCGAAAAAATTCAAAAAAGGACTTGACAGAGCCGACATTGTTAGAGATCTCCGGTAGACGAACTCCGCCCGATGGGGCAGACTGCTTCCGTACACGACCTCATGTCCCCAACTACGTGAGGCATTCATGAGCGAAACTTTCAACCTCGATCAGGTTGCAGGCGAACTGAATAGCCGCAAATCCTCGGGTTCCGACGATGCTTCCGGCACCGAACGTCTCGATCACTGGCTCGCCAGTTTGATTCACCGCTATGGCAGCGACTTGCTTCTGGTAGAAGGCGCGCCGCCCTGTATTCGCAAGGACGGCGAGGTGCGTAAGATTGAAAATGCCGTTCTCGATGGCGCCGAAATCGAAGCCGCGGTCTTGCCGGCACTTTCCCAGCATGCGCTTCAACTGTTTCGCGAGCGTGGCATCGCCGACTCTTCCTACCGGATTCAGGGACTGGGGCGCTTCCGCATTAATCTGCATCGAGAGCGCTCGCGCTCGGCCGCTGCCATTCGCGCGCTGCCGACCAAAGTTCCTTTATTGCGCGAACTGCACCTTCCGCCTTCGGTGGAAAATCTGGCCAGATTCCCGCGCGGACTGGTGCTCTTGGGCGGCCCGGCCGGGTCCGGCAAATCCACCACCATGGCGGCGCTGATCAACGAGATCAACCACCGCGAAGCCCGCCACATCGTGATCATCGAGGATCCGATTGAATACGAACACACGCACGTTCGCAGCGTTGTCGAACAGGTGGAGATCGGCACCGATGCTCCCGACTTTCCCACGGCTCTGCGCGCCGCCCTCCGCCAGGCGCCTGATGTCATCGTGGTAGGCGAAATGCGCGACCCGGAAACCATGCGCATCGCCGTGGCTGCGGCGGAGACGGGCCATCTCGTTCTTTCCACTTTGCATACCATTGACGTGGCCTCGACGATTTCGCGGATCTCCGATTCCTTCCCCCTCGAGCGGCAAAACTCGATTCGCCAGGAGCTCGCCATGGCCTTGGCCGCGGTACACACGCAGATCTTGCTGCCCAGAAAGGGAGGCGGGCGGGTTCCCGCCGCCGAGCTTCTGATGGCGGCCTATGGCGCGCGCCATCACATTCGACGCAACGCTCTGCAGCATCTGCACCAGGAAATCGCCCTTACCAAGAAAAAGGGCTCATTCACGTTGGAGGATTCACTGGTTCACTTGATTCACTCGGGGCAGATCGAACGCGAGGAAGCTCTGCACTGTTCGATTCATCCGGACGATCTAGACATACTTCTCAAGTCAGCGGCCGGGAGCGCTCACGCCTGAGGGTGCTCGACTGCCACCAGGCACGGGACCTCAGTTGGACTCAATGGAAACAACAAGGCCCTCCGCGCCGCGACGGAGGGCCCTAGCAGACCACGTCCTTGTTATACGGTTAGATCTTGGTGCGCATCTCCATCTTGCGTACCGTCTTTTGTTTGGCCGCCGGAATTTCCACATCAAGGGTTAGGGCGCTCTTGTTGCGCAGCACGCCGATCTTGACAGTTTTGCCATCGTTGCCGGCTAATTTCGACCGCAACTCGGCGAGTCCGTGAATCTTCTCTCCATTGAACGAAGTGATCACGTCGCCGGCCTTCAATCCGGCTTTTTCCGCGGCGGAGCCCGAATTCACTTCGCGTACCAGAATGGCTTCACCTTCGGGAACGCCAAAATAGGAGCCCAGCTGTCCGCTGATATCCTCGGCATCGATTCCTAGGCGCGGCCGGCCGGGGAGCAGGCTGCCGCCTTCCCATTCAAACGAAGGGATCTCCGGCAGGGGCGCAACTTCCGGCATTTCCGGCATGCGGAAATTGAAAACTTGCGGCGCAGCCTTGGAGATTCTGACTCGACGGTCCTGCTGCATTTTGCCCAGCGTGGTCGTAAGAGTCTGCGCGCGGCCGTTGCGCCAAACCGTCAGTTGCACGCTGCGGCCAGCGGGGATTTCCCGAATCATCCGGCGGAATTGCGCGGCGCCTTCCACGCGCTGTCCGTTGATTTCCGTGACCACGTCGTTGTCCTTCAAGCCGGCCTTCATCGCGGGGCTGTCGTCCAGCACTTTGCCAATCACTACGCCGCGTTCGCCCGGCAGTTTGAACTCCTTGACGTTCTCGGCCGTCACTTCACGAGTCTCCACGCCGAGCCAGCTTCCGCCGTCGTCGTCGAAAGAGGTGACGATGTTGAACTCGCGCTCTACATCGGGAACTCCGGGCTCGAGCTCCACTTCCGGCATCTCCCGCGTACCAGTCTCAGGCGCGGGCGGCGCCTGAGGCTCCTGCGCAGGCGTCGAGTGGCTCGGCAGAGCAATCAAGCCAAGGGCCAGCGCCGCCACGCCTGCCGTCAGCCATAAACCTTTCTTGTTCATTTTTCTTCGATCCTCCCTTTCGAGAGTTAGACGCACTCGATTGAAAAGTGTTGTCAAACCGTCGTGCGCAGAGCCACCACACGAATGCCGCCATTGATGGTGTACAGTTTGATCGGCGATCCGCCTCGTCCCAGCTTGCCGTGGATTTCGCGCGGCTTCAGCGAGCCTTCCATCGCGAACGGTAATTCCGATTGGAAATTTCCATTCAGGCAGCGGGCCTCGAGATTCGCCTGCGCATTGGCCGGTACGGCCAGCACCACCGAGCCGTTGGTCGTCTCGGCCACCGTCCCCGAGACTCCATGGACATGCGATAGTTCGAGATGAACGTTGCCGTTGGTGGTGTGGGCGTGAACGTCGCTGTCGGCTTCATAGACTTCGATGTTCCCATTCACGGTGCGCAACTCGTCGACCTGGCTTACTCCCGCTACGCGCAGCGTTCCGTTCACCGTGCCCAAGTGTTCGACTTTCGCGCCGTGCGGCACGTGGATGGTGTACTCGACCGCGACTTCGACGCCTTCGTTCTGCGGGTAGCGGGTCATAATGGCGATGCCGTCGGACTTGGCTTGCACGTCAATCGCCACGCGCTCCAGGTCAGACTCGCGCACTTTTGCCGTTTTCACCGCGTGGACTTCCACAACATCCTTGTCCCAGCCCTTCACCTCGACGGTGCCGTTCACGTTCTGCAATTCAAACGTGCCGCCGGGCTGGAGCGAGTACGATTGATTGAACTCCTTGCTGATGGCGAATCCCGGAACCGCCGCGATCGCCGAAACAAACGCCAACACCACCGCCGGAACCGCCAGCCTGCGCAGTCTCATCACAACCCCCCCCGAGGACCTCGCGTCGCTATCACTTCCGTTCGTCGCGAAGCTTCCCCTTCTCCGAAGAACGTTTCTCTTCCGTGGCCCACTGACCGGAAGCGCGGCGAAGCTTGCCCGGTCAAAACTCTAGTCGCGCAGCTTGAACTTGAACGTGACGGTGGAGATGACATCGACGGGCTTGCCGTCCATCCACACCGGCTTGCCGCGCCACTGCTTCACGGCCCCTATCGCGGCATCGGCCAGTACCGTGTCTCCTTCGAGCAGCTTCATCACTTCGATTTTGCCGTCCTGCGTCATACGGACTTGTAACCGCACCGTTCCTTCAATGCCGGCCTTACGAGCAACCTCTGGATAGGACGGCTCGGTGTGCCGTTTGATCCGCTGCCAGAATTCGTCTCCGTCCATCCTTACGCCGCCAATCAGGCGCACTTCCATGCGATCCACCCAATTTCCCGTCCACACATCACCCGGCTCTGGCCGCGCGGGTGGCTGGGGATCCGCGCTCGGCGCAACCGGCGCGGCTTGAACCTGTGGCATGGGCCACGGCGCAGGCGTGGCCGCCTCGTTCATCCTCGACGCGACCGGCGCGGCCAGGGCACTCCGCGTGAGCTCGCGCTCCATGCGGGCCGATTGATCGCGCCACATGGATTCCCAGAGTGCCATCTCCGAGTCGGAATATTGCAGCTTGATTCGTCCGCCGGTGGTCTTCAGACGCAAAACCGCTCCGCCGCCGTTCAGCGAAGTCCATGCCTTCACCGCGCCCGGACCCTGCGGCAGTCTGGCAACCTGCAGCGCCAGAGCCGGATCGGCCTCGATGCGCCGCGCACCGCCGTTTTCCACGATGGCCTCGATATTGGCGGCGAGGTTGCGCGGCAGAAACACTACGATGTCACCGTCTCCCGAAGTTAATTGCGAAGCCCCCGGCAACCGCACTGATTCCTTTTCTTTCCGCTTTTCCGAATTGGCGGGGTTGATCCAAGCAGTGATGGTGCCGGAATCGGTCGCGGCCCGCACCGAACCCGAAACGCGCGTCAGGCAGATGCTGCCGCCGCTCGATTCCACGTCCATGGGGCCGGCGACATACAGCACGCGGATCCCCCCTCCGCCGGTTTGTGCGCGCACCGAACCGTGCACTTCGCCGAAATCAATCTGTCCTCCGCCGGTCTTGACCGTGACCACTTTGGCCGCGCGGCCTACGGTAATATTGCCGCCTTCGGTGGCCAGTTCGGCTTTTCCACCGATTCCGGCAGAGCGGATGTGGCCGCCGCCCGACTGCAGGTTCGCTTCACCCGATATGTAACCGGTATTGATGTGGCCGCCCGCGGTGAAGGCCGTCAGGTCACCCGCGACGTCTTCGATTTGAATGTGGCCGCCCTGCGTTTCGAGTTTGCCCACCAGCCGCGACGCTCCGCCGCGCTGCCGGTACTGTCCAGCTGAGAAATTGGTGCCGATCTTGCCTCCGACGATATTTCCGCCTTCGGTCACGAGCGTGGCGGTTCCCCCGACATCGAGGGTTTGGATGTCGCCCGCTCCGGTAGTGACATCCAAGCTGTAGCTTGCCGGCACGGTGATTTCAAAGTGCACCCAGAATTGCGCGCCATTCCCGCGTGAAAGCTGCGGAAGAAAGCCGGTAATTTCGGCGCCGGCCGGCATATTCCTAGCGCTCAGCGCATAACGATCAAGCAACTGCGCCGCCGCAGCCCCCCGCGCATCGGTCTCAATGTGCACGGAGTAGCGCACCACAGGCGCCGTGCCGGGCTTCAGCGGAAGAATGCGCACCGAGCCAAGGTCGGTGTTGAGTTTGAGCGTAAGGTTTTCGGTGGTTGGCAACGTGCCGTTGAAGTCACGCGTTACGTGCGGTCCGCCCGGTTCTACCATGCGTTCCGGCGTTACCACGACGTGAACTCCGGGTTCAGAAGCCCGGGCGGCGAATGCGGGAATTGCTGCGAAAAGCAGGGTTGTGGCCAATGGGCGGTGGGCGATTCGCGGGCTGAAGCGGCTGTTCGTCATCAGTATCCTGGCAATGGCTATGCAGCGCAGGTCGTACGCGAACGTTCTCCGCGTTCTCCTGCCAAACGTCATTCTAACTTCGGAAAAAACTGCTCCTGCAGTCTCTACTGAACTTCCGCCGGGCCAATCTGGCGCAGCGCCGCGGCGCTACGGATTCTCACGTAATGATTCGGATCGCTACGGCGTAGCTGCTCGAGCGCGCGCAACACGCGCTGCACGGAGGGGTCCGAACTGACGACCACGGCCGGCGCGGCACGGCCCGCCATCGGGGCATCGGAATTTCCGTCCGAGGGCGGCACGGACGCTTCCATCTCGAGGGAACGAACCAGCAGATTGATCGCTTCCACCCGCACGCCGGGATTGGCGTCTTCTTCAAGCGACTCCAGTACTGCGTCGCGCACATCCTCTTCTGAAGCGACTTCGCGCAGCGACTCCAAAGCCTTCATCCGGACGGCAGGGTTCTTGTCGCGCCTGGCCGCTTCGAGCAGCGCATCGCGGATTTCCGAATCGCCAATCTTTGCCCGCAGCGCATCGAGGCAATCCAGCCGTACGCCCGGATCGAACCGATCGCTGTTCTTCACAACGTAGGTGAGCACGCGACGCATGTCGCTGTCGTCGAGGTTTCCGGATAGGGTTACCGGCTGTTCCGCGCGCAGCTGAACCTGCCATGTTCCCGGCACGCCTTCGGAGTTCGGTGCGAAACTGATCGCTGAAACCGCCATCCTGTCCAGCTGTTCTTTGGTCAGCTTTGGAGCGGCCGAAACGCTTACTTGCGTGCCCTTGATGCCGGTATCGCCGGCCGGCAGCCACTGCAAAACCTCCACGCCAAGAATCGCACCCGCGGCCAGCAAGCCTACGGCGCTCCAGCCCGGATGCAGCGCCATCCAACGACGGATGAAACTAAATGGCCGCCAGGAGGTCTCCTCTACTGGCGGCGCTGCGATCTCGTCGAGCGACTCGGATAACTGGCTACGACACTGCGCAAGCAGCGTCCCGGTACGGTCCAATTCATCGGCAGCCTGCGGCACCGCTGTCAGGCTGTCGTGAAAATCGCCCACTTCCGCCAGCTGCGTGCGGCACTCTGCGCATTCCGCAATGTGGCTTTCAATTCCTGCGCGTTCCTCCGCGGTCACTTCGTCGCAAGCCAGGAACACCAGCAGCGGAGCGACTTGAGCACAGTTCATTCTGCGAGCCGTGCTCATCGCAGCTCCCCCAATTCCTGCCGCAGTTTGCGCGTGGCGCGGAACAACGAGTTCTTCACCGTCTCTTCCGTCGTACCGAGTGCGTCGCCGATGGCGCGCAGCTTCAATCCCTGGTAGTGCTTCATTTCAAAAACGACGCGTTCGCGCGGCGAAAGTCTATCCATGGCCTTGGCCAACCGCAAGCGAATCTCCTTGCCGATCAGGCTGCGCTCGGGATCGAGCGTCGGCCGGTGCTCGCGTTGAACCTCAAAAAAGTCGCGCGTGCCATCCTCGTTGCGATTCACCAGAACTTCAGGAGCTTGATCTTCCGGGCGGGCCTGGCGGCGGCGCAGATGATCCAGACAAACGTTGGTCACGATGCGATAAAGCCAGGTATAGAAGCTGCATTCGAAGCGGAAACGGTGCAAGTTGCGGTAAACCTTCAGGAATGCTTCCTGGTACACGTCGCGGGCATCTTCCGGGCGCTTCATCAGGTTCAGCGCCAGCCTCAGGACGTCGCGGTCGTACCGGCGGACAAGTTCCTCAAAGGCCGCGCGGTTTCCGGCCTGAGCCTCGGCAACGAGGGCACGTTCGTCCAATTCCGGCAAAGAGGTCACCGTCGCAAGCATGGCTTGGTGTTCGCCGAACTTGCCTGCGCTATCGGCCAAAGCCAACGCCCATGGGGGAAGTGGCATATTCGCTTTCTCTTCGCGTACGGTTTGCGCTGAACGCTGATTTCCGGCGGGTTAGCCGGATAAACGCGGGTCAGCCTGGCGCGCAGCGCCGCGGTGTCATCCAATTTGGACGCACCACCGCCGTTCACGTAAGCAGCCACCTCTCTTATCTCATACAACGAACCGACGGGTCTAATTGTTTCCAGTATCCTGGACGGGAGCCGCGGTGGCGGTGGGGGCGGGCCGGCGATGTGCAGGCCCGGTAAGCCAACCTTCTAGCGGCCAGGCCAGCAAGGCTGCCAGCGCGGCCAAGACGATATAACCTTGCCGGTGGTAGAAGCTGTTCGGTTGCGATAACAACTCCTGCGCTCCGAGCAGCAGCGAAGGGATGGCCAGCACCAGGAAGTAGCCGAGGAGGTTCAAGCGGACAACCCTGGTAATGCCAAAAGCAATCGTGGCCAGGAAGACCAGCTGCCCGACCCATTGCTTCAAAAAGTCGGCCGGACTGCCCCAGCCGCCGACGAACGAGACCGTGGCCGCCACGAACAGCAGCACGCGAAGCGCCGAAGACTTGCAATGCGCCAGAATAAAGCCGCCGACCGCGGCGATGGCCGCGGTGAACAGCAGTCCGTGAAGAATCGCCGCCGCTGAAATCGATATCCCCGGCACGTAGGAATCGAAGTCCAGGCCGAAGCTCGCCGGCAATGCGCGGTGCGGCGTGGGCCAGCGGCGAAGAATGAATTCCGTCGCGCGACTCACTGCGATCAGCGCCGCCGTGCCCCCGGTTCCGATCAACAGTGCGTCGCGGTAGTAATCGGCGGGCATTCCTCTCCAGCCGGGCCACTCCAGGTCGCCATACGCTTGCTTGAGGAAAAACCATCCCATCGCAAAGAGAATCACCACCAGCCCCAGGTAGAAAAACGCTCCGATGGTGAATCCGATCGCCAAGCCCCCGTAAACGAATTTCAGCGAGATGGCCGTCTTGTACTGGCTGAGGATCATCGGAAGGCGGTCGCCGAACACCCCGATCAGTACGAACGCCCCGAGTGCAACGAGTCCCCAGACCGTAAACCGCCGCCACGGCACCTGCTTCATCAAATCGGACCGGATTTCGCGCAAGAAGAAAATCAACCCCGCAATGCCGACGCCCGCGGCCAGGCAAGCCACAAGAACCGTGTGCAGCGTCCGCCAGATCGACAGCGCCTCCTGCTTGCGCCGCCAATCGTCGGGAATCTTGATAAACGTCCGATAGCTCGTCGGCTCATCGCCCACGACCTGAACCTGGATTCTGCGGAAGGCATGCTGGCCGGGATCCACACCGTTCTCCGCCCCGTCGAGCGGCTGCTTGGCCTGCCAGATCAAGGTGTGGTCGATGCGGCGGGGCCGCTTTTCGGAAACTGAATCCACCACGGCCCACCCGGAGATGTCAATCTTCTTTTCGTTGCGAAGAAAGTCGGTGGCCTTGGCGATGGCCTGTTCCTTGGAAAGCGCTGCGCCTTCTGACGCCTCCGCCACGTCGTGATGCACGCTGTGCAGCTCGCCGTCCGGCCGCAGGATCACCGAGTATTCTTCCGTCTGCCCGTCGCGGAAAAACCGCGTAGCCCACAACGCTCCCGGCACTTGCTTCGCACAGATCTCGTTCAGAGCCTTCACGCCGATTTTTTGGCGGAGATATTCGCTCGCGATCGGGTCGGTCACATCCACAAAGGTGGTGACCTCCTGGTAGCTTTCGGCAGCAACGCCACGTTGCCTCAGTATTTCACTGGCGCGCGACTTGGCTTCCTTTGCGTTGACGGAGAGCTTCAGGTAGTCGCCAAGCTGGACGGGCTGCACCTTCACTGCGGCGGCGCCTCCCAAAACGATCGCAACACTCAGCAAGGCCAGGACCATTTTCGAAAGCGGCCCGGTGGGCGCCAGGCCGAGCGCGCCCGGCGCTTCGGCCTTTCCGGCGACGATTGCGTCTTCGGGATCAACCGCGCTGTTGAGCAGATCCGCGTCGTCCTCGAACGAACGCCGCTTGATCCGCGAGTAAATCGCGTAGCCGAAGGGAATCACAACCGCCAGGCCCACCACGATTCCGGAAACCCTGAAATACAAGCTGCTGGAGCGAATCAGCAGCAATCCGACCAGCGCGGCGTCCACCGTGTAATGCCACACCAGCGTCGCCAGGATGCCCCAGCGCAGCATGACCACGCCGGCGACCACGCCGATCAGACCCACTTCCAGGGCCCGAATGTACGGCGGCTCATTCGGATACGCGGTGTGCAAAAATCCCCAGGAAAACGCCGGCAGAACGACCGCCAGCACGCGCGACTTGGTGACCTTCTCTAAAAAAGGTATGGCGAACAACCGGAACAAAAACTCTTCGCTCGTCGCGGCCAGCAATCCGATGGCGATCCCGCCGATCCACGGGATCGCCGTGCTAACGACCGAATCCTCGTAGTTCACTTCCTGCGGCGCCCAGGCTCCGAAATGATTGGCGATCAGATAAAAGGCCACCAAAAACCCCATGTGCGCGCCGGCTAGCGACAGCCCCACAATCACCGAAGAGAAAAATTCCTTGGTCCGCAATCCGCGCCACGTCAGCGCCTTCTTCAGCCGCAGAAACTGCGGCCGGGCCTGGCGGTAGAACGGTTCGCCGCCCGGCAGCACCAGACTCACGGTTAGCGCCGAGCCGATGCCGAACAGCAAGGCGCCCACGATCTGTTGAATGGTAAAGCTTCCGTAGGAAGAATTCGTGTCATACCCAATCACTTCGACCGGCCAGCGATTGAGCTGCATGGCGGCAAGCAGCACTGCCACGATCACGCCGAGCTGTAGCGCCAGCCGCCAGCTCGTCTCGCCGCGCCGCGTCAGCTGAATGCCGTGCCAGAGCACGCCGCCGAGCAGCAGCAAGTAGGGAATGATCGCGACGGTGTTGTAGAACTCGTTGCTTGAACGTAGGTGCCGGTAGTCCCGCTCCCACTGCTCGGGCACTTTCAGCGTTTCGGTGGCCGAGCCAACGGCAGCCCCGTGCAGGGCAATGGTCAGTCGCTCTGGCGCGTCCTTGGCCTTGAACCCGTGCTTTTCCCAGGTAAACGACCAATCAAGCCGGTTCGGCTTCTTCGTCGAGTTCGCTTGCTCGGCGAGGAAGTCCCAGTCCGACGCCGCCTTGCCGAGCCGTGCGGTCAGAAAATTCTGCGCCGTCTGCTGTGCGGCGTCCCGCGTAGGCTCCGCCCCAGCCTGCGCCTCGGGCACTTTGTGCGCATACCCGGTTACGTTCCCTTCCGGGCTGATGCTGACCAGAAATTCTTCTTCCTGCTCCGGCTTAAAAAAGCGAACGTTCCAGTTCCACACGTTGACTTCGGAAGCCATCAGCCGGTTGGCCTCCTTGAGCCCGACTTGGCGCTCCAAGTAGGTCTTGGCGTTGTCGTTCACGCCGAACACGATCACCCTGCGGTAGCCCGCGGTACGGTTGCCGAGCGACTCCACAAATTGGTTCGCCCGCTCCAGCGCTTCGCTTCGTGTCATTTTGAAATTTACAGAGGCCTCCGGGAAGGCATCAAAGAAGTGGCGCTGCGCGTACCAGAGCCCCACGATGCCGGCCAGCACCCACAAGATCAGCGCGCGCTTTTCCGAACCGCTCAGCTCCGCTTTCGCCACCAGCGCCTCCCTATGCGCAACGTGCCCGTCGCCACAAACGCACACCACTGTTTCATACGCCCGGCAAAACACGCAAGTAACGCTCGTACCGTCCACCGCCGAGACTGGTCCTCTCCGCCTTGCGGTAAGCGTCGGCCAAAGATCTGTAAACTCCACGCTGCTTACGGCGCGCGATTCGGGCTTTGTCCGCGCCGATGGTATAAAAGCCTCTATGTCCGCAGGCCTGCAAACCGACGTGCGTATGCTCAAAGGAGTCGGCCCGCAGCGCGCCGAACTCCTGGCCAAGCGCGGCATCCACACGATCGAAGACCTTCTCGCTTACCTGCCGTTTCGCTACGAAGACCGCATCCATTTTTCGCAAATCAAAGATGTGCGTCCCGGCAACGTCTACACGCTGCGCGTTCGCGTAGCCAGCGGCTCGGCCGTGCGCGGCATGCGCAGAGGCGACGCCATCTACCACCTGCTGGTGAAAGACGAAACCGGGCTCTCGCTCGCTTGCAAGTTCTTTCACGGCGGCTATCTCGAAGGACGCCTTAAATCCGGCCAGCCGATGGTCCTCTACGGCAAGGTCGAAGTGGACCGCCTGCGCCCGGCGCGCATGCAAATGGTCAATCCGCAATTCGAATTGCTTGGCGATGATGCCGACGCCCAAGGCGCTGATTCGACCGAAGTCGGCCGCATCGTTCCCATCTATGAAGCCATCGGTACGTTCGGAACGCGCGCCATTCGCCGCGCGGTGTACGCTGCTTTGCAGCATCTCGACGGCAATCTGGCCGATCTCCTGCCGGCCTCCATCTGCACGCGCATGAATTTCCCGTCGCGGCGCGACGCCGTCATTCAAACCCACTTCCCTCCGCCCGATTCGTCTCTCGACGCGCTCAACCGCTTCCGCTCCCCCGCGCAGCAGCGGCTGGTCTTCGAGGAGTTCTTCTTCTACCAATTGAGCATGGCGCTCCAGCGCAGAGTGCGACGCAAGGAAAACGCCATTGCCTTCCACGTGCGCCTCGACCGGGTGCGCGAGGCCCTCAAGCGCATCCTGCCCTTCAAGCCCACCGTCGCGCAAAAGCGCGTCCTCGCCGAAATCGCCGCCGATTTGGAAAAGCCGGCACCCATGAATCGCCTGCTGCAAGGCGACGTCGGCAGCGGCAAAACCATCGTCGCGCTGCAAGCCGCCGTCATCGCCATCGAAAACGGCTGCCAGGCCGCGCTCATGGCGCCGACCGAAATTTTGGCTGTGCAGCACTTTCTTTCCGCGCGGCGCATTCTCGAAAAAGCGGGCTACCCGGTCGAACTGCTGGTCAGCGGACTGAAGCCGTCGGAAAAATCAGCGGCACGCGAGCGCATTGCCAGTGGAGAGGCGCGTCTCGTCGTCGGCACCCACGCGCTCATCGAGGACGACATTCGGTTTTCCCGCCTGGGCTTTGTGGCGATCGACGAGCAGCATCGCTTCGGCGTTCTGCAGCGCAAGAAACTGATGGACAAAGCCGCCACACAAGGCACTGCCCCGCACGTCCTGGTTCTGACAGCCACTCCCATTCCGCGCACGCTCGCGCTCACGTTCTATGGCGACCTGGACGTTTCCGTCATCGATGAATTGCCCCCGGGCCGCGCTCCCGTCGAAACCCACCTGACCACCGAATCGCATCTGGCCGGGGTTTGGGAATCCCTCCGCCGCGAGATTGCCGCTGGCCGCCAGGCGTATATCGTCTATCCGGTCATCGAGGAATCGAAGCTCGAGCTGAAAGCGGCCATGGAAGAGTACGGGCGCCTCGCGAAACAGTTCTTCCCGGAATGGAAGCTCGGCCTTCTGCACGGCCGCCTCTCCCACCAAGAAAAAGACGCCGTCATGCAGGCGTTTCGCGGCAACGAAACGCAAATCCTCGTCGCCACCACGGTCATCGAAGTCGGCGTGGACGTTCCGAACGCAACCGTCATGGTCATCGAACACGCGGAGCGCTTTGGCTTGTCGCAATTGCATCAGCTGCGCGGGAGAATCGGCCGCGGCGCGCACAAATCGCATTGCGTGCTGGTCGGTCCCGGCCGCATGAGCGAACAAGCCCGCGCGCGCCTGGAAACCATGGTGCGCACCAGCAACGGCTTCGAAATTGCCGAAGCGGACCTGCAGATACGCGGCCCCGGCGAATTTTTCGGCACGCGCCAGTCGGGCGAACTGGGCTTTCACGTTGCCAATCCGCTTCGCGATCGGGAATTCCTGGAAACCGCGCGCAAGGAAGCATTTTCGCTGGCGGAAGACGCCGGGCGCAGAGAAGAACTGCGCCAGACGCTGCGGGCGCTCCCTTCCACCTGGCAGCGCCGCTATCGCCTGGCACTCATCGGATGACCCGGAACGGGTGACTCATGCGCATCATCGCCGGCACATTCCGATCGCGCCACCTCAAACCCCTCAAGAAACTGCGCATTCGCCCGACCAGCGACATGCTTCGCGAAACTCTATTCAACATTCTCGGGCCAGGCGTCAGAGGCGCCCGCTTCCTCGATCTGTTTGCCGGGACCGGGGCGGTCGGCATCGAAGCCTTGAGTCGCGGCGCTTCCGACATGGTGACGGTTGAAAACGACCGCGGAGCGGCACGGTTGATCCGCGAAAACCTCGCGCTGCTAGGAATCGAGCAAAGTGCGCGGATCCTCCCCCTGGATGCTCTCAACGCAATCGCCCGATTGGAATCCGAGCGCGGCGCACCTTTCGAATTCATCTTTCTCGACCCGCCCTACGCCAACCAACGCGACTATCATTCTGTTCTGTGCAGCCTCGAAAAATCCTCCTTGCTTGCCGACTCTTGCATTCTCATCGCCGAGCACCGCAAGACATTCGCCCTACCCGCCACGCTGGGCCGGCTCCGGCAATTCCGCTGCCTGAAACAGGGCGACGCCGCCCTGTCGTTCTATAAGCTTGGCTAAACCGCCGAACTTGCGATTAGGAACGCTGTTTTTGAGGGAAAGCCGCCTCGCTTCAGGCCCAACTTCCCGCACAACTCTCCGGGCTGTCTCATCATCTACTACCTATTCGGCCTATTCGGCGCGCACGCCCGGCCTGGCGGCGCCAGAGATGTCAGCGGTTTCCCAGTTCTGCCGTTTATAATGAGTAGTCCCCGTTTCGCTGGTTTTGACAAGCGATGTAGGGAAACGATGTCCGCTCACGAAGCCAACAATCCGCTGGACCTATTGCGGCTCAACCCGCAGCCCGAGTCGTCCGCGCCTTCCCCTGACCTGCGCGGCGCCGCCGAGCCGCAACTGAACATCGACTGGCGCCAGTTCCATCAGGGACTGGCCAGCAATTTGGCCGAACTGTTTCGTCGCGCCCGTGCGCCCAAAGGCCTTCTCTCGGCGAGCTTTTTCAGGGATGCTTCGATCGAAGGCCCGATCCCGCGCCGTGCCGTGTTCGCCGCCGCGCTCTGGCATGTCGCATTCATCGTCATGCCGTTTCCGCAGTTTCGATCGCCCCAGCGCAATCACGCCTTCGACAACACCGAAATCACCTGGTCGGGCCCCGTCGAAGACTTTCCTCTGATTGGCGCGCCCGCTCATAAGCCCAAGCCCACTCCGCGCGGCACGGCCGGGCAGCCGCTCGCGCCTGAAGGCGCCGACGCGTACCATCCGCGCCAGCGCATCGTAAGCGACCCTGCGCGCCCGAATCATCCGCGGCAAACGCTGATCGAACCCGCGGCGCCTGTCGCTGCGCCCAAAATACTTCCGGATCTTCCGAACATGGTCCAGCTGGCCCGCTCGGCGCAGCCCGCTCGCCCCCAGCTTGAAATCAGCGCCAAGTTCCTGAAGCAATTGCATCCCAACGAGCGGCGCGTCAGAACGGATACTGCCGCGGCGCCCGACGTGCACCAGGCGGAGCAGCATACCGGGGAAACGGAACTGGCCATGAATTCCGGTCCCGAGCGTCCTCAGCTGCAAATCAACGCCGGTTCCGCTCCGCGCGCGGCACAGCGCAAGCAAGAAGGCGCGGCCCTCCCGGAGCCGGAGGTCGCGGGTGCGCTGACTTCTCCTGACGGTTCGGGGCAAACGCTGGTCGCACTTTCCGCTACTCCCGGCCCGCCTGCGCCGGTCGTTCCTCCGCCAGGAAATCTCGCGGCGCGCGTCACCATTTCGCCAGAAGGAAAGAAGCCTGGTGTCACCGGCGGCTCGCCCGACGCCAAGCCCGATCCGAGTGGCTCTAACGGGGCCGAGCACATTCCCGGAGGAAGCGGGACAGGCAGCGCGGGTGTCGCAAACTCGGGCGGCATCAGCATTACGGGCGGTTCACCCAAGGCGCCCAGCACCGCTTCCGGACTCGCCGCCGGAAGACTCTCCATGCCGTCGGCACGGCCAAATTATTCGCGGGCGGATGCGATGCGGGAAGAGGCTCCCGCGGTGCAAACCGGCCCGCCGAATTTCGCGGCTCTGGCTCCTGACGCCAAGCCCGAAGCCATCTTTGCGCGCCGCCGCGTCTACTCGATGAACGTCAACATGCCGAACCTGAACAGCGCTACCGGAAGCTGGATTTTGAATTTCGCGGAAATGCGTACCGCGCCCACCGGCCCGGCCAGCACCTCGAGCGGCGAAGTCGCCGAACCGTTGCCGCTGCGAAAGGTCGATCCCAAGTATCCGCCGAACGCGATTGCGGAAAACATCGAAGGCGAAGTGATTCTCTACGCGGTGATTCGGCAGGACGGTACAGTAGACTCGATTCAGCTGGTGAAGGGAGTTGATCCGCAACTCGATGGCAACGCCATGCGCGCCCTCGCGCAGTGGAAGTTCCATCCCGCCCTACGCAACGGCGAACCGGTCGACCTCGAAGCCATCGTCCACATCCCCTTCCGGCTCCCTGAACGCCAGTAGCGATTCGGGCCTTGCGTTCGCGCGTGTCGCAGGCGAGACCAAACGATTTGGCTCTCAAGAAGCGACTGACGTTGGAGCGTCCCGAGCGCGCTTCCTTACATGCACAACCCACGCCGCAAGGCCGACAAAGCCCGCAAGCGCTGGAGCAAGAAGGAACAGAATGCATGCCCGTTAAGTTGCCGTTTCCGCGAGTTTCACCAGCGTAAACAGGACGTGGTTGATGGGTGTGGGCACATGAACTTCGCGGCCCTTGCGCACAATGAAACCGTTCAGCGAATCGATCTCCGTCCTTTTGCCGCGCATCATGTCTTGCGCCGTCGAACTCCGTGTCGCCGCCATAGATTCGGCAACCTTATACGCACCGGCCATCGCCGCTTTTGGATCCGCAAAGGAGGGAAGATGAATGCCAGCCGCCTTGGCCACCAAGATCACTTCCAGGACTGCTCCTTCCACCAACTGGCGGGCGTCTTCATTCGCTAGGATGTCGCCGTAGGTAGCCTTGCCGAGCGCCGAAATAGCGTTCAAACCGCAGTTCCAGACCAGCTTGGTCCAGATTTCCGCCTCCAGATGATCGGAGATTCTGCACGGCACGCTCGCGCGCTCAAACACTGCCGCGACCCGTTCGGTAGCCAGGCTTTTCGGGCCGATTACGAGATCGCCGCGGCCCACGTGCTTCACCGTTGCCGGTGACGGCACCGCTGCCGCCACGTAGACCGCCGCAGGCAGTGCATGCAGTCCCGACGCCGCGTGAATCTGCTCGGCGTTGTCCACGCCATTCTGCATGCTGACTACCAGCGCATCTTTCGCCAGCAGCGGCGCAAGGTCGCGCGCGGTCGCCGCTGTATCGGTCGTCTTCACGCAAAACAGAACGATTTGCGCGTCGCGAGCCGCCGATAGCTCCGTCGAAGCTTCGACTTTCAGCTTCTCTTTGAAGTGCACCGCGTCCAACATTAGCCCGTCCCGCTCGACCGCTTCGACAAACCGCGGCCGCCCGATAAACACCACCGGAGCACCAGCACGGGCCAGCATTCCGCCAAAATAACCGCCCACCGCTCCAGCTCCAACCACTGCAATCTTCGGCCACGCCTCGGCACTCATGCGGAGTCCCCTCTTGATTCGTATTTAGAGCCGCCAGTCTACCGCAGCTAATACTTTCCCATTATTGCCGGGCCGGAGCCCTGCCTTTAGAGTGCCGCGCACGGGGTGAGCGTGCTTCGCTCGATGTGGCCTAGTGGTGTTCCGACTGAATCGGTCGTTCCTGCCGTTTCGCAATCCCGCGTTTCTTTGGAGATTCGCCGATGACCAAGCGGTGTTGCGTGCTCGTCATGCTTTTCGTGCTGGTTCTGCCTGCGCATGGCCAGAGCAACTACGCCACCTTGACCGGAACGGTCACCGACGCGCAGCAGCTTCCCGTCGCCGGCGCCGCGGTGGAACTGACCGCAGCAAGCACCGGAGCCGTTCGCCGCGCGGTCAGCAATCAACAAGGCCTTTTTGAAGCCCCCGCTCTCCTGCCCGACGAATATGAGTTGAAGGTCGAAGCCGCCGGTTTCGCCGTTTACCGCGAGCGCCTTCGCCTGGAGGTGGGCCAGAGATCCGCGCTCGATATCGCGCTGCAAATAGGGGCGGTCAGTGAAGGAGTAAAAGTCACCGCAGGCAACGAAGTCCTGCGCACCACAGACGCCAGCGTAGGCGAAGTCGTCGAGCCCACCTCGATCCGCGAACTCCCGCTGAACGGCCGCATGCTGATCGATCTGGTGCTCACCGTTCCCGGCGCGCACGTGGGCTTCGGCGCACAGACCGGGCAAACCAATCCGCTTTACTGGCGCCCCGGTCAGCGTTCTGCCGTGGTCGTCGGCGGTGCCCGGCCTAACGCCAATTTCTTCTTGCTCGACGGCGCCACCAACACCGATCCAACCTTCAACACGCAAAACCTCAGTCCCTCACCCGACGCGGTCAAAGAATTCCAAGTCGAAACCAGCAGTTACACTGCCGACATGGGCGGCGCCGGCGGCGGCCAGATCAACATCGTCACGCACTCCGGCTCCAGCCGGTTTCATGGCACGGTCTACGAATTTCTGCGCAACAGCGCGATGGACGCCACCACCTTCGGCTCAATGGGCAACAACCATCTGGTGCAAAACAATTACGGCGGATCGTTCGGCGGCCCGCTCCTTAAGAAGAACACTTTTTTCTTTGTGAACTATGAAGGCCTGCGCCTGGCCCAAGCCCGCGCGCAGATTCTCACCGTGCCGACGCGCGAAGAGATTCAGGGCGACTTCAGCATGAGCAACGTAAGAATCTACGACCCCGCTACCGCCGTCGCGAATCCGAGCTACGATCCGAGCAAGCCTACCAACGCCAGCAATTTTCCCTACACGCGCAGCCAATTCCCGGGCAACGTGATTCCGAACGACCGCGTGAATCCGCTGCTTGAGGCCTTCCTGATGGCCTACGTGCCGATGCCGAACATGATGATGGACGGCGGCAACGGCGCCGACTCCAACAACTACCTCGATGTCCGCAACGAAACGCACTACAACGACCAGGGCTCGATTCGCATCGACCACAATCTGGCCGGCGGCGACACGCTGTTCGGCCGCTACTCGATCCTCCAGGAAAGCGGCTTCTCTCCGACCAGCGGCATGACCGCCACCACGGAAAATCTTCCCGGTTTCGGCGCAAATTTCGACAACCGCTCCCAGCAAGCCACCATCGCCTGGAACCACATATTCGCCGCGAACAAGATCAACACCGCATCCATCGCCGTTTCGCGCCTCTCGATGGACCGCAGTTCAGAAAACAACAACGTCAACGACATCGTCGGCCAGTTGGGCATTCAGGGCATCGGCTTCGGCGGACCCGGCGCCTGGGGAGCGCCGTGGTTTGCCGCACAGGGCTACACCGGCATCGGCGACACCTTCGCCGCCACGCCGATGCACGCGTGGGACACCATGTACGAGCTGCGCGACACTTACGCTTGGGAGCGCGGCCGCCACAGCCTGAAATTGGGCGGCGACTTCCACTGGTACACCTGGCCCATGTGGGGCTTTTTCCAGAATCGCGGCTACTATCAGTACACCAACGGCTACACCACCGAGTTCGGCTTTAACGACGGCAGCGGCAACGGTTTCGCCAGCCTTCTCTTGAGCCTCCCGGCCGGCAAACAGCGCCAGGCGGGTATTCCGCAGATGAATCTGCGCAACTGGGGCAGTTCGGAATTTATCGAGGACAGCTGGAAGGTCACTCCTACGCTCACACTGAATATGGGCGTGCGCTACGAATTCTCGAGCCCGCTCTACGACAAGAACAATACCAACACCAATCTGATCTTTAGCGATGGCGTGCCTTCCGTCTTTGTCGGCGGCCAGAACGGCTATCCCCGCGGCCTTATGTATGCGAACACGCACAATTTCGCTCCGCGCATCGGCGTAGCCAAGCACCTGCCCGACTGGGGTCTGGTCGTCCACGCCGCTTACGGAATCTTCTTTACTCCGGTCGACCAGAATACTTGGTGCAACCAGCGCCACAACGTCCCCTTCGTATTTCCCGAAACGCAGCAGGCCGACAACTTCACCCCGCCCGCCGCGCTGTTCAAAACGGGAATGAATTTCGGCACGCCCGTTCTCGGAACCGGCGCGCTTCCCGCAACCACCGTCAGTTTCACCGCCTTCGATCCACATTCCCCCGCGCAATACGTCCAGCAGTGGAACGCCTCGGTGCAAAAAAGCTTGGGCCCCAACACCACGCTCGAAATCGGTTACGTCGGCTCGCGCGGATTCCACCTCCAGCGCGCGCATCTGATCAACAACACGCTGCCCGGCCCCGGCCCGCTCGGCCCGCGACGTCCCTTCAAAACTCTCACGTTTGTCCCGGACACCACCCTGCCCCCGAGCAGCACCGACGCAGTCATCCAGAGCCAGACCTTCCCCGTCAGCACCATCAACCTGCTCGAAAACAGCGCGCAAAGCTGGTACCACGCTGGCTATGTCAACTTGCGCCGCCGCTACTCCCATGGCCTCAGCATCCTCGCGAACTATACCTACTCCAAAAATCTGTCCGAGGCGCCCGATTTCCGCTCTCCCATGGATGAAGCCGCCATTCCGCAAAACAATCTCGATCTCGCGGCCGAGAAAGGACCGGGTTGCGATGTGCGCCACCGTTTCGCGCTCAGCGCTGTCTACAACATTCCGTCCTATAACGCCGCCGCGTGGACCCGCCTCGTCACGCAAAACTGGACCTTGTCAACCATTTATCAGGCGCAGAGCGGCATGCCCTTCACCATCTCCGTCTTCGGCGACACCGCCAACTCCGGCACCGTCCTCGGCGAGAATCCGATTCGCGCCAACGTCACCGGCCAGCCGGTTTTCGGACCGGGCACGCGCACTGCCGACATGTGGTTTAATCCCGAGGCTTTCTCGACGCCGCCTGCGTTTACTTACGGAGACGCCGGGCGCAACTCCGTCTACGGCCCGCCGCTACAGACCATGGACGTGGCACTTCAGCGTGCCTTCCGCCTCACCGAGCGCCTGAATTTCCAGCTCCGCGGCGAAGCTTTCAACGCCCTCAACAAGGTCAACCTCGGCACCCCCAGCCGCTTCGTCAACACGCCGCAGTTTGGCACCATCACCATGGCCATGACTCCCGGTCGCGAACTGCAAGTCTCCGCCCGTCTGTCGTTCTGAAAGAAAACCGCACCAGAGGTTTGATAAGCCTTCAGAGCAGGCCTTCCGCCGAAGCACCGGCGTTGCGCGCCCCAGCTGGAAAAAGCGGTGACGACGCCCGCTCCAGGGTGGATTACTCTGAATAGGACGGGGGAGGAACCCTATGCCTGCCGCACAAAGAGAAAAAGCCAAACGCTTCAGCAAACTCCACCGAGGTCCATGTTTCGTCATCCCGAATCCGTGGGACGTCGGCTCCGCAAAAGTCCTCGCGGGACTCGGATTCGAGGCGCTGGCCACCTCCAGCGCCGCCGCCGCTGCCGCCATCGGCAAGAGCGACCACGGGCTTACGCGTGACGAAGCACTCGCCCACTCGCGCATGATCGCGGACGCTACCGATCTTCCCGTCTCCGCCGATCTCGAAAACGGCTTTGGCGATGCGCCCGAAGCCGTAGCGGAAACCGTTCGTCGCGCAGCTGAAGCGGGGCTGGTCGGCTGCACCATCGAAGACGCCACCGGCGACTCGAAGCGGCCGCTTTATGAGTGTGCCTTGGCTGTGAAGCGCATCGCTGCCGGCGCAGCAGCGGCGCGCAAGCTCGAATTTCCGTTTTTGCTCACCGCCCGCACCCACAACCTGCTTTTTCCAGGGGGCCAGCTCGACGAAACCGTCCGCCGTCTTCAGGCATTCGAAAAGGCGGGCGCCGACGTGCTCTTCGCTCCCGGGCTGCCGGAACTGGCAGCGGTGCAGATGATATGCGGCTCGCTGACAAAACCGGTCAACTTCATGGTCGGCATTCCCGGGAAATCCTTTTCCTTCGCTGAACTTGCCGCCGCAGGAGTCCGCCGTATCAGCCTCGCCGCCTCGCTATACCGCGCCGCCATGACCGGCTTTGTCGACGCCGCCCGCGAAGTCAAAGACCACGGCACTTTTACTTATCTCGACCGCAGCCTGAAGGGCACGGCCGAAATTGTCGGCCTCATGCGGAGAGAAAAAGCGGAAGGCGGGTGACGCGCTCGCGCGGAACGGGAAGCCCGCCTTCCGCGCCGTTCATGAGCTGGAACTAGCCGCTGTCTGAGGTTCGACTCGAAGCGGCTAGCCGAGAGGCTCAGCCCTTTACCGGAATCGTCACCGGCTCCGCCAGCTTGAACGTCAACGGAGTTTCCGCGTGAAGTTTGATGTCCTGGTGTCCGGTCAGAAGGGCAACGGTTGCGCCTGCTCCTGCGCCAACCGGTCCGCCGATCAAAGCGCCGGTTCCGCCGGCGGCCAGTGCGCCAATCGCGGCACCGCCGCCAGCTCCGCCGCCGATCCATAGCCAGTTGCGCTTCTTGTGGCCGTGTCCGGTCCGGAGCTGGGAGACCGTTCTAACGTCATAGTTCTGCCCGTCCACCTCCACGGTTTCGAGCGCTAGCTGCAAGCGCGCCCGGCCCGCCAGTCGTCCCGAACGCTTTGCGTCCACCACCAGCCCATCGACGCGAGCGCCCTGCGGGATCACGGTTTTGCCGTCAACCACCACCGCTCGAGAGACGGTGGCGCGGAAGTGGTCTCCCGGTAGGTTGTGGTTGCTGGTCACGGCTTGATCCAGGGTCACGTGGATGGGCGTGTGCCCGGGCACCGTAACAGAGTCGGGGCGGTCCGGCACGCTGGCAGCGCCCATTCCTAACACCGCTGCCAGCACCACCGCACCTCCCAGCATCAGATAGTGCCGTTTGGTAAGAAGCATAAGCAACCTCCCGCCGTTTCTCTGCCGCACCGCCCCTTCCGGCGGACCGCGCTGTAATCGAATGAAAACAAAAAGGATGATTCGCCCTACACGATCATCCGCCGATAAGAACTTTCAGGGTCTAGGAAGTTTTGGGGTACTGCCGGTACCCCAGGGATGAAGTTCAGGAAACTGGCGTTCTTGTTGAATCTCTTGCTTCCGACAGCTTTAGAGCGTAGCCTCCACCGATGCCTAACATCGACCGACACTCCCCTGGAGACTTCTGCTGGGTCGAACTCGTCACCACCGACCAACCCGCCGCCGAGTCCTTTTACGGGAAGATCTTCGGTTGGTCCGCCGAGAACATTCCCGTCGCACCGAACGGGGTCTATACCATCTATCAGCTGGGTGGACGCCACGCAGCCGCGGCTTCGACGATTCGTCCCGAACAGCTGCAGCACGGCGTGCCGCCCCACTGGGGCCTCTACATCGCGGTGCGAAGTGCCGACGCTTCGGCCGCGCGCGCTGCCGAAATGGGCGGCGCGGTTCTCGCGGGGCCCTTCGATGTGGGAGACGCCGGCCGGGCGGCCATGGTGAAGGATCCCGACGGCGCCGCCTTTTCGGTTTGGCAGCCGAACCGGAATCCCGGCATTGGCGTCGCGGGCGAGCACGGCACGCTGTGCTGGTGCGACCTCAACACGCCGGACCAGGCTCGCGCCGGCCAGTTTTATTGCGATCTTTTCGGATGGGAGATCAAGAAGGAAGACGAAGACCCTGCACACAACTACTGGCACATCAAGAACGGCGAGCAGTACATCGGCGGCATTCCGCCCGCTTCTCACCACCGCCCGGGCACTCCCGCCTATTGGCTGCCATACTTCAACGTCTCCGACTGCGACGTGACGGCTGGCGAGGCCAAACAGCTGGGCGCCACTCTCTTTATGCCCCCGACCGATTTTGAAGACGTTGGTCGAGTGTCCGTCATTTCTGACCCGCAGGGCGCAGTCTTCGCCATCTTCAAGGCCGCGGGCCACCGCGCCGCCGCTTCCTAATCTCGGTGCGAATTCTCTTCTTGGTCCGCCTCCTCACCCGGGGGATGGGGCGGCGCAAATTCCGTGTTCCCATAAACAGGAGGCGACCCGCTACCCGAAGGGCCAGTAATGAAAAGTCCGCCAAGGTTAAGGTTTGTTTCAGGCTCGCGTTGACAAAAGCAGCATCTTCGGCGAACTTGCTACGCAAAGCGGAGGGAATACCATGCAAATCTCCGGGCGCGCCGCGTTTTGCTGCCTAGCCCTGCTCGGACTCACACTAGCCGCGGCCGGCCGCGGGAAGGCCGACGACCGCAAAGAAGAGTCCAACCAGCAGTCGAACCAGCCAAGGATCGCTTGGACCGACGGACCTGCCGCCGCACGGCTTGGCGACATCGCGGAAATAAAAATTCCCGCCGGATACCGCTTCACCGGCAAAGACGGCACGCGAACCTTTCTTGAAATGACGGGAAACCCGCCATCGGGCCATGAACTTGGAACGATCGTTCCCGCGTCTAGATCCGAAGCAGAAAAGGAATTTTGGTTCGTCATCTTCGAATTCCAGTCCACCGGTTACGTCAAAGACGACGACCGCGACAAGCTCGACCCCGACGGTTTGCTGAAGACCATCAAGGACAACACGGAGCAGGCCAATCAAGAGAGACAGCGGCGAGGCTGGCAGCCGTTTCACATCCGCGGATGGTACAAGCAGCCGTTCTATGACACACAAACCAAGAATCTTACCTGGGCTATGCAAGGCTACTCGACAGAGCAGGGAAAAGAAGAGGCTTCGGTCAACTACTCGGTGCGCATTCTCGGGCGGCGCGGCACCATGAGCGTCGATCTGGTGCTGGAGCCGAACCTGGTGGACGCGGTGGTGCCAAGGTTTGACCAGCTGCTCAGCGGATTCTCCTATCTTCCCGGCAGCGCCTATGCCGACTTTCGCGCCGGAGACAAAATAGCCGAGTATGGGTTGGCGACGCTGGTAGCCGGCGGCGCGACAGCCATCGCTGCCAAGACCGGTCTGCTCGCGAAACTGTGGAAACTGATTGTGGTCGGCTTCGCCGCTCTGGTCGGAATGCTGAAGCGCTGGTGGAATTCGCTGAAGAAGATTCTCGCCGGCAAAGCCGCCGAACAGACCAACGAACCGGGATGAGCGGAGCGTTCGCGGCGGCGAGCATACTGTTTCTGGTCTATCTCTCGCAATGCTTCGGCAGCGCCCCCTCGATCACCGTATTGTTTCTTCTGAACAGCCGGCTTAAAGGCCGATTGCTGCGGCGTTTCTGGGAAACCTCGCCGGGCGGCCGCCGAATCTTCCTGTTGAATCCCTTTCTTCCCCAGGTTGGCGCGGTGTACGCCGACCGCATTCCTTTCATCGTGCGCTGTAACGAGGCTGGAGAGTTCGTCTCGCTCGAGGCTCATCGCGCCGCGTCCGATTCACCGCGCGAACTCTCGTTTGAAACCGCGCACGAGATTGAGCCGTTCGGCAAGGACGTTCTAGTCGACGATCAGACGTTCGTGTCGTTGCGATCGGAAAAGGCTGCGCAAGCAACGGCGGAGTTCTTGAACGAACTGCAGCGCACGGCGGCCCAGGGCCGGCTGGCGGCGCTCGAGCGGTGCTTCCGCGAAGCTTTCGGCCTAAAAGCCCTCGACGAGCGGCTAGAAAGATATGCCAACAACGCGGCCTATCTGCAGTCCGCATGCTTTTCTCTCTTCTTCTTCGGGTTTCTTTTGGCACCGGCAGCGGTCTTCGTTCTGGGGCTCGGCCGCACCTGGTTCGCCGTACTTCTCTACCTGGCTCTATCCTGCGGGGCCATCGCGTGGCTGTTTCTGCTGGCGTACCGCCGAATCTACCCGCAAGGAACGCGGTGGCCGATGCAAAACATGGCCACGATTGGTTTTTCCCCGTTTGCGGCCATTCGCGCAAACGATCTGCTGGTGGCTGACTTGCTGGCGGGCTTTCATCCGGTTGCGGTCGGGCGTCGCCTGCAGCCCGAAGAGGATTTCTGGTTGCTGGCGGGCGCTGAACTGCGCAGGGCGCTGTTCCTTGATCGCGACAACTTTCTGTTGCGATTCCTCTCGCAGTTCCTCAAGCAGAATGGTGTGTCCCCGGAAGCGCTGCTGGCGCCCCCGCGCCGCGAGGATCCCGCGTCGCGAACCTATTGTCCCGTTTGCCTGACGCAGTATGTGGTTAGAGAAGGCAGTTGCATGGATTGCGGCAACACTCCTCTGGCCCGGCTCTAGGCAAGGGCAAATTCGTTGCCGACTAACTCCCGTCGAATCAATACCTAGACAAAACGAGTAGGGAAGAGAAGTCCGCTTCCCGAACCTGTTTTCCCAATTTGGCTCTTGTCCGTCCGGGAGTTCACCCGAACGATAGAGGCGTCGAGGGGAAGGAGCGTGTGTGATGGCGACGGCGACAACTGTCGGAACAACGGTCGATTGGCGCAGCGAATGGAACGAATTCGAGGGCGTAACCTACCTCAACCTGGCGGGAAACAGCCCCATTCCCAAAGACGCGATCAAGCGCCTGCAGGAAGCCATTGAGTGGAAAAAGTTCCCGCAGCGCATTCCCGATGCGGCTTTTTTTGAAGTTCCCAACCGCGTGCGCGCCGCAATCGCGCAGCTTATCGGCGGCAAGCCGGAGGAAGTGGCGCTGACCACGGGAGCCAGCACCGGCATGTCCGCCGTCGCCTATGGAATGAAGTGGCAGGCCGGCGACGAGGTTATCACCGCGAGCGGCGAGTTCCCGCTGCAGTACGCCACCTGGAAGCCGATGGAAGAGCGCGAAGGCATTAAAGTCACCGTGGTCAGGCCAAGCGGCGCGTTTCACAGCGCCGACGATTTCATCGCCGCGCTCACGCCGCGCACGCGCCTGGTCTCTATCAGCCACGTCCGCTTCGACAACGGAGCCCTGGTCGATGCCGGCAAACTTGCCGCAGCTTGCCGAGCCCGGGGAGCGCTGTTGCTGCTCGATGTAAGCCAAAGCTGCGGCGCCGTAGAGATGGATGTCACGCAAATGGGCGCGGATTTTCTGGTCTGCGCCGGCTACAAGTGGCTGGTCGGGCCATTCGGCACCGGGTTTTTCTGGGCCCGGCACCAACACATCGCGAACCTGCGGCCCGGCCCGTTCTACTGGATGGCCGCCGAGGGCGTCAACAACTTCGCCGACCTCGCGACGGCGCCGCCGCGGCCGGCCAACGCCGCAAAACGCTGGGACGCCGCCGAAACCGCCAACTACTACGACCTGGCCGCGCTGGAAGGGGGCGTCAGGCTGGTCCTGCGCGCGGGAGTCGGGACGGTTGCCGAACACAACCACAAATTGATCGAGCAGCTTTTTGCGCGCTTGCCGAAGGATCGCTGCGTTGCCGCAAGCCCGCTCGAACGCGCGCGGCGCGGCCCTTACGGCTGCTTCCAGGCCCGCTCGCCGGAAAAAACCGCGGAGCTTTACCAGAAATTGCGCGCCGAAAACGTGATCACCAGCCTGCGCGAAGGCAAAATCCGCGTCTCGCCGTATCTGTACAACAGCGAGCGCGACATCGACCGCTTGGTGAGCGTGATTACAACCTGAGGCGGTTCTAGAAGTGGGATCGCAGCTCGCGAAACGCCGGCAGAATCACGAGCTTGGACGAACCGGAAACGACCGGCTCGTGTTCGAGGTGCCAGGTATGCTGATGCGGAATGTACACCGCGTTCAGCCCGACCTTCATGGCCGGATTGATGTCGCTTCGCGGACTGTTGCCGATCATCCAGCCGTGCACCTTGACGATCTTGTGCTTGTTGATCAGCCCGGTGTACGTCGTCGTATCCTTTTCCGGCACGATCTCGATGGCTTCAAAAAATCCCTGCAAACCCGAACGTTGCACTTTCGCCGACTGCTCCGCCGGCTCCCCCTTGGTGAACAGAATCAGCCGGTGCCGCTCGGTGAGATAGGCGAGCGTCTCCGGCACGCCGTCGAGAATTTTTGGCGGCGTGCGTTCCAGCTCCATCACGCGATTGTGGATCTCCGCGAGGGTTTCCCGGGTGGCCATCTGGTCAGCGAGCTTCAGGTAAGTCTCTTCGAGCGATTTGCCGAAGCTGCGCACGCCGTAGCCGTACTGGCGAATATTCTTGCGCTCGGTTTCATTGAGAATGTGCCGGATGTAGGCGCGCGCATAACCACAGGGCTCCACCAGCGTGATGAAATCCTCGATCAGCTTCTCGAAAAAAACATTGTTCTCCCAGAGCGTGTCGTCCGCATCGATCATCAGGGTGTGCCGTCGCATGGTCGTCCGCTCAAATCAGCCGTGGCTGAAGCGCGAGAAATCAGTGTAGCAGGCGAAGCGCGTCTTCCGCGATGTCGGCCGCGGCAGTGGGACGGGCCATCCGGGCCGCTGCTTGGCGCAAGCGGGCTAGGCGCGCGGGATCGGCCAGAAGACCGGAGATTTTCCACGCGGCAGCAGGGAGATTGTTGCAGCGAATCGCTGCGCCGTTTTCAAGCAAGTGGTCGGCGTTGCGGAATTCCTGCCCGGGAATCGGCTCAATCAGGGCCATCGGCAAACCCCGCGCCAGCGCTTCCGACGTGGTGAGCCCGCCGGCCTTACCGACGAGCAAATCCGCCGCGGCCATGTACTGATCCATTTCGGTGGTGAAGCCTACGGGCACCAGCCGTGCGCCGCCGCCAGGCAAGGAATCCGCGGACCGTGTGATTTCGTCGAGGCGCTTTTTAACCTTCTCGGCCTTGCCGGCGATGGCCACCAGCTGCCAGGGCCCTGCGAGCGCCAGCAGGTCCCGAACCAGTTGCTCAACCGGCCCGACGCCATAGCCGCCGGCGGCGAGAAGAATGATCGGCGCGGCCGGATCGAGCTTGAGGTGGGCGCGGGCCTTGGAAGCCTCAAGCGGCCGGGCGAAAAGCGGATCAATCGGAATTCCTGTCACGCGGATGATTTCGCGGGGGACGCCAATGCCGGCCAGATATTCGAGCGCTTCGGGAATCGCCACGTAGTAGCGAGCGACAGTGCGGCAAAGCCACATGGCATGAACATCGTAGTCGGTTACGACGATGGCGTTTTTCGCCTGCAGTTGGTTCTTGGCGATGAGCCAGGCGAGGATTTCCGCGGGAAGAAAATGCGTGGCCACGCAGAGATCGGGCTGAACGCGCTTGAGCATTCGAATCATCGGTTGCGCGTTGAGGCGATCAAGAGCGAGGCGACGGCGCGGATGCTGCCAGGGCTGGTCGGTGCGTTCATAGAGCACGCCCATCAGTTCGGGGGCCTTGCGAACCATGGAAATGTAGGTCTTGTCGTAGAGATTCTGGAAAAACTTGCTGACGTATGCGATGGCGTCGATGTGTTCGACCACGCAGTCGCCACGCGCCGCGAAGGCTTTTTCGAGAGCTTGCGCGGCGCGGACGTGGCCTGCTCCGGAAGATGCCGATAAAAGCAGGACGCGCGGCTGGCGGGTCGTCATGCGGGCTTCTTGGCACTGCCGGTGAGCTTTTCGAGGATGGAGCGGCCGAGCTTTTGCAGTTGGCCGAACTGCGCCAGGTAGTCCTGAAATTCCTGGTTGAGAAGCTGCGCGTCTTGCGCCCCGAGCTGGTGGCGAAGAATCATGTCGCGCAGCTTGACGGGGTGGGGAAGGAGCGCGTCTTCCTGCAGTTCTTCAAGGGCGGTGGCGGCGTCGTAATGATACATGGTGGCTCCTGGCCGAAGGCGATAGCAGGATTGTACCCGCTTGGCGAGCAGAGCGGTACGCGGCAGGACAGGGCCCGCAGTCCGGCGATTGCCGGGCATAGACCCAGTGCGCGGGTGTCGGAATTCATGTCGCTACCGTGAGTCTAACCTAGCAGGGAAAAGCCGCAGCGATCCCGGGGAGACCAGGATCGATTGCATTTCAGGCGGCGGCGTGCAGGAATTCGTAGCGGTCGATTTTGGCGGCGATGCCGGTCTTGCCGTTTTCAGTGGGCTCGGTGCGCACGACTTGCCCGTGGCAGCGTATGTTGACGTCGCCCGAGCGCGTGACTTGCTCGGGAAGCGTGATGACGAACTCGATTGCGGCGCCGACTTTGGCTTCGGTTTCGGCCAGGAAGTACAAGCCGCGATAGCTTACGTCGCGGGTGAAGGCTTTGAGTTCGTGAGAATTCGAATCGAGAGAGAGAATTCTCATCGGCAGCGTCATGTTGAAGCGTCGCGCTTCGCGGCGATCTGCGATGGACATACCACTCCGTGTGGCTGAGTAAAATGCAGGCAAAAGCTATCATCCCGGCTGGTACAACCGCAATCCGAAATTCCAGGAATTTAGCTCTAGTACTGGCGGCGGAAAGCGGGCAGTACTAAACCTGACGAGATTTGATCGAGCCAGCGGGACAAAAAACGCACCGGGGCACAAACCGGTCTAGTACGAAACTTGCTCCGCAAATTGACTGGGGCATATACTCCGCTCTAGACCCGGCCGAACACGCTGACCCAGGCATGCTGCGATGGGCGATGTGAAATGAGCGTGATGAGATGCAGCGCCGCCAATATCCCCGCGTGCGATTGCGGCTGTCCGCAAGGCTGAGGTGGTCCGCTCCGCTCGGCCAGCGAATCGAACACTGTGAAACCATCAATGCCTCGCGTGGCGGGTTGCTGGTGGCGTGCCATGAAGCGCACTCGCCGGGGCATCCGCTGTGGGTCACTTTTCCTTTTGAGGTGGAAGCGAGCGCCATGCAACCGGAAGTGCTGGCACGCGTGCTGCGACGCGACGCGGTCGGGGAAAGCAGCCGAGAAGGCTGGGCCGTGGCCCTGCAATTCGAGCAGCCGGGGATCATGCCGGGCCGCAACGGCAGGAATCGCGGCCTGGCCAAGAAAAACGGCGCGGAAAGAAACATTGCGCTGCCCATCAGGGTGCGGCCGCCGAATGTGCCGTGGCATGAAGAAGCGATGACGTTCGAGGTCGCGCCCGGAAAGGTGAAATTTGTTACCCACAGGGAATACGCGTTTGGCGAACGGCTGCTGGTTTCCTTCACTGCCCGCAGCGACGCACCCTGGTCGGGCGACGAGGAGTGGGAGGGCGAAGTGACTGGAATCGAGATGGACGCCAACAGCGATTCGGTCACCGTGACGGTGCGGCGGAAAAGCTCGTGAGCGAGCCGAAGTCCGGGGGCACGGAGCGGTTCGTGTAGACTGATGGCTCGGATGAGCTACGGGCATCAATCGCAAAATTTCTTTTTGCCGGGGCCGGCGGGAAAACTGGAAGCGGTGCTTTGGACGCCGCATGGCGACACCCCGCCGCAAAATGCGGCCCTGGTCTGCCATCCGCATCCCCTGTTTGGCGGAACGCTCCACAACAAAGTGGTCTATCAGGCCGCGAAAGCGCTGGACGGGCTGGCAATGCCGGTCCTGCGGTTCAACTTTCGCGGCGCGGGCTTGAGCGAAGGCCGGCACGACGGCGGAAGGGGGGAGTTGGATGACGTTCGCGCGGCGCTGGCTTTCCTGGTCGCGGAATATCGAGACGCGTCGATCTTGCTCGGGGGCTTCAGCTTCGGGTGCTGGGTCGGACTGCGCGTCGGTTGCCAGGATAGGCACGTTAAAGGCCTGATTGCCATCGGCGCGCCTGTCAACAATTCGGACTTTCGCTATTTACGGGAATGCGGCAAGCCGAAGCTTTTTGTGCATGGATCAAGGGATGAGCACGGAGACGTGAACAAGGTGCGAAAAATGGTGCAGGAGCTTCCGGGAGAGAATGAGCTGGTGGTGGTGGAGGGCGTGGACCATTTCTTCACCGGAAAAGTGGCGGAACTCGGCGCCGCCATTACGCAATGGTCAGAAGGCGCACTGCGCCGGGCGCATTAGGTGTAGAATATCCCGCACCGTCCCCGCCGCAGTTCGGTTCTCACGGAGGAGAGCCGCCTATGTTCGACAAATTCCTGCCCTATGGGATGACGCGCGGGATGTTGCGCGCCGGTGCGGTCATGACCGGTATTTTGTTTGTCCTTTCCTACGCCGTGGATGTCAGCCTGGCGCAGTTCGGTGTTTCGCCGGCCGCCACGATCTGGAACGACGCGGCCATTGCCCTGATTGCCGCGGCGTTGTTGATCTTCTATCTGTTTTCGAACCAGACCGAGCAGATTTTCTTGCGCGCGCGAGCGCATGAACCTGACGGCGGAACTGAACCACCATTTGCGCCGCGTCCTGGCCGAGATGCGCAGCGCCGCCGAAGTGGAGGACCGCGAGGAGCGGCTGCAAATGATGGACCAGGCCATCGAGCAGGCCGACCACGTGTTAATTGACCTGGTGCCCACAGTCAGCGCGGAACGTGCGCCGCGACTCGCTTCGCTTACGCCGCGATAAGCGGACCGGCCTGAGCTAGCCGGACTCTCCGCGAGAAAACAAACGAGAAAACTGGTCGATGGTAGCGGGCGGAACCCCGACCAGTTTGGCGTTTGCGTCGACGTGGGGTTCGCGCGACATTCCGACCAGCGCCGTGGTGATTCCGGGCGCCGAACGCACAAACTGCAGCGCACATTCGGCGTCCGAGGCCAGGCCGAGCGCTTCACCCACAAATTCCGGAAGGTTGCGCGCCACTTGCCCCTGCAGGAGCGAAGCGCTCGCAATCAGCGTGATGTTCAGTTCGTCGGCGGCTTCCATGACGGTTAAGGCCTTGCCGTCAACCGTCTGATTGCCGAGTGTCAGGGCCTCCGTCATACCCAGGTTGAAGGGGAGCTGCACAAATCGGAAGTGATGGTCGTCGCCGGAAACTTCCCGGGCCAGAGAGACAAAGTCGTTCAACTGCAAGGCATCGCGGGCTGTGGCTTCCTGACGAAAGCCGTTCCAGGTGGCCAGGCCGTAGAACTGCACCTTCCCGCTGGCCACATTGGCTTCGAGAAAATGAAAAGCATCGCGCACCCGCGACAAAAACTGGGCTTTGGGAATCTCCGCGAGCTGGGTTTCCGGGTTGTGCAGGTAAAAAATGTCAATGCAATCGACGCCCAGATTGGCCATGCTGCGGGCCAGCTGGTCCTGCAGGAAGCGGGGGGCGATGCAGTGGCTGCCGGCTGCGATGTCTTTGGCCTGAAAGACTCCGCGGTGGATGTACTCTTCAAAAAAATAACGGTTGGGGTCGGAAGGCATCTTGCCGTCGGGTGTGAGGTAGCCGGCCTTGGTCGCGACAATGAGTTGATCGCGCGAGAAGCCCATTTCTTCGAGCTGGATGAGGGCGGCGCCGATGCTGCGCTCGCTGCGCTGAAAGCGGTAATTGATGGCCGCGTCGATCACGTTAATGCCGCTTCGAACGGCCCTGACGACGGCCGAAGTGTAGGCCGCGTCCGTGCGCTCGTCCGGCTGGCCCAGATAGGTTCCGATCCCCAAGGAAGAAAATGCCAGGCCCTGCGCCTCGCGGAAATGTCCTTCCGCGGCGCGGCCTTCGAAGCGCTCGGCGTACGCTTTGGTCCCTCGCTTGGTGGCCTTTTCCGTCACGGTGAACAAACCCGCACAGTATAGCAAACAGCCTCCACGCGACCGCACGGCGTCGCGTTCGGCTTTGGACTAAAGGCACATGGCCAAATGCCCGAGCCGAGAAGGCCGCGCGCCCCCGGTATCATGGGATGAACCTTCCATGGCAGACATGGCCCACTCGGCAGAGGCGAAGCGCAGCCGTCTATGGCTTGGACTGCTGCTGCTGTTAAGCTTCTTGCTTTATGCCAACACGCTGGTGAATGGCTTTGTATCCGACGACCATCAGCAGATCGAAGGCAATCCCTACGCGCACAGCTTGCGCTACGTGGGGAAAATCTTCACCACGACCGTCTGGTCGTTTCAGGGTCATGAGGGCCGCACCAACTACTACCGCCCGCTCATGACGTTCGGCTACGTCTTGTCCGACAAACTGTTCCAGAACTACCCATTTGGCTTCCACCTGGTGAACTTGTTCTTGCACTGCCTGGTGGTTTGCCTGGTATTCCGGCTTTCGCAACGGTTTTTCGCGGACGAGCGGATCGCGTTCACGGCGGCGTTGCTCTTCGCCTTTCATCCGATCCATTCAGAAGCTGTGGCCTGGATCGCCGCGGTGACGGAACTGCAGCTCGCGGTGTTCTTCCTGCTGGCCTTCCTGCTGTACCTGCGGCTGGGCGAACCCGGACCTCAACGCCTTACTTACGTCCTCACGTGGGCGAGTTTCCTGCTGGCTCTGCTGGCCAAGGAGCAAGCGGTCACGCTGCCCATTCTGGCCACCCTCTACGAGCATTTGTATCGCCAAGACCGCAGCCAGACCAAGCTGGTCACAAAGATCAAGCGGTACGGCGGATTTTGGGTTCTCGCCGGCGCCTATCTGCTGTTCCGGGTCGTGGTTTTGGCAGGTTTCGCGCCGGTAGTACAGCGGCCCGAACTCACGCCAGCGGAGCTGGTTTTGAGCGCCCTGGCCCTGGTGGCAGGGTATGCGGCGAAGCTGTTCTGGCCGCATCCTCTGGCCGCGTTCTACCTGTTCCAGAAAACCAGCAGCCTATGGGAACCATCGGCGGTCGCCGCTGTTGTCGTCGTGACTATTTTCATCGCTCTTTTCGCGGCCCTTTGGAAACATGCGCGGTCTTATTCCTTCTGGCTGCTATGGATGGTCATGACGTTAGCGCCGGTCTTGAATGTGCGATGGATGGCGGCAAGCGCGTTTGCGGAACGCTATCTGTATCTCCCCTCGGTAGGCTTCTCGATTTTGCTGGCGGGCGGTGCAGTATGGCTTTGGCAAGCGGCGAGGCACCTTCGCATGTTCCGCGCCGCCGCATGGTCGGCAGCCATCATCCTGCTGGGGGCTTCCGCCGTAACGATCGTTCAGCGAAACCGGCAGTGGCATGACGATGAAACCTTGATAGCCCGAGACCTGGCGATACAGCCGCACGCCTCTTACCTGCGCGCCAACATCGGCGCCATCGAATGGAGCCGGCATCACAAGCTTCAGGCCATAGAGCAATGGAAGTTAGCCTTAACGGACAAACCGGACAACGTGATTGCTTTATGCAACCTGGGTATGGCCATGGTTGACCAGAGGAATTGGCAAGAAGCGGAAGGGTATCTGAAAAAGGCGATCGCGCTGCGTCCGAGCTTCGCCTCTCCGCACATCTATTGGGGCGACCTCTATGTCGAACAAGGGCAGTTCGGCCGTGCCGAAACCGAGTACCGGCGCGCGGTCCAGATTTCGCCGCTGAATACGGAAGCCCGCAATCGCCTGGGCCGCTTTTATCAGAAACAAGGCCAGAAAAGCGCGGCGGAAGAGCAGTTCCGCGCCTCGGCGGATGCTCAGCCGACCGTGGAGGCCTGGAACGGCTTGGGCGACGTGTTATTCGATCAAGGCCGCCCGGATCAAGCGGCCGCGGCCTGGGCCAAAGTCACCGAGCTTATGCCGTTTGACGAGCACGCGCGGCTGCAACTCGGCCGGGTCTATCACGCACAAGGGCGCCCGGTCGACGCAGAAGAGCAGTTTCGTGTGGTGTTGCTCCTTGACCCGAAGAACGAAATCGCACGCGCCGTGATGCACGAAATCAAGCCGGCCGAATTTCCTGAGCCCTAGGCTTGTGACGGCTCGGGCGGGGCGAGCAGCCGGGCGCAGGCCCGCAGCATCCGCCGGTAGGGCCAACCCTTGTCGTGAAAGAAAATTTCGCCTTGCCGCGGGTTGCTGTAAAACCAGCGGGCCAGGAGCCAGAGATGCTCGGAAAGCTCGCCCGCCGGAGGTTCGCGTTGTGCTTCGAGCTGCTGGCGCAGGAGCTGTTCAGCCGAGCGCGGTTCGCCGGCCAGCGTCGCGAAGGGAAGCACGAAAGGGTCGGCGATGCGGCCCGCGCGGACCTCGTACACGCCGATCGATTGTTCGCCGGCTCCGCGCTGGAAGACGACGGCGTTTAGATCCTGCAGGCGGCGGGGAAGTTCCGGCTGGCCGCGCAAGGCGTCGGCGAGCTTGTCGAGTTTCTTGTGAAGCAGAGACGCTTTTTCGAAGTCGAGCTCTTCGCTGGCCCGGTTGCGATCGGCTTCGAGTTCATTGCGAAGCGAGGAGCCCGCGCTTTCCAGAAACGCCCCGAGCCGGCCCACTTCCACGTCGTACTCTTCCTTGCTGCAGCCCGCGAAGCATGGCGCGAGGCACATTTTCATCTCCGAGTACATGCACCCGGGAAATGACGGATCGCGGCGGATTTTGATCCGACAACGGCGAACCTTGAAAAGGTCGAGCACGCCTTCGGCAAAACCTTCGGCTGATTTTCGGGAAGCGAAGGGGCCGTAGTAGATGCCGCCAGAGGGTTCGCCGCCGGCGTCGACCGCAATGCGACGCGTCGCATAGCAGCGCGGATAGGCGCTGCCCAAATTGACTTTGAGCACGGCGGGCGGCCGCATGCGCAGCATGTTCTTGTAGCGCGCCGGGAAGAGTTGTTTTGCCAGCCGGTAGTAGGCCAAGCTTTGCTCGAAGTCGCTGGCCGTAAGGCGGAATCGAATGCCTTTGGAAAAGTCGCGCAGGTTCAGGCGCTTGCTGGCCGGATCGGGAAAGCCCAGCAGCCGCTGCAGGCGGCGGCGCAAGTCCTGGGTGCGAATGAAAAAGGGCTCGGCCGAGGCTTCCTTGGGCTCGATCAAACAAACGGCGGGACGCGGCGGCAGGGCCAGAAAAAATTCTTCATTGCGCGAAGGGTCGAATTCGAGTACGCAGTCGAGTTCGAGCACGGGGTCAGAATACTACGGTGGGACCGGCAGTCACGAACGGAAGGCCCAGGAGGAGATCACCAGGCGCTGGATTTCGCTGGTGCCTTCGTAGATCTCCGTGATGCGGGCATCGCGGTAAGCGCGCTCGACCGGGTATTCGCGGCTGTAACCGTTGCCGCCATGAATCTGAATGGCTTTGTGCGCGACGCGCGTGGCCATTTCGCTCGCGAAAAGCTTGGCCATGGCGGCGTCCTGGCTGAAGCGCGCGCCTGAATCCTGTTTCCAGGCGGCCCTGCGGCAGAGCAGGCGGGCCGCGTCAATTTCGGTGGCCATGTCGGCCAACATGAACTGGATGGCCTGAAATTGCGCGATGGGGTGGCCGAAGGCCAGGCGTTGCTCGGCATAGGCGAGCGCGGCTTCGAAAGCGCCCTGTGCAATTCCGGTTGCCTGTGCGGCAATCCCGATGCGGCCGCCGTCGAGTGTGGAAAGCGCCACCTTGTAGCCCTCGCCCTCCTGCCCGACGCGGTTCGTTTCCGGCACTTCGCAATCGGTGAAAATGAGCTCGCTGCAAGCCGTGGCGCTGATGCCGAGCTTCTTTTCTTCCTTTCCGACCCTGAAACCGGGCGTGCCGCGTTCCACGACCAGGGCGGTGATGCCCTTTTCTCCCTGGGCCGGATCGGTGTTGGCGTAAACGATCGCGGCATCGGCGGCGCCGCCGTTCGTGATCCAAGCTTTGGTGCCGTTAATGACGTATCGGCCGTCGCGCTTCACGGCCTTGGTCTGCAGGGCCGCGGCGTTCGAACCGGCCTGCGGCTCCGTGAGCGCATAGCAGCCGATTTTTTCGCCGCGCGCGAAGGGCAGGAGAAACTTCCGCTTCTGCTCGGCCGTCCCGTAGCGGTGAATGGGATCGCAATAGAGCGAATTCTGCACGGAGAGAATCACGCCGGTCGAAGCGCAACAGCGCGAGATCTCTTCAATCACAATGGTATAGGAGATGTGGTCAAAACCCGCTCCGCCTTCGCTTTCAGGCAGGGCTACTCCGGTCAAGCCGAGTTCGGCCGCCATGGCCAACAAGTCGCGGGGGAAGCGGCCGGTCTCGTCCAGGTCGCGCGCGCGAGGCTTGACTTCCGATTCCGCAAATTCGCGCACCGATTTTTGCAGCAGCAGCTGTTCTTCGGTCAGTTCGAGATTCACGGTGTGGGCTTACCTGTCGTTGTCGAGATATTCGGCCGGCACGTCGTCCTCCGGCACTTCGCGGGTGCGGACTTCTCCCTGGTCGGCGTCCAGCGCGTCTTCAACACCCTGTACCGCTTCGGCTTCCAGCGTCTGGCCCTCTTCGAGCAATTCGCCGACGCTCTCGGCATCCGCGCGGTCGCGCATGCTGATGCCCTGCAGGTCTCCAATGCGGCGGCGGCGGGCGCTTTCATCCGCGTTGTTCAAGCGCAGCCTGCCCGCGCGCGTCGGATCGAGCGAACTGCCGGTCGAGCCGGACGTGGGCTCGACCGTGCGCGAGCTGACCCGGGCCGAACCGCGGCGCGGCTTGGATCTGGAAGCGATCTTCGATTGGGATTTTGCGGCCAGCTTTGCGGGCTTGGACTTTTTGGCGACTTTTTTCTGCTTGGATTTCTTGACAGCTTTGCGTTTCTTAGCCATGGCGGCGAACCTCTCCTCGGCCGGAACAATACAACCATGTTACGAAAAAGCTTCCTAAAACAAAATCAGGCCAAGGCTTTGCGCAGCTTTTCGTAAGTTGCGGAAAGCTCTTCGGGATGAACCCGCGTTTCACCGGTAACGGTCATGAAATTCGAATCACCCACCCAGCGCGGAAGCGCGTGCAAATGCAGATGCCCCACCACGCCGGCGCCCGCTGCGCGCCCGAGATTCATGCCCAGGTTCATGCCGTCCGGCTTGTAGAGATCGCGCAAGACCGTTTCAATGCGCTGCGCAAGATGCATCATCTCCGCGAGCGTCGCCGGCCGGCACAAGTGCAATTCAGCCACGTGCGCGTAGGGCACCACCATCACGTGGCCGGAGGTGTAGGGGTAGCGATTGAGTATCACGAAGCACGAGGTGCCGCGATAGGCGACCAGCGTTACCTGGTCGTCGGTGCGTTCGGCCGCGTCGCAGAAAATGCACTCCGGCTGTTTGCCGGCGTGCACCTGCGCAATGTACTGATAGCGCCACGGTGTCCAGAGATAGTCCATTGCGTGCGAAACCTCGCGCGAAATTCCCGCGTAGAAAGTGCAAGCGGTGAAAAACGATCAGGCCAAGCGGCGATCAGGAATTGGCGTTGCCCGCGGCCGCGGCATCAGCGGCGGCGGTCATGGCGGCGGCTTCTTCGCTGTTTACAAAATCCTTGAGCTCTTTACTGGGCTTGAAGAAGGGAATGCGCTTGGCGGGGACTTCGACCTTTTCGCCGGTCTTGGGATTGCGGCCCACGCGGCCGCGGCGCTCGCGCGTGCGGAAGCTTCCAAATCCGCGGATCTCGATCTTCTCGCCCTTCTGGATCGCTTCGATGATGCTGTCGAAAATGGTCTCGACGATGATCTCGGATTCCTTGCGGGGGAGCTCCGTGACCTTCAACACTTCTTCGATCAGGTCCGCCTTGGTCAACGTCGGTTGCTTGGTCATCGTGGCCATGCCTCGCTAAAGTTCCTAGATGATACGTCGCAGATCCATGAAAGGGAAGGGCTTACGGGGAAGATCGTAGGCCGCCGGAACACTTCCTATCACTAAATGGGCCCGTGGGCAAAACAAAAAATGAGGGGCCAGGTGGATGGAAACTGGCCCCGCAGCTCAACCAACGGATCGCCGGCGGTTAGCGCGAAGAAAGCTTCTGCTTCAGCGCGTCGCCGATGGTGGCGGTTGCAGAAGACTTGGAGGTCGAGCGGTACTGCGCGATCTCCTGTCGCTCCTGCTGCTTTACCGCGGCCTTGTAGCTCAAACCGATGCGCCGGGACTCCGGGCTGATCTTGATGATCTTGAAGTCGTACTCCTTGCCCGGCTCGAGCGGACCGGCGCTCTTCAGCGGACCGCTGGTGGTGCGGTTCATGCCCATGTCGTCGCTGCGTCCGCCGCGGCGGTCGAGTATTTCCGTGTTGTGGCAGAGCCCCTCGATGTGGTCGCCCAGTTCGACGAACGCGCCGAACATGGCGATGCGCGAGACTTTGCCCTTCACGATCTGCCCGACCTTGTGTTGCTTGAACCAGTCGCCCCAGATGTCGTTGACCTGCTTCATGCCGAGCGACACCCGGCGGCCGTCGGGATCCACGCGCAACACCTTGGCGGTTACCGGCTCGCCCTTCTTGAAGACTTCATGGGGATTCTTGATGCGTTCGGTCCAGCTGACATCGCTCACGTGCACCAGCCCGTCGAAGCCGTCCTCGATTTCAACGAAGGCGCCGAATTCGACGATGTTGCGGACCTTGCCGGTCACCACCGTGCCGACCGGATATTTTCCCGCGGTCAGCAGCCACGGATCGGGTTGCGCCTGCTTCATGCCGAGCGAAACGCGACGGTCGCTCGGCTTGATGTCCAGCACCACCACTTCCACATCATCGCCAACCTTGACCACCTTCGACGGATGCACGGACTTTTTCGCCCAGCTCATTTCCGTAGCGTGCACCAGGCCTTCGATGCCGGTTTCCAGCTCGACAAAAGCGCCGTAATCCACGACGCCCACGACTTTGCCCTGGTACTTGCCGCCGGCCGGATATTTCTCGGCCGCGCCGATCCAGGGGTCGGTTGTCAGCTGTTTCAGGCCCAGCGAAACGCGCTGTTTGTCCTTGTCAAACTTCAGGATGATGACGTCGAGCTCCTGGTCGGGTTTCACCACATCGGACGGGTGCTTGACGCGGCCCCAGCTCAGGTCGGTCAAGTGCAGCAGTCCGTCGAGGCCGCCCAGATCCACAAACGCGCCGTACTCGGTGACATTCTTTACCGTGCCGTGCACGACCTGGCCTTCGCTGAGTTTTTCCATCAGTTCGGCGCGCTTGGCGTGCTGTTCTTCTTCCAAGATGGCGCGCCGGCTGACGACGACGTTGCCACGGCGGCGGTTCAGCTTGGTGATGCGGACTTGCACGTCCTGGCCAAGCAACCCGTCAAGATTGGGAGACGGGCGCAGGTCATACTGCGAGCCCGGCAGAAAGGCGCGCACGCCGACATCCACCACCACCCCGCCCTTGATGCGGTCCACGACTTTGCCGGTGAGCGTGGCCTTGTTCTTGAAGGCCTCATCCAGCTTTTCCCAGGTGCGGCGGCGCAGCACTTTCTGGTAGGAAACGATGGCGTAGCCGTCCTTGGTTTCGCCGGTGCGCTGCACTTCGATGGTCGCGTTCGGATCGGGCCGCGGGATTTCCGTTTCCGAAAATTCCACCGCGGGAATCAGACCTTCGGTTTTTTGGCCGAGGTCCACCACGACGCCGTGCTCGGTGTACGCGATCACCTTGACTTCGATGATTTCGTTTTGCGCCTGAGCTTCGTGCTGTTCGTCATACTGCTCGAGCAGCTTGCTCATCTCTTCCGAGCCGGCAGCTTCTTCGGCGGCGGCAGCGGCTTCGGCATCGCTCGCAGACTGCGCGGCGTTGGCTTCGGCTCGCGCGTGCGCCTCGTCGCTGCCGGGTTCGGCGGCGACCGGAGTCTCGGGCGTCAGGGGATCTTCTTCGGTCCGCTGCGACGGAGTTTCGCGCACCGCTTGCTGCTCGTTCGGATTTTCCGGTGCTGCTGCAGACAGCGTTTCGTCGGCCGGCGCTGCGGCGGCTGCGGTGACGCGGTTGTCGTGGTCAGAAAACATGGTTAATGGCCTCCGGGAGCTTTCTCCCAAGTTGAGATTTTCCGGCGCGCTGCGTTCTAGGAAACATCCGGGCGCAATCAAGCCGGCGTAATCGAGCGACTTCCTTGTGGACTCCCTGACGGGGGACTAACAAGGCGCTGGCCGCAATCTGGTGGGGAAGCGTTCCGGCCACCCCTGACCGAATCGCAAGCCAGCTCTTATGGGTCTCAAGGGTCTGTCGTGCAAACCCTGGTAACCGGGACGAATGGCCGTCTGACGGCCACAGTACTGGTAGATGCTGCGCGCGCGATAAACGCTGCAACCGTGCAAGAATACAGGCCAAATCGCAGGCGTGTCAACGAAACGAAATCGGCCCGGGCTCAACGGAACGCTTGGCGTGCGCTGCGCCTCTGATTTTTCGGGCTGCGGCCGGGGACTAAGCGCGGGCGCGTGTCGACAAGCCTGTTTCCTTGCGAAAGTCCGGCATGTTTCTGTCGATTTCAACCGTGCGGCAAACCTCGTAGAGGCGGGAGCGCATTCGCTCTCCAATCCTGTCGGCCAGGGTGTCCTGCCGGCTGACCAGAAGACGACCGGAGGGATCGCGGGCTTCCTTGACCGGGGTCGAATCAAAGTAATTGCTGGTGATGATCGTGCAGCGGGGCTGGGTTAGGTCGCGGGAGGCTTCCGAGTAGCGGGAATTCAGGATGTACCCGATAGTGTCTCTGACCCAGTCGGAAGGCCTGATGCAGCCGAGATCGTCGATGACCAGAACCTCGACGGCCAGCAGCGGCTCGACAATGCGCGATTCCGTCTGGTCGGCGGTTTCACCGTAGCTTTTCTGAATCTCGCGGAGCAGGGCGCCATACTCGCAGAAATAGCCGGAGTGGCCGCGCTTGATCAGCTCTTTCAGAGCCGAGACCGCCAGATGGGTCTTGCCGACTCCGGACGGACCCATGAGCAGCAGGCCCTTGTCGTTCCCGGCCGGATAATCCCTGGCGAAAGTCTGCGCAACGAGCTTGACGCGCTTGAGCGACTGCGCATTCTGCGTGGTCCAGACTTTGCCATCGGCCAGGTCCGTGACGTAGCTCTCAAAATCGCAGTGTTCGTAACGTTTGGGAACGCGGGCGCGATCCATGCTGCGCCTGGCGCGTTCTCCCGAGCCGCAGTCGCACGCTGCCGCGAATTGACCCGGGCCGTCTTTGCGCGCGATGAGCTTCCAGCCGGTTCCCTGACAGGATGGGCAGTTCTCGAGTGGCATCTTTCGCAGCATACGGGCACGCGCCCCCGACAGCAAGCCGCCGCGCGTGTGGAATTCTGTGAATTAGGAGAAGTCGGTTACTTCACGAATCGTGTACGGGCGGGCACGATGGCGTGGCGCGGGGGTTTCTCGTGGTTGGCATGCTGCGCCACGCGGGAAAGTTCCTGCTGCACCACGGTGGCGAACTCGGTCATCTGTTTTTCCATCTCAACCATCTTTTCCCGCATGTTCAGGATGATTTCGATGCCGGCCAGGTTCACGCCCATGTCGCGCGCCAGCGTCAGGATGACTTCAAGCCGTTCCAGGTCGTCGTCGGTATAGAGGCGCGTGTTGCCCTGCGAGCGCGAGGGCTTCAGCAGACCGACGCGTTCATACAGCCGCAGCGTCTGCGGGTGCAGTTTGTAAAGCTCGGCCACCGAGCTGATCATGTAGCCGGCCTTGGCGCGGGTTTTGCGGCGTGGCGACATTCTACACTCCCGCCTTGCTGAATAAATCCTTGCGCGGGTCTTCGGGCGCCACGGTTTCCAGTTCCTTCATGATGTTGCGCACCCGCTCGTCGGTCGGCTGCGGCACCACGACCTGAATCTCCACGTACTGGTCGCCGCGCGCGGCGTTGCGCGCGCTGGGCACGCCTTTTTCGCGCAGGCGCAGCGTGCGTCCGCTATTGGTGCCGGGAGGAATGCGCACCAGCGCGCGGCCATCGATGGTGGGGACTTCGATTTTGGCCCCGAGCGTGGCTTCGCTCACGGTTACCGGAACCTTGGCATAGATGTCGTTGCCGCGGCGCTCGAAAAAAGGATGCGGCTTCACTTCGATTACCAGATACAAATCGCCGCCGGGAGCGCCCATGGTGCCGGCGTTGCCTTTGCCCGGAACGCGAACCCGGCCGCCCGAAGCCACACCGGCCGGTATGCGCACGTCGATGGTTTCGGTACGCCGTACGCGGCCTTCACCGCCGCAGGTCTTGCAAGCCGTGCGCAGTTTGCCGGTGCCGCCGCAGCGCGTGCAGGGAACGTTGAAGCGCATCTTGCCCGCGTTCTGCTGAATGGTCCCGGTGCCGTTGCACGCCGGACACACCTGCGGGGTTCCGACCGCGCCGGTTCCGTGGCAGGTTTCGCAGGCATCGAGCCGCGTGATCTGCAATTTCTTCACGCCGCCGCGAACCGCGTCCCAGAAATCGATTTCGAGCTGATACTCGAGCGAGCCGCCTTCTTCGGCTTCTTCTTCGGTTGCGCTGCGCCCGCCGCGGCCGCCAAAGAATTGGCTGAAGAGATCGCGGAAGCTGGAGCCGCCGGAGCTGCCGGCTCCCCCGCCGAAATCGAAACCGCTGAAATCAAAGTTGACGTTGCCCGCCGCACCGCCCGCACCGGCGCCGTAGTCGCCCGAGGGCGGGTTGTCGCTGTAGAAGCCGTACTGGTCATACATCTGGCGCTTCTTGGAGTCGGAGAGAACGTCGTAGGCTTCCTGCAGCTGTTTGAATTTCTCTTCGGCTGCTTTGTCGCCGGGATTCAGGTCGGGATGGTATTTGCGGGCCAGCTTCCTAAAGGCGGCGCGAATGTCTTTGGCGGTCGCTTTGCGCGGCACGCCCAAGAGTTCGTAATAATCGGTTTTTGTCGTCGTGGCCATCGGCCCTCACGGGGCGTTCTATAGACAAGAACGTGGTACAGAAGCAAATAAACGAAGCGGAACCATGGTTCCGACCGGCCGGAACCACGGTTCTCTCTTCGCGGCGAAGGATTTCCTTCGCGCTTAGTTCGGACGCTTGTTTTCGTCCACGTCCACGTATTCGGCGTCGATCACGTCGCCGGGCTTTCCGGCTCCGCCCTGTGGTCCGCCGCCCTGGCCGGCGGGCTGACCCGCTCCTGCGCCGGCGGCGCTTGCCGCTTCGGCCTGCTGGGCCTGACCGCTTTTGTAAAGCGTTTCGGCCAGCTTGTGGAGGGCGCGCTCGACGCTTTCCGTTGCGCTGCGCAGAGCCGCGGTGCCGCCGCCGTCGCTCATGGCCTTCTTCGCGCCTTCCAGCGCTTCCTCGGCCGACTTCACGTCGCCCTCGGGCAGTTTCTCGCGATTCTCGCGAATCGTCTTTTCCGCCTGATACACGAGACCGTCCAGACGGTTGCGCGCTTCGACCTCTTCCATGCGGCGGCGATCTTCTTCCGCGTGCGATTCGGCTTCGACGCGCATCTTTTCCGCTTCGTCCTTGGTCAAGCCGGTCGAGGACTGGATGGTGATCTTCTGTTCCTTGCCGGTGGCCTTGTCCTTGGCCGAGACGTTGAGGATGCCGTTGGCGTCGATATCGAAGGTGACTTCGATTTGCGGAACGCCGCGCGGAGCAGGCGGGATGCCGTCCAGCTTGAAGGTGCCGAGCGAACGGTTGTCCTTGGCGAACTTGCGTTCGCCCTGCATTACGTGAATCTCAACGCCCGACTGGTTGTCGGAAGCGGTCGAGTAGGTTTCTACCTTGCGCGTCGGAATGGTGGTGTTGCGCGGAATCTGCACGGTCATCACGCCGCCCAGGGTTTCCACACCGAGCGAGAGCGGGGTGACGTCAAGCAGCAGGATGTCCTTCACTTCGCCCGCGAGCACCGCGCCCTGAATGGCCGCGCCGACGGCTACGACTTCGTCGGGGTTGACGCCCTTGTGGGGTTCCTTGCCGGCGAAGAAGTTGCGAACCAGCTGCTGCACTTTCGGGATGCGCGTAGAGCCGCCGACCAGAACCACTTCCTGAATGTCGCCGGGGGAAAGTTTCGCGTCTTCCAAAGCCTGCTGCACCGGCTTCATGGAGCGGTCGAGCAGATCGCTCATCAGCTGTTCGAGCCGGGTGCGGGTGAGCTTCTCCTGCATGTGAATCGGTCCGGAGGTACCCGCGGTGATGAAGGGGAGGTTGATCTCCGTCTCCATCATCTGCGACAGCTCGATCTTGGCCTTTTCCGCGGCTTCCTTGAGGCGCTGCAAAGCCATGCGATCCTTGCTCAAGTCGATGTTGTTGGCCTTTTTGAACTCGTCGATAAGCCAATCGACAATGCGCTGGTCGACGTCGTCACCGCCCAGGTGCGTGTCGCCGTTGGTCGACTTCACTTCGACCACGCCGCTGCCGACTTCGAGCACGGAGATGTCGAACGTACCGCCGCCCAAGTCATAGACGGCGATGGTTTCGTCGTTTTTCTTCTCAAGCCCGTAGGCCAGGGCCGCTGCGGTCGGCTCGTTGATGATGCGGACGACTTCGAGCCCCGCAATCTCGCCGGCTTGCTTGGTGGCCTGGCGCTGCGCGTCGTTGAAGTAGGCCGGAACGGTGATCACGGCCTTGCTGACCTTTTCGCCGAGGAAGTCTTCGGCGGCGTTCCTGAGCTTGGTCAGAATCATCGCCGAGATTTCCGGCGGGCTGTAAACCTTGCCGGAAATCTCCACGCGGGCGTCGTCGTGATCGCCTTTCACTACCTTGTAGGGGACGCGCTTGGTTTCCTGGCCGACCTCATCGAAGCGGCGGCCCATGAAGCGCTTGATGGAGTACACCGTGTTCTCGGGGTTGGTGACGGCCTGGCGCTTGGCAACCTGGCCGACGAGCCGCTCTCCGGTCTTGGTGATGGCGACGACCGACGGAGTGGTGCGCGCTCCTTCCTGGTTGGGGATCACCACCGGTTCGCCACCCTGCAGGACGGAGACAACCGAGTTGGTGGTTCCCAAGTCGATTCCAATAATCTTGCTCATTGCTGTGGTTCCTCTCTTGTTCAAGCCCAAAATCTGCGCGAACAGACCCTCGGCGGAGCTTAGGACGGGCAGCTCGGACGCCGGGTGGTCGAAATGCCCTGTTCGATGCAGGGGAGAGTATAAAGGTTGAGTGTATCTTTGTCAAGAATGTTGATGTGTACAATAAGGCTATATTTTAGAGGTAGTTAGCGTCGGCTGACAGGCAGAAGCCTTGGAGCCGCGCGAAACAAACCCCGGGGCGGTTTTCGCATCCTAATCTCCGGCGTAGAGAAGGCGCCGCGGGTCGGCTCCTTACTTTTTCCAAGCCGGCCCGCTCTCCTTTCCCAGAATTCCCGTGATGAGCTAGAATCGGGCGAGCATTGCGTCAAAGGAGAATCCTGTGAAGGGCCGCCACCTGGCAGCTGTTGCGATAGCGCTGGTCGCAGTGAGCACGCTCTTATTTTCCGGCTTGGGAGGCAAGCACCTACGGGCCATGAGGGGCGCCTCGAGCATTCCGGCCAAGGTGGAGGCGGCTTCGCTGCCTGCGCCCGGGGCGGCGGCCAGACCGGCGGCCAGACCGGCCGCGTCCAGTTCGCTTCCGAGTGTGCCGGTTTCGTTGACACTCCCGCAGGCCCAGGCCTCTGGCCTCGCCGACATCGATCCGCGCCGGGCCTTCGGCTCGAAGAGCGCGCCCATCACGATGGAAGTGTTCAGCGACTTTCAGTGCCCGGCCTGCAAGCAGCTTTACAAGACCACCAACCAGCTGTTGCTCGATAACTACGTCAACACCAACAAGGTCTATCTGGTTCACCGCGATTTTCCGCTGCCGATGCACGCCTATTCGAAGATCGCGGCGCGCTATGTGCGGGCGGCGTCGCAGTTGGGCAAGTCGGAGCAGGCCGAGAAGGCGCTTTTCGACAACCAGGAAAAGTGGGAGCAGACGGGCGATGTGGACGGAATTTTGGCGGGCGCCCTTTCCTCTGCGGACATGAGCAAGATTCGCGCCGTGGCCAAGGGCACTTCGCTCGACGCGGTGATAGAAAAGGATGTGACGGCCGGGAAGGGTTACAACGTAAACCAGACGCCCACCACCGTCATTCATTACAAGGGCCAGACCTATCCGGTCGTGGGCGTGGTGAACTACGACGTGTTGCACGCATTCTTGGACCAGCTGCTTGCGCAGAAGTAAGCCTGCGAAAGATTGGTCCACTCGAACCGTAGAGCATGATAAAGAATCTAGCTGCCAAGCCGGGGCGCAGCATGCCGTTCCGCTCGGCGCAGAATCCCCATGATGCAATCCAGTCCATTTAACTTTCAGCGCGCGGTGGTTTGGATCGGCCGTGTGGTGATCGGCGTGATTTTTGTTTACGCCGGCTACGCCAAGTTGACCTATCCGAACCACAACCTGTGGCCATGGTTCATGCTGAAGTTTTCCGTTCTGGCCAACCTTTCGACGTTTGCCTTTCAGGTGGAGTCGTACAGGGTGCTGGGTGCGGCTGGATCTTCCTGGGTGGCGCATACACTGCCCTTGGCCGAGATCGTGCTGGGGTTGTTGCTGCTCCTTGGCTGGAAATTGCGGATCTGGGCGACGATCGCGAGCGCAATCCTGCTGGGATTTCTGGCGGTGGTGACGCGCGCCTACCTCCTGCACATGGACATCAACTGCGGATGCTTTGGGACGCCGGAGCCGCTGACCGGCATGACCGTGCTGCGCGACAGCGCGCTGGCGCTGCTGGCCCTAATGATGACCGTGTTCGCCCATCAGCAAGCGCGGAAGCCGCATGCGTGGGCGGCACCGGCGGCGACGCCGGGAACTTGAGGGAGACCTTCGGTGTCTTGCCTTTACCTAGGAGCCCGTGCAGAGTCGCATGCTTCGCGGAGGGCGGTTATCGACAAGCAGACCCTATGGACCCGCAATACGCTTCTATGTCCGCACGGTGCGCTCTAAGACGCCGGGCTCCGCGGAGATAGAAAGCGGCTACCACTGCGACCGGTTCTGCGCCGCGGGCCTGACGCTCTCGCTCGAGCGCCAGGACGGCAAGTGGGCCGTGTCAGTGAAAAGTGAACTGGATCAGCTGATTTCCCGGCCCGGCCACTTACTCATCGCGCATGGGGCAAGCTCGCGAAAAAGTCCCGCAGGTTGACCTGCGATAAAATCTAGATTCGATGCTGAGTCTGCCACCGATTACATTGCGGCTGCGCGGCTGGAAGCTGATTGACCGCGTGGCGCTGGCCTTCCTGCTGCTCTGCTCCATTGCTCTGGGCGCCGCTTGCGGGTTGCTGTTTGTGTACGCCAGCGACTTGCCGGAGATTCGCGCGCTCGAGACCTATCGTCCGAACGTGGTCACGGAGATTTATGCCGATGACGGACAGATGGTGGGGAGCTTTGCGCTGCAGCGGCGCATCCTGATGACCTACGAGCAGTGTCCGAAGATCTTGTTCAACGCGGTCACGGCGATCGAAGACCAACATTTCGACGACCACTGGGGGATTGATTTTCCGCGCATCGCCGGAGCAGCGTATCGCAATCTGCTGAAAGGCCGGAAGGCCGAGGGCGCCAGCACCATCACCATGCAGCTGGCGGGAAATCTTTTCCTGGACCGCAGCGACCGCACCTTCCGGCGCAAGATGCAGGAAATGCTGCTGTCGCTGCAGATCGAGCGGCGCTACACCAAGCCGCAGATTTTCACCATGTACGCCAACCAGGTTTACCTGGCGCACGGCAACTATGGGTTTGCGGCGGCAGCACAGTTCTACTTCGGCAAGCCGGTTACGGATTTGCGGCTGCAGGAAGCGGCGCTGCTGGCCGGGATGATCCGCGGCCCCATCTACTCGCCGCTGAACGACCCGCAGCGCGCGCTGGCGCGGCGCAACCTGGTGCTGCACCGCATGCAGGAGGAAGGAAAGATCTCGCCCGGCGAAGAAGCCGCGGCGCGCAAGACGCCGCTCGGGCTGCACGTGCAGTATCCGCGCAATGACCTGGCGCCCTATTTCTTCGAGGAAATCCGCAAGTATCTGGAAGCCACCTACGGAACCGAGGCGGTGCACGAACGCGGCTTGCGAGTCTACACCACGCTGAACATCGCCATGCAGAAGGCGGCCAACCAGGCCATTCGCGACGGGCTGCACACCTACGATCGGCGGCACGGCTGGCGCGATGGTTTGCCCAACATCTTGAAGGACAATCTGGGCACGCTCGAGTCCTACGAAGACGATGACTGGCGCCGGCCGATTGAAAAGGGCAGTTATGTCACCGGCCTGGTGATGGCCGTGGACGATAGGTACGCCACCATCAAGATCGGGACCTATCGCGCGGTGATTTCGGCAAGCGATCTTGCCTGGACCGGGCGGAAGAAACCGTCGGAACTATTGAAGGTGGGCGACCTGGCGCAGTTCTCCATTCAGGAGCTGCGCGAGTCCACAGCGCGCTTGCAGCTCGAGCAGCAGCCGTCTCCGCAAGCCGCCATGGTGGCTATCGACAATCCGACCGGAGAGATCAAAGCGCTGGTCGGCGGCTACAGCTTTGAAGACTCCAAGTTCAACCGCGCTACGCAGGCTTACCGGCAGGTAGGCAGCTCGTTCAAGATCTACGTCTACGCGGATGCGCTCGAAAAAGGCTCGACTCCGTTCGACACCATTCTGGATGCGCCGTTTACCACCATCAGCGGAGGGCAGCCTTATTCGCCGCGCAACTACGACGAAAAATTCGAAGGGACCATCACGCTGCGGCGCGCGCTGGCCGGTTCGCGCAACGTGCCTGCGGTGAAGCTGGCGGAAAAGGTCGGCATCGGCTCGGTGGTCGAGACGGCCAAGCGCTTTGGCATCACCAGCCCCTTGCCGCCGTATCTGCCGCTGGCACTGGGCTCGGCGGACATGAGGCTCGTCGAACACGTTTCAGCGTTCACGGTTTTTCCCGACGACGGCATTCGCATCGATCCGCACATGATCCGGCGCGTGACGAGTTACGACGGTGCGCTGCTCGAGGAAGCGCGGCCTTCGATTCACGAGGTGGTGTCGCCCGAGGTGGCGCGGACCATGACGGCGATGCTCGAAGAGGTGGTCCAGTTCGGGACGGGAATGGAAGCCAAAGCGCTCAAGCGTCCGGCCGCGGGCAAGACCGGAACGACGCAGGATTATACCGATGCGTGGTTTGTGGGCTTTACGCCGCAAATTACGGCGGGCGTGTGGGTTGGCTTTGACGACAAGCAGATTTCGCTCGGCAAGAAGGAAACCGGAGCGCGAGCGGCTTTGCCTATCTGGCTCGAATTCATGCAGAACAGCCTGGCGGGAATGCCGGTGCTCGATTTCCAGAATGTGGTGCCGCTCGAAGAGCAGGCAATCGAGCACCAGATTCGCGTGGACACGCCGGATACCGCGCCAACCGAAGACGAACCCGGCGCCCCGAGGACCAAGCCCGCTGCACCTCCTGCCGTACCTCCGCCCGCGAAGACGACGTCGGGAAATACCGCCCCGGAAATGCGGCGATAGCGGAGTCTTAGCAAGAACGTCCGAACTTTCCTCACAAAATGTTCTTTTGTCAGCGAAGCTGGAGAGGTCTGCCGGAGTGGAGCCGTGCTTCGACCGACGAGGCCCAGGTTACAAGGGGCCAGGTTACAAGGGGCCAGGTTACAAAGGGAAGGAGTCTGAAACAGCGGTCCGCACCAAAATGTTCACCTACGCGGTCCAGGATGCGAGCTGTATGGAATGCCGCTTCCCGGGAGAGCCTTGCCATTCACTACCGGAATGATCCGCGAAAGGGATCCCAGCCTCTCCTTGCGAGCGGCGTCTCCTGCCGCTCGCCGGTGTCGATCAGAATGCCTCTCGCAGCGACCACCTGGCCGATGGGTGTCAGCGAAATTCGGCCGATCCTGCGCGGGATCTGCGAAATCCTGTGGCGAGAGACGGTGAACAGGAGTTCGTAGTCGTCGCCGCCGTCTAAGACCAGCGCAAGGCGGTCGGATTCTCGGGCCTGCAGGCCGGAAAGCCGGGGGCCAGGAATCCGCCGGGCTATGATGCGGGCGCCCACCCCGCTGGCTTCGCACAATCGCGGCAAATCGCTCGAGAGGCCGTCCGAGAGGTCCATCATTGCCGTTGCCAGACGCTTCGAGGCGAGCCAGGCGCCTAGCTCCAGCCGCGGTTCGGGGTAGAGATGCTTCCTGAGCTGTGGATCGCGCGCGTCGATGGGGCCCTTACCGGCACGAATCAGCTGCAGTCCCATTTCGCCTTCGCCAAGACGGCCGGACACGAAGATCGCATCCCCGGGATGGGCGCCGCTCCGCCGGACGGCACGACCGCGACGACACTCTCCGACGACGGTCACATTTATCACCACGCGCTCGCTCCGCGTCGTGTCGCCGCCCGCGGCGGGGCAGTCGAGCCTGCGCGCGGCCGCCCGCAGGCCGCTTAGAAAGAGGTCAAGCCAACGGCCGGTGTGAGTTGAGGGAATGGCCATGCTCAGCAAGAAGCAGCGCGGTTCGGCTCCCATTGCGGCCAGATCGCTGGCTGCCCGGGCCAGGCATTTCCAGCCGACCGAATGGGGTGGATGCCGGTCGAGCAGGAAGTGAGCGCCCTCCAAGAACCAGTCGCAGGTGAGAAACGTTTGAAAACCAGGCCGCGGGCGAAGGATGGCCGCATCATCGCCAATGGGCAGTGCCAGTCGGGAAGAGCTTCGGCGCGGCGTAGCCAAGGCTCGGCGAATGCGGGCTAGCAGGTCGTCTTCGGTGGAAGCGGCGCCTATCGGGCGGCCGGATGCCCTCATGAATTCACCCTATAGCGTGCGAGTCGATCCTCGCTCAGTATAGTGGCGCCCGCAATTTGCCGCTAACAACTCCGCATGGTATCCACAGCCACGAAATCAAGGGAAACTTTCTTCCACCGCCTGCGCGCCTGTTCCACGGGCCAGTTGAACAGGGTTCCACAGCCTGTCCTAAAAACCGAAAATACAGGGTTGACCCCGCGCCGCTACAAAAACTAGGATAGAAGCGGTCGCGGACCATAGCTCACGGTTCAGATTGCAACAGTAAGGGTGGATTTTGTGTTCTCTGCGGGGTCAGGGTTCGGTATCCCGCGTTCGCTGTAAGGAAAAGGCCTGAGGGGCCGATTGTGATCAAAGGCAAGAGCTACACATTCTTTATCGCCTCGACGCCTGGCAAGCTGCGGAAGCTGGTGGTACCGGCTTATGCGCTGCATGGGCTGGCGGTGCTCGCGCTGATTGGAATGATCACGGTGACCGCGGCTGTGGGCTCTTATTCGCGCATGCTGTGGAAAGTCGGAAACTACAACGCGGTGCGGCACGAGCTGGCTGCGACCAAAGAACAGTATCATCAGCTGCAGACCACGGTGAACGACACCAACCAGCGCTTGGACTCCCTGCAGTCGCTGGCGACGGAAGTGGCGATGACTTACGGCGTATTGCGCTACCACCCGGCGGCGTTCGACGTTTCGGATAATCCGGTGACCGCGGCCGATGCGTTTGACCGCTCGGTCGAACAATACACGTTTCTGAAGAAGAATGCGGCGGCCATTGCCATTTCAGCAGGCGGACTGCGACTGATGCCGTCGTTCAGCTTTGCGGATTCGACCTATACGCCGGCGATCTGGCCCGTGCTCGGACATATCACCGACAGCTTCGGCGAGCGGCTCGATCCATTCAGCGGTGAAGGCGCGTTCCACACCGGCGTCGACGTGGCGTCGGACTACGGAGCCGCGGTGCACGTGACCGGGGACGGCGTGGTGATCAGCGCGGAAAACCACGCGGGCTACGGGCGCGTCGTCGTCGTGGATCATGGATTCGGCATTACCACTTGGTATGCGCATCTCTCTTCGTTTGCGACCATCGCCGGTACGCGCGTGAAGCGCGGCCAAGTGGTCGGATATTGCGGCATCAGCGGTCGCTCGACCGGACCGCACGTGCACTATGAAGTGCGCATGAACAACGCGCCCGTCAATCCGTGGCGATACATGAAGTCGACTCCGGCCGGCGGCGACTGAGCCGAAACTCCTCTTCGCGATTTTTGCCTAGTTGCTCTTTGCGGGCTTTGCCTGCCGCGACGGTTTCCGTTGGTCCATAGGCGCGGGTGGATCGGCTGAATCGGGCACCGCTCCTACCCTGGGAAACTTTGCGATTTTCAGAAGTTGCGGCGTGATGGGCAGTATGACCCGGACCGCTTTGCCCTCACTGCGGTCGATTTTTTCGATTTCTGTCTCCTTCACCAGCTCGACGTAGGCGTCGCGTTCTTCGGGTTTCATGCGCAGGCGAAGCTCTGGATCGTCGAGGCCAGATTGCGCGAGCAGTTGAATGCCCTCGAGGAAATCTCGGAGCTGAGAAGCGGCGGTATCGGTCAGCGTCTCGCCTTCCGCCACGACGCGAACCATGTCTCCCTCGGGCTTGGCGGCGACCGTGATCCAGGGCAGCTGGCGGATAAAGCTCGCCAGCTGCGGAGATTGACCGGCCAACAGCGTTTCTACCGCGGGGTCCTGCCGTAGGACGGCGAAAAACGGCGAGCCGGCGAGGCGGTCGAAACGGCGCTGCCACTCGGCGCGGCCGCTGGGCGCCTCGGCGAATCCTAAAACTTGCGCGAGCTTTTCGGAATCCGATATGGCGATGCGCTCGTCAGAAAGAAACGCCAGGGACATCGCTTCTTCCCGGCCATTCGGTTTTGCGACAAAGCGAAAGGCTTTCTGGGTTCCCTGCGCGAAGGGGGTGGCGTTGCGGCCGAGGTAGGCTTCCATCTTCTTGCGGTCGAATCTTCCCCGCGCCAGAGCGAGCGTGCTGGAGCTGGGCCCGTGGTTTCTAACGGCGACAAAGACTTGTGCGAGATCGCGTTCGTAGCGGAAGCCGGTTTCTTCGACGAACTGCGTGTAGTCGGCATCTTCAGCGGGATTGGGAGCCCAGGCGTAAAGTGTTGCGAGAAACGGAGAAGCGCGCAGCTGCTCGAGGTCGATGAAAACGACCGAGGTTACATCGGGAGGAACAAAGGCCAGCAGTTCAGAGCGCTCTCTGTCGCGGCTGCCTTGAGAAACGCGCAGGGAAAGGAAGATCGCCAGGATCACGAGGGCGGCCGCGAGTGCGGCAGCTGCCACCCTTTTTGTCGGGTAGGTAGGCATGCGATTCGGTAGCAAGTTCGCAACCTTACTGTATCGCGATCTCGGGCCGGAGCAGGACAGGGTTTTTCTGGGCCGGGTATGAAAAGAGTTCAAAGATTTTCACAGTGACGACGGTGCGGGCGAGCGAGTGGAACGACTTCTCTTCAAGCCATTGAACAATAAGCTGGTTAGTAGCGCGGCGGCGGAGAGGAGGGTCAAGAATTTCCACAGCCGGGGATGGCCTTCGGCCAGGGTTCCTGACCCGGCCCTTGCAATTCTGTTTCCGAGTCTGCTATTCTTTTACGGTTTGAGCGACGCTGGCGTAGCTCAGCTGGTAGAGCATCTGATTTGTAATCAGAGGGTCGGGGGTTCAATTCCCTCCGCCAGCTCCACCATGAGTTCGGCAGGGGAGTGAGGCGGGAGCATTTCCAGAAGTCAAAATTGAACGGGCTGGTGTCTTTGGACACGAGTCCGTTTTGTGTTTCCGCTGATTTTTGCCGAAGCTGTTGAAGCGAAAGATTTTGGGACACGAATTCACGGATTCAGCGTCCCGCCGGTGTGCCGAGTCGCTGGCGGACTTTGCGCAACGGAGTCAGGGACGGGTGGGTGAGTGGCTAAAACCAGCAGACTGTAAATCTGCCGCTCCTTGCGGGCTACGAAGGTTCGAATCCTTCCCCGTCCACCACGCTCTCAGAACGCGCGCGGCGCGAAACGAGAGCTAGATCGCAGCAGGAAACCGCAGGCCACTAGAGTTGTTCACAGGCGGACTAAAATTCGGCGACCCAGCCGGTAAGGCGAAGTGCGCCGTGGCGAAGTGGTTTGGGCGGGGTAGGAACGGACTTGGCCTGGGTAGCTCAGTTGGTAGAGCGCGTCCTTGGTAAGGACGAGGTCACCGGTTCAATCCCGGTCCCAGGCTCCAGAATTACGGGTCGGAAGGTTTCGGAAGGGCCGGGCGGGGGTAACTCAACGGTAGAGTCTCACTCTTCCAAGGTGATGGTTGCGGGTTCAAATCCCGTCCCCCGCTCCAAGAGTTTCAAGGCTTGTGCTGGCTAATGTGCGAGCCGGATTGCAGTCAGTTCTTACGAGGGTAAAGAGATGGCCAAGGAGAAATTCGAGCGCAGCAAGCCGCACGTGAACATAGGGACCATTGGTCACATTGACCACGGCAAGACGACGTTGACGGCGGCGATCACCAAGGTGCTTTCCAAGCACAACCCGAAAGTGCAGTTTCGCGCGTTCGACACGATTGACAACGCGCC